>Ga0209542_10000964_pt1 | contig 68659 bp, 74 predicted proteins | sample RifCSPhighO2_01_FD_184028 | JGI IMG/M metagenome (GOLD analysis project Ga0209542, IMG submission 184028) | Soil microbial communities from Rifle, Colorado - Rifle CSP2_plank highO2_0.1 (SPAdes) (version 2) | ecosystem: Environmental > Terrestrial > Deep subsurface > Rock core/Sediment ...
CCCATTTTTAATAAGCCAGGAGTTAATTCCCATTTGCCACATAAAATATTGGGGATCGGACGGGATGGAGTCTTGTGATCTTAATACTAATGGGTTGTTTTTATCTATATAATACAAAATAGTATTAATACTTCCCGCGGGCACTTGCCCTAGTAATATAGGATTTCTATTAGTTATAGGGGCCGGCGGAGTAAAACTTTCAATAGTTCCAGATGAAACTATTTTTTTTATAACCTTGTTCCACATAGGGGCCGCCGTTCCTATTCCACCGTCTTTTGTGGGGGTGTTATTATTATTTCCAGCCCAAACACCCACAACCACAGAGGGAGTATATCCTACTGTCCATGCGTCAATATATTTCTGGGTAGTACCAGTTTTGGCGGCTACTTGATATCCAGGTAAATAAAGAGCAGAATTTGCGCCGAATAAAGGCGCGCGCGCATTGTTATCTGATAAAACGCTGTTTATTTGCCGTGCGACTTGTGTGTCGAGAACTTTTGTGGGTTGCATCGCATTCTCTTCAATTATATTTCCAACTGCGTCGGTTATTTTTAGGATACTTACAGGGGGGATATAATTTCCTTCAGTAGCAAAAACTCCATAAGCAGATACCATTTCAAGTAAATTAACATCGCCCCCACCCAAAACTAAAGATAAACCATAATCATCGGTTCTTGTGAGAGTTGTTATGCCCATATTTTTAGCCGTTTGAAGAGTTTCTGGTATTCCGGCCAAGTAAAGAGTTTTTACAGCCGGTATGTTTAAAGAGCTGGCCAAAGCGGTTCGCAGGGACACTGCGCCCCTGTTTCTTCCATCATAATCCTGCGGATTATAGCATGGGCGACCGTATAAATCTGTTGTAGCGTCTCCACTTGGATTGCAGTTTGGATTAAATTCTGTTTTTACATCCCATACAATTGTGTCGGGAGTGTATCCTTTTTCAAAAGCAGTCGCATAAGCAAATGGTTTAAAGGCTGATCCTGGTTGTCTCTGCCCGATTGTAGCCACATCAAATTTAGGATCGAAAAGACAGCTTCTGACGGGGGTTTCATCGCAACCTTTTGGGTATGGCTCGGCAAAATAATCTTTTGAGCCAACAAGAGCTAAAATTGAGCCGTTCCTTGGGTCTAAAACAACCATTGCAGTATTATTCGCGCCCTTTCTTTTATTTGTTTCATCCGCGTCTTTTATAACCTGCTCTACATATTCTTGGATCCCCCAATCAAGAGTGGTATAAACACGGAGTCCCTTCTCTTTTAAATAGTCGTCTCCATATTTTTCGTCTAAATATTTTTTAACATATAAAACAAAGTCAGGGGCCTTTATTGTTGTTTTACTTTTAGAAAACTCTAATTTTTCATTTTTAGCGTCTTCTAATTGTTGGGTGGTTATATATCCCAGCTTTTCCATTTTATATAAAATACCATCCTTAGACTGTAATAAATCTGCTTTATGCGATCCGTATGGAGAATAGTAACTAGGGGCAGGAAGGAGCGCTGCTAGTGTAGCGGCTTCTGCTAAAGACAAATCCGAAGCAGGTTTGGCAAAATATGTTTGGCTGGCGGCTTCTGCGCCATAGGCGTTTTCTCCAAAAGGAACCTGGTTTAAATACCAGTCAAAGATTTGGTCTTTTGAGTATTTACGTTCTAATTCTATGCTTAAAACAACCTCCCGAACCTTTCGCGCGACGCTCTTTTGTTTTGTGAGATACACAGCGCGTATTAATTGTTGCGTTATAGTTGACCCCCCTTGGCTTCTTGATTGGGATGTTAAATCAATCCATAGCGCTCTCATAATCCCGCGCACATCTATGCCTACATGCTGGTAAAAGCGCTCATCTTCAGAAGCTAGAATAGCTTGCTTTAAATTATCTGAAATTTTATCAAAAGAAACAATCTCTCTTTTTTCCTCTCCGTAAATATCATATAAAAGAACCTTTCCCGTTGTGTCATAAATTTTAGTAGATTGTATAAAAGGAGTTTCCGTAAATTTTTCTGGTTGGGGCAAATCCCAAGTGTAGTAGACAATCAAACCGAAAACGGCCACGCATAAGCCGGCCAGTAAAAATAAGAAATATCTTAGGGCGAGAAAGATAAATTTTTTGACCTTAACCCTTTTAAAAAAGGAAAAAATACTTTTTATTTTCATATGGTTTTTTAAATGTTCTTACATTATACCCTTTTAAAATATTTTACAATAGTATTATTAGAGAGAAAAGCAAATAAAAACCCGCCTTAAAACGGGTTTTTATTTGCTTTTCTCCGTTATTCAGCTATTCAGCCACTTCTTCTGTGGCATCGTCATCATCGACACTTACATCATCGTCTTCGGCTGTATCATCGTTTCCGGCCTTGTCATCATCCCAATTATCATCCTCAAAATCATCATCTTCGCTAATAAACCTGGTCAAAAATTCGTCTTCCATTTTTTTATAATCGACCATGAGCCCTGAGAAGAAAAATTTTTTTATTCTCGGAGCAATTAAGGCGACTACATCATTTTACCTTTTTAAAAAAGGTAAATAATTTAAATATACTTATTATTATTTTATAAAGCTATGCGCGCGCGTGAGGATAATAAAAACGATTTTATACTCCTAACCATATAGCAATTTAATCTAATTATATTTTTTCACAAAACAATGTCAACCCTAGCTTTTCCACAGCTCAGAGTAACAAAGAATTATAGAAGATCTAGTAACTTTTTAAGGCTGCGCAAATAGCGATACCAATAGCGTCAAAGGAGTCGTCTTTTTTTCGATTGTTTTTTTTTAGATCAAAAGTACTTATATCAACGGTGTTTTTTATCATCTCCTGCACCTGCTTTTTTTCTGCTCTGCCATATCCTACTATAGCCATTTTCATTTGTAAAGGAGTAAACTCATAAACCTGTATTTTTTTTTGTGCTGCTGCTAAAAGAATAACACCTCGGGTTTGGCTTACGGGCATTACAGTTTTTAAATTTTTAAAAAAGAACAAGGTTTCAACGGATATTATATTTGGTCGATATTCCTCTATTAATTTTAGTATTTCTTTATATATTTTTTTTAATCTTTCTCCTGTTGCGGTGAATTTTTCGGTAATTATACAACCAAAATCAATAACCTTTAAATTACGGTCTTTATCTTTTTTGAGAACAGAATACCCTACTATTACAGATCCGGGGTCTATGCCCAGAATTATCATTTATAGATTGTTTTAATTTTTGATGTTTGAATAAATGTCGTTGACGGCGTCCAGCTCGTCCATGGCGTCAAAAAGGCGCTCGGCGGCTTCTTTTTCCTTTTCTGAAAGCACTATTTCTTCTTTGGGCACCAAATCAATAGAGGATTTGGTTATTTTTATCCCTTTTCCTTCCAGATTTTTTTTAACTATTTCTAATTCTTCGGCCTTAGTATAAATATCAATCCCGTCGTCAAAGGATTTTATATCATCAGCTCCTGCCTCAATCGCAAGTATTTCTATGTCTTCTTTTGTTTTGCCGTCAAGCGAAACCCCAACTACTCCTTTTCTGTCAAACATCCAGGCCACAGCCCCTTCGCCGGCCATTTTCCCGCCATTTTGACTTAAGACGCTCCTCACTTCTCCCAGCGCCCTGTTTTTATTGTCAGTGATTCCATTAATAATAATCGCGATTCCGCCCGGGCCGAATCCTTCAAAGGAAACAGTCTCTAACGCCTCGCCGGCTAATTCGCCCGTGCCTCTTTGGATTGCTCTTTCAATATTTTCCCTAGGCATATCCATAGACTTGGCTTGTTCTATGGACGCCTTTAATTTGGAATTTTTTAGCGGGTCTCCTGATCCGCCACCTTCTTTTACGGCAATTGTAATCAGCCGGCCGTATTTGGAATATATTTTACCCTTTTTTGCGTTATTGGCCGTTTTTGTGGCCATAACTGTTTTTGCGTGACTATGTCCTGACATTGTTTTTGAGCTTTAATTTAATAAATAAAACAGCACTAGCTAGCATTATGGTTGTTGCTAAAACTGTGGAAAATAAAAACCAAGGGTTTGCCATGTTGCTATTTTCTTGGTCTAAATCTACGCTTTGGCTTAAATCTGCTAGTCCAATAACTGTATTCTTATTTTTAACAGAATCATCTTCTTTTGACAAGGCTTTATTGCCCTTTTTTGTTTCTAGCGCCGAAATAACATTTCTACTGTTTGGAGTTAATGTTGTGCTCCATTTCCAGCCCAAAGATATTTTATTATATGACAGACCGGTGGTCGCTTTTGGATAAGTTACACTATCTATAGTTATTTTATCCGGTCGAATAAGAATTAGTCCGTCTCCATCATTATTTAACATTATTTTTGTTTCCGGCCTTTTAAAAACCAAATATCCGGAGGCCGAAATTATGGTATCTTGGGGAATTTTAAAAGTAGTGGTTGTTCCAATGGTGTCTCTGATTTGCCAGCCGGATAAATCAACTTCAAAAGCATTAGTGTTAAAAAGTTCAAACCATTCATCTGTTTCATCGGCTCCTTTCGGCGAAGGCAGTATTTCGTTGAAGAAAACGCCACCAGGATAAACTGTTTCAAGCGCGGGCATCGGAGTCGTTGCCGCATTTTGGATATTTAAATTTTGAGAATTGGAATTTGTTTCGAGTTTAGGATTTTGGGTTTCGGATTTCTCGCCCACATAAGCGAGTCCTTGGTCTTTTATATCCTGCAGGGTTTTTTCTCCAATACCTTTTACTTTTACTAAATCGTCCACTGAGGAAAACGGCCTGGCATCTATTATCCTTTGCGCTAGTGCCGGACCTATTCCTATTAGATTATCTAATTGCTCCAGAGGGGCGGTGTTTATCTCGACTCTATCTAGGGCCGAGATAAAGATAGGATAAATAAGTAAAATTAAAACTATAACCCAAAGAATTTTCATATTTATTCATTATAGCCCACACCCTTTAAATAAAAAATGCGCGCTGGGTTTTAATCAGCGCGCTTATCGGCTTAGGATGTTTCACCCTTCTCGGGGCAAACCGAGTGCCCGCGGCTAATCTCACCGCCTATTGTCTCCCGCGCTATCTTCGCGCGGATGCTGGCGTTAGCTCTTCCGGTTGACAATAGCGATTTCCAAAAGGCGGCGCAACTTGCCACTTGCGCATCTATACCCACTGGTCTGGGGGTCTCAGCGCGGCGTACGACACCTTTTTTTAGAAGAGCATTTCCCTTGCGCATAAGTTGCCCCAATGTTTCACCCGACGGGGCCTCATAGGGATGGCTCAGGCCAGATTCATCGGGTGCGGATTTTTTTCATCGGCACCTCCTTTCTTGGTTGGAGTTATTTTATTTTAAACTTATAAAAACTATTTTTCAAACAAAAAATCCCGGGTGAACGGGAGTTTAGATTAGTTGTTTGCGCATATGAAGCAGGCCGAGGTGCTCATAGGCTAAGCGAGTGGCCATTCTGCCTTTGGGGGTGCGTTCAAGCAGGCCACACTGCATTAAGTACGGCTCATAAATATCTAAAATTGTGTCTTCTTCTTCCATGGAAGCGGCCGCCAACGATTGGAGTCCAACGGGACCCCCTCCAAATTTTTCAATTAGAGCCCGCAGTATGCCCCTGTCGCTAGGATCTAGTCCGAGCGCATCTATCTCTAAAGAGTTTAATGCGTGGTCCGCTACCTCTTTTGTTATTAGGCTCGCATTTTTAACCTGGGCAAAATCCCGCACTCTTTTTAATAAACGGTTGGCAACGCGGGGGGTAAATCTTGAGCGCTCGGCTATAGAATTTATTGCCTCCGATTTCATTTGTATTTTTAAAAGATGTCCCGATCTCTCAATTATTTTTTTAATATCTTCTATATTGTAAAAATTAAGCTGAAAAGTAGCCCCAAAGCGGTTTCTTAAAGGGGCTGACAGCAGCCCGGGCTTTGTTGTCGCTCCAATTAGGGTAAATTTTGGCAACTTTAACTCCATAGTACGAGCCATGGGACCTTTTCCCAGAATAAGATTCAGTTTATATTCTTCAAGAGCAGGGTAAAGATATTCTTCTATGGTTTTATTAATTCTATGTATCTCATCTAAAAACAAAACATCTCCTTCATTTAAATTAGTTAAAATTGCAGCCAGGTCTCCTGCGCGCTCTAGCGCCGGCCCGGAGGTTATTTTTATTTCTTTGCCCATTTCTTTGGCAACCAGGTAAGCCAAGGTGGTTTTACCTAGTCCGGAATTGCCATAAAACAATAAATGGTCCGGACTCTGGTTTCTTTGCTGGGCGGCTGTTATAATGATGCGTATGTTGTCTTTAATTTTATCTTGGCCAATGTAATCGGGCCAAGAATCAGGCCTTAGAGCCGAGTCCAGCTCAATATCATTAATTTTTGGTTTGTCTTGTGAAGCGCTTGACATATGTTATCTAAGGTGATATAATATAGACCATTGAACGAGTACAGCTAATTATAGCAAATTTTTATACAAACAGATAAGCGGCTCTAGAGTTGGAGGTATTATTTGGATTTATCTCAGCTTTGGGTAATCTTGCTCCGGCTCGATTATTCCTCAGATAAATCTTTCTTTATGTCCCAGACATAAAAACACCTCCAACTCTAGAGCCGCTTTTAGTTTACTGCGGCGTATTATTATTTTCTTCTGTAGCCGTTTGATCTTCGTCTGTTTCAACAACCCTGGCCACTTCTTCTATGGTTGTGTCTCCGGAAATAACATCGATTAATCCGGATTGGTACATTGTTACCATCCCTTTTTTTATGGCAATCTCCCTAATAGAGGATACCGGAGGGTTGGTTAGTATAAATCTTTCTATGTCAGAATCAATTAGAAATGCCTCGAACAATCCCTTTCTACCCTTATATCCTGTAAAGTTACAGGCAGGGCATCCTCCCTCTTTTATTCTCATAATTCCTATTTTATTTAAATCGGGAATTTTTACTGACGAAGGCAAATTTTTAAGGCCGCTCTTAATTTCCGACAATTCTTTCGGAGTGGGCTTCGCGGGGATGGAACACTTTTGACAAACCTTTCTTACTAATCTTTGAGCCACAGCCATTTTTAAACCGGAAGCGATTGAAGAGACATCTACACCAAGGTCCACAAGCCTAGGGATGGTTCCTGCTGCGTCATTGGTGTGTAAAGTAGAAAGAACCAGGTGTCCTGTTAAGGAGGCCTGTAGGGCTATTTTAGAGGTTTCTAGGTCTCTAATTTCACCCACCAGGATAACGTCTGGGTCTTGTCTTACAATAGACCTCAAACCGTCTGAAAAATTATATCCTTTTTCTGGCGACACCTGCGTTTGAGAAACTCCCTTTAGGTGATACTCGATAGGGTCTTCAATTGTAATGATTTTAATTTCTGGGTTTTGTATTTTTTTTAAAAAAGCATAAAGGGTTGTAGTCTTTCCGGATCCCGTGGGGCCAGTAACGATTATCATTCCGTTTGGTTTTGTAATTTCTTTTTGAAATGTTTTATAAAGATCCTTTCTTAAACCCAGGTCGTCTAAAGAAATTAAACTTTTTGGATTTAAAATTCTCATCACAATTGACTCTCCATATTCTGCGGGTAAACTGGAGGTCCTTACTTCGATAAGGGTTTCTTTAACTTCAATTGTAAACCTGCCGTCTTGAGGCTTGTCGGTAATATTTAGTTTTAATTTAGAAAGAAGTTTTAATCGAGAAACCAGATGATGATATGTGCTGTGGTTAAAAAAAACAACATCCTGTAAGATGCCGTCTAGCCTTATTCTTACTCGCGCCTCTTCTTCTTGGGGTTCTATGTGTATGTCGGAAGCATCAAGAACTATTGCGCCATATAAAATTGCGTCTAGAAGTTCTGTTATATTTGTTACAATATATTCTTCAATCTTCTTTTTAAACCCCGCAATATCTTTTACTTGAGTATCTGTTTCTTCTATTATCTTTGGAGAAACGGCCACGCTTCCTAATAATTTTTTTGCTTCCTCCATTTTGTTTAAAGGTTAATTTTCCTAAATAATTTTATAATTTTTAACCCATCAGGCGACTTTATGTAATGTGTTTTTATAAATGTTTTCTGTTATAATATTCAGGTCGGCTCCGTCTTTCATAAGTTCGGAGGCTACCTGAAAAATTTCCGCTGTTACCTTAGTTTTAAAATTTTCGGTGTGTAAAACTATCCCGCACAGAAGACATAAGGCCAACTCTCTCTTTGCGGAATCCTTGTCAATATCTTTTATTAACCCGAAGACAATTTCTGGCAAGGAAAGCTTTTCTATTAGATTAATCTTACCAAATTTTTTATTTTCTGTCTGTGTTAGCGGAAGCTGATTATCTAAGGTGGTGGGAAGCGAGGTATCAATATTTAAAATCGGAGATTCTAATAAAAAACCAAAAGAGTTAAGCTCACTAGCTAATTCTCTTGAATAATCTTTTATGCCTATGGTTATAATAAGATCTGGTTTTGCCTCCGCAAAGTAAAATGAAATATTGTCTTTCTTTATATTACCACTTTCAAGTGTTAAGTGTATTTTAAGCGCATCATTATTTTTCTCGTAATAAACTTGTGATATTTGCGCAATATTATTTGGTATAGAAACAACAAAATTTTTAGGGTAAGAAATAAAATCCATAGATGGGGTTAAAAATTTAATGTTTTCGGGCAGGGCATCAGCAATTAAATTAACATTTTTGTTTAAATTCCTTAAAGTATAAAAAAGAGCCAGTGTTGAAACCATGGCCTCGGGCTCTTTGGCCGACACTAAATAAATATTTTTGGAATCTGAAATAATTTGTTTTGCTTCTTGCGTTTCCATGGGTTTTTGGCGATAATAATTTACGCGCGATATTTTAAAGTTAATATACCCTATAAAATTTTGTAATATAAGTCAACCCCGTTAGAAGTCTGGATAACTTGATAAAATCCTTAACAAAGTTAAATAATAAATAATAAAAAATATTAGAATTAAAAAGCAAAAATATCTTTGCTCAAGACTTCTAGCGGGTCAATGTTAATAAAAAACATTACAATTAATTCACGCCAAACCCAAAAGCTCGGAGAAAAGCTGGCGAAAGAAATTTTAGAATTACCCCTACAAAAAAGCGCGGTCATTTTAGGCTTGCAAGGAAATTTAGGCGGGGGGAAAACGACTTTTTTACAGGGTTTTGCCAAAGGCCTGGGAATTAAGGAAAAAATATTAAGCCCGACGTATGCCATAATGAAAAAATTTAAAATTCCAAAAATTCCATTGCATACAAAATGTCCGACCGCTCACTTTATATACAATGAGCGATTTTGTAATTTTTATCATTTCGATTGCTATAGGCTTAATGGAGGCAAGGATGTTTTGGAACTCGATTTTAAAAAAATAGTTACAGATTCTAAAAATATTGTAGCCATAGAATGGCCAGAAAAAATAAAGAGTGTCTTGCCCAAAAACACAATTAAAATAAGGTTTAAGGTTGTTGGTGAAAATAAGAGAAATATTACGACGTAATTGCTAAAAAACAACTTATAATAAATTTTAAACGGAGCCCAAATATGTTATTATAATCTATGGAAGACAAAAAAAGATTAATTATTATAGATTCAAATTCGTTGTTGCACCGCTCATTCCATGCTCTTCCTCCATTAACAACTAAATCTGGGCAAGAGACGGGAGCTGTCTACGGTTATTTATTAACGCTGTTTAAAGCTATAAACGACCTGAACCCAAATTACATTATTGCTTGCTTTGACACTAAGGCTCCAACCTTTAGACACGAAATGTTTAAGGATTATAAGGGACAAAGAGCGGCTACTCCTCAAGGGATTGTCTCGCAGATACCAATTGCAAAAGAAGTTTTGGATGCTTTAAAAATACCAGTCTTTGCAAGGGATGGCGTTGAGGCGGATGACTTAATAGCTACAATTTGCACTAAGGCAATAGAGCAAGAAAAAGACGTAGAAGTATATATTTTATCCGGAGACCTAGATAATCTCCAATTAGTAAATAAAAACGTAAAGGTTTATACTTTAGGAAAAGGAATAAAAGACACGATTATTTATGACGACGATAAGGTTAAGGAAAGGTTTGGGGTATTTCCTTCTCAAATGGCAGACCTTAAGGCGTTGATGGGAGATCAGTCTGATAATATACCCGGAGTTGAGGGCGTGGGAAAAAAAACAGCAGCCGAAATAATACAAAAATATGGCGACATAAAAAGCCTTTATGAAGAGCTTGCCACAGATACGGCCGTTTTAAAACCAAAGGTAAAAGAGACGTTGAAAAAAAACAAAGAAACCGCGATAATGTCTTTTAGGTTAGCTCAAATGAAAAAAGACGTTGATATAACAATTAATATTAAAGAGTACGCGTTTGGGGGGTTTGAACAAAGTAATGTGGAAAATATTTTTAGAAGACTAGACTTTAGCAGTCTAATGACCCGCATACGGACGTTGAAAAAGTAAAGTTTAATATATTAATCAATAAAACCTCTTCTTTTAAAAAAATAATTCTATGCCAAAACTTACTTTTAAAATTGCTCTTCCTATAATTTTAGTTGGTGTTTTTACAATTCTATCATTATCGGTTATAGAGCGCGGAAAACTCGATTCAAGTTTTTATATTATAATTTTGTTCCTAATTGTATATGTTTTTTTCTTTGGGCTAGCAATAGGGCAAAATATTGTTTTTCCAGTAAGAAAGCTATTAGATAAGGCAATTAAATTAAGTGAAGGCGATCTATCCAGCAGGGTTTATATAGAAACAAAGGACGAACTTTCGGAGCTGGCAGAAGCCTTTAATAAAATAGCGGAAGAGCTTGAAGCAAGCCGCTGCAAAGAGGGTGATATGGAAAAATCTATTGGAATCAAAGTTGTAGCAAGAACCAAAGATCTAGAAGAGACAATAACGGCGCTGGAGCAAAAAGTTAAAAACAGGACGATAGAATTAGAAAGGCTGATTAATGAGTCAAATAAATTAAAGGAAGATTTGAATGGCAAAAAAACGGAAACATCTCAACTAATAAAAGACCTAGATGGTGTAAAGAAAAAAATGACCGGGAGCAATAAAATAAAACAAGAAATTGTGGAAGAATAAAATATGCCAGAGTTGCCAGAAGTAGAGACAACAGTTAACGGTTTAAAAGAAAGGGTCCTTGGAAGGACCTTTCTTAATGTTTGGTCTGATTGGCAAAAGTTAATAAAAAAACCGAAAAATTTTGAATTGTTTAAGGAACAAATAAAAAACAAAAAAATAGAAAATATATGGCGGAGAGCAAAAAATGTTATCTTTGATTTGTCGGGAGGATACTCTCTTTTGGTGCACCAAAAGATGACAGGGCATCTGCTGGTCGGCAAATGGCAGATGGCGGAGGGCAAATGGCTACCGTCAGAAAAGGGGCCGTTAAACGATCCGTATAACAGGTTTTTGCACTTAATATTTTTATTTGACGATGGGCAAATGATGGCGCTTTCCGATGCCAGAAAATTCGCGAAGGTGGAACTGCAAAAAACCGAGGATTTATTAAATTCAAAAGATTTTAAAATTTTGGGCCCGGAGCCGTTGGATAAAAAATTTACTTTGGAAAAATTCAAAGAAATTTTGAAAAATAAAAAAGGTAAAATAAAACAAGTATTAATGGATCCCGAAGTTATCGCCGGCATAGGCAATATTTACACTTCAGAAATATTGTGGCAGGCAAAAATACATCCGGAAAAAAGCGCCGTAAAATTAAATGATTCGGAATTAGAATTGATATTTGGGGCTATTAAAGGGGTTTTAAAACTGGGGGTTGACTTGGGCGGGGAAAGTTTTTCTGATTACAGAAAACCCGACGGGTCAAAAGGAAATTTTGATACAGAAAGAAAAGCATATAAAAGAGAAGGGCAAAAATGCGAAAGGTGCGAGACAAAGATAGTGCGAAAAAAAATTGGGCAGAGGTCTGCTTTTTTCTGTCCTCACTGCCAAAAACTATAAGTTTGTTGACTATAAATTAAAAGGGCGTTAAGTTTAACTTAGAGTAGAAACTAACGCCCTTTGTCATAAAAGAAAGCGAGGTGTGCTATGCTGTCAATAATCGCCATTGTGGTGGCTGTGGCAACTTGCGTTTTTGTTGGTATCTCACGAATTGCTTCCGTGAAAAGCCGTAAAAGAGAGCGGCAACTGTTGGGGCGAGCCATTATGGCCCTTCGGCGTAATAATCTGCGCCACCTAACGGGCGCATTGGCGCGCAACGTCGAAGAAATCGAGAGCGCGATAAATGTCGCAGCGCAAAAAGCGGCTGAAAGCCAAATGCCCGCCGTTTTGGAACAATTGCGTGCAGAACAAAGAGAGGTGAACGTCAAGTTTGCGCAATGGATGAGGCGGGAAGAAAAGAGGTTTAGGATATTGCTTAATATGAGGGTTGAGCCCATAGAAGCTAGCGCGGAACATGCTGCAACCCTTGCTTCAAGGGTTTTAGATTGGTTTAATCGTTTTAAACCTTGGGGCCACACAGCTGGCGCGAAGGGGAGCGAAAAACCCGATCTTGGCACCAACACATCTCCCACATAATCCACACGACCCCCGAAGATTTTGTCTTTTCGGGGATTTTTTTTGGAATGGATTTATGATATAAGAATGGTGTAGATGTTTTTATGATTTACTTTATTTTTGGCGAGGACTCTTATAGATCAAGAGAAAAACTAGAGGAGATAACCGGAGAATATAAAAGGGTGCATAAATCCGGGCTGAATTTAATTTATATTAATGCAGTAGATTTTGATGAGTTTTACAATAGTTTTAAAGCTGTTTCAATGTTCTCAGAAAAAAAGTTGATAATTGTAAAGGATGTTTTTGGTAATATAAAATTTCAGGAAGATTTTTCTGAAAACATAAAAAAATTAAAAGAGTCGACTGATATAATTATTGTTTATGAAAATAAAACAGCAGATAAAAGAACTAAGTTTTTTAAAGGTTTACAAAAATACGCGAAATGCCAAGAGTTCAACCATCTGCAGGGAGTTTCTCTGAAAAAGTGGGTAGCCTCGCAATTTGAAAAGAGTAAAGCAAAAATAAACGACGAAGCGCTAAGCCTTTTAACTACTTATAGTAACGGAAATTTATGGGAGCTATCAAACGAGATTAATAAATTATCTAATTATAAAGCTGGTTCGGTCGTTGAAAGGGGAGACGTAGAACTGATGGCTAGACCAGCTGTTGAAAACGATATATTTAAAACAATTGAGTCGCTAGCGTTAAAAGATAAAAAACAGGCGCTATCACTGGTTTATAAACACCTTGAAAGAGGCGACAATCCTCTTTATCTACTTTCTATGATTTCATATCAATTTAAAAATCTCTTAATAATAAAGGAGTTGCAGGGTGTGCATACTCCTTATGGCGAGATGGCAAAAAAAAGCGGGCTTCATCCTTTTGTGGTTCAAAAAACATCTTATATGTGCGATCGTTTTTCAATGCAAGATTTAAAAAAAATCTACCTGAGAATTTTTCAGATAGATTCGGATATTAAGATAGGGAAAATTGATTCGGAAACGGCCCTTGATTTATTTATTGCGGAAGTTTAGGCCTTTTTTTCTATAACTCTTGTTAGTCTTGATTTTCTCCTTGAAGCATTATTTTTTTTAATTATACCAACCTTGGCTGCTTTATCTAGCGCCCTGTATATCTCCGGCAAAAGTTTTTTAGCTTCTGCTTGTTTTTTTGCAGAAACCAAAGAGAGAGCTTCTTTTACCAGCTTTTTTATTCTATCTTTATAGATAATATTATGCTCCTTTCTTTTTGCAGATTGCCGAATCGATTTTTTCGCTGATTTTGTTATTGCCATTTATATAATTAAATCTGTGTTTTTATATAATCACATAATACCAGACGATTCCTTTTTTTGCAATAGCACACTTATCTATGTTATAGTGCCATTTGTACATTAACATTACTAAATTACTAACCCTTGGAAATAACACAGGAGATAACACGTGAACCAGCAGAAGAGATTCAGAATGATAGTCCCGTCTTTTCCCGAGTTGAATGTTTATAGTTTCAGTAAAAATGCTGGATCGATTGTTTCTGTGGGGGCGGTGATGGTCGCGACTATTGTGAGCAAAATATCCGAATGGTTTGTTGAGATAATCGACGAAAATAATTACAGTGGTCCCAGAGACAAAGAGGGCTTTCCTGACCATAAGGTTCTGCAGAAAAAAGACCCGGCCGATGTGGTGGGGTTCTACTGCGGGCTAACCAGCACAATTGAGCGTGTTTGGAAACTGGCCGAGTTTTATAAAGCATCGGGAGCGAAAACGGTCGCTGGCGGATGGCATACAGCTAACTGTCCGGACGAAACGTTGAGCCATAATATAGATGTTGTGGTTCACGGCGACGGTGAACAGGTTATTCCTTTGGTGCTAGATGCATTTTTCAAAGGATCTGAGCTGAGAGGCATCCCGGGGATTTCTTTTGTGGCGGACGATGCAGTAACCACAAACCCGGCGGAGTGCCTTTGCGCGGAGAATTTGGATGCTTTGCCGTTTCCCGACTTCGGGCTCTTGAGGTTTGCTAAAAGCGTAATTCATCCTATAACCAGAATTAGGGGGTGCGGGATGAAGTGCGAATTTTGCAGCGTCAATCGATCTGCGGTTTGGGCAAGCCCAGAGCACGCGTTTAAGAATGTGAAATGGCTGGTGGAAACAAGAGGGGCAAGGAAATTCTTTCTTGTTGACGACAGGATGGAAGAAGATATGCCTGGCACAATAAAGTTCTTCCAGATGATTGCCGAAGAGTTTGGCAGCAGGCTTATCTTCTTTGTCCAGACACGGCTTGGCATTGCAAAAAACAAAGAGTTTCTGGATATTCTGCGGGCTGCCGGCGTGAGGGCGCTTTTCATCGGCTGCGAATCACCGATTAATGAAGATCTTATTGAGATGCGGAAAGGATACACATCAAAGAATATGCTTGAATGGGTGAAAACCCTCCGCCGATATTTCTGGGTGCACGGCATGTTCATCTTCGGCTACCCGCCGAAAGAGAAAAAATTCGGGCTGACGGCGAAGGAAATGTTCCGCCGTTTCTGGGGGTTTTTCGCCAAAGCAAAGTTTGATAGCATCCAAGTGTTAAAGCCGATCCCTTTGGTTGGCACAGCTCTAAGAAAGAGACTGGAGGCGCAAGGAAGAGTTTTGCCGCTGGATCTGGTGCCTTGGAGCAAATACGATGGGAACTTTGTCTGTTTTGCGCCCGACAACATGAGTCCCTCAGATCTTCAAAACTATCCTGGACTGTTGATGAAAAGATTCTATAGCCGCAAGAGACTGGCGTGGTTTATTTTGAAAACAATTCTCTTCCCCTTTGATTATCTTATTAGGGGGTGGACAATCGGTTTTCAGATGGGCTGGCGCAGAAGATGGGGAGATTGGCACAGAGAATGGTTTGCAAAATGGCTTAAGGGTTGGCAGAAGGACCTGATTAAGTGCGTTGGGCACGCGCTGTTAACGCGGTGGCAGAAAAGGTATCAGAGAAGCGGATCCTTAAAGAGGATTGAGCAATACTGCAGAGAGAAAAATCTCCTTTAGTAAGATAACGCGATAGGACGAGAAATCGTCCTTTTTTTTACAGTTTGACGTTAGTTCTTAACGGTGGTAAAATTATCAAATAAACTCTAATTTTTTAATATGACTCGATTAGAAGCTGGACCGAGGGAGACAGAAGAGTTTCCACAAGAACCGTCGTTGGATGTAGAAAGTCCGGGAGTTTTAGATACTGGGAAAAAGCCACCGGTCGAACAAAGCAGTCTACAAGAAAGAATAGTAGCACAAAGGGCGAAGTTACTGGCTAGAATGGGGCGGGATCCCGCTGAGCGCGCCTCTGATGAAAAAAAAGAGGAGCCGATGGAAAAAAAGGAAAAACAAAGAGTCGATGACGTCGGCGAGGCTGAGGCTCAAGCTTATGCAGAAAAACATTTCAGAGATACTTCTAGAGAACCAGATGCCAGGAAAAGATTTGAAGACGAAAAAACCTTCTTAGGAAAACAGCGGATAACCGATAGAATGGCCGAGGTTTTAGGCGACGCAGCGGGCGAAAAATATAAAGCAGTTAAAGAAAAGGGAAAGACCGCTTTAGGACCCGAGGTTGGAAAAGGTACGGCGGTTGCCGAAGATATTTCTGATGAAAAAAAAGAGGAGGCTAGGAAAAAAATAGAACAATTACCTAAAGAGATAAGCCCCAAAACAGAAATGTTGACGGAAACTCAATTTCAAAAAAGCATAAGAGAACTAAAAACGGGCAGGCGAAAGAACGAGGATATGGAGGAAGAAGATTTCCAAGCGAGCATCTCAAAATTAGAAAAAGAACAGCAGCTAAAAGGTGAAAATATTAAACAAACAAAAGGCGCAACATTAGAGTCGCTTAAGGGCGATGGCAGTGTTTTTAATGAGCCCGGTGTTTTGGAAAATATTGTCGAGGGAGTAGAAAGAACATCAAAAATTGATGGAACGGTTGAAGTATTAGACGAGCTTATTAATAAAGAGACGCCAAACGAAAAAATAGAAAGAAATGTTGAGGCGCTGCACGAGATGCGCGAAGCGCGAGAGAGAACAGAGAAGCCCGAAAAAACAGAGGTAGGAAAAAAAGAGTTGTCGCCGGAAGATAAAATTTTATTCCAACAAGAACTATTGGGTTCTTTCGCGGGCTTTATAGACGAAATTAAATATAGATTAAATTCGCCCGATATTCCCGTAAGAGATAAAAGTAGGGCAGAAGTAAAATATGGCCGGGCCAGGGTTGCTTACAGAGAGTTAACTGGTAATAATTTAAACAGTGATGCAAAAAAAGAAGCGTTAACAGATGCAAAAAAAGAGGGACACGAGATACGAACTCAAAAAGAATATTTTTCTCCCGAAAGTATTAATAAGGTAAGAGAGAAGAAGCGCCACGAGATGTGGTCTGTTGGTATAAAATCTGCATGGGATAGGTTGTCAGAACAAGAAAAGGCAAAATGGAATGAAAAATCAGCGCAGGATAAAATAACGCAAAATAAAACAGATGGAGGAGCGAGGCATTTTGCGCGCCAACTTGAAGCAGACCGAAAACAGCTAGAAAAAAGCGGTTTTACTTTTTCTCGTGACGCGTACTTTAAACTTTTTGAAGAGGGCTATGATCCTCGCACCATAAAACAAACAGGACTATTGTTTTGGGAAAAAATAACAATGAATAAAGCGGGCGCAGAAAAACCCGAAGCGTTTAAGCTGGACGATTTTGAAGCAAAGAATAAAGCGATACAAGATAAATTTAACCAAGACTTAAATAAAACAACAACAGAAAAAATGCAAGCAACTTGCGTAGAAGGCAGAAGCAGATGGATGAAAAGAAAATTAAAGGCCGCGGGAGATATTGTATTGGAAAGCACAAAAGAGTATCAGGCAGACGAGGCTAATAAGGAGGCCACCCCAAATCTTATGGAGCAAGCGGTTATGCCAGAGGTTGTGGCTTCCGAAGAAGGGATTGAGGCAGAAGATAGAAATGCGGAAAAAGAATATGTAGAAAGATCTGCCAATCTTGCCGGCGTTATCGCAAAAACGGCTAAAATGTTTGGACTAGACAAAACCCAGGTTCAACAACTTGAACAGGGTGTAGGAGCTGACACGGAGTGGTCGGAGGACTTTATCCCACAGGAGGTGATAAAGGGGTTGAGAGAAACGGGCAGGCGAATTAGGGGGCAAAGAGATAAAAGGAAAATGGCAACGCGCCGTTTCAAAATCGAGCATATTTTAAAAAGTTTATCGGGAATATAAATCAATGGTAAAAAAAGTAAAAAAATCTAACAGTAGTAAAACTCTCATAAGGGTAAAAAAAGCTACAACAAAAAAACCTTCTAAAAAGGCAGTAAAAGAACTTTTGGCTGAAATCGCCGCTATTTAGCTTTTAATTTATTTATAAGGTCTCTTATTTCAGCCGCTCTCTCAAAATCCAGATTTTTGGCGGCTGTTTTCATTTCTTTTTCTAAAAGCTTTTTATCGTGTACCACCCAGAACTCTTCGGCTACATCCTCCTTTTTAGAAAAACCCCATTCTCTTATGTTTGTGATTATTGTTTTCGGAGTTATTTTATTTTTTTTATTATATTCTTCTTGAATTTTTCTTCTCCGATTAATTTCTTTAATAGCCGACTGCATAGAAAAGGTCATTTTATCTGCGTACAAAATTACACGGCCATTGATGTGGCGCGCCGCCCTTCCCATCGTTTGTATTAGGGTTGTTTTATTTCTCAAAAATCCTTCCTTATCTGCGTCCAGAATTACAACCAGTGAAACTTCAGGCAAATCAATTCCTTCTCTTAAAAGATTGATTCCCACTAACACGTCATATTTTCCCTCTCTTAAATTTTTTAAAATTTCAGGTCTTTCCATTGTTTTAACTTCGGAGTGCAAATACTGGGTCTTAATATTTCGCCCTATTAGATAGTCAGAAATTTCTTCAGCAAGCCTTTTTGTTAGGGTTAAAACAAGTATGCGGTGCTTATTCTTAATTTCTTTATTAATTTCTTCTATTAAGTCTTTAATTTGGTTTTCTGTTTTTTTTATTTCAATTGCGGGTTCGAGTAATCCCGTGGGTCGTATTATTTGTTCTACGATGTTTTTACCGGCTTTTTTGGTTTCAAAATCAGCGGGGGTGGCTGAAACATAAATTGTCTGCTTTTGTCTTTCTGTGAATTCAGTAAAAGTGAGGGGCCTATTATCGATTGCCGAGGGCAGGCGAAAACCAAAATCAATTAAGGTTTGCTTTCTTATTTTATCTTGTACTGACATCGCTCTTATTTGAGAAACAGAAATATGGGACTCGTCAATAAACATTAGAGATCCACCGGGATTAAAATAGTTAAAATAGTCAACGAGCGAAAACGGCGCTTGTCCTGATTTTCTAAATTCCATATGGCTAGAGTAGTTTTCTATTCCATGGCACCAACCGGTCTCTTTCAACATTTCTAAATCATAATTTGTTTTTTGCTCCAGTCTTTCTGCTTCAAGTAATTTGTTCTGCCCCTTAAGATTATTTAATCTTTGTTCTAATTCCAGCCGTATATTATTTATGGCAACATTAACCTTATCTTGAGGAGTTACCCAAAAATGAGCCGGGAATAGTTTTATTGTGTCTCCCGAAGATTTATATTTTTGTCCGAGAGCGGGGATAGATTCAGAAATTTTTTCTATTTCGTCTCCTATTAGTTCAACTCTTATTATTTTTTCTCCCGTGACAATATATATATCAACCATATCTCCCCTAACGCGAAAGTTTCCCGGCTTAAAATCAATATCATCTCTTTGATATTGCAGATTAGTTAAAAGGAGTAAAAATTCCTTACGTTTAATTTTTTGTTTTAATTTTATTTCCAGAGAAATATTTTCGTAATTTTCCGGCGAGCCGATATTATAAATACAGGAAACAGAAGCTATCACAATGACGTCTTTTCTTGTCGTGACGTCTTGTACGGCCGCGTGCCTCAACCTATCAATCTCTTCATTTATTTTTGCATCCTTTTCTATATATGTATTTGATTGGGGAATATAGGCTTCGGGCTGATAATAATCGTAATAGGAAACAAAGTAATGCACTGCATTGTTTGGGAAAAATTCTTTAAACTCCTGATAAAGCTGGGCGGCTAAAGTTTTATTGGGGGAAATTATTAAAGTCGGCTTTTGTATCTTTTTGATAACGTTAGCTAAAGTAAATGTTTTTCCAGATCCGGTAACGCCTAAAAGAACCTGGTCTTTAACACCGGATTTTAAATTTTCAGCCAGCATTTTTATAGCTTGTGGCTGGTCGCCCGTTGGCTTAAACTTTGATTTTAGTTGGAATTTCATCTATTATTATCTAATGATATCATCTTTAAGTGGCAAAATTATATTAAGAAAGGATAAATTTGTAATTATTGAGGTGGCCGGCATCGGCTATAAGGTTTTTTTATCCCGCCAAACCTTGCTAACATTACCAGAAATCGGCGAGCCAATCAAGGTGTTTGCTTACCAAAATGTCAAAGAGGAGGCGCTGGATCTTTACGGGTTTTTAACTTATGAAAATCTGGAATTTTTTGAGGCGCTAATGGACATACGCGGGGTTGGGCCAAAATCAGCTTTGGATATTTCGGCTCTAGGGTCTTTAGATAAAATAAAAGACAGGATTTTAAAACAGGACGAGAAAATTTTTGAGGGAATCCCGGGCATTGGTTCAAAAAAGGCGATGACAATAATTTTGGAACTGACGGGAAAAATAAAAATGTTGGGCTCTAAAAAGGGTTCAGCCGACGAGGCGGAAGACGCTTTGTCCCAGCTTGGTTTTTCAAAACAACAAGCCAAAGACGCTTTAAGCCGCATTCCTGCCAATATTAAAAATACCGAAGAACGCATAAAATTGGCGTTAAAAACCCTCGGCAAATAATTCTTATTGAAACGGTATGAAAAAATTATTTTTGATCCTTCTTTTGGCGATAACTGCCGTTTTTCTATTTTCTTCGCAGATTGATATCTCCAGTTATAATAATTTAACAAATAAAAATAACGCGGTCGATAATCGCGTTGTTTTTGCCGATACCCTTAAATCTTGCGACGATTATAAGGATATTAAGCAGGTAAAAATTAAATGGAGTCAAGCCGGACCGGCAATTTGCGAGACTGCTTCAACGGATTATAATTTTAAAAAGCGATGGAATAATTTCTTTTCAGAGCCGGGCGAATTTATTCTGGATTTAAACCAGTCAACTGCCGGCTGGCCTACGGCACTTGCCTCAGACAAGCCATGGAAAGATCCTGATTTTCCGCCACAAGATACTACGCATCCAGTTTCTCTGGTTTGGGAGGTTAAAAATGCCGGACCTTCTGAAGATTTCCTTATTAATTTGGTATGTTTTAATAGTGACGTTTCGGATCCAACCCTTTTATTGAGCATAGCCTCCCGCACAGAAACCGAGCAAGCAAAACAATGGATTGTTGAGGATGAAAATGGGCAATACTCTGGCTATCGCACAGGTTCCTCACAGAGGTTTAAATATAATATAGTAAAGCAGAATGTGAAAGTGACCAGATATTATAGTTATTTTTGGGGAACAACAGGTGATATCTCCAGTTTTTTTGCGGGGACAGCTTCTATTCGTAACGCAAACGGCTATGATTATTGCGGCTCGCAATTTTGCGGTCTGGGCTGGCGTCCCGATACAAGTTCGTCCCTTTTTCCAACGGCAGGAATGATATTTAAGTATGACGAAGAATCCAGACAGAACGCTCCTATTCTTCATTATTGTCAGGGGTATGGCGGAGAGTTTAGTGTTCCGACGGGCGGGGGCGGACAAAAAAATAATCTGGCGGATACAAAATTATATTTGGATCCCGAATACATTGAAAAAACTAAAAAAGAAAGAGGATTTAGGCCGACGGAGCCGATCAGCCCCTTTGATGACGTCATCTGCGAATTAAAGGTTCTTAAAAGCGAATATCCCTCAAAAGATAGTCTTAATGCCGAGCTGGTTACTTTTGATAAGAATTTAAGGGGCACCAAGATATCTATCGGCACGCTGGCATATAACCCAGACAGTTCCGACGCAGACGAAGATTATAATTATTTTGAATGGAAAATAAGGGGATGGCCGGACAGCTTGGCTTCAGGGGACATAAAGACTCGGGCAGATATATTGGAGAAGATGATCGAAAATGGAAATATTAGTTGCGAGGCGGCTTTGTCGGATGGCATAAAGATAGGGTACCAGTATCCGATAAATCTATGTGTCAGGTTGGAGGGAGATAAAAATAGGAATACTTTTGGCATAACCACCGTCAGGACAAAAAGCGTTAAACTTTCGCCGTTCGACGTGATGAAAAAAGGGTTGAATGATATGAAAAATGGTTATCAAAAAATCGATCCCTTTAAAACTTTTACCAATAAATTCTACTTTAATATAGATTTGAAAAACATTGGCCAGTCGAACTGGGACATGATAAAATATTTATTCTTGGATATGGACAGCTACTCTTCGTGCAAGGGAAGCAGGGTTTACAATATTTATGATTTTGAAGAAGACAATGGTGGTACTTACCTTGATGCCAGGAATGTCTCCTTGGGAACAAAAATAGACGCTATTTTACCGGTTCATGAATCCGGTCACGCCTTTTGCGGATTAGTAGACGAATATAATACGTTTAGAGCCGTGCCAAACGGTATTAATTGTTTTAACTTAGATCAAATCTCAATTTTTTCCGGCTATGGCAAACCATATTCCGTTTGTGATCGCTCTAATAACATCCGAACCAGTTATTGCAGTATAATGGGCTGCGGAAATGAATTTGATACCATAAGAGGAGATCATAATATGCGCCCGTCAAAATTTAATGTTTGGGATTGCGGAGTTTGTCTCTCAAAAATTGATTCAAAGGGAACGATAGCAGAAAATGCCCAATACTGCAAAGATAGCAAATTAAATATTATTAATGCCGACGAAAAGCCCAGTCCCACAGACAACTGGGAGTGCATGGAATCAGAAGATTGTATTGGAATAAAGAATTGGGACGTCGGTTGCAACGATGGTTGTATTAACCACAAGTGCGTCAGTAAGGATAACACCGAAGACTGCGAAATTGAAGTCAACGGCGCCGGCTCACTTAATCTTATAAACGGGAGATGGGTGTTGATTAAAGATATACCGGGCAAATGCGGGCCAAAAGGAACGCGGGATGAAGGTAGATGTGTGGCGATAGCCACCAAATATTCTTGTATCGCCTCCACTGGCGAGTGTGTTTTGGACGCAAAGGGGCAATTTAGCAACCAAAGTACGTGCATTATAGGCTGTCCTAAACCAAAATAATCAACAAAAAAATGATAACCGAAATTCAAAGAAAAAATATTATTGTATACGCAGTCCTTTTTCTTTTTTCTAGTAGTTTCTTTTTTGCTTCTGCAGATAATAGTACAGACAGAGAACTTTGTTTTTTAAAACTTCGAATAAAAGAAACTTTAAAAAATTATGATCAGGTGGTTAAAGATCCCGACACTAAAATAGATGTTACTTTTTCGTTGATCAGCCAAGAAAGCTATTACGGAAAAGAATATCCCCTTGAGGAATATACGACCGGCCAGTTTTTCGGAAGCCATATTTTAAACACTTATGACGCCGAAAACGCCGTAATTAAAAAATATTCAGTTTATACGTCGCTGTTTATTTCTAACTTTTCAGGGGAGGGAGAAATTCTTAAAGAAGCCGTAATTAACGCCGTCATCCCTTATGACGAAAAAATTAATAAAATTACTATAAGTAATAGCAGCGCGGAAACGGATTTAAAAATAAATTCATCTTTAATCAAATGTGAAAGAACTTGCAAAATGGAAAATGAAAAAGGGAATTATTTGAAAGATAATTGTTGTATGGATTTTATCCCGGCAACGCAAAAAGATGACACTTTTATCTGCATTAAATGCGGCGATAATATATGTTCTCGGTATGAAGATAAATATTCTTGCCCGGAAGATTGCTCGCTTAAGAGCATTGCTGATCCCGTAAGTCCAAAGGATGGTAAAAATTGGATATGGATCGTCGCTTTTTCAATAGTATTTATCTTAACAGCTGTTTTAGCGGGCATTTTCATCGTTAAAAAGGTGGCGCGAGCCAAAGATCGCGACGGAAGTGAAAATATTTTGTAAAAATGAAATCAAATAATAATCCGATTACGATTAGCGGGAAGCGCGCGCGTCATATATTTAAACTAATCGCGAGATTCTGAATTTTCCAATACATCCGTTTTTCCTGCGAGCATTATTTTGGTATAATAAAGTAATAAAAATAAATAATAAAAAACATGGAGAAAAATATTTTAATAACAATAATAATCGCCATCTTAGTTTTGGTAGCTGTTTTATGTGGAGGGTATTACATTTATTTAAATTATGTTATTGACGAAAGACCTTCTTCTGTCGGCGGAGAGCTCGGCGCAACCCCAATCCCAGGTGGTCCGAAGGAGGCTTATATAAAATATCTCACCGAAGTTAATAAAGCAGAAACATTGGAAGATTTTTATAAGGTCGTTATTAGATATGGATATTTTGATTCAGCAGAACAAAAAGACGAAGCCACTACGACAAGCGCAGCAGATATAAAAAAAATACCTCCAAGCCAAAAGATTCAAGAATTAAAATATCTAAGAGGAATATCTCAAACTGAGCTTGTTGCTGCTCCCCAGCTAACGGAGGCCATTAATGGTGAAACGGCCGTATTATCAAGCCCAGACAAGGGCCTAACAGTTAATATGATAAAAGAGCAAGGTTCGTGGAAAATAAAATAGGCTGGAGGAATAAAAATATAAGACCTTTTATCGGCGTTTTGCGCAAGAGCAAGGCGCTTTTTTTTATTAAAATATCGTGTTAAATTAAATCAATGAACATTAAGGGGTTAATTAAAAAAATCACGCCAAAATTTATATTAAAGGCTTATCACTTCAAGCTGGTTCTTCTTGGGGCTATGGTTTTTGGTTTTCCCGGCCTTGGCCGCCGAAGCCTCGGCGAAGGAGGCGAAAGTATGAAAATTATCGGAGTTACCGGCACCAGCGGGAAATCAACAACGGTTGATTTTATAACAAGGATTTTAGAAGACGACCCAAAGGGTGCCCCGAATAAAGTAGCGTCTATTTCTTCAATTAGATTTAAGGTTGGCGATACGGAATGGGAAAATAAATATAAAATGACAATGCCCGGACGTTTTGTTATCCAGAAATTTTTAAAGCAAGCGAAAAACGCGGGGTGTAAATATGTTGTTTTAGAGGTAACCTCGGAAGGTATTAGGCAATTCCGGCATAAGTTTATAAATTTTGATACGGCCGTTTTTACAAATTTAACTCCAGAGCATATTGAAAGCCATGGAGGGTTCGAAAATTATAGAAATGAGAAAGTGAAACTTTTTAAAGCAACTAAAAATATTCATGTTGTAAATATTGATGATGAAAACGCAAAGTATTTTTTAGATATTCCCGCAAAGCAAAAAATTAAGTTTTCTCTCAAAGATGCGGGCAGTATAAAATTTAATCCAGGCGTGATTAGCGGTTTCAATGTTCTTAATGCTTTGGCTGCGGTTTCTGTCGCAAAGGCATATGGGATTAGCCTTGATATTTGTAAAAAGGCGCTCGAGAAAGTGAAGGTGATTCCCGGCAGAATGGAGGTTATTTCCGAAAGCCCGATAAAAGTGGTTGTTGATTACGCGCATACTCCAGACCAGCTCGAAGCGGTTTATAAATTACTTGCAGACAAAAACTTAGTATGTGTTTTAGGTTCATGCGGAGGTGGCAGAGACAAGTGGAAGAGGCCCGTATTAGGAAAAATAGCTAAAAAGTATTGTAAAAAAATTATTATAACAAATGAAGATCCATATGATGAAAACCCGCAGGAAATTATAGATCAAGTAGCCGAGAATGCGGGTCAAGATGTGAAGAAAATAATAGACAGGAAGGGGGCCATCGAAACGGCTATAAAACTTGCAAAACCGGGGGGTGTTGTTATAATCACAGGAAAAGGGTCGGAGCCGTGGATGTGTGTGGCAAACGGCAAAAAAATTCCATGGGACGACCGCCAAATAGCTAAGGATGCTATAAATAAAAGCATAAAAAAGTAAAATTATGACAGCAGAACGTGCAAGAATAGAAAATCAAGAACAAGAAAACAGTCCAGAACAAGCCGTAGCTACGGGTGTGTTAAACGCGGAGTTAAGAGACGCAACAAACCTTGCGTCCGCCCCAGAGACCATATCAAAAGCCAAAAAGTTTTTTGAAAACCCGGCCGTCCAGAGCTCTGTGGGTGTTGCTAGTATTATAACTAGGATCGCTTTTAAAACGATTTGGAGCTTGTTGAAGTTTTCGAGGGAGGCAATAACAAGTAAGGGTAAAATCGGATTTAGCAAAGGATATGAAATTGGCAGCGAAGTCTTTTCGTTTGACGGAAAAAAAGATAAAAAATCATAAAAAATGAAATTAGATAAAACACTAGACGATTTGCCCGAAGAACAAAAAAAGCTGGGGGTAAGGGTTTTTGATTTGACAATAGACAGAGTTTTAAAAAGAATTTATTCCAGTTTTGATGGAAAAACCCAAAAAGAAATGAATGTGGTTTTTTCTTCTGAAAGTGATGATAAAAAAGAAAAGTTTATCAAAACCCATATTCCCAACTTCGTAGCTATGTTTAAGGAAGAGGCGGCAAAAGTAGAAGAAGAGATAAAAAAAGACACAAAGGGGCAATTTCAGGTGGAAAATAGCGAATGATTGCTTTTTATCCTAATTTATGGTAGAGTATAGAAGACACATTAGATGTCTTTTTTATATGGAAACACGCAAAAAAATGAAAAAATCATCCAGAAAGTTTGTTCGTAGTCAAAAGGCGCAGATAAGAAGTCAATTTTCAGATATAAAAAAACAAGCGGAAGCTATTAAGGAAATGTATAATAAAATTAGTCCCGCAGATCAAAACAAGAATTATGAAAATAAATGATATTTATAAGCTATCCATCAAAATGGGAACAAATTCTGACTTCAGAGGCTCAGGGGGTGTCCAGAAGTTATTGGATGGAAAACGGAATAAATTTGTTAATATGCCAGAAAAAGAAAAGGATGAATTTAACAAAGACGCGCTAGAAAATCCTTATTTAGATTCAGGCGTTTATAACGTCGCCGAAGACAAAGAAATAAAAAGAGTTTTAGTTGGAATTGATATCGGCCCGGAAGAGATTCTAATAGCGAAAGAATTGGGAAATATCGACTTGGTTATGGCTCATCATCCAATCGGAAAAGGTTTGGCTCAATTAGCAGATGTGATGGATTTACAGGCCGACGTTTACAATTATTATGGTGTGCCGATTAATGTCGCAGAAGGATTGATGAAGGAAAAAATTTCGGAGGTGGCTCGTGGAGTAAATGCTTCTAATCATCAAAGAACAGTTGACGCCGCCAGGCTTATGAAGGTTAATTTAATGAACTCCCATACTCCCTGCGATAATTTGGCGGCTAAATTTTTAAAAGATTTTATTGAGTCCAAAAAAATTGAGACAGTCGGCGAGTTGATAAATGCGCTTAAAGAAATTCCAGAATATAAAGAGGCAATGAAAATAGGGGTCGGTCCTAAGATTTTTGTCGGCTCTCCAGATAACCGCTGTGGCAAAATAGCAATGACCGAAATTACGGGCGGTACGGAGGGTTCTCCCAAGCTTTACGAAAAAATGGCACAGGCAGGAGTTGGTACTGTTGTGGGAATGCACATCTCCGAGGATCATAAAAAAGAAGCCGAATCGGCTCATGTAAATGTTGTAATAGCCGGGCATATCTCTTCTGATTCCTTGGGCGTTAACCTTTTTATGGACGAGCTGGAGAAACAAGGAATAGAAATCGTTTCCTGCTCGGGGTTCACACGATTTTCTAGAGTTGGTAAATAATAAACTTAAAAGCCGCCTTTTTCCGCCCGAGGCGGATCAGCCTATGGCTGAAACGGCGGCTTTTTGTTAGAATTATTTTATATGAAATACCGATTGCCCAAAATTATAAAACAGAAAATGTTGAAGAAAAAAGCTGACATCCAATTTTGGAAGATTTTTTTTGTTGAGGGAGTATTATATTTAGCAGTTTCTTTTTTGGCAATTATCTCCGCATCTGAATTAAATAAATTAACAGAAGCTAAAAAAATCTATTTACCAAAAACGTCTCTGCAAGATTTTTTCTTCGGTTTTTTATTTATTGCTTTTTTTATTTTAGTTTTTGTTGTTTATAGAAAAACAAATAAATTTAAAAAAACAATCTATAGGGGGCTCTTTATACTGGCCGTTTTTTGGGGAGGGGTGGTAATTTTAAACTTGTTTTTACCGGTTTTTGGCTCAGTCTTTATAATGGGCGCGCTTATTATATTATGGTTAAAACTTTCAACAGTATGGGTGCATGACGTTTTAATAATTTTAGGACTGGCCGGGACAGCTGGGTTTTTTGGACTAGGTTTTACCCCGCCCGCTGTTATAGTACTTCTATTAGTTTTTTCTGTTTATGATTTTGTCGCGGTTTATAAAACAAAACACATGGTTTTGATGGCAAAAGATATGATAGAAAAAGGCGTTGTTTTGGGATTTATTATTCCGGAAAAATTAACCCACCTTAAGGACAAATTGTCGCGGGTAAAGCAACAAGGAGATTTTATGATTTTAGGAGGAGGAGATGTTGTTTTCCCTGCGCTTTTAGCGGTTTCAGTTATACCATCAGGTTTTTTAAAAGCGCTAATTATTACTCTTTTTACTCTAGCAGGAGTTTTTTTCAGCAAATTTCTTTTTTTAAAGCACAAAGAGGCAGACGGCCGTTCCGAGCCGATTCCGGCCCTACCCACTATTTCCCTGTTCGCTATAGTCGGATATTTGGTAACTTTATTTTTTTAGTGTCTCTAAATACGCCCTCGTAGTTTAATGGATAAAATGCGGGCCTCCGAAGCTTGCGATACGGGTTCGATTCCTGTCGAGGGCACACGGCTCGCCCAGTAATTAGCGCTTATTGTTGCAAATTATTAACTCCCCTCAGTCAAAAATCACCAGAGAGCCGCCCTCTTATTTATAAGGTTTGAAAAATTACCACAGAGTGATAACATAGAACAACAAAGGTCAAATACAATTTATTAAACGGTAAATTCAAAAACATGCCAAAAAATAAAAAACCTCTAAAAAGGAAGGCGGTAATAAAAAAAAACCAACAAAAAAACCGTTCGTAAAACATCTTCCATAAATAAATCCGCGGAGGGAAAGATGGTGGGGAGAATAACGCATTATTTCTCCAATATAAACGTGGCAGTTGTTAAATTAACAGCTTCCGTAAAAAATGGGGATATGGTGCGAATTGTCGGGGGTAAAGAGACCGATTTTGAACAAAAAGTCTCTTCTATGCAAATTGATCGCGCGGAAGTTAAGTCAGCTAAAAAGGGGGCCTCGGTTGGTATAAAGATAGACCAGAAAGTTCACGAAGGCTATAAGGTCTATAAAATTTAATACCTAGCCAGGTTTCGGGTTTTAAGCAATTTTCAAAATTGTAAAATTTTAAAGTGTATGACAGATAAAATACAGGAAAAAATTGAAGATAAAATTATTGATTGTATTAATACCGGAGCCGAGGGGCGATTGATAATTGTAAAACCAGAAGAAAACAATTTAGGAGTTGATCTTGTTGTAGAAAGAAGGGGTAAATATAGGGAAAGAAAATTATATTTTAAGGTTAACAGCTTTGTTGGTCCCGCTGAGGATAAAAAGCTTATAATAGATTTTCCTCTGGAGTCTTTCAGGGAAGATAGCAGTTTATATTTGATATTCGTTTATTTCGATGACGTTACCCAAAAAATAGCTGACCATCTTTGGGTGGTGCCATCCTCTTTTTTCAAAGATACTGCTGAGGTTGTAAAATCTTCCAAGGGGAAAAAACTTTTGAGGTTTGAAAGTACTTTGGATTTTAAAAATAAGAACACATATTCTAAGTTTGTAGTAAATACAAAGGATCTAGGAGACTTAGTAATGGACGCGTTTGAAATAGGCGGGAAAATCAGTTTTAATAATTTGGAATTTGACGAGAAAAGGCCCATCAATATGGACGGCCTTAAATATTTTTTGTGTGAGGCTCGGAGAAACACTTATGCCGTTGATGGGATGCGTGCCGATAATCCTAGGATGTCCGGCTCATCTCAACGAGAATTTCAGAAAGGCGACAATTTCTATGTGGACGTTTATTTTTCCGGCGAAAAAATATTCATGGGTATGGAAGTTATATATCAAGACTCAAAACCTGTTTGGGCAATGAATTATGGGGGAACTCAAATTGGGAGTCTTGAAACAAGCTTTTTAAAAGAGGCCCTTTTAAAGCTTTCAGAAAAATGCAGGCTTGGTGAGTCTTGCGAGTATAAAAAAAGAGAGCTTAAATACCAAAACATCGGAAAAGGAAATATGGAGGAATTTTCAGGGACAGAAGAAATTTTCTCCGGAGGGAAGGGAATTTATAAATTATCTTATCAAGGCGGGATTCTTTTGTACAAGATATAAGTGGCGCTAAATTCTAAGCAAGCGAGAAAAACATCGGGTTAAGTAAATTTTATAAATATTATAGTAGGGTTGACATTCGGATAATAGAGGCATACCATTATAGTTACCTAAAGTGAAGAAAATTATATAATAGTGTGATAAAAAAATATGGAAGGGAAAAATTTTTATATAACCAAAAAAAAGCTCGCAGAGGTTAAAGGGGAATACGCAGAATTAGTAGAAACAGAGCGTAAAAAAGCCCTAAAAGAAGAGGCGCCAAAAATTTTAGAATCCGAAGATTTAAATCCAGAATTTGTTAGTTTTAGAGACGATGTTGGGTTTTTGAGGTCAAGGATAGATGAGCTGAAAAATATTTTGGAGCACCACGAGATTATAAAACCCCCCTCAAAAGACAAATTAGGGGTTGTCGGCGTTGGGGCTAAGGTAAAAATCGATGTTGATGGACAAAAAGAAGAGTTTACAATTGTTGGCACGCTTGAAGCGAATCCGGCCATGGGAAGAATTAGTAACGAGTCACCTGTGGGCAGGGCGCTTTTGGGTCATAAAACTGGCGATGTCGTTGTAATGTCATCCCCAATGGAAATAAAATATAAGATAAGAAATATAAAGTACGAAACTAACTAAACATGGATAAGATTATAAAGTTTTTATCTGAGTTGGGCAAGCTAAAGGAAATACCAAGGAAGGGGTGGGTCATAAGGGGTATCGATCACCCGGAAAGTATTGCAGATCACACTTTTCGGGTAGCTGTTATGGCATGGGTTTTAGCTGTGAAAAAGAACTATAAGCTTAATTTAGAAAAAGTTCTTAAGATGGCTTTGGTGCACGATATGTGCGAGGTTTATGCCGGCGATACAACCCCTTATGATTCAATTCTTCCCAGGGATAAAAAAAAGAGAATGGAGCTTTTGAAAACATGGCCGAGGTTTTCCGAAAAGAAAAAGAAAAGTTTAGCAGAAAAGAAATATAAAAAAGAAAAAGCAAGCCTGGATAAGTTAATAAAAGACTTGCCCCCAAAATTAAAGCAAGAAATAAGTTCTCTCTGGTTGGATTATGAAAACGGATCTAGTCCTGAAGGTAAATTTTTTAAGCATGCAGACAGGCTCGAGAGTTTTTTGCAGGCGTCAGAGTACTGGAGAGATAACAAAAAAATATCTTTAAAACCATATTGGATACAAGCGGAAGAATTACATGACGACCCCACCCTGCTTGAGTTTATCGAGCAAATAAGTAAAGAGTTTCACGGGATCAAAAAGCCAAAAGAATAATGTTTACATTAGATATTATAGCGCAAATAGGTATAACAATTTTCGGAGTAAGCGCTATAATATTAGTGGCTAGAAAAAATAAATGGGGGTTTGTACTAGGATTAGCCAGCGAGCCCTTCTGGATAATAACGGCTTATTTGAATAAACAGTGGGGAGTGCTTCTTTTGAGTGCTATTTATGTATTCAGCTGGGGATATGGCGTATATAGGTGGTTTTATAAAAAAGAAAAAAATAGTTAACCGTCCAGCCCCCTCGGGGGTTTTTTGTTTTAAGGGGAGAAATTTGTAGTATAATATACTAATTATTAATCTAGAAAAGATATGCTAAAAATTATAAACAAAATTGTGAAAGTTCTAATAGTAAGTGATTTCTTCCTTAACTTGGGATGGGGTTTGTTATCCCCCGTTTTTGCCATTTTTATTCTAAAAGATATAACAATGCAAGACCCCTTGAGGGCCGCAGAAGTTGCCGGTTTTGCGGCTTTATTTTATTGGATAACAAAATCATTTTTAACAATACCGATGGGATATATTTTAGATAAAAAAAGAGGCGAGAAAGACGATTTTTGGGTTATGGTTATAGGGGAGCTTATCATGGTGCTTGTTCCGTTGGGATATTTATTAGCAAACGCCCCTTGGCACATTTATCTTTTACAGATATTGTATGGCTCCGCCACAGCCATGGCGTTTCCTTCTTGGCTGGCAATCTTTACCAGGCACATAGATAAAGGAAAAGAGGCATTTGAGTGGGGCATAGAAAGCACATCCATTGGGATGGGGGCCGGTATAGCGGGCGGGCTGGGCGGGATTATAGCTGGGTCTCTTGGATTTGGCGTTTTATTTATTATAACAAGCGTATTAAATCTTGTGGGCGCGGTATTCTTGATATTTATAAAAAATAATGTTTCTTCAAGGGGCGATAGCGGAAGCATTATATCAGAAAAACCAGTTGTGGCGCCATAGTTTATTTGTATAAGGAAAATGAAAAATCAGGAATTAGCAAAAATATTCAACGATATGGCGCGGTTTCTTGAAATGGAGGCCGTGGCTTTTAAGCCGTATGCGTACCAAAGAGCCGCCATTTCTTTAGAGGCATTGCAGGAAGATGTCGGCGATATCTATTTAAAGGGCGGGATTAAGGCGTTGATGGAAATTCCCGGAATCGGCAAGGCAATTTCAGATCATATAGAAGAATATTTAAAAACAGGAAAAGTAAAGCAACACGAAAAATTTAAAAAACAGCTGCCGATTGAATTAGACGATTTGGTGAGAGTGGAGGGAATGGGCGCGAAAAAAGCAAGGGCTCTTTATCAAAAGTTGGGAGTTAAAAATCTAAAAGATTTGGAAAAAGTGGCTAAAGCCCATAAAATAGCTCCCCTATTTGGATTCGGCGAAAAAACGGAAAAAAATATTTTGCAGGGGCTGGAATTTTTAAAAAGGGATAAGGGCAGATTTTTATTGGGAGACATTATGCCAAGAGTAAAAGAAATTTATGAAAAATTAGAAAACTTTAACCAAGTAAAAAAAATAAGTGTTGCAGGATCAGTTCGCAGGCAAAAGGAAACAATTGGAGACGTCGATTTTTTAATAGTGGCCAAAAATCCTAAAAAAGTTATGGATTTTTTTGTAAAATTTGATAGCGTAGAAAAAGTTTGGGGTAAGGGCGGAACCAAGGCTTCTATTAGAATAAAGGATGGTTTCGACATTGATTTAAGGGTCGTTCCGGAAAGGAGCTATGGCTCGGCCCTGCAATATTTTACCGGCAGCAAAGAGCACAATATAGCAACAAGACGCATTGCTATAGGAAAAGGATTGAAGCTTTCAGAATACGGAGTTTTCCGTGGAAGTAAAATGATCGCCGGCAAAACCGAAGAGGAAGTCTATGGGGCGATAGGCTTACCGTGGATGGCGCCGGAAATAAGGGAAAACGATGGCGAAATTGAGGCCGCTCTAAAAGAGAATCTTCCAAAATTAGTTGAGCTAAAGGAAATTAAGGGAGATTTGCACTGTCATTCAAACTGGGGAGGCATAGAAGAAAGGGACTCGATTGAAAAAATGTGCGAAAAAGCTATAGAGTTGGGTTATGAGTACATCGGAATCTCCGATCATACAGAATTTTTAAAAATAGAGCAGGGGTTAACCGGCAAGCAATTATTAAAACAAAAAGAGTATATAAAAAAGCTGAACGAAAAATTTAGAGAGAGAAACACTAACTTTAAAATTTTACATGGGTGTGAAACTAATATTTTAAATGATGGCTCAGTTGATATAAAAGATGAAATATTAGAAAAATTAGACTATGTTATTGCTGGAGTTCATTCAAGCATGAAAATGCCGAAAAAAGAAATGACAGACCGCTTGATAAAAGCTATGAAAAATTCTAATATAGACATTATCTCGCATCCGACGGGAAGATTAATCGGGCGTAGAGATGAGTATCAATTAGATTTTGATAAAATTTTGGATAGCGCCAAAGAAACCGGGACAATTTTGGAAATTAATTCATCGCCCTATAGGTTGGATTTAAATGGGTTCAATATTAGAAGGGCGAAAGAGCGCGGGGTAAAGATGATAATAAACACAGATAGCCATCGCAAGGAACAATTAAATCTTATGGAATATGGAATTGGCCAAGCAAGGCGAGGCTGGGCAGAAAAAGCAGATATTATAAACACCCTGCCGGTCGAAGAGCTGATGGATTTTTTTAAAAATTAAAAATTTAAAATTAAAAATTTTCGCAGTTATGCCAAGGGAAAAATCAGCGGGAGCCATTATTTTCAGAAAAGAGGCGGGTAATATCTATTACCTGCTTTTGCATTATCCTTCTAAAAATAAGAGAGGGGGTCACTGGGAGTTTGCGAAGGGGCACGTAGAAGAGGGCGAAAGCGAAGAAAAAACAGTGATAAGAGAGGTTGAGGAAGAAACGGGGATAAACGACCTTAAAATTTTGCCGGGCTTTAAGCATCATATGAAGTATTTTTTCCGACAGTATAAAGAAAACATTACTGAAGAACATATTAAGAAAGGGAAAAGTCCATGGATTTTCAAGCTAGTTACATTTTTCATTGCGGAGACTGGAAATAAAGACGTGAAAATTTCACACGAACACACGGGATTTTTGTGGTTGTCCATAGATGAGGCCATAAAAAAAACGACATTTAAAAATTCAAAAGATTTATTAAGGAAAGCCAATGAGTTTATTTCAAAGCAAAATCTACAAAATCGTTAGTCATATCCCCAAGGGGTCTGTTTTGACTTACAAAGATGTCGCAAAATTGGTTGGAAGCCCCAGGTCATATCGCGCGGTTGGGAACATTTTGAACAAAAATTATAATCCTCAAATCCCCTGCCATAGAGTTGTAAGAAGCGACGGGAAAACCGGTGGGTATAACCGTGGTTCCGAGTTGAAGAAAAAGATTTTAAAGAAAGAGGCGCATTAGGTTAACATAATGTTAACCTGGAAGAATAGAAAAAAATTGACACGAAATTTTTTAGGACTATAATTGATTTATAAACGAAATAAATATGCTAGACAAAAACGACATCGAAAAATTAATAGAGGTTTTCCCGATAAAAAGTGAAGTTGCTACCAAAAAAGACTTACAGGAAGTAAAGGACGATATACTAGAATTTAAAAGTGAAATTTTGACAGGGCAAGACGAAATTTTGAGCAAATTAGATATTCTTTTGACTGAAAAACCCATGGAAGACGCGCAGGATAAAAGAAGGGCGAACGTTTTGAAAATTCATGACAACGCCTTAAGAAGAGCCAAAATTTTATCAGAAGGCGAGGTCATGGAAATTAATAAATTAGGAACGATTAACTAATATTTCCGGAAAAAGCAAGGACAAATGCCTTGTTTTTGTTTTGGTATTTGACTTTTGTCTGCTGGGGGGGGTATTATTAGTCTAATAAAATTAAATAAATTAAGTAATATGGTAAGAGAACTAGGCGAGTCAAAAAACGAACAAGAAGAACATGTTTCACCCGAAAGCTTGAGTGATCAAGAGCTTATTGATTAAATTAAAAAGACCCACGCAGAAATGGGCGAAGCCCTTGAAGGGACATATAGAAATATGTTTGGGCAAGAAGACATTACAGATTCTGATTTAAAGCGCACTGTTGGCCAGGGTGGCGATATTATGGAAAAATTAGGCCAGCGTTTTGATGAATTATCTATGGAATGGAAAAAAAGAGAGAAATAAAGGTAGAGACGAGGCGGATAATTAGAAACATACAGAAAAGCACCCCGCGGGGTGCTTTTCTGTATTGATTATTATTTTTTTGCTGATTCTACAACTTTTACGAATACTTCAGGGTGTTTCTGGGCGAGTTGCGACAGAACCTTTCTGTCTAACTCTATTTTATTTTTCTTTAATCCGTTGATTAGCCGGCTGTAAGTGATTCCGTTTTGGCGGGCCAAGGCGTTTATTTGTAAGTTCCACAAATTTCTGAAGGTTCTCTTTTTTACTTTTCTATCTCTGTAGGCGTATGTCCACGCATGCCTTAAGGCATCTTTCGCTAGCTTAAATTTTGTTTTTCTTCCATACTTAAAACCCTTAGCATGCTTCATTAAATGCTTCCTGTGTTTGCGGGCTTGTACGGCTCTTTTTACTCTTGGCATATCGGGACCACTCGCTTAGCAATTCCTTTCTACTGCAACTTGCAATTTCGGCTACAAAATCCTCATCAGTCGTCAGCGTACACTCGCTTTGCGCAGTACGCTTCCTCCCTCTTTGGATTTATCGCTCGAAATTCCTGCGTTTCGCTACGAAAGAATTGCCAATCGACCGGTCTTAACTAAGATATTTTTTAATTTTGTGTGCCTCGGTTTTTGAGAGGGCAACCCATTTACGACCTTTTCTCTTCTGTTCACCAGTTTTTTTAGACCTATAATGATTTTGGCCGGTGAGTCTTCTCAAAATTTTTCCGTTTTTTGTTATTCTAAACCTTTTTACTAAGGCCTTTTTCGTCTTGTTCACTCTTCACCCAAACGAGTTTATATTTTATCTTGTATAAACCTTCACTCATCGGGAATAAATTATTATTTTGCTCTCCATCCCCGTTTGGGTGAAGAGTTCATGTTTTTTTAAAATTATGTTTTAGAACTGCTCTTAGAAACAATCGTTGTAAATCCTCTTGGTTCGCGTTTAATTTCCCTTTCTGTTTTAATTGGTATTAACAAATTAAGACTTTCCAGAAATTTTTGCAGTTTTTCTCTGGCAAAATTTCCCATGGCCTTTTCTCTACCCCTTAAAGCCATATTTACCTTTACTTTATCTCCTTCATTTAAGAACTTCTGTGATTGCTTGGCTCTAACTTCCATATCGTGAGGAGAAATACCAAAAGTTAATCTTATTTCTTTTAACTCGCCCCCTTTGGGCTTTGCCATTTTCTTTTCTTTCTTTTGCTGGCTGTATAGATATTTTCCGTAATTAGCAATCCTACAAACCGGGGGCTCAACTTTTTCTGTAACCTGAATCAAATCTAATTCTTTCGATTTTGCTAAATCAATTGCATTAAATACATTCATAATTCCAAGTTGCTCTCCGGTTTCAGAAATAACTCTCACCTCTTTTGCCCTTATAAAATTGTTTATTAAAATTTTATCCAATGTTTTATGATAATAAATGCTTATTTAAAAAAGCAATTCCAGAACCGCTTTTCAGATACATTTCAAATTTATATGCCTTATTTTTGTCTGAAAAACAGCAATACCAAGAAATCTTATATGGTTTAAACTTTGAGGTGTGGGGTGATTTCCCTTGGTTATGATCCTGGAGCCGCCTTTTTAAATCTTCAGTTATGCCGGTGTAATGCTGATTATAAGCTTTACTTTTTATTATATAAACGTAAAACATGGTTTAATCCCTCCTTCGCTAAAGCTACGAAGGGCCTCTTTCGGGCTTTGCCCTTTAGAGCCCCGCTTTAGCGGGGCGAAAGAGGGTGGAAGTGGCGAGATTGAACTCGCGTCTGAAAAGTTTTCTAAAGCAATTCTACAAGTTTAGCCATTTTTGTTTTTGGGACATTAAATAAAAAAATAACAAAATTTTTAATGCCTTATCTTCTTAGTTTCGATAATTTCTCGAAGAAATAAATTATCTATCCTAATAATATAACACCCTTGGTCCGTTTATTAGGAGTCAACGGTAAGGATGCCGCATTAAGCGAAAGCTAACGCGGGTTGCTTATTAAAATTAAAATTAGCAATTATGTTTTTTCTTAGATATTAGTGAGCCCCAAGAAAGCTCAACTTGCCTTGCTTTAAAGAACAATCCATCGAAACATTCACTCCCATTATTGGGACAATTCGCGATTAACCTCTCTGTCTATGTCTCTCTTTTTAATTTTTTCTTTTTTGTCGTATTTTCTCTTTCCTTTAGCTAATCCGAATTCGAGTTTTATTCTACCATTGTTATCGTAAATTTTCAAGGGTATCAAGGCAAAACCCTTCACTTTTGTCTTGCCAATGAGATAATTTATCTCTTTTTTGTTCAAGAGAACTTTTCGCTCCCTTTCCTCGCCAAAGTCAGCACCGGCGTTATTTGGCTGATATGGAGGCACTTTCACGCCCACTAAAAAAGGCTCCATGCCCCTTAAAGCCACATAAGCCCCCGCCAAATTTATATGCCCGGTTTTAATAGATTTTACCTCTTGCCCAAACAAAACCAGCCCCGCCTCAAAGCGTTCCAAAATTTCATAATCAAATCCAGCCTTTTTATTTTCCGAATAAACTTTCATGGATTAACATTATCATGATTTTTTCCTGTTGACAAGTTTTTGTTTCTATGATAAATAGACGGAGAAGGGTGAAGAATTGTTCTTCTCCTAGAACAGGAGTAGTTCTTTCCACGCAAGGAGCGAACCATGTCGACAAGAAGGTTTCAGCTGGGTTTCTGTGGCGACTGGGTCGAGATTTACGAGCAAATACCCCGTCCGAAAAATCAGGGAGAGTTCTTCCTCGCCTTCAGAAAAAGGCGTGCAAGGAAGGTGTTGCCCCTTCTTTGCGGCATAACTGCTGGCGGAGTGAAGGTCATGGTGGATGATTTCAGGGCGCGCAGATACGACCCAACGGAGCTTGTTCTGCTCATCGGCAGAAAGCTCAACGACAAGTGCGCCGAGTTCGTTTCACTTTCTGCAGCCGCATAAGCGGCATCATCAACCGTCGTGCCGTCTCTGAAAGCAATTCAACGCTTTCGGAAACGGCTCTTTTTTTGCGTAAGATTTTAAAAATTGTTTTTGGACAGAAAATTAACGGTCGTGAATAAAAGGGATAGAGTAATAAAACCTTTAAATTTTTCTCAAAATAAGATAGAATCAAATATAAATATATGGAAATAGTAACAGATAAAATTTCATTGCAAAAACTGGAAGAAATGGCTGAAAAGATGTTTGGCAACTTGGTGAAGGCGATGGTGGATATAGAAAAAGAAATTATGGCGGTTGACGCCCCAATGCATGCCGATTTGCTGGAATTTTTAATTGAGAAAGAAAATTCAGAGCCTAAAAATTTATGGGGCATTAACATTTATCCGGCAAAAACTGGAGATGACTTTATTGAGTTTGATTCCATAATGAATTTAAAGCCGGGTTTGGGTAACAGGACGAGAGGCGTTGAAGACGAAAATGTAAGGAAAAAAATAATTGAAGTTGTAAAAAATCATGTTCTTTCATAAAGATTTAACAAGAGAAAAATGGTTTAGCCTTGTTTTTTTTGTACAAATGGCAAATGTTGGGGCTGAAATTGGCAGGACTATAAATTGGAGCAAGAAGGATAAAAAATTGAGCCAGTCGGCTCTTTATAGAGGGCTTGAGCTGTTAGACTTGACGATTGAGGATAAAAAAAACAAAAATAAACTAAAAGAGCTTTGCCGTTTGCGCGAGATTATCGCTGATTATTTTTGTTTTGACAATATCTACGAATCAACAGATGCAGGATTAAATAATTATTTTTATTTATTTAACTACGCGGCGGCTATAAAATAATTTATGCCAGAGAAAGAAACGATTATAATTTCATTGGGAGGGTCGCTGGTAGCACCGGGCGATATAGATATAGGATTTTTAAGGAATTTTAAGCACGCTTTGGGAAGGTATATTCCTCAAAAGAGATTTTTTATTTTAGTCGGCGGAGGGAAACCTGCAAGAAATTATCAAAAAGCGCTTTTGGAATTTGGCGCGAAAGATATAGACAGAGATTGGATGGGAATAAATATTACAAGGCTAAACGCGGAAGTTATAAAACAAATGTTTTTGGGAAACGCTTATCCAAAAATTATTACAGACCCGACTAAAAAAATAAAAACTAATAAAGATATTGTAATTGGCGCCGGTTACAAGCCCGGCTGGTCAACAGATTACTGTGCTGTCCTGATGGCTAAAACGTATAATGAAAAAATCCCGACCCCGACAAGTCGCGGGTCGAGGATCCGCGATGCGCACGACAGCGGTCGGCGCATCGGGACCATAATCAACCTGACAAATGTTGATTATGTTTATGACAAAAATCCGAGTGAATTTCCTGGAGCTACCCCGTTAAAAGAAATTGATTGGAAAAATTTTACACGCATTGTAGGCGACAAATGGATTCCAGGACTTTCAATGCCTTTTGACCCGCGCGCCTCAAAACTTGCGGCAACTTTGAAACTAAAAGTTATAATGATAAATGGAAAAAATTTGGAACGCCTTGAAGATTTTTTGAACAACAAGCCGTTCATCGGGACAATTATAAGTTAAAATTTGTAATATGATTAAAAAAATGAAACTACTCATAATAATTATTGCAATTGCCGTTATATCTGTTTTATGTTTCCTGGTTTTTTTAAAAAAATGCCCGGAATATGTTAATCCAAAAACAGGGCATATGGCCGGTGGCTGTTTCTTTTTTTGGCAAAAAGGATATTGGTCTGGAGAATATCTTTTTAAGGATGATAACGTGGGAGCGGTTGGAACTAAAACTTTTTCAGAAATTTCAGGATTTACTTTTGAGTATCCTGTGTTTAATGGGTGGGAGGTTAAAGAAATCAATAAAGTAAGCGAAAATGAATATTATATAAAATTTAATGTCCCCAGAGACGTTGAGTTATATATGCCGCCTCAACTGAATATTAAAAAAATAAATGAGTCGTCCAAACAAACAGATAATTTATGGATAAAAAAGAACGTAAATGGGGTTTGGTATTCTGAATTAAGCGGGCTAATGGGTTATGGTTTTTTTTCAAATGATTTTAGGGTGATAATAACCTTGGTTTCAGGAGGCGTTGAGGAAAAAGGATTTTCGAACCTGGTTGCGCTTAATAAAATAATTGACAGCTTCAAATTTAATCAATGAATACACAAAAATATAGATGCTAAATAAGCCATTTATAATGACCACTATCCAATGACAATAAAAGAAGAAATTAGAAAAATAGTTTTAAAAGCGGTCAGAGAAGAAGCTCCGGAATTTTCAGTTGATATTTCTGATGATAAAAGCCATGGCGATTATTCAACTAATGTTGCTTTGATTTTGGCTAAGAAATCAGGAAAGAATCCGCGAGAAGTTGCGGAGGGAATAAAGGCAAAAATAAAAAATAATATTTTTTCTAAAATAGAAATTGCCGGCCCGGGATTTGTTAATTTTTTTATTTCAGATAACGTTTTTTTGGATTCGTTGAAAAAAGCTGATGAAGATTTTGGAAAAGGGAAAGAGTTAAAAAACAAGAAAATAATTATAGATTATACGGATGCTAATTTATTTAAAGAATTTCATATTGGGCACTTAATGAGTAATGCGATGGGAGAATCCTTATCTCGCATATTTAAATTTAGCGGAGCAAAAGTCAAAAAAGTGTGTTATCAATCGGATATAGGACTTAATGTAGCAAAAGCAATTTGGGGCTATCAGCACCTGGAATCCATCGGATCTCCCTCTGAAATTGAAAAATGGGGCGTATCTTATAAGCATGGCTCAGAAGCATACGATAATGAACAGTTTAAAAAAGAGATAAATGAGATAAACAGGAAAGTATATGAAAAGAGCGACAAAGAAATAAATAAATTGTATGAAAAAGGCAAAAAAGAGTCTCTAAGATATTTTGAAGAAATTTATAAAAAATTGGGGACTAAATTTGATGAATTAATTTCTGAAAGCCAAGTCATAGATTTGGGAAAAAATATCGTAGAAAAAGGGTTAAAAGACGGAGTTTTTGAAAAAGGTGAAAAAGGCGCGATTATTTTTAGGGGCGAAAAATATGGTTTGCACACTAGAGTTTTTATAAATTCCGAAGGATTGCCGACTTACGAAGCAAAGGATTTAGGATTAGCAGAATTTAAATATGGAGAATATAAATACAACAGCTCGATTATTATAACTGCGAATGAACAGAACGATTATTTTAAGGTTATGCTCTGCGCGATGGATAAAATTAATCCAGAGCTGGCTGAAAAAACAAAACATATCGGGCACGGAATGTTAAGGTTGCCGGAAGGAAAAATGTCGTCTAGAACGGGCAAAGTTATAACCGGAGAATCGTTGATAGAAAAAGTTGAGGGATTAGTAAAAGAAAAAATAAAAGATAGAGAATTATCAGAAAAAGAAAAGAAAGAAATTATAGAAAGCGTGGCGATAGGAGCGATAAAATATTCAATTTTAAAGCAGTCAATCGGGTCTGATATTATTTACGATTTTAATAAGTCTATTTCTTTTGAAGGAGACTCCGGACCATATTTGCAGTATTCTTATACAAGGGCAGAATCTGTTTTAAGAAAAGCCAAGGCGGAAAAAATAAAGCCATCTTTTATAAATACTCCAAAAGAAATTACTGAACTGGAAAAAGCAATATATCATTTTCCGGAGATAGTTTTGCAGGCAAGCGAAAATTATGAGCCGCATTTTTTAGTTTTATATTTAACAGATCTTGCCGGAGCATTTAACGGTTATTACGCCAAAAATAAAATTGTGGACAAAGGAGACGAGTTCTCGTCATATAGAATCGCTTTAACAAGCGCCTTCGCCACAACAATGAAAAACGGGATGTTATTGCTTGGGATTAATTCATTAGAAAAAATGTAATTATATGAAATATGAAGCTAAATAATAAATACTATATTTTGAGGCACGGCGAAGCGGTATCCAATGTCAAAGACATTGTTTCGTGCTGGCCGGAAAAGTTTTATAACCCCCTGACCGAAAAGGGGATCGCTAAGATTGAAGGCGTGGCAAAAGGGCTGGAGAGAAAAAACATCGAGCATATCTTTTCCTCTCCGCTTTTAAGAACCAGCCAAACAGCAGAGATTATCGGAAATCACTTAAGACTAAAGGTAAAAAAAGATAAAAGGTTGAGAGAGTTGGAATTTGGAATATTTAATGGAGGGCCGGAAGATGATTTCATAAAATATTTTAAAAACAAAAAAGAAAGGTTGAAAAAATCCGCTCCTAAAGGAGAAAATTATAATGGGGCGCTAAAAAGAGTCTGGGATTTTTTTCAGGAAACCAATAAAAAATACAAAAATAAAAACATCTTGATAATAAGCCACCAGGCGCCGCTTTTGCTGTTGCTTGGCAAAGTAAACGGTCAGCCGATATTGGAAAGCATGGATGGGATAGTGCGTGTAACGGGAGAAAGGAAAATCGTAAAAGGGCAATTAATTGAATTAAATTAAAATATCGCTACGCTGCGTAAACTTATGGCGTATAATTTCTCTGAAGAGGAAAATAAAATACTGAAATTTTGGGAAGAAAAAAAGATTTTTGAAAAGTCTTTAGAAAAAACAAAAGATAAAAAACCCTTTGTGTTTTATGATGGTCCGCCGTTTGCCACGGGAACACCGCACTACGGACATTTGCTTCAAAGTGTAATTAAAGATGCTATTCCTCGCTACAAGACAATGCAAGGTTTTCACGTTGAGCGCCAATGGGGTTGGGATTGCCATGGTTTGCCAATAGAAAACATTGTTGAAAAAGAAATCGGCACAAAATCTAAAAAAGAGATTGTAGTAATGGGCGTAAAAAGGTTTAACGATTTGTGCCGTGCGCAGATTTTTACATTTATCCATGAATGGGAAACAATCATTCCACGCTTCGGTCGATGGGCAGATATGGCGCACCCCTATCGTACTATGGATTTTGAGTATATGCAGTCAGAATGGTGGGCATTTAAAGAATTATATAAGAAAGGGCTTATATACGAAGATTATAGGTCTATGCATATTTGTCCGCGATGTGAAACAACATTGAGCCAGGGCGAAGTAGCGGAGGGTTACAAAGATGTAAAAGATTTATCGGCAACAGTTGAATTTAGGTTAACTAACGATAGAAACACTTCACTTCTTGCTTGGACGACCACGCCGTGGACATTGATTGGTAATGCTACGCTTGCCGTCGGAAAAAATATCAAATATGCCACGATTGAAAAAAAAGATCGGGAAACTGGTAATCTAGTGAGATTTATATTAGCCGAAGATAAAGTTGAAAAAGTATTTGCGGAACAAGAATATAAAATTATTGAAATTAAAAGAGGATCTGATTTAATTGGCTTAGAATATGAGCCATTGTTTGGCTATTATGCAAAGGATGAGAAATTAAAAAATAAAGAAAATGGGTGGAAAGTATATGCGGGTGATTTCGTAAACACAGAAGATGGTACGGGGATTGTTCATATTGCTCCCGCTTTTGGAGCAGACGATATGGTGCTCGGCAAAAAAGAAAATTTGCCATTTATTCAGCACGTGAAAATGGACGGGACGCTTGCAGAAGAAACCGGAGAGTTTGCGGGGCTTGATTTAAAACCACGCGCAAAAAACAAACCAGAAGAAATCCGCGAGGCCGATCTTGCAATAGTAAAATATTTAGAACAAAAGGGCCTTCTATTCGATTCGAAAAAATACGAGCACTCGTATCCTCATTGTTGGAGGTGTGACACTGCCCTATTAAACTATGCTACAAGTTCATGGTTTGTTGCGGTAGAAAAAATAAAAACTAAGTTATTAAAGACTGCGAAAAAAATACAATGGTCGCCAAAGCACATAAAAGAGGGAAGATTCGGACAGTGGTTGGAGGGCGCTCGTGATTGGTCTATTTCACGCCAGCGTTTTTGGGCAAACACTATTCCTGTTTGGAGATGTGATAAATGCAAGGAAGAAATTGTCTTTGCGTCTGCTGTCGAACTTGAGAAAGCAAGTGGAGTAAAAGTTACAGATTTACATAAAGATGTTGTTGACGAGGTTGTCTTCGGTTGTAATTGCGGGGGAAAAATGCGAAGGATTCCCGATGTCTTGGATACTTGGTTTGACTCTGGATCTGTGCCATTTGCTACACTGCATTATCCGTTAGAAAACAAAAATAATTTAAAGAAAAGATTGCCAGCTGACTTTATTGGAGAGGCGCAAGATCAAACTCGAGCTTGGTTCTATTATCAGCACGTACTCGTTGGGGCTTTGTTTGGGATGGAGGCGTTTAAGCACTGCATTGTAACCGGAATTGTTTTGGCTGAAGACGGGAAGAAGATGTCTAAAAAGCTGAAAAATTATCCTGATCCCGCAGAAATTATGGAAAAATATGGAGCTGATGCAATGAGGTTTTATATGTTAAGCTCTCCGGTTGTCCAGGCTGACAGCCTTTCGTTCTCTGAAAAAGGGGTTGATGAAGTTGCTAAGAAAAATATCGGCAGGCTGTATAATGTACTTGCTTTTTATCAGCTTTATCAAGACGGAACGCCAGCTGGCGACACAAGTATAAATATACTGGATGCATGGATATTGTCTCGCCTAAGTGGATTGATAGAAGCCGTTACAAGCGGTTACGAAAACTATCGTGTCGATTTGGCGACTCGTCCTCTTACAGATTTTATAGATGATTTTTCGGTTTGGTATTTGAGGCGCAGCAGGGATAGATTTAAGGAGGAAGGCGCAGATAAAAGAGACGCCCTTGGCACGATAAGACATATTTTGCACACTCTTTCAAAAGTTATGGCTCCGGCGATGCCTTTTTTTGCCGAATATGTTTTTCAGCAAACCCGCGAAAATAGCGAAGAAGAAAGCGTGCATCTTCTTTCATGGCCGGAGCAAAACAAAAAACGAATGAATGAAGGATTGGAAAGTGAGATGGATGAAGTAAGGGCGGTTGTTAATCTAGGCCTAGCTGAAAGAATCTTGAAAGGCATAAAGGTAAAACAGCCTCTTTTGTCGCTTAAAATAAAGAATAAAAATTTAAAAATAAATGGAAAGGATAATTTGATAGAATTAATAAAAGACGAGGTAAACGTAAAGAGATTTATTTTTGATGATAAAATTAAAAACGAAGTCGAGCTGGACACAATCTTAACAGATGAACTGGAAGAAGAAGGAATAATCAGAGAAATAATAAGGCAGATTCAAGTTGAAAGAAAGGATAAGAATCTAGTTCCTAAAGATAGGATTTATCTAGAAATAACGTTGTCGCAAAAGGAAAAGATAATAGCCGAAAAAAACAAGAGTCTTTTATTAAAAGAGTCTCGAGCAGATGAAATCAGCATAAGAGCGCATGGTCTTGAAGAAAAAAATCGTTTAATAAAAATCAGTCTTATCAAATAATGACAGTAGACTTCTCTTTATTTAAAAATATTGATTTTACCAGAACGGAAAATATATTATTCTTTTTTATAGTTTTAGTTATAGCCCTTATTATATTTTTTATAATAACTATAATTATAAGCAAAATTATAAAAGGTATTAAAAGAATAATTGTCAGCGATAATATTAAAAGACCAAAATTTGATAGAGCTACAAACGACAACGGATCATCCTCCCCGAATATAGAATATCCGATAAGGGGCGCTGGAGCGCCAAGGCCGGTTGTTAATGAAGCAAGTTTAAAAAATAATTTTGGCGCAAATAATAAAATTGAAAAAGAAAAGAAGGATATTGTAAGCATTGAAAAAGAAAAAGCCGGAAAAAAGGTTGAAGAAGGGCTTGGCGCACTAAAGGCGAATATTCCTGGTGGAGGGTTGCAGGCGAAGATGCCATCAAGGGTCGGGGAAAATCCGGAAGACGCAGGACAGCGAGAAATAAAAATACCCAGAGCAGAACGTCCCGCCGAACAAATAGAGCAGGCATATAAACAAGCGAGCGCAAAAAGCGAGGCCGATAGGGAGATGCCTCATTCTTCAAAAGAAATACCGGGTTCTGGCGGTGGAAGAAATACGGACTCTTCGGCGTTATTCCAAGGGAGGCGCGATATTCCAAGGATGAAATTAGAACATGAGATGAGAACAAACCCCAAAATTTGGAAAGCCGCAAGAGAAACAATGCTTAATCTAACTCCTATTGAAAGGGCAAAACTTGTGAAAGAGACATTTTCATCGGCTTACGGCGGAAATATTTCTAAAACGGACTTAAAACAAACCGTAACAAAGCTGGATAGAAAAATGCGCGCTTCAAAAACTCCAAAAGAACACGAGAAGCTAAGAAAAGAAATAAAATTCTTTAAAAAAATAGGGGGAATATAAAAATGACGATACGATATAAAACCCAGGCATTTACCTTCCAAAAAAGAGACACAAATGAAACCGATAGAATTTTTTCTGTTTTTAGCGGCGATTATGGGAGACTGGATTTGTTTGCCAAAGCAATCAGAAAAATTAATTCAAAGCTAAAAGGCGGGATAAATATTTTTTCTCTTTCGGATATAGAGTTTATACAGGGAAAAAATAGAAAGACGCTTACAGACGCCTCTATGGCAGAAAAATTTAATAACATTATCAATAACCCGCAAAAATTTAATATTGCTATTAAAATTGGTGAAGTTTTAGACAACTTTTTAAAAGGGGAAGAAAAAGATGGTGAGATATTTAGTTTGCTCAGCGAGATGTTTTACGAGCTGAATAATGAGCGAACAAGCGATTCTAAGGCTAGCTTTCTGTATTATTATTTTCTTTGGAATTTTTTATCTTTGCAAGGATATAGACCGGAAGTTATAAATTGCGCCGATTGTCGCAAGAAACTTCTTCCGGGCGGAATTTCTTTTTCATTTAAAGAAGGTGGAATTTTGTGCGAGGATTGCTCCAAATTAGATGAGACGGCTCAAAAAATAAATTCTGATATCGTAAAAATATTAAGGTTAATTTTTAAAAAAGATTGGTTGGTAATATCTAAGTTAAAAGTTGGTGTTGCCAGCCGAGACTTATTTGAAAAAAGTTCTGATAATTATTGTTTATATATTTTATCCGGTCATTCACTTAAAAATAACAATAGCTTAACTTAGTATTTATGATCGTTATTTAAAATAATTTTTTATAATCATGAACAAAAAGATTTTGCTTTTAATATCGTTTATTATTATTGTGATTGGGTTTTTATTTTTCCTTTATTACCGGGAGAATATATTTTCCAAGGAAATATTAAGGCTTGAAATTTTGGGTCCCGATAAAGCTAATACTGGAGAAGAAATTGAATACACTGTTAAGTATAAAAACAACGGGAACTTTGTTTTGGAGCAGCCCCGATTAGCTTTTAATTTACCAGATAATTCTTTAACAGAGGACGGGAAAACAAAGATCGTGCAGGAACTGGGCGACATATATCCGGGAGCGCAGAATTTTGTGATAATTAAGGCGAGACTTCTGGGAAAAGAAGAAGATTTGAAAACAGCCAAAGCCTCCCTTTCTTATGTTCCTAAAAATATAACTGCCGCCTATGAGTCCAGTACTACTTTTATTACAAAAATTGATTCGACCCCGATTACTTTAGATTTTGATTTGCCCACAAAGGTTGAACAGGGTAAAAGCTTACAATATGCAGTAAATTATTTCTCTAATATAGATTATCCGCTTGAAAATTTAAGTATAAAAATCGATCCTGTGCAAGGCATGGATTTTGTATCGGCAGACCCTTCTTCTTTGGACGGAGCAGAATGGAAACTTAAAACTTTAAGCAAGGCACAGGGTGGGAGGATAAATATAGTGGGCGACGTCTTAGCGGGAGCAGACCAAAATCTTAATTTTTCGGCTTCACTTGGAATGTGGCAAAACGGTATGTTTATTATGATAAAACAGGCAGAGGCGCAGGTCCAGGTTATACAACCTCTTTTGTCTATCTCTCAACAAGTTAATGGTTCTGCTTCCTATGTCGCTTCTCCCGGAGAAACACTTCAGTACAGAATTTTTTTCAGGAATATCGGCTCCACTTCTTTTGAAGATTTGTTTATGGCGGTAAAAATTGACAGTAATGCCTTAGATATTTCAACAGTAGAAGTTGGGGATGGTGGACAGTTGCAATACGGAAATAATATGATTGTTTGGGACGGCTCTCAGGCTCCGCAACTAAAATATTTGGGAGCTCAGCGGCAAGGAGAGGTTAGCTTTAGTGTAAAAGTAAAAGATAATTGGGTTCCATCCGGTTCCGGACCCGATGGTACGGTAATAACAAACGAGGTTAATATTTCCCAGATAACGCAGAAATTTTCAATTAAAGTAAACTCGGGACTGGTAATTTCTCAAAGCGCATATTATATAGATGAAAACATTTCTAATTCTGGTCCCATACCGCCCGAGGCCGGCAAATCAACGACATATGTTATAAATTGGGAGATTAAAAACTATTTTAGTGATGCAAGAAATACTAGGGTGAGGGCAATCTTACCTGAAAGTGTCAGCTTAACCGGCCAAATTTTACCACAGGATGAGTCATCAAACTTTTCATTTGACTCGGTCAGTCGTGAGATTGTCTGGTCGGCTGGCGATATTCTGGCCGGTACTGGGGTCAACGGAGATCCCGTCTCTCTTTCATTTCAGGTCTCTTTAACTCCCAGCGTCTCTCAAAAAGGATTGTCAGCTCAACTTATTGGTCAGGTTCACATATCGGGAGAAAACCAGTTCACTAACACAATAATTACATCTCAAGATTCTGGCGTTAACACAAGTTTGCCGGATGATTTTGCTAACTCCGGAGGGGGAATAGTGAAGTAATCAAAAAACTGCGGGCTTAGTTGGTTTTTTAATTTTTGAACCCGTTAGAGGTTTACTACTACGATACGGAACTCTAATTGGAATAGTTAAATAATTAATCTATGGCGGAGAAAATTCAATCGAATTTTCTCCGCGATATTATCCCATCGCGAGCTTCTAGCGGGGTTGAATTTAGCTTGCGTAAAGGGTAAGATAATCTAATATTTAAAACAACATGAAAAAAGAAGAAAAGACGGGTAATGGTGTAATGGAAAAAATTGTATCTTTGGCAAAAAGGCGTGGCTTTATTTTTCCGTCGTCTGAAATTTACGGAGGGTTTACTGCTATCTACGACTACGGACCTTATGGGGTTGAGTTGCAAAACGCAATTAAAAAAGCGTGGTGGGAGTATATGGTCCAGCGCAGAGAAGATATTGTTGGCCTAGATTCAGCGATTTTTATGCATCCTAAAATTTGGGAGGCCTCCGGCCATATTTCAGGGTTTGCAGACCCTTTGACAGAATGCAAGAATTGCCACGCAAGATTCAGAGTAGATCATCTTTTAGAGGATACTGGAATTTCAGCTGACGAAAAAATGTCTGAAAAAGAAATCAGCGATATTTTTACAAAAAATATCAGAAAAATAAAGTGCCCTAACTGCGGTAAGGGTGATTTTACGGAAGTTAAAAAGTTTAATTTACTTGTAAAATCTAATCTTGGAAATTTCACTGACGACTGGCAAAAAGAGCCTGTTTATTTGAGGGGTGAGACCTGCCAGGGAATTTATGTAAATTATAAAAATGTTTTAGATTCAATGCGGGTAAAAATTCCCTTTGGCATAGCCCAGATAGGCAAAGCTTTTCGTAATGAAGTAACAGCAAGGCAATTTATCTTTAGAACAAGGGAGTTTGAGCAGATGGAGATGCAATATTTTGTTCGGCCGAAAGAAGAGATAAAGGAATACGAAAAGCTGAGAGATAACCGTTGGAAATTTTACACGGAGTGTTTGGGCATTAAAGAAAAGAACCTAAGATGGTTAAAACATAAGAATTTGGTTTTTTACGCAAAAGAAGCATACGATATAGAATATAATTTTCCATTTGGATTTAAGGAAATGGAGGGAGTTCATGCCAGAGGAAATTATGATTTAACCCAGCATTCAAAATTTTCTAAAGTTGACTTGTCGTATAAAGATACTGAGACTGAAGAAAAATATATGCCTCATATTATTGAGTCGTCTGCGGGAGTGGCAAGAATCATGTTGGCATTGATAACGGAAGCATATACAGAAGAAAAACTGGAAGACGGGGAGGAAAGAATCGTTATGAAATTCCCCGCAAAATTAGCGCCCGTGAAAGTCGCAGTTTTTCCACTGCTTAAAAACAAGCTGGAATTAGTGAAGAAAGCAAAAGAGGTTTTTAGCAATTTAAAAGTAAAATTTATGTGCGAATTCGATGACAATGGAAATATTGGGAAAAGATATCGAAGACAAGATGAGATTGGAACTCCTTTCTGCGTAACGATTGATTTCGACAGTTTGGAAAAAAATGATGTTACTGTTAGAGATCGTGATACAATGAAACAGGAAAGAATAAAGATTAACGATTTGTTTTCTTACGTAGAAAGCAGGCTAAATGAAGAATAAAAAAATTGCAGCTATAGTCCCCGCGTTAAACGAGGAAGCAAACGTAGAGCGAGTCTTGAGAGTTCTTTTAAGCTCAAAAGACATAAATCAGGTTATACTTGTAGATGACGGATCAACCGATAAAACCGCAGAAGTTGCCGGAAAGGCGGGAGCTGAGGTTATAAAATTGCCGGAAAATGGCGGTAAGGGAAACGCGATGCTTCAAGGTGTCAAGCATACTAATGCTGATATAATTGTTTTTTTTGATGCTGACCTGACGGGTCTTTCAGATAGCCATATAAGCTTACTGATAGAGCCCATACTCAAAGATAATTTTGAGATGTGCGTTGGCATTAGAGACCGATACTGGGGATTACCCAAGCTAATAGCAAGGATTGACCCTCTCCTAGCGATAAGCGGGGAAAGGGCTATAAAAAGGGAATTAATTGGAGAAATCTCTGATAAATTTATACAAGGGTTTACAATTGAAACCAGCTTAAATTATTATTGTGCTACTAAAAAAATCCCCGTAAAACATACCCTTTTAAAAAATCTAAATGCGATTATAAAAGAGAGGAAGTGGGGTTTTAAAAAAGGATTTATATCTCGACTGAAAATGATCGCAGACATCATAAAAATAAGGTTGGCCCTTTTAGTAGATAAACGATTTAAAAATGAACTTATACAATAAAACAACACTAGATAGCGGATTAAGAGTGATGACTGTTCCGATAAAAAATGCTAACAGCGTTACGGTTTTGATATTGGTCGGCACAGGATCTAAATATGAAACAAAGGATGCAAACGGAATATCTCATTTTCTAGAACATATGTTTTTTAAAGGAACAGAAAAAAGACCAAATACTTTAGAAATTTCGGAAACACTAGACTCTGTTGGCGGGCAGTACAATGCTTTCACCTCAAAAGAGGTAACAGGATTTTGGGCAAAAGTTGATAAAACACATACAAACATCGCGCTAGACTGGATTTCTGATATGTTTTTAAATTCTAAGTTCGACGAGAAAGAGGCGGAGAGAGAAAGAGGCGTCATAGTGGAAGAGGCAAATATGTATCTTGATACGCCAATGGCATATGTAGGCGAGTTATGGGAAAAACTCTTATACGGAGACCAGCCCGCCGGCTGGATGGTTATCGGAGAGAAAGAAAACATTTTGAGTTTTAACAGGCAAAAAGTTGTAGATTATTATAAAACTCATTATTCTTCTTTAAACACAATAGTTTGTGTCGCTGGAGACGTAGATCCGGAAGAGACAGAAGAAAAAATTAAAAAATATTTTCAAGGATTTTTAAAGAGCTCAGAACCTCAAAAACCAAAAGTGGAACAGTTGCAAAAGGAGCCAGGACTTTTGTTGCACTATAAAAAAACCGATCAAACACACTTTTGTCTTGGAGTAAGAACGTATGATCTTTTTGACGAAAGAAAATACGCGTTAGTTTTATTATCTATAATTTTAGGAGGAAACATGAGCTCTCGTCTTTTCATAAAAGTAAGGGAGAGAAACGGATTGGCTTATTCAATACATACTTCGGCTGACAGCACCACAGACACGGGGTACCTTGTGACTCAGGCGGGTATTGATCATAAAAACCTCGAAAAATCTGTTAAACTAATTTTAGAAGAGTATAGAGATATGAAGGATAAAAAAATCACAGAAAAAGAGCTTCAAAAAGCAAAAGACTATTTCAAAGGAACAATGTCTTTATCTTTAGATTCCTCTGACAGCCAGGCGTCTTTTTATGCCACTCAAGAGCTTTTGGCAAAAGAAATCTTAACTCCCGAAGATCAATTTAAAAAAATAGACGAGGTTACAGCCGAAGATATTAAAAAAATAGCAGAAGATATATTTTTACCGGAAAAGATAAATTTAGCCGTTATCGGCCCGGTAGAAGAAAAAGACAGCGTTGAATTAAAACAATTATTAAAATTATAAAAATATATGGATAAAGATCAAATCTTAGATATTTCCTGGGCAACCATATTTAAAATATTTATAGCAATTTTTATTTTCTATTTTATTTTCTTAACAAGAGAGATTGCTCTTTGGTTCTTTTTTGCGCTTACGGTTTCTGTTTTGTTGGAGCCAGCAATCAACTTTCTTAAAAAATTGTGGGTGCCCAGAATTATAGCGGCGCTGTTTGTTTATTTTTCTATATTCGGAATCCTTGGAATTGTAATTTTTCTTTCAGCTCCGGTTTTTATATCTGAGTTGAGACAGCTATCGCAAAACTTGCCCGGATATATGGGGCAAATAAACCCCGTTTTGCAACAATTAGGATTTGATACGGCCCAGGGTTTTGACAGCTTTACTAATTTTTTAGTAAGCAGATTAGCAGAAAGTTCTGAAAGTGTTTTTGGAGCGGTAACCGCCTTTTTTGGGGGACTGTATTCTACTCTTTTTATACTTGTAACAGCATTTTTCCTTTCTTTAGAGGACAATGCGGTAAAAAAAATTATAATACTCGTCTCGCCCAAAAAATATGAGGGGAGCATAGCAACTCTTTTCCAAAGAGCCCAAAATAAAATTTCCGGCTGGTTTGCGGCGAGGGTTATTGCCTGTATTTTTGTTGGGATAGCGTCTTTTATTATTTTCTATATTTTTGGAATAAAATACGCTTTTATCTTAGCTCTTATCGCCGGGATTTTAAATTTTATACCATATATAGGTCCGTGGATAACCGCATTCCTTCTTATCGTTTTTATTGCTGTCTCGGCTAATTCGTGGCTTGTGGCAGTTTATGTCTTAATTGCATGGGTGGCAGTGCAGATGGTTGAAAACAGTTTGTTGACCCCTTTGTTAATGAAAAAGATGGCAGATGTGCCACCAGTGTTGGTGCTTGTTTCCCTGCTTGTTGGGGGCAAGGTGTTTGGGTTTTTGGGTGTGATTTTTGCTGTTCCCGTTTTTGGTATTATCTACGAATTTCTAAAAGAGTATTTGGAAAAAAGAAGAGAGGGTTTGTTAGAGGCTCAAGAGAACGATTGAAACAAAAAGAATTATAATTTGGCTTGCAAATCTCCAAAAAATGGAGATTTTTGCATTTTTTAGAAAATGAATTTTTTGATGAAGATTATAGTGTTTTTCTAAAAATTTGTTGGAAAAAAGATAACCTAAAAGCGTTAACCCGTCGGGAACAACGGCGATAAGGCCATAAACATAAACAATAGGTTTATTGGTTGAGAAAATTAATAGTAATAATAGGGCGAGAGATATGTCTAAAATAACCTTTAGAGCGTCGGGTAGCGCCCTGCGCCATTGCTTTTCCTTTATGTTTTTAATAGGATAATCTACATGAGGAAGGGCGTCTAAGAGATAATGGCTGGAAAATGCTAAGAAAAGGCCTAGGGTAATATTTTTTACAACAGACCCTATGGCTGCCCCGAATAACAAATGAATAAGCAAAATCATAAAAAAAATGGTAAAATTGTATAATTGGTAATTATACTATGTTTAAAGCAAACAAAAAATTCTATATTACAACAACCCTGCCATACGTAAATGCCGATCCGCATATCGGTTTTGCTTTAGAAATAATTCAGGCAGATGTGATGGCTAGATATTATAGAAACGCCGGGTATAAAGTTTTTTTTAATACCGGAGTTGATGAACACGGATTAAAAATTTTCCGTAAAGCAAAAGAGAACAATTTGGATCCTCAAAAATATTGTAATATTTATGCCAAAAAATTTGATGATTTAAAAAGCGCGCTTGGTTTGAGCTACAATAATTTTATAAGGACAACAGACAAACATCATCAAGAAGCGGCTCAAGAATTTTGGAAATTGTGCGAGAAAAACAAAGACATATATTTAAAGAATTATAAAATAAAATATTGCGTAGGGTGCGAGTTGGAAAAAACCGAGTCAGAATTGGTAGACGGCAAATGCCCCGTTCATCCGAATTTAGAATTGGAAATGATAGAAGAGGAAAATTATTTTTTCCGCTATTCTAAGTATCAAAAAAAGCTTTTAAATTTTTATAAAAAAAATCCGGAGTTTGTGATTCCAGAAAAAAGATATAACGAGATAAAAGGATTTACCGAAAAGGGTTTGGAGGATTTTAGCATCTCAAGGTTGAAAGAAAAAATGCCGTGGGGCGTGCCTGTGCCAGGCGACGATAAGCATGTAATGTATGTTTGGTTTGACGCGCTGGTAAACTATATCTCGTGCCTTGGCTGGCCCGACTTCGCCAAGGCTTCGTCGGGTAAAGCCCGAAATTTATTCAAAGAATTTTGGCCGGGTTTGCAGGTGGCCGGGAAAGATAATCTCCGCCAACAATCTTCTATGTGGCAGGCAATGCTTTTGTCGGCCGGTTTGCCAAACTCAAAACAAATTTTTATACATGGGTTCATAACATCCGATGGTAAAAAAATGTCAAAAAGTTTGGGTAACGTCGTTAATCCCGTTGATTTAGTTAATAAGTATGGAACAGATGCCGTTAGATATTATTTGTTAAGAGAAATCCCTCCAACAGAGGACGGGGATTTTACGTACGATAAATTTGAACAAAGATATAATTCTGATTTAGCTGGAGGAATAGGAAACTTAGTGGCGAGAGTTCTCGGCATTGCGTTAAAGATGGAAAAAGTAAAATTGAAACCGTCGCAAAAAATTATAAAAGAAGCCAAGAAGACAAGAAAAGACTGCTCGGCTCTTACGGAAGGCTTCAGGTTTAACGAAGCGCTATCTGCGTTATGGGATTTAATGAGTTATTGTGACAAATATATAAACGAAGAAAAACTATGGGAGACTAAAAGCCCGCAGGTTATCAGTGATTTATTTTTTGCCATCGGGGAGTTGGGGGCAATGCTTGAACCATTTTTGCCGGAAACTTCGGTGAAAATCGAAAAGGCGATTGATGAAAGAAAATCAGAAGCATTGTTTCCTAGAATAAATTCTGATAAATAAATATCTCCTCTAAATAAGTCTTCTAACATTGACTATTTTTTAATTTATGATTATAATAAAGCCAGCTCTTTTGAATCAAGTAGGGATACTTGAGGGAGCTGACGTTCCTGATATTCCCACACAGATGGGAAAGGAGACCCGCCATGCTGGTGCTTTCACGACAGCGAGACGAGACAATCATGATTGGTGACGACATAGAAATCACAGTCGTCGATATCCGGGGTGAAAAAGTCCGTCTTGGCATCAATGCCCCATCTCAAGTGCCTGTCCACCGCAAGGAAGTCTACGATGCCATGAAGCGGGATAAGGAAGATGCCGGGTCGAAGGTTGAGTCCCTGGCCAATCGGAGGCCTCATTCCCAGGGCGGACATAAGCCAGCCGGTTGACCGTTTCGCCTTCCAAACTATCATCTTTCGTGCGCGACACTCTGTGTTGCGCTTTTTTTGTACATTGTTATGCACTCTTGTTTGATTTTTTATTAAGAATAAAATTAAGAAATAGTTTTGCTCCTTTAACTTTTCACAGGAGACTCCAATGCCAGACCTGATGAAAATCCTGGTTCCCGAGCTTCCCGTTAATGTCCCAGATTTAAGCTCGCTCGTTGCCTTGTCGGTAAAAGAGCCAAATCCTTTGGTTATCCTTTGCGCCGAAGGAACGGTCTGTGGCGAGAATTCTCTTAGTCTATTTGAGGCAGTGGCAAGGGATTTTGCGGGCAGAATAGCTATTTTTTGGATAGATATTTGCGCCCGGAGGTTGCTACGAGAAATATTTTCGGGACAAAATCTTCCCTTTGTTCTGGTGATGAAGGGAGGAGCAATGTGCGGAACCTTTTCCTGCCGAGAGTGTTGGCAAAGAATATGCGACTTGCTGGAATGGCAGTCGCTGGGAAGAGATTGGCGGCGTATTGTTGCGCCAAGAGTTTCCGCTTAGCGTCCTTTTGGGCGCTTTTTATTTTAATTTAAAACTGATAAAATGGTTATATGTTGGTTGATACGCATAGCCATTTAAATTTTAAGGCATACGATGGCGATAGGGAAGAACTTATAAAACGAACCCGCGAGGCGGAAGTTTTTTGCATTGATGTCGGCACAAAATATGAAACTTCAAAACGAGCCGTTGAATTGGCTGAAAATCACGAAGGGATTTTTGCTGCCATTGGTATGCATCCGATCCACATAAAAACAAATTTAATGAAGTTAAAAATGGACGAGGATGAAGGGGCGTTTGCGCCGCTTGGCGAGGAATTTGATAAGGCCAAATATAAAGAATTAGCCAAATCTAAAAAAGTAGTGGCTATCGGCGAAATCGGGTTAGACTATTATTATAGGCCAAAATCAAAAACAAAACAGGGGCAGTTTAAACAAAAACAAAAAGAAGTTTTTATACAACAATTGGAATTAGCAGAAGAATTAAATTTACCGGTAATTATTCATTGCAGAATGGCATTTGTTGATTTATATGAGATTTTAAAAACGCGCAAACTTCGCGGGGTGATTCATTGTTTTACCGGAACCATAGAAGAGGCGCGACAATATATTAATTTAGGATTTCATATCGGCATTAACGGGATTATCTTCAAGCTAGATTTAGATGAGGTGATTAAAAATTGTCCGTTGGATAGAATTTTAGTTGAAACAGATTGTCCATATTTGACGCCCCTGGCAGAAGGCAAGAATAAGCGCAACGAGCCAATTTTCGTAAAACATGTTGTTCAAAAAATAGCTGATTTAAAAGAAATCAGTTTTGACGAAGTTGCCTCTGCAACAACCGAAAACGCTAAAAAATTATTCTCTATATAAAAAAGAGGACCTCTCGGAGGTCCTTGTTGCGCGGCCTTTTTTTGGCTAGGCCAACTTACGAATGAGTTTTTCAACCACTGTTCCCAGCTTTGCTGAAAATTTTCCATCTTTCGGCACAAAAGCATCGATTCCGGAATGGTCCGGGTTTCGGCCGCTCATCAGCACGATTTTTTTGTCGGGGTGGTTTTGACGTATCCAGGCAGCCAACTCGAGGCCGTTCATTTCTGGCATGTCGCAGTCTGTCACGACTAGCTCAATGTCAGGATGCAGGCCCATCTCCCGTTGGGCGTCTGTTCCGTCGCGGGCAGGGATAACAACATGGCCCGCGACCTCGAGGCAATAAATAACCAGTCCTAACATACCACTGTCATCGTCCACAGCCAGAATTTTAGCCATATTATCCTCGCTCTCGTGTTGGGTGAATTGAAAAACACAACATTATTATATTATTTATTTAATAATTTGTCAATCTTTTTAACCCTTTTTTACTATGTTATGATATAGAAACATCAAAATGAAGTATAATCCAAAACAAATAGAACCAAAGTGGCAGGAAAAATGGTATAATTCCAGCGTTTTTTCCGCCAAAGGCGGATCCGCCTCGGGCGGAAAGGCCGTATCAAGAAAACCAAAATTTTACGGTCTAGTAGAGTTTCCTTACCCTTCCGGAGATGGGCTGCACGTAGGCCATGTGAGAAGTTATACCGCCTTTGATATAGTAGCCAGAAAAAAGAGAATGGAGGGCTATAATGTTCTATACCCAATGGGCTGGGATGCTTTTGGCTTACCAACGGAAAATTATGCCATAAAGAAGGGTGTGCACCCCTCTTTAGTTACGAAAAAAAACACAGACAATTTTAGGGGGCAAATGAAAGGTTTAGGATTGTCTTTTGATTGGGCAAGAGAAATAAACACAACCGACCCTAAATATTACAAATGGACGCAATGGATTTTTATCCAACTGTTTAATAATGGCTTGGCGTATAAAACTAAAATGGATATTAATTGGTGTCCTTCATGTAAAATTGGACTGGCGAATGAGGAGGTTGTTGATGGAAAGTGCGAAAGATGCGGAGCTAAGGTTGAAAAAAGAGAAAAAGAGCAGTGGATGATTAAGATTACAAATTACGCCAAAAGATTAATTGAAGATTTGGAAACAGTTGATTATTTGGAAAAAATTAAGGTTCAGCAAAAAGATTGGATAGGCGAGTCTTATGGAGCTTTGGTTAAATTTAATGTTGAAGGCATTGAAGACCCAATAGAAGTTTTTACAACAAGGATAGATACAATATTCTCCGGCACGTTTTTAATTTTGTCTCCCGAGCATAGTTTTATAGAAAAACATCAAAGTAAGATTGAAAATATAGAAGAGGTTTTAAAATATAAAGAAGACGCAAAAATAATTTCTGATATAGACAGAACAAATCAGGACAAAGATATTACGGGCGCGCAGTTGAAGGGGATTACGGCGCGGAATCCCGCCACAAACGAAGAAATGCCCGTGTGGACGGCTGATTTTGTTTTAAGCCATTATGGCACAGGGGCCGTTTTCGCGGATGCTCACGATAAGAGAGATTTTAAAATGGCAAAAAAATATGGCATACCATTGCGTACTTCTGTGAAGCCGGACGATGATTTGCTATCTCAGAAAATAAAAAATCTTGAGGAATGTTTTGAAGGTGAGGGCACTCTTTATAATTCTATGCAATTTGATGGGTTAAAGTCTCTCGAAGCAAAACCGCAGATAGTAGTGTGGCTGGCTTCAAAAGGTTTAGCGCAACCCAAAACAAGCTATAAGCTTCGCGATTGGATTTTTTCCAGACAGCATTATTGGGGCGAACCAATACCAATGATTTACTGTAAAAAATGCGGATGGCAACCGGTTGAAGAAAGAGACTTGCCAGTTGAACTTCCAAAAATCAAAAAATATAAGCCAACAGATACGGGCGAGTCTCCGCTATCTTTGGTTAAAAAATGGGTTGAAACGAAATGTCCGAAGTGTAAGGGCGATGCTCAAAGAGAAACAGATACAATGCCCAATTGGGCGGGGTCTAACTGGTATTATTTAAGATACACAGATCCAAAAAACAAAACAGCAATAGCCAGCCAGGGAGCTCTTAAGTATTGGATGCCCGTTGACTGGTATAACGGAGGAATGGAGCACACAACCTTGCATTTATTATATTCCAGGTTTATTTTTAAGTTTCTATGGGATATAAAAGCGGTTCCTACTGTAGTCGGTTCAGAGCCATATAAAAAAAGAACTTCACACGGAATGGTTTTAGGTGAAGGCGGAGTTAAAATGTCAAAGTCAAAGGGAAACGTTATAAATCCTGATACAATAATAAAACAATATGGAGCCGATACTCTGCGTCTTTACGAAATGTTTATGGGGCCTTTCGAGCAGATGATTCCATGGAATACGAAAGGAGTAGTTGGTTGCAGAAGGTTCGTTGAAAAAATCTGGAAGCTTGCAAATTCAAAAGAATCGGCCACGAATATTATAAACACCGAACTTAGAAAACAACTGCACAAAACAATCAAAAAAGTAGGTGAAGATATAGAGCTTTTAAAATTTAATACAGCCGTAAGCTCTATGATGGAGTTTGTAAATGCGTGGTCCCGTTCCGCCGAAGCGGAACGAGGATCCTCGACGAAGTCGGGACAGGTTTCGGAAACCGGACTAGATAAAAAGAGCTTGTCTGATTTTTTGAAAATTCTTTCTCCTTTTGCCCCGCATTTAGCCGAAGAGCTTTGGTCCCGATTGCCCGAAGGCAATCGAGGATCCTCGACGAAGTCGGGAGAAACTGCGGGATTTAAAGGAATGTGCAGTCAGCAGAAATGGCCAAAGTTTGACGAGAAGTTAATTGAAGAAAAAAACATACTTTTGATTGTGCAAATAAACGGAAAAGTCCGCGATAAAATAGAAGCCAAATCCGGCATCACCCAAAAAGAAGCGGAGAAATTAGTTTTAAAATCCGAAAAGATAAAATCCCTCCTCGGCGAAAACAAAATCGTCAAAACAATTTTCATCCCAAACAAATTAATAAATATTGTTATTTAATGGCAAAAGAAATTGCAATTTTCGAAGGCCAAAAAATTAGGCGGCTTTGGGACGCAAAAAAAGAAATTTGGTATTTTTCTGTTGTTGATATTGTCCAGATATTAACTGATCAGGCAGATTTTCAATTAGCGAGAAATTATTGGAAAGTGCTTAAAAGTCGTCTCAAAAAAGAAGGAAGCGAAGCGGTTACAAAATGTAACCAGTTGAAAATGCAGGCAGAGGATGGAAAATTAAGAGAAACTGATGTTGCTGATACAGAAACATTGCTGCGGCTTATTCAATCTGTGCCAAGTCCAAAAGCTGAACCAATAAAACTTTGGCTGGCTCGCGTTGGCTATGAAAGAATACAAGAAACGACTGATCCGGAAAAATCAATTAACAGAGGGAGAATGAATTGGCAAAGAATGGGCAGGAGCCAAAAATGGATTCAGCAAAGAATGATGGGGCAGGAAATCAGAAACAAACTTACGGACTATTGGAAAGATAATGATGTCAAAGAAAAAAACGAATATGCGATTTTAACAAATATTATTCATCAGGAGTGGAGCGATTTGTCGGTTAAAGAGCATAAGGATTTGAAAAATTTAAAAACGCAAAACTTGCGAGACCATATGACAGACGCCGAATTAGTCTTTTCGGCATTGGCCGAACTCTCCACCCGTCAAATTGCCGAGACCGAAAACGCAAAAGGATTTGAAGAAAACAAAATTCCAGCCAAAAAAGGCGGCCACATTGCCAAAAACGCCAGAAAAGAATTAGAAGAAAAAACCGGCAAGAAAGTTGTGTCCGGAGCCAACTTTTTAGAAGCGCCCAAACCCGCCGAAAAATTAAAATAAAAAATAATTTTCGTCCCAAACAAATTAATCAACATAGTTATTTAATCAAAAATAGGGGCGATAAAGGCCGCTGTTTTTTGTGTCCAAAGGCATTGACATAATGTTATAATGGGTGTATAATTAATATATAGTGAAATTAGCACATTTATAGCAAAAGATTGCTTGCGAATGGCGGTTGTAGCCAAAAATTTCTGATTTTTTCGGGGATTTCTGGCTATGACTGCCAAGGTGGCGGTCAATTTCTCTAATGGGACACGTCTTTGGACATCGTCCCGGAAAGGAGTCAACTATGAGTGACTTAATGCTCGATGTTGACCAGGCGGGTGAGTTGAAGGCGGCATTTCGCCGCGCAGGCTGGACGAACGCAGACATTAAGAAGTTCTCCGAAGGAGACTTCGCTGCGAAAGTCCTGCTCGTCCTGATGGGGCTGGCGACGATCGTGCGGGCAGTTTTGAAACTCGCCTGCACGAAGGTTTTCAATCCCGCCGAGTTCATCGGAAAGGATTGGAAGGTCTGGAGAGGGCCGGCTGACGGCAATGGTTTGGAGGGCGACGAGGACCGTGATGTCCGCGAGGATGACCTGGCTGTCATTGATTGGGAGCAGGTCGTCCTTGAGACGAACCTACTGAAAGACGAGACGGTCGTTGGAGGAGAGGAAAAACTTCTCCGCCTTGAGGCGGGAAGCAACATTCGCCTCGGGGGCAAAGCATTTCTCTCATTGTGGGAGGATTACCAGGGCAATCGGGCCAACAGCGTGTTGGAGAAGCTGTACCAGTCCAAAGGTGTGAAGGTGGTATATTTCTTCGGCACAGTTCTGCGTGGTCCGCTCGGCAGCCGTTGCGTGTTGTACCTCTGCCGGCGCGGTGATGGCTCGTGGGACTGGGACTGCAGCTGGCTCGACGATGGCTGGCTCGCCGACTCTCCCTCGGTTTCGCTCGCAAGTGTCTAACGCCTAGTTCTTTGGACTTTGAGCATCAGCTCTTGTCCTTGGACTTTTGCCCTTTGCATTTCGTCGTCATTCGACGGATTGCAAGGGGCTTTTATTTTGTGATAAAATTAAAATGGTAATAGGCGAATATGCGGGCGACTACGGTTTCCCGCTGCCGAATCCAGTATTCGTACGCTGAGAGCATTTGTGATTACGGTTTCAAATGGAGGGCATGCGAATTGCTCCAAAAAAACAAAGACACTTGGTATAGAATGCTATGGTATTTAAGATATCAAATTCGATTCAGCCCGGAGATCGTAAAATTCTTCAAAGGGCGGTGGCATAGGTGGCGTTCTATATATTTCTGCGTAATCCGAACGGCAACCGTTACGTGTTGTACCTCTACCGGAACGATGATGGCTCGTGGAACTGGAACTACAACTGGCTCGACAATGACTGGAACGCCAACAATCCCTCGGTTTCGCTCGCAACTTTCTTTATTTTCTCTCTCATTTTTTGAGAGAGTTTTGTTTTGATATTTGTCCCGACCATCCGCCAAGCATTTTTCCAACCTCGTCTAATTTCACGGACATAGCGATATATTTTTTATTATCCAAAGATTTTGTTTCCCAAAGTAGCATTAAAAATATTTTTAGCATATCTATCTTTCTGATTGCTAAACGCACATAAGGAAGTTTTTCTGTTTGGTTAAGAAAACTCGCCGTAATTACCGCTTCGATTACTTCAACAAAGAATTTATCAGTCTTTTCTCCCAAAGAATATCGGTGCGTTTTCGGTAAAACCGCATAATTTTGATACCAAAAAAGATAAGCGTCCTTCAGTTTTTGTAAAACAGGCAACAGTCTGGGGGGGGGATTAGAGGAATAAATATTTTGACTATGAAAATTCAATTGGTTCATAAACTTGAAGATTTAATTAGTATTGATAATTTGCTTTTAGCTTGGCAGAAGTTTATCAAGGGAAAGAAAAACAAAAAAGATGTGCAGGAATTCCAGTTTAACCTGATGGATAATATTTTGTCATTACATTACGATTTGAAAAATTATACTTACAAACACGGCAATTACGAACAATTTAAAATTTCAGACCCAAAACCAAGAACAATCCATAAAGCCAGCGTCCGCGACCGGCTTTTACACCACGCCGTCTATCGTATATTATACCCGTTTTTTGATAAAACATTTATTGCAGATTCGTTCTCGTGCAGAAATAGTAAGGGCACGCACAAAGCCATAAACAGATTTAGAGGATTCACAAACATCGTTTCCAAAAACAACACCAAAACCTGCTGGGTTTTAAAATGCGACATCAGAAAGTTTTTTGCCAGTATTAACCAGGATATTTTGATATACATATTACAGGAATATATATCAGACGAGAATATCATAAATCTTCTGAAAGAAATAATTTTCAGCTTCAAACCCAATGGTTTGCCTCTTGGTAACCTGACAAGCCAGCTTTTCGCTAATGTTTACCTAAACGAATTAGACCAATTTGTAAAAAACAAGCTGAAAGTGAAATACTATATTAGGTACGCGGACGACTTTGTTATTTTATCGGAAAGTAAAATATATTTGGAATACTTGTTGCCAGGGATAAATGATTATCTGCGGGACAAGTTAAGGTTAATGCTCCATCCTGACAAGGTTTTTATCAAAACGCTGTATTCCGGTGTGGATTTTCTTGGCTGGGTTAATTTCTCAGATTGTAGAGTTTTGAGAACTAAAACTAGAAATAGGATGCTGAAACGGCTGAAAACAAGTCAAAGTTTTGAGGCAGTAAACTCTTATTTAGGGTTGTTAAAACATGGGAATAGTTATAAGATAATAAGTAAAATATATGAAAAAAGAAATTTTGTTGGGGAACGAGGCAATAGTTAAGGCGGCTCTATCAAGCGGGGTCAGTTTTGTTTCCGGTTATCCTGGATGTCCGGCGGCGGAGATTGGAGAAGAATTTGGAAAAATTGCTGAAAAGAACGGGGTTTACGCTGAATGGTCAACAAATGAAAAGGTTGCTTTAGAGGCCGCCATTGGCGCCAGTTTTTCAGGGTTAAAGTCTTTGGTGAATATGAAAAGTTTTGGAATTAATGTTTGCTCTGATTCTTTGTTGCCATTGGCTTACACGGGCACAAAAGCGCCAATGGTAATTGTTGTGGCCGACGATCCTTCTTGCTGGAGTTCGGCGCAGACAGAACAAAATTCCAGGGCTTACGCATATTTGAGCCATATCCCAATGTTAGAGCCGGCTGACCCGCAGGAATGTTATGATTTTACAAAATTGGCTTTTGAAATGTCGGAAAAATTTAATACGCCGGTAATTTTGCGCACAACAACGCGGGTTAACCATCAAAAAATGCCAGTTATCTTTGAGGATTGTGTAAAAGAATTTTCCGCCCAAGGCGGACCAGCCTCGGGCTGGAAGAAGGGCGAGTTTGTTAAAAACCCTCGACAGTTTTGCACGATGCCGCCAAGGGTGTTGGAAATGAAAGCGGAATTATTGGAGAAAACTAAAAAAATCAGCGCTTTTGCGGAAAGATCAGTAATAAATAAAATAAGCGGACGTCCGACGTCCGCCCAATTTGGAATAATAACAAGCGGGGTCGCGCATTTGCACGCGTTGGAGGCGTTAGATGAAGCGGAATTAAAAGTGCCTGTTTTAAAATTGGGATTTTTTTATCCTTTACCTGAAAAGAAAATTGCAAAATTTATCAAAGGATTAAAAAGGGTTTTAATTGTAGAAGAATTAGATGGCTATTTGGAAAAAGAAATAAAAGCCATTGCCAAGGAAATTAACCCAAAACTCCAGATACTTGGAAAAGATTTATTATCGGAAATTGGCGAATTAGATAGCGGAAAAATTGGATTAGCTTTGGCGAAAATTACAGGGAAAAAGTTTAAAATCAGCAACGTAGCCGAAAAAATAAATAATCCTCCAAGACGATATCCGAAATTATGCCAAGGATGTCCGCATTTATATACAATTGCCGCCATTAAGAGAATAGCTCCCGACGCGATATTTGGCGGAGATATCGGATGCTATATGATTGCCGGCTATCCTCCGCACGATACTCAGGACTTTGAATTTTCAATGGGGTCTGGCCTCGGCATAAGTCACGGAGTTGCCAAAGCCACAAATCAAAAAGTAATTACTTTAATGGGAGATGGCACATTTTTTGCCGCCGGAATTCCTGCTTTAATAAACACTGTTTACAATAAATCAAATCCGTTATTAATTGTTTTGGATAACAGAATTACTGCAATGACCGGGCATCAGACAAATCCAGGCGTTGGTAAAACATTAATGGAACAGCCGTCCGACGAATTACAGGTGGCCGATATTGCCAAAGCTTGCGGGGTGAAAAATGTTAAAGTGTTAGACCCATCTAATATACAAGAATTGGATGCAACGATAAAAGAATTTTTGGCGAAGGACGAGGTCTCGGTAATAGTTTGCAAACTAATTTGCGCATTATTAGCTAAAAGGAAAAAAGAAAATGGATAAGAATTTTAGCGTTATTATAAAAGGGGTTGGCGGGCAAGGGATAGTTACTTTGGTCTCTATTATAGACGAGGCGGCGTTTTTGGACGGTTATGATGTAAGATCATCTGAACTGCACGGTCTTTCGCAAAGAGAGGGAAGTGTTGAGGCTCATATAAAATTCGGCAAGAAAATTTATTCCCCTTTGGTTTACAAAGGCCAGGCAAACTTGATAATCGGTCAGGAACTTTTAGAGGGATTAAGATCTGTAGCTTTGGCCGGAGCGCAAACGAAATTTTTAATAAATACATTTTATCTGCCGTTTATCGGGTCAGTAAAAGAACAGGAGATTTTAGATGAGTTAAATAAATTGTCCCGATTGCAGAGCAATCGAGGATCCTCGATGCCGACGAAATCGGCATCGGGACCAAAGGATAAATTAATTTTAGTGCCGGCTTCAAAAATTTGCTTAGAGAAGCTCGGTAAGGAAGTTGTTTCAAGTATTTATCTTTTAGGATATGCTGTGGCTAAAAAAATTATGCCACTAAAAAAAGAATTTGTTTTACAGGCAATAAAGGATATTATTCCTGAAAAGCATTTGGAATTGAATATTAAGGCTTTTGAATTAGGATATGCCAGGTAGTAGAATTTAGAAAATATTTATCTGGCAAGGCGAGTATAAATTGTAGAAAATAATTAAGTATTTTATTGATTAAAAACTGGGATTTCGACAAAATATTATGCGGGCTCTGCCCATTTCGAAATTTCACTACCTGGTATGGCAATTAAAACTGTTGTTATCGCGGCAGCGGGCCAAGGAACCCGTATGAAGGAGTTAACAAAAGATAAATCTAAGCACTTAATAGAGGTTAATAAAAAACCTTTTTTGGCTTATGTGTTAGACAATCTCATCGCAGCGGGGTTTGAGGAATTTATTCTCGTTGTAGGATTCAGTAGCCACCTGATGGAACAATTTTTAAAAGATTATGGATATAAAGCCAAAGTCGTCAACCAGTTTGATATTTTGGGCCCAAAAGAGAAAATGTACGGCACCGCTTGCCCCTTAATGTGTGTTAAAGATATTGTGGGAGATAAGCAGTTTGTTTCTATATATGGAGACAATCTTTACTCGATAGCTGATTTAAAGCAAATGCAAAATGAGGACGAATACAGTTATGTTGCCGGCTTGGTGCACGACCATCCGGAAAAATACGGAGTCTTAATAATGGAAGGAGATTTGCTGAAAGAAATTATTGAAAAACCGAAAGAATATGTGGGGAATTTGATAAACACGGGGCTTTATAAATTTACCAGCGATGTTTTTGAGAAATTACCGTTGATAGAAAAATCTGTAAGGGGCGAATACGAACTTACGGATGTTATTTCTCTTTTAGCTAAAGACAAAAAAGTAAAAGTGGTAAAAATGAATGACGGCTGGATGGATTTTGGAAACCCGGATGATATTGCAAAGGTTTCTAATTTTTTAAATGATGAGACTAATTCAGGAAAATAAAAATAGCTTGGAAGAAATAATAACTGCTCTTAAAAATGGGGCAGTTTTAGTCTTGCCCACAGACACCGTTTATGGACTTGTTTGCGATGCCAAAAATGAAAAAGCAGTTGAGAAAATTTTTGAAATTAAAAAGAGGGACAAAGCGAAACCATTGGCAGTTTTTGTAAAAGACATAGAAATGGCAAAGGAAATTGCGGAAATTGATGCCCGCGCAGAAAAATTTTTGGGGGACAACAAAACAACGATTATTGTAAAAGCGAAAAATAAAAAATTGTCTGACTTGGTTTATAAAGACGGAACGATTGGCATAAGAATTCCCAATTACGAGTTTTTGAATTTGATTTTAAACGAATTCGACGGTCCATTAGCGCAAACATCGGTCAATATTTCAGGCCAAGAGCCAATAATTAAAATAGTTGATATTAAATTTCAGTTTGCAAACGAAGATGTTTCAATTGTTAACGCAGGTGATTTGCCTAAGGCAAAACCATCAAAAATAATAGACCTATCAAAAGGCGGGGAAGACGTGCTTCGCTATTGACAAAATAAGATAAAAGGTATATAATTACTATATGCTAAACATTGTGTTTGGCTCACCCCGTTGAGAGGCAATCTCAACAAGCACATTGTAAGCCGTGTTTAACGCGGTAGAAAGGATGGCTCCGATGTCAACAACATTGGCTCCGTCAAGGGTTACTGCACGCGATCCGAAAGGTCTCAAGCTAATGTCCGTGGTGGAAGCCGCCTATAACAAGGCGGGACTCACCGAGGAGGAAGCCCAGCGTGTCAACGACACGCCCGGTCTCGCCGACGTGGTCGCCGAGTTCATCGGCCAGAACCGCAGCACGAACAAGTTCAAGGACGAGGAAGTTCGGGCGGCCTACGGCTACCCCAACGAGTACAAGGGCCCCAAGCCCATCGCAGACCAGGTCAAGGCAATCGCTAAGATCTTCGGCCTCGATTCGGCTTCGGCTCTCGAGTACGCCAAGAAGCTCCCCGCCCTGCCCGAAGGCGCCGAAGGATGGTTCGCCATTCCGTCGGTGGATGCACTGGCTCAAAAGCACTTCCCCGAGGTCGCTGACCCCGCCGAGAAGTACTGCAGGGCGCTCCAGCTCGTCCATCAGGAGATCGCCAAGGCGCGTTCGTTCACGAACTACCGCGACGGCCAAATCGACACGGCACACCTGCGGGTTTCGACTCACACGCTCGAGATGATGAAGAAGATCGCCGAACAGCAGAAGGGCGACGTTCTCATCATCGCGGTCCAGCTCGGCAAACGGCACGGCGGACGTTCGGTTCGTCGGGCTCGCGAGGTCTTTACGGCTAACGAGTACGGACTTACCA
>Ga0209542_10000965_pt1 | contig 68648 bp, 72 predicted proteins | sample RifCSPhighO2_01_FD_184028 | JGI IMG/M metagenome (GOLD analysis project Ga0209542, IMG submission 184028) | Soil microbial communities from Rifle, Colorado - Rifle CSP2_plank highO2_0.1 (SPAdes) (version 2) | ecosystem: Environmental > Terrestrial > Deep subsurface > Rock core/Sediment ...
GGCTCGTTATTGCCGGGAATGTCTTTCCTCATTGCCTCAAGCTCCTGCAGAGCCCGTCCGTGATCCCCTTTAGAATAATACGCCCCGACAATAACGAGCCGTGCGTCGAAATCGGTGGGATTATCCTTTGTATACGAGCTCCACAGAGCGATGATCTTGTCGAACTGTCCGCGAGCGGCATATGCGGCGGCGATGCGTTGCTGCGCAGCCTCACGCGTCCCGATAAGAGGCGTGAGGATCGCATCCGCTTCCGCATCGCGCCCCGTCTGGACCAATGCAGCAATATAATACGTACGCGCCTCGGCATATGCCGGCGCACTCTCATACGCTGATCTGAAGTACCCAAGTGCTTCATCGTTCGCGCCGCGCGCGAACGCATTCAACCCAAACTCGAAGAGAATACCCTGCTTCTTGGGGGAGCGCTCATGCGCTTGATCAAGCGCCACTTTCGCATCAGCAAAGGCGCCTGCGCGATCGAGCAGGATGCCAAGGAAGAATGGAGCGCGTGCGTGCTGCGGCGCATCATTTGATTGCTTCACCATTTCTTCCGCCGCGCGCTGTACAAACCGCTGTTGCAGATCGTTGGGCACTCCGGAGACCCCGATAACGCTCATCGCCGCCTGCGCGAATTGTTCGCGTATCTCTTGCGTACCATACCCGTGCAAAAGCGCCTTCTCGAAATACTCGAAATTCTTCGATGCCCCTTCAGCGTACGGCATGAGCCCCTGGATGAGCGCCCGATTCGCGGCGATCGCGTCCGCGTTCACGTACCACACGAGCCCGCCGGCTCCCACAAGCGCAACTGCCGCAACAATTGGCAAACTCGTGAGGGAAAGCGGCGTTATGGGCGGGCGCGCCGCTTTCGGCGCGCCCGCTGCCCCGCGCGCCGCGATGTATGCGAGAAGCGAAATAAACAACAAGGAGCTCGTCATGTTGTCGAAGGTGAAGAGCAGATAGAAGAAATACCCCGCGAGAAGGCCCGTGAGGAGTGCACGTTCATACGAAGCGAATGCGTTTGACCGCCACAGGGCGAGCAGCGCGAAAAGATATAGGGAGAGATACGCGAGAAAGCCGAGGATGCCGCCCGCGATGAGCCAATCGAAGACGATATTGTGCGTACGGTCGAACCATTGCTCCTGCGCGTACATGGCAGGGTTGTAGTATTTATCGAAGACCGCCGCGTAATTCTCCTGCCCCCATCCGAGGATGGGACGTTCTTTGAAACCCTCCCATGCCATGCCCCAGTTCAGGAAGCGAGAGAATGTCGTGCCGTCAGAGAGAATGGTCGCCAAGCGATGAAGCGGCTCTATGCGATGAACCCACACCTGGTCACGGACTGCCCAGAACGTCCCCACAAGGACGATAAACGCCACAATGACGCTCCCGGCTCGCCAGGCGACGCGCGAGCGCGGCGCGAGGAGGATAAGGATGATGCCGCCGAAGAGAAATCCACCGAGAAGTCCCAGAATCGCCCCGCGCGTCGCCGTGAAAAAGAGAATGAACGAATTGAGGAAAATGATCCCGCCATAGAGAAACACGTACAGTATGCGTTCCTTCGCACGTTCGACCCACGCACGCGCCAAAAAGAGCGCCGCCATAAAAATGTGGAAAAGCATGTACACACCGAGGTATGTCGCGTTCCCGATGCGCGCATCGATACGCGCGCCGCCTTGGTTGATGGGAACCTTCCCGGCAAGCTGCAAAAGCCCGATGAAAGCGACAATGACTGACACACTCAATGTCGTGTGCCACCAGTATTTCCACAGGCGCTCGGTATTGAGAACTGAAACAGCGACAACGAAATAGGCGAAAAGATGCGCAAGGGTCACCCACCCTTCCATGCGCTCGTAATTGCTCCAGAAGCTCTTCTCCGGATACACGCCGAAGATGTCGGAAATCCCGATAAGCACGACAAATGCCGCAAACGCCCATAAAAGATATGAGCGACGCGGCCGATATTCTGTTTTGACCAAGGCAAGCGCTACCCACGCGCCGAGAATGATCTCGATGATGATACGAAACGCGAAATTCTTGCCGGTGATAAATGGAAAAAAGAGAGACGTGGATACGTAGAGCACGAGAAACGGGAGCGCGAAGACCCCCGTGAGCACGATGTAGCGCAGAGCCTTCTCCAACATGGGGAGGATTGTAGCACGCGGTATAGTGCGCGCCAGTTAATCCTAGGCGCCTTTTATCACGAGTTTGAGCGAGGCATGAGCTCATGCGGCGCGGTTTTTTCCTCGAAAAACTCTTTTTCTTCGCCGAGCTCCCACACATCGTTATCTTCTCCGAACAAGTTTCGGACCGTCAAGATCCCGGTGTAAAGCGCATGATCTTGATCCTTGTACTTGTACATGCCTGCGCGACCGATGAGCCGCAGGTTCTCGAAAGCCTCCAGGCACTGTCGCACGCGAGCAAAAGCTTCTCGGTATCCGAGATAGTACGTGGGGTACGCGTCTTCATGCCGCACCACGAATGCGCTGGCATATTCCTGTCGCGAGATAAATCCGAGCTTGACCAATTCGTCGACCGCGAGCGCAATGATATCCTCATCGCTTTTTTCCCAGAACGTATCACCGGCAAAGCAGAAGAATTCGACACCTATGGCCGACGTATCCGGATTCCCCAACATATCGGGGCTGAAAGCGCCATAATTCCCAATACGGGCAATGCGAAAATCAACCGATTGGATATAGAGCCACGAGTCAGCGAACAGGTCCTTGCGGTTCACTATCATGTTGACCGCGATGTGAGCCCGAAAACGCATCGCCGAAGTGAGCGCCCGCACGTCATTGGAGACCGCCGGCGCGAGCGCCGATATCAGAAAATTAGCCGGAATGCTCGAAATGAATATATCCCCCGAAAAAGTTTCGGCTTTGCCCCCTTGCCCCTCCGTCTCCACTGATGTGAGGCGGCTCCCCTCATGCCGAATCGCAAGGACGGTACGTCCTAGCTGGAAGGTTACACCGGCGGCGGCGAGCTTCTTCTGCATCGTCGTATAGAACTGCCCCGCACCATATCGCGGATAGTAGAACTTATTTCCGATATTTTCTGATTTTTGCTGCCAAACGAATTCTTTCAGCTTTTTGCCGAAAAAATCCCGGATGCTGATGCGCTTGATCCTTTGCCCTGCCCATTCGATGCCTACTTCGTGGGCGCCTATTCCCCACACTTTGGTGAAATAATCCCGGAAAAAAGCTTGCGACATGCGGTTGCCGAACGTCTTCTCGGTCCACTCTGCAAAATTCTTCGGGTCTTTCCCATACCATCGTACCTGTGCTTTGAGAAAACTCATCCCTGCCAGCATGCTCTGCCACAGCCCCAGGTTCCATAGTGCATCCGTCAACTTCAAAGGGTATACAAAGAATCGGTTCCGATAATATATCCGCGTAAGCCTCGGGCGCGACAAGAGATCATCACCAAGCAACTCTTTCCATAGCGCCTCCACTTCCGCATATTTCGTGAGGAATCGATGCGGTCCCACATCGAAAAAGTACCCTTTGAATTTCATGGTCCGAGCCAATCCTCCAACCTGATCATTGTGATCTATGACCGTTATGTGTTTTGCGCCCTTTTTATACAGCTCCCACGCGGCGCCCATGCCTGCGGGCCCTGCGCCTAAGATGACGAACTTCTTGTCCTTGATATCGGAAGACATGGGGCGGATTATACGCGAACTTCGGTCATGTACATTCCCTGCTATCAGCAGGCGACCGCCCCACCTCCTTTGTCGATCGACTGGTGAGCAGCGGCTATCAATTCGACGACTGTGGCGCCGAATGCAAGCTCTGAATGGTCGTGAGAACCGTTCTCAACCGCGCTCACGAATGCACGCAGTTCGTATTCAAGGGGCCAGCCGCTTTCATAGGCAGGATGCGAAATTGAGGGTACTTGAGGCGTCACCTGCATCCCTAGAACCGCGGGCCCCATTCCTTCATAGAGCGCGAGTTTCTGCTCTGCCGTATCGGTGTGGACGAGCGAGCTCTTTTCGCCGACTATCGTCATTGTGGTGCGCTTCTCGGGCGAGAGCCAATTCACCGTGCATATAAGTGGCACGTCTCCGTCAAATGCATATTTCACGACGCCGATGTCGTAGAGAGCCGGCTTCTGCGGCCGCAGGCTGTTTATCCCCCATGCCTGTACCGATTTAGGCTTGGTCTCCAAGAGGCGGAGCGCCATCGAGAGCGGGTGCGGCAGCCAATCCCACAAAACTGATGCATCGCTCCTGAACGGCCCGTTGTTCGCGCCCTCGAATGAGAGATAGCGGATGCGGCCTAAGGTTGGCACAAGTTCTTTTACTTTCACAAATGCTGGATTATGCAGATGAATATGACCAACCTGCACAAGTGTGTTCGCTTTTTCGGCAGCTGTGAGAAGACGCTTCGCATCCGTGACCGAATCTGTCAGAGGTTTTTCGATGAATGTAGGAATCCCCCGCTCGATAAACGGGAGCGCGAGTTCGGCGTGCGTCGAAATTGGTGTCGCGAGTATGACGCCGTCGATATCGCCCTGCAGCGTCTCGCCATGCCCCACGACAGTGACCGAGACATTGGGGAAACCCTCCAACGTCCGATGAATGGCTTTCCCCCACCGACCGTGTCCTATGAGTGCAAGGCGTATCATGCCTTTAGTGTACTTCTCTTGCAGGTATTGGAAACAGATACCGATAGTTCCCGCCGGATAATTTCTTCTTCACGACATCGAAATACTCATGCACGAAGACGAGAAAGACGTCCGGCTGGTGCTCTTCCAAGTGCGACATCGGCACGATGGCGATATGCGTCCCCGGGCTGTGCCTGTGCTGCTTCAGAGGAGTCTCGTCCACGATGAACTCGATAAGCTCCGGGCCGATACGGCCGAAGTTGCAGAGCGTGGAGACTCGCGCCGGAGCGCCGAAGCCCGCCACTTTAAGACCGGCTGTTTTGAATTCCTCTAGTTTCGCGCGAAGAGCCGAGATCTGCGTCCTCGCTTCATTTCCGAATTCCGAGAGGCTCCTCGGTGTCAGTTTCTCCGCCTCATAGGCAATGTGCCGCTTGACGCTTTCTTTAGGTGCGCTTCCTTTCCCTTTCTTCTGTGCCGTCGCGCGCAAAGAGCCTCCATGCGAATCCGTCTCTTCCACGTCCGAAAGATACATACCATGAAGCTGGAACAGGTTCTCAAGCGAGGTTACGGAATAGTACGAGATCCTGTCCAGATAGAACCGCTCGAAACTCATGTTCTTGAGAATGGTGTCGACATATTCGATCTCCAAGATGAACCTGCCGTCATCGGAAAGGAGGTCTTTTACATCCTCGATGAACTGATGCGGATCCTCGAGATGCGAGAACATGCTGAATCCGGTGATGACATCGGGTTTTCCGTACTCCTTCTCTATCTGTGCGGCCGTCTTCGCATCGAAGAATGATGTAAGCGTCGTGAGCCCCGCGTCATTCGCTATCTTTGATACATTGATGGACGGCTCGACGCCGATGGCTTTCACGCCGAGCTCTTTGAGAGGTTTCAGGGATATGCCGTCATTCGAGCCTATGTCGACGACGAATTTCGCGAGAGAGAGGGTCTTCGCGAACGCCTCATACTGCCGCACGAGCCCCGTGTTCACCGACGAAAGATAGAAGTAATCCTCGAACATCCTCTCGCGCGAGACCGCAGTCCCCAGCTGCACGCTCTTGCAGTTCGGACAGAAAAAGACCTTCACCGGGAAGAAATCCTCGGCCTCGAACTCTTCCTTCTTCGGATACTTGTTCGCAAGGGGCTGCTTCCCGAGATCAAGGAACTCAAGCGTATTCTCATCGAGACAAAGGCGGCAGTGCATATCCTTGTGTGGCATCTACCGTACTACACCTTGGAACCTCTGTAAACGCACTATCACGCACTATCATCTGAATCGTCGCCATAGCCATTGTGCTCCGATGAGAGCAAAGACAAAAAATAATGCATGGAGCCCCAGCAGGTAGCGGCTCATTTCAGCGCCTCCTGGGTTGATCCCCCCGGAAAGAAGGATATTGATGAGAAAGAGCCCCGCGAAAAAGAACCACCATCGTCTTGTTTCCTGTCGTAGAAACGCAACTGCACAAAGAAGATATACCACGATCCAGAACAACCACCCTGCAGCAAGAAGCAGTGAAAAAACATTTGAAAAACGCTCGTACAGAGACGGGAATTGTGACTTGATGACGACATTCATGAGATAGTCGTAGCGGTTCGTGACCACCGACCTCGCTGAACGCGAAAGGTGCGTAAAGCCGTATTGGAGCGGATGCTGGATGATGAGCGGAAGCGCCACGTCGCGATAGTGTGACGAGTACGAGAAATTGAAGCGCGAGAAATCAGAGGCGCCCAATGTCTCCACGTTCGGCACCTCGTATCCATACCGCTTCGTAAATTCCTGGAAGGGAGCGACATATATCTCGTACCACCCCGCGCTCGTGAAAGCCCATGTATCAGCAGTACTCTTGTTGTGGACGAACCACGGGGAAACCACCATGACCAGGATCGCGAACGAGGCGAGCGTACGCGTACTGTTTTCCCCGATGCTTCTTCCGCGACGGAAATCCCCATACAACATGGCAAGAAAGAAGACCGGCGCGAGGTAGAGCGCGATTGGACGCGTGAGCGCCGCAAGCCCGAGTACCGCCGCACTCATGCGATACCGATCAGTCATGAGGAAATAATAGGATGTCGTCAGAAGAAATCCGAAGAGCACATCAGACATAAGAAGTCCGTTCCAATAGAGCGACATGGGCTCAAATGCAACAAAAAGGGCGGCAGCGAGCCCGATCCACCTGCTCCGAGAAAGAATGCGACCGATCCGATAGGTTAAAATCGCCATGAGCGACGAAAATACGCTCTGCACTAACACAATCCCTACGAAGGGCATCTTGAGCGCAAGGAGCCCCGCAACAAAGAGCGCATAGAGGGGCGTATGATATGCATCCGGATAATAAGGTGCCATTTCAGCGATACTCAATACGTGGTGTTCTAGAAGATTGAGAGCAGAGCGGTAGTAGAAAAAGTAGGCATCGGCATGCGAGATGAAACCATGCGAGCCAGAGAGTGCTTGGATCAGGACCGCGTACAGTGCCCGGACGAGGAACGCGATGCTGAAAATGATGAGCTCAATTTTGTGGCGTTGCACAAACGATGCAAAGCCGTTCGTCGTCATACACCCCAGTCGAACGTGCGGGCGTAATCGGCGACTGCTTCATGCCAATCGCGCGTAAGGTTGAGGCCGAGGTCATGGAGGTGCTTATTGATCATCTTCTCCGAACGAGGACGCGGGGCAAAATACGTCGACTTGAAATAGTCAGATCCGACTTCGGTTACTTTGACGTCCTCGCGCCCGAGGCATTTCAGAAGATAGCGGGCAATCTCTGCCCGCGAACCTCCCCCTTCGCACACGCCATGAAATACGCCCCACTGTTCCTGGTCAAGCAGCGTATAGAGGATATTCGCAAGGTCATAGGTGTAGCAGGGCGTGCCTAGTTTATCGTCGACGACGAAAAGTTCTTTGGAACCGCCTTTCACTTGCTTCACGAGTTTGTTGATGAATTTCTTGTCCTTGACTGGCCCCCCTCCCATCATCCACCCGGCGCGCGCAACGACGTGTTTTTGATATTTCTTCGCATTCACTTCCCCGCCGTACTTCGTCTTTCCATACACGCTCAAAGGATTGGGAATATCGTCTTCCTGATACACGTCTTTTTCTCCGTCGAAGATGCCGGCGGTACAGATATACGCGAATGGCGTGCCGTTCTTCTCGACGTACGGGTCGAAATGAGCGACCGAGTCGGCGTTCGTCGCCTGCGCCTCTTCCGGATGCGTCTCGCAGTATTCCATATCCGTGAGCGCGGCCAGATGCACGATGTAGTCCGGTTTTATTTCTTCGAGCCGCTTTTCCACCTGCGTCTTGTCGCGTACATCCAGATGCGTCAGCCACGGTTCGTTGAGGTCAATATCGGTCGCAAAAACTTTCGCATGATCCTTGAAGCGTTTGTAGACGCCTTCGCCGAGCATGCCGCCGCAGCCGGCTATCAGTACGACATCATCTTTTTGTATCATACCCGGCTAGTACAATTTCGAATTATTCTGTCCGTAATAATCTTTCAATCGTTTTGCAAGAAAGCGACGACCTTCTGAATGCTTGAAATACCCTTCTCGTCGTATGGCATCAGTTCTTGAGCGACATGCTTCATAGTACGCTAGAGTGAAAGGTCGTCGCGGAGCCGTGGCAATACTCTTGCCCTGCTGGTGTTGATCCATGCGTCTCCGCAGATCAGTCGTATATCCGATATATTGTTTGCCGTCTTTCAGACTTTCCAGCACATAGACGTAATAAAAGCTATTCGAAATTGTCCTGCCGGGCATGGCGCCTATAATACCCCGAACCTGAATTTGAGCATATCCATAATCGTAGAAGCGATGACGGAAAGCTTCGAGCCGCTTGCAAGGCCTTCAGTACGATGGAAATGCGAGACCGGAAACTGCGCTATGCGGAAGCCTTTTCGTCGCGCACGGATAAGCATCTCGGCATCGATGAAGGCGCTCGTGCTCTTTATGGTGATGGAATCCAATACTTTCCGTTTGTAGACTTTCATCGAACAATTGATGTCCCTGATCCAGACAAAAAACAGCCCAGCAATCATGAGATTGAAGATGGTGGACTGTAATTTCCTTTGCCTGCTTACGGCCTTCTCTCGTACATAGCCGCTCACCACGTCCGCGGTTTCCAAGAGCGGCAACGCGGCCTCGAACTCGCGGATGTCATACTGATTATCACCATCGGTATACATGACATAGTCCAGACGGCCATTCAGGAATCCGTCCCGGACCGCGCCCCCGTAGCCGAGATTGTGAGGATGATGTATGACGCGAACTTCTTTGTAGTGTGCCGCAAGCCCGTCAGCTACTTCCCCGGTCTTGTCGGGGCTTCCGTCTTCGACGATGAGTATCTCGAACTCTTCCGCTATTCCCGAAAGAAAGTCGTGTACGCGCGGTATCAAAACCGGCAGATTCTTTTCATCATGATAGGCAGGGCAGAAAAAAGAAACGCTCGACAGTTTCGTGCCTTGCATCTCGCCCATACCGATATTATGCCTTATATGCCCAGTCTATCACCTGCTTCAAGGATTCCCGCGTCCCCGCATCCGACCAGAATCCCTTGAAAAGCGCGTGACCGCACCTCCCTTTCTTGATATACCAATTGTTAACATCGGTGATCTCAAGCTCACCGCGCGCCGATGGCTTCAGCGTGGAGACGATATTAAACACATTCGGCGGATATATATAGAGGCCCGTTACCGCGTAGTGGCTCTTGGGTTTCTTCGGTTTTTCTTCTATCTTCGCAACCGCGCCGCTACTTTTGAAAACCGGCACGCCGAAACGGCCCGGATCTTTCGTGTGCGCAAAATAGAGGAACGCCGTATCGGTGCCAGCTCTTTTCGAGAGTTTGGGGAGTTTTGCGTTCTCGAAAATGTTATCGCCCAAGACGACCGCGACAGAATCACCGTCTACGAAATCCCTTGCAAGTCCGAGTGCTTGCGCGATACCGCCCGCGCTTTTCTGCACGCGATACGTGAGGGAGACGCCGTACTCCGATCCATCGCCTAAGAATTCCGCAATACCGCCGATGTGTCCCCCGCCCGAGACGATCATGATGTCGGTCGCGCCTAAGTGCTTCAGCGTCTCCAGCGGATACAGTATCATCGGACGATTAAGGATGGGTACCATGTGCTTGTTCACCACGTAGGTTACGGGCTGGAGCCTCGTCCCTTTTCCCCCCGCCAAGATGAGCCCTTTCATATAGGAATTACGCACATGGCGCATTTGATTCAGTAGAATCACCTACTTGGGTCAGCGTTGCGCGGCAGAACATGCTCCTTACCGTACCGCAGTACGCCGCGTCGAATTTTCTTTGTGCGCCTCGAACTGCATCCATTTGCGTAAGTCCTATCATAGAGATCAGTCGTTCAGCCAATGCCTGTTTTTCGGCTCAAGATACCATTCGACCGTATCCCGCAAGGATTTATCGAAAGGTACTTCGGGCTTCCATCCCATTTTCTTGAGTTTCTCGCCGGAGAGTGCGTACCGGCGATCATGACCGGGCCGAACGGCATGGAAATCGACGAATTTGGGGATGAGCTTTTTCCCGATGATCTTGGAAATCTTCTCCGCGATCTCGAGATTCGTGAATTCGTCGAATCCGATAATGTTGTAACTTTCGCCGGGCTTTCCGTTTTGGAGGAGGAAATACACCGCGGACGACGTGTTCCAGCAGCTAATCCAGTAGCGGCTGCCGACCGCTTCCAGCTTCCCTTTCTTATTCAGCTTCGCGAAGATAGGCATCGGCGTTCCGTCCAAGATCGAACGGATGGTCTTCGGGAGAAGTTTTTCGGGATGCTGCCGAGTCGAAAAGTTGTTCATCGTATGCGTCGTGATGACCGGAAGCCCGTACGTGATGAAAAAAGCATAGCCGAATGCTTCCTGCCCGCTTTTCGAGGCCGAGTAGGGATTGCTTGGCCGATGCGGCTCATCTTCTTTGTGCGCATGGCCTTCGGGTGCGGGGCCGAACACTTCGTCTGTCGAAAAGTTGATGAACTTTTCGAGATTGCTGCATGTGCGTGCGTAATTCATAATGTTAACCGTACCAACGACATTGTCCATCGCAAACAAGACCGGATCCTCGATAGAGCGGTCTACGTGCGAGGAGGCGGCGAGGTGGAGTATGTAGTGGGGGTTCCCGAGACGTTTCGCGAGGGAATCGTTCACCGGCGCTTTGAGGTCATGCCACTCGAAGCGGATATGATTCTTGTTCTTTTCATACGAAGGTATGTCGCGGATACGGTCGAGGTTCCCTGACAAATCGAGCCGGTCCACAAGGACGAAATCCCAGTCGGTCTTTTGCAGAAGATAGTCCAGAAGATGGTGGCCGATGAATCCTGCAGCGCCGGTAATGAGACAGAGTCTTTTCATGAGAAGAATTGTGTCGCTCATCATCTACCACCGGGCCCTGAAAAGCAAGCTTTATTCAATCTCCTTGTAAATCAGGTGGATCAGGCCGGAAACGTCTAGAACTCCGTTCGAAATAATAATCGACTTATTGCCGATCCTATAAGGCTCACCAGTCGTATTCATGGACTTCCCACCTGCTTCCATGACAATTGCGACAGCGGCGGCCACGTCCCAAGGTTGTGTTCTCAACAGCATAAAAAGATCGCTTTTCCCTTCGGCTACTTGCATCGCCTCGATCACCGCACTCCCAAGCCTTTCGGCAGACGCGACCTGTGAGTCCAACTTCTCCATTACGCGGGCCGTAAGCTCGAACTCTTTCTTGTCCTTCGGATACGGGTAGTCATATATGAGACGTACATCTTGCAGTGATTTCGTCGCCGTGACCTGAAGACGCTTTCCATTGACGAATGCGCCGCGACCTTTCTCTGCGTAGAATAATTTCTGCACGGCGGGCTGATATATAGCGCCGGCATATATCTCGCCATTTTTGACGATCCCGACCGAAATACCCCAATTGGGATTTGCTGGAGACTCCGGCGAATCTTTTTTCCCATCATTGTAATAATTCGTCGTCCCGTCTATAGGGTCGATGATAGCGACCATTGCGTGCTGCGATACGTCGATCATATCGCTCTTGGGTACCTCTTCGTCAATAAAAGTAATACCTGGGAAAAGTTGCAATAGTTTCCTCTGTACCATGGCCGAAACCGCGAAGTCTCCTTGGGTGACGAGATCCTCTTTGGTCGATTTGATCCCCGACGTAAGACCCTTTCTCCGAACCGAGAGAGCAAGCTCGCCTGCCTCTTTCATGCTGTTCAGAAAATCGGCATTGATCACTTCACCGCTGAAAACATCAGGCTGTGCTCCATTTTCTATATTCATACCCCTGTTCGTTTCCAGACGCCCCTTAGTTCATGCATGCCATAGAGCGCAATTACAATAATGAGCGGCATCGCGGGCATCCGGTATTTGGCATCGACATACGGCCCGCTTGCGACGACAAAATAGGAGAAGAGAAGCAGGAAAAACGTGAACGAGATGAATGTGCTACGGTCCTTCCATGCGTACAGCCAGCCCGCGAAGGCTAGAAGATAGAGGAGGGAAAGCGCCGCGAACCACAGCACCTTCGGGATATTATGGATGAGCGCAAAGAAAGCGGCCGCTCCATCGCCCACAAGCACCAGCTCACGCAAGTTCGTTTCTGACTCCGGATTATACGAAAACGGCAGGAGCTTCACATGCCCATAGTAATAGATGACCGGCAATTCCGAGACGAACAGGTTCCGTACGCTTCCCACTATCTGCTCTTTCGCATAGGAAAGCGGTGCCTCTCGGATCCTGTCTATGGCAACAGACGTGAAGTATGCCTGATTCGGGAGGTACCGGCTCGGCTCCCGGCTGCTTACCATTATCTCCTCCGGCACTTGCTCATTGGGCATTTTCTGATTCACCGTGTAGAACTCATAGAGATTGAACCCGCCGACGCTCGAGATTCCCCACCCGCCGAAGACTACATTGTTACGGATGAGCCAAGGCGAAAGGATTGCTAGTATGATCGCTGCGCCGAAAATAAGGTGGAGGAAACGCGTCCGCCACTCTCCCCTGCGATAGAAGACGATATATGCGGCATGACAGGCGAACATGATGACCGCGACGTAAAGACCGGTCGGTTTGAGGAGGATGGAAAGGCCCAGTATGAATGACGAGATGAAAAAATATCGGGGAGTCGCATTCTTCCAGAACAGCCCGGCGAAGTACGCGGCGAGGATGAGCAAAAACACAAACAACGCGTCCGGTTCGGCGAGTTGGCTACGATAGAGAAACAGTGGATTCAGAATAAGGACGAGGGCTGCCCCTACCGCATAGCCATGCGAGAGAAATAATCGAGCGAGCTTGTAGAGAACGAGGGGCGCGAATGCGAGCACGATATTCAGAAACAGCATCGCACACCATAACAACTGCAGTCCCCCAACAAAAAAGAATGGGACGAAATACGAGGGGAGGAGCGGCGTGCGCAAGGCATCCGGTTCAAACGGTGCGTCGACAAAGCGCGAGTACCCGTTGCCTTCGACGATGTTCTTTGCAAGGATCACATAGTGCTGGCCGTCATTGCCATCGAGGACGCCGCCCTGCGAAAGGAAAAAACCCTGTGGGCCGTAGTGAAAAAGAAGCGTTCCGAAGACCGCCGTATGTGCAATAAGAGAGAGTGCAAAGAGCGTGTACAGGATCCATCTCTCGTCGAATGCCGCCTGTATATAGCGCGAGAAAGTCATAGCATCTTCAATAACTCACCTCCTTCACGGTATACGTATGCGCGCTCACATCGGCGTCTCCCGCGAGCATTTTTTCCGCGAGCTCGAACCCCATCTCGATGGAGTTATCGGAATTGTTGTAGCGGAAGATGCCGGTGCGGCCCAAGAGGCGCTCATGCTTCGTCTCGAGAAATCTGATGATACCATCCAGCTTGGCTTTGTAATCGAGATCGTAGAACGGATACGCGTGCGTCACGCGGAATACCAATCCTTCTTCGACATGCTCTTTTTTCACATACCCGACACGCACCGCGTCGGCAATCGTCCGCTCGATGAGCACTGCATCGCTCATTTTCCATTCTGGAGAATCAGGGAACGCGGTGATGTCGAAACAGACCGAGGTCTTTCCCGGCGGGCACATCTCTGGAGACCAGTTCGAGAATTCGACCGCGCGATTGAAGATGATGTTCTCGTCCGGGAAATACAACCAGTGATCATTGGAGACCTGCGGGACATCCAGAAACAGGTAGACGAAGATGATGTCCATGTAGGTGAGGCCCGCAAGATGCTTTTCGACTCCAGCGTTCCGCCTCTCCTGGAGTGCATAGTAGGCATGCAGCGGGATCGTCGAGATGAGCTGGTCGTACGAAACGGTGCGGGCAACCCCTTCGTGCTCAAAGGTAATTGTATGTTCTTTTGTATTTACGTTAGTGATGATTGCGCTCGTGAGTATTCGGGCACCCTTTGTTTCTGCTGCATGCGCGAGCGCATCGGACATCTCCTGGATGCCGCGCAGCGGGTAATAAAACGCGCCACCGTCGGGAGCCAAACTATCATCCTCGAGGTTGTATGAACTGAAGTCGAATTTAAGAATCTTCTTAATGACTCGTGTGAGAAGCTTTGAGAGATTTTCTCCTTGAAAACGCTGATCGGCCCAATCTGCGGAAATCTCACTCGGATCACGATGCCAGATCTTCGAAGTGTACGGCCGGCACATGACTTCATAAAGGCGATTGCCGTAGAGATGCACGAACCAGTCTTTATACGAGCGCAGATCCCGCGTCGGCCGCAACTGCTTCAAGAGCAGGTTCTGAAAAAACGAGATGCCGGAAAGGAAGCTCTGGGTGATAGGCATCGCGCGCAAAAGGTTCTGTATCTCGAATGGGTACTTCAGATATTTTCCGAACATGTAAATGCGGCTCTTCTTGATGTGACGCTTCATATCGAGACCGGGAAGCGCGCATATCTCGTCGAGAAGCGCCTTGTTCTTCGTGTGGAACCGGTGCGCGCAAAAGTCCAGAAAGAACCCCTTGTGATGGAGGCTTCGTGAAAGGCCACCGATGACTTTTTCCTTTTCCAAAACCAAGACCGACTTGCCATGCTCACTCACCCGTTTCGCGAATCCTAAGCCCGAGACACCGCCGCCGAGAACCACATAATCGAATGCTTCGCGCTCTGCCATACGAGACACTATTGTACAGGGCTTTTTACGATGTGCGGGCCCTCGGTTTCGCGGACGTACTCTGCGCTCGGATCTCTGCTATCAGCTCCTGCACGCGCACTCCCTCGGCAAAACCCGGGTGCATGTCGACGCCTCGGGTGCAGCTGTTGACGAATCGAGCGGCCAGCTTCCTCAAAACGGCGACTCTCGCATCCTCATTCTTCGCCTTCTTCTCTGCAGGAACCTTAACGCGACGTGCTCCTTTCTCGTCGTATACGGTCAATGTGAAATCATCGACGTAGCCGTGCGTATTCCCTAAGACCATCGTCCCGCGCGCGCATCGGAATATAAGCTCGTGCTTGCGCAATCCCCGGGTGTTGCAGGAAAGATGCACGTGGCCCGTACTCTGATTCTCGAACGTAAGCAGCATATCAACCCCGACTTCTCCGCCACCGAGGCTTTCTTTCGAATACGTGAAGTTGCTTTTCACTTTTGAGATCTTTCCCGCGAAATGCTCCAGGTAATATAAGCCGTGCGAAAAGAAGAACGACAGCGCTCCCCCGCCCTCTTTGCTATCCGTCTTCCACGTGCTTCTCTTATGCTCGATGTCGTAACTGAGGAAATCCCAATCCACCGACAGGTGCCGCAGTTCGCCATACGTGTTCTTATCGAGCATCTCTTTCGCCTTTTTCCAGGCGGCTATTTCTGGAAAGATGAAATCCACCGAGTGCACTACCTTCTTCCTCTTTGCCAGCGCGAGAAGCTCCCGTGCCTGCGCGGCAGTTGCCGCCAGCGGTTTTTCCGCGAACACATGGAGTCCCTTCTTGATCGCGGCCTTTCCTATCTCATATTGGGCACGAGGCGTCACGGCGAGCGCGACCGCATCCAGCTTCTCGTTCTCGAGAAGCGCTCTCCAGTCACTGTAGATATTCATGACTCCGAAGCGCTTGCAATCATCCGCCATGGCCTTGGTCTTTTTCCCGCATATCGCGACGACCTTACATCGCGGAATCGATGCGAACGCCGGAAGGAGCCCGTACCGACCGAAACCGGAGCCGATGATGGCGATTTTGAGCATGTCTTACGCCTCTACCTCGGCATTTTTGAGTATCCGTACTTTTGGAAGAGGCACGACGAAATCTGATTTGATCCCCTCGGCCTTAAGGCGTTTTGAGATCTCTTTCGCATAATGCCACGCCATCAAGACGATGTAGTCGGGTTTGTCTGTGCGGAGTATCTTCTCATCAACGATCGGGATGTGCCCGCCGGGCAGATACTGGTTGAGCTTGAGCGAAGTCGACTGTTCAGCTAAATAAGGAATGAGCTCCGTATCGATACCGTAGTAATTGAGGAGGGTCGCGGCGCGGGCCGGGCTCGATTTCCCGACGATATGTTTACCTTTTTTCTTCGCCTGGATGAGGAAATCGACGAGCTCCAGCCGCGCCTTACGGACGCGGTTCGCGAATGCCGTGTAGGTCTTCAGCTTATGGAGCCCGAACTTCTTCTCCTCTGCAAGCAGTTTCCCGACTGCAGGTCCGACCTTCCTCCCTTTTCCTTTCGTCACATGCACGCGGATATTGCCGCCATACCTGCTTCCCCGTTCGACATCCGTCACGGTGAAATCATACTGTTTGAAAAGCGCGATGAGAGAATGCAGGGAGTACGTACGCAAGTGCTCGTGATATACCGTATCGAACTGGTTGTCTCGGATCACGTCCAGAAGATAGTGCGACTCGGAAACGAACACACCGTCGTCTTCGAGAAGGGTATAGATGCCCATAATCACCTCCCCCAAGGTCTGCATATGCGCGAAGACGTTGGTGGCGGTCATGACGGCGGCTGTGCCATACTTCTTTCGTATCGTCTTGGCAGTTTTGATGTCAAAGAAAGACTTGATGGTTTTGATTCCAATTTTGTTGGCGATGTCAGCAGTGTTCGTCGGCTCAACACCCAAAACTCGCACACCTTTTTCCTTGAACCCACTCAAGAGCGTCCCGTCATTAGAGCCAATGTCTATCACGAGGTCTTTCGAATTGAGGCCGTACTTTTCAATGAGCGAGAAGCTGATGTTCCGCTGGTATTCCGCGAGCGGTTTTGTGATACCGCTTCGGTACGGATAGTTTGGGTGATACACCTCTTTCCCGTCGACACAATAATCGAGCTGCACCCCGGTGCACTTCTCACACCACATCATCCGCAGAGGATACGTCTTTTCCGGTTCGTGAAGCATCTTTTCGGAGAGGAGGGAGTCAGCCGGTGGCTGGAACCCGAGGTCCAAGATGAGGTGTAGTTTCGAGGAGTTGCAGATCTGGCACCGTGCGATGTGCCCCGTTTTGATCGCGTGGTGTTTCGGGTACGCTACATTCATTGGTAGCATCATTGTCCAGGACGCCGGTCGTGTCAATCATGGGGTCAGAGAATGGACAATGCGTGCAATAAAGCGCTATACTACCGTCTCGTATGCCCGAATTCATTGAGGAACAATTCTCCGAGGTCGTGAGAAAACTCGGGGATGTTGCCGACAAACTCGAAGGCACGACTATCCTCATCAACGGCGCCGGGGGCTTTCTCGGCAATCATGTGATCGGCCTCATGCAGTACCTGAACCGCACGCGCTTCACAAAGCCCGTGCACACGATAGCGATCGACAATCTCATTACCGGCGTCAAGGGCAGCCTCTTTTTCAAACTGGACGATCCGAACCTCGAATTCATACAGCACGATGTGTGCGTGCCGTTCGAGACGCCGCGCGACATTGATTACATCATGCACGCGGCGTCGATCGCGTCTCCCGTGTACTACGCGAAGTACCCGATGGAAACGCTGACCGCAACCGTTGATGGCCTTCGGCATACGCTCGAATTGGCGCGCGTGAAAAAACCGAAGGGAGTCCTCTACTTCAGCTCAAGCGAGATCTATGGTGACCCACCTCCCGAACACATCCCGACCACAGAGGAGTACCACGGACATGTGTCATGCACGAGCCTGCGCGCCTGCTACGATGAATCAAAGCGTGTCGGGGAAACCATCGCGACGATCTATCACCGTGTGCACGGGGTCCCCGTTGTAAGCGTGCGGCCCTTCAATGCCTACGGCCCCGGCATGAAAATAGACGATCAGCGGGTCTTGCCGAATTTCCTCAATGCCGCGCTTGCTGGCGCCACGATCGAGATCCATAACCGCGGCGAACAGACCCGTACTTTCGCGTATACGACCGACGTCATCAACGGTTTCGTGCGTACGCTTGTTCTCGGGCGTGGCGGTGAAGCGTACAATATCGGTGTCGATCACGAAGAAATTTCCATATATGATCTCGCGAAAAAAGTGGAAGAAGCGTATGGTGCACCTCTTGATATACAACACGCGAAATATCCGGACGGCTATCCCGTAGGCGACCCCAGCCGCCGATGCCCGGACATCACCAAGGCGCGCACCGAACTCGGCTATGCGCCAGATATCACGCTCGAAGAAGGATTGAAACGGATGCTGACGTGGTATCAGCTGCTGCGCGCCGATCTCTAGACATTTACTTCACGCACAGAAGGTTCGTGCACTCGCCCTCGGGGATAGAAGCGATGAACAGTCCGTCGTCCGATACCAGCTTTTTCTCCTTTGCGCGTTCGTCTATGGCAAAAAGTGAAAACCCTGCTTTCCGGAGGAGCTGAAGTGTTTCTTGCGGGTCGTGCCCCGCTTTCCGGATCGAGGTCGGCGTGAATTCCATAAATAAGAACTTCGCCTGCTTGAGCGCCTCGTGCATCCCCGCGAGCGCGAGCGATTCCGCCCCTTCGATGTCCATCTTGATGACGTCAACATGCCCTATGTCGTGTTCGGAAAGGAACGAATCGAGCGTGGTCGTTTGCACTTGTACCCTTGAGCGGAACCCTTTCGCATCCCTAGAATCTTTGACCAGAGAATGCTTACCTTTGTTGGAGTCGAAAAGATGGAGATCGAGAACGCCTTTTTTATCGGCGATCGCTATCGCGTACGCATCGATGTTCCGGAATGTATTTGCGTCGATTGTTTTTTTGAGTGTCGCAAAATTCTCTGGCGCAGGTTCAAACGCGATGACATGACCTTTTTCTCCCACCCGCCGGGCGGCTATCACCATGTAGTAGCCGATATTGGCGCCGATATCAACGACCGTCATCCCCGGCTGTATCGTCACTCTGAAAAGCGCCGTCTCAAATGGTTCGTACACGCCAAAGGCGGTCGCTCCCGATACCGCAGGGTCCGTGCGGTTCAATATCACAACGCCTTCGGGGATTTGCACGCTTTCGGGGAGTAGTCCGGTTATCAAAGGATTCACCACTATGCCAAGAGGGCCTCGAAAAAGCCGCGCATAGATGCGTTCGGGAGCTCCTGCGGGAAGGAGCCGCACGACACTCGCAACCATTTTACGAATAAAGGTTCTCATTGTGGCACTTGGTATACTTGCAGGCTATCATGGAACAATCTTTAAGTATGCCAGCCCCGGCGATCTTCGGCTCAAAAACGACATATTTTGCAGTCCTTGCCGCGCTCTTTGCCGTCGTTGCTTTCTTTGCGACGTACAAACTTACCGAAAGCCCGCCGACATGGTACGACGAGGGTATCTACATCCAGGTTGCGCAATCGTTCAGCGAGCGCGGCACGCAAACGATCCAGGTTGCGCCGGATGAGTTCCGACAGGTCGATTTTCTCACCGTGGGCTACCCCCTTATCGCGCCCGTCGCGGCTTCGCTCAAGCTTTTTGGTAACACGCTCCTCGCGGCGCGCCTTTCGATGGTGCTCTTCATCCTGCTCTGCGCGGCGTCCGCGTGGATGCTTCTCTATCGCCTCCTCGGGCGCCGCGAAGCACTTCTCGGACTCATGCTCCTCGCAACATTCCCTATCCTCTACGGCAACGGAAAAAACGTGCTCGGCGAGGTGCCCGGGCTTTTCTATTCGATGCTCGCGCTTCTCGCGCTGCATCGGCTCCAAACCCAGCGATTCGAAGGAGTGGAAAACTATGCGCTCCTCGGACTCGCCGCAGGCCCTGTGGCGGCAACTAAGCCTATTTTCATGCTCATGCCGCTTGCCATCGGTCTCGTTCTTCTCCTGCATATCCAGTCGATCCCACTGCGCGTGAAGCATATCGGGGCAGCGCTCGGCGCATTCCTCGCGCCACTTGCCCTTTGGGGATACCTCCAATTCGGGCAGGTTGATCCTTCTGCGATACTCGCGTATTACGCGAATCCCTACGGCGTCGCATCGATAACCGGTACCGTCATGCAGAATCTCCTCGGATTCCTCACGGAAACGACACCGCTCTACTGCGCGGCGCTCATGCTCCTGTGGATAGCTGCGCTCGTTATTCGACTCTACCGGAAAGAGTCCATATCACTCGTCGAAGAATCCGCGTTCGTCTTTTCCGTCCTGATACTCATCGCGTATCTGCGCACCGCAGGATGGTACCGCTATCTCTTCGAGGCGATGGTCTTCGCGCTCATGTTCGCGCCGCATTCCTTGCAAATCCTTAGCGAGACTGTAGGGCGGCATCTCGCGTCGGTGCGGCCTTACGCGACACACGGTACGATCGTCGTCGTCGCTGGGCTTGTGGTAATGCAGTTCTATCAACTCAACTACGCATCATGGGTCGCCGAACACTATGATACGACGCGTACTGCCGACATGATCGAGTACTTTTCTACCTTCCCCCCGACAAAAAGCATTTTCGTCTACAACAGCCCCGCGGCCGTCATCTTTCTCCCCACGAAAAACTACTATCAGTATATACAGCCCACAGAGGCGATTTCCTACGGAGAGGAGCAGCTGCCGCTCATCGCCGAAGGGATCCCTGACGCGATTCTCATCGCGCCTGACGCCTTTGAACGAGAGAAAGCGCGCTTTGACCGTTATGAAGAAGGTGGGAATGCCGCGGCGTACCTCATATTAGAGCGCAAGTAGGCCCGTCCTCGAGCCCTGTCGCCTCCCGTGGTACCATCCCCACACTCCATGATCTCACTTGTCATTCCAGTCTTCAACTTCGAGGAAAAGCTTCCTCTGACCATCGCCCGCCTCTCCGAGTGGTGTCGCTCACGCCCTGATGTACCTGAAATCATATTCGTCGATGACGGAAGTACCGATAGGACCCCGATGATCCTCAGGGAAACAGAAGAACCGATGCGGGTCGTAACTCTGTCCTCAAATCAAGGAAAGGGGGCGGCCGTCCGCGCAGGAGTGCTCGCGTCCAAGGGCGATCATGTATTTTTCACGGATATTGATCTCCCGTATGATCTAAGTTCGATCGATGCCGCGCTGAAAGAATTCGCAAAAGGCGCCGACGTTGTCTGCGGCTCGCGACATCTTTCGGATTCGACGTTTGTTGCGAAGCGGCGCGTCGAGCGCCAGCTTTCCAGTATCGTGTTCGCATGGCTTGCGAACACGATACTCTTACAGCCTGTTGCCGATACGCAGTGCGGATTTAAAGGCCTTACCGCGGACGCTGCGCGCTCCGTGTTTCAGGAACTCAAGGCGGGTGGGTACATTTTTGACGTTGAGATGCTGTACCTCGCGCAACATAAAGGATATACAACCGCATTCGTGCCGGTAACTCTGATCAATGAGTTAAGTACATCAATCAGGCTCCTCCACGACGGCCCGAGTATGGGACTCGCGCTCTTTGCGTTGTATATGCGCACGCGTACGAGTCTGTCGCGGCGCGACGCCTATTTTATTGCAATCCTCGGCGTTGCAGTTGCAATCCTGCTCCTCCCGCTTCTGCAGAATGTAGGCGTGCTTTCGTCCCTCGCGCAACGCGGTGTTCCTCTGCTGGCCATCATTGTAGCCCTGCTTATTTTCGTCCCAGCCGGACTCGTCTGCGGCGCAATGGGACTTGCGCTTCTCCCACTGCACAAACACTCTGCCGCAGAATTCAGCCGCTATGCCATCGTCGGCATATTCAACACCGCGCTCAACATGGCTATTTTCAACTCGCTCATATTTGTAAGTGGTATATCAGAAGGATTCTGGATTATTGTCTTTGCGCTCATCACCTTCGCCATCGTCATCACGCAGTCGTTCTTCTGGAATATGTTGTGGACCTTCCACCACGCACCTCCGCAGAACCGCACGCGGCAATACCTGCGGTTCTTCACGGTCACTTCGACGACCGCACTTGTCAATCTTGGCATCATTCATTATCTGATCAATGTCGTCGGCGCACCCGCAGGAATCGCACCTGCCGTGTGGGCCAACATCGCGCTTCTCTTCACGATCGTGACCGCGATCATCGGCAATTTCCTCGGATACAAATTCCTCGTGTTCGCGAAAAAGCAGAACACCTCTTGATCACAGAGACGCCGCGGCCGCTGCGATCATCGAAACACGCAGCTGCTCCAGTAAGACAAGGATATTTTTCACTTGTTCAAGAAGTTGATCAAGCGCCGCTAGTGACAACCCGGAGCTTGAAGAGGCCTCTGCAAGGACACCTTGGAGCTTGGAGGCATCGACGTATCCGGACGGAGCGGTTGGAAATTGAACGTAATAGTATTTCGTTACTTTGCCACGATTTAGATTGCCCTCATATACCGGGCCATCAGTAACAGTACCTGTAACCTCTTTGGCTTGAGAACCTATTGAGTTTTTCCTGTAGTTATCATACACCGTGGTTTTTGAAGTAGTTTTGACCGTTGCACCGCTTCTTATAGACGTGATGATCGTAGTCGGTGACGACATTGCAGAAATATTACCCGCCGCATCAAATGCTCTCACTGTATATGTGTAGCTAGTGTATCCTTTAGTAGTCCCGTCTAAATAAGATTTGTTGTAATTGTAATACAAGTTACCCATTTCTGCAGCAACAGTGCCGACTTTTATCCCATTCCTGTAGACGTCATATCCTGTGACACCGATATTATCCGATGTTACGTACCACACCACTTCTACGTAGCTGGGATGCGAACCCCAGTTACATTGCTCGCAAGCAAATACGCCTTGTGGTGCCGCTGGTGCCTGTGTGTCACCTGCCCACGAAGTTGGGGTCGTTGCAGAAGCTGGAGCAGATTGAGGTGATCGGTTATCGTATGAATCGTACAGCTCGACGGTGTAAGTGTATGTTGTCCCCGGCGTCAGTCCCATGTCAGAATAATATTTGGACACTGTCCATCCGAGTTTTACTCCGTTTCGATAGACATTGTAGCCCCCACCCGACACATTGAGGTCCACCGTTGACAACCACGACAAATTAATCTGGTTCGGAGAAGCTGCAATAGCTGTAAGTCCGGTCGGTGCCGGAGGGGGTGACACCGTACTCGAAGTTCTTGCTGAAAATGCAAGGGATTTTGCCGAAACATTACCTGCCGCATCATATGCCGAGACGGAATATAAATATGTTGTCCCGCCGATCAATCCTGTATCTGAATACATAGCTGTTGTCGCAGTCCCTATCTGTGCACTATTACGATATATGCGATAACCGACAACACCGACGTTGTCAGTTGAAGCGATCCACGTGAGGTTGATTTGCGTTTGCGAAATAGTGCTTCCGAGGAGACCGGTCGGAGTAGACGGAGCCTGGGTATCACCGGTTGGCGGTGGGGGCGCAGGAAGCGTGGTTGCTGAAGCCGATGCGGATTGTGCCGATGTATTCCCCGCTACGTCAAATGCTGCAATGGCATAGGTGTACGTTGTTGCCGCACTTAGTCCCGTGTTTGAATACCATGTTGAGGTAGCATTCTCAATGAGTGTCCCATTTCGGTAGACATGGTATCCCGCGACAGCAACATCATCGGTGGACGTTGCCCAGCCGAGGTTAATTTGAGATGCCGAGACACTGTTTGCAACAAGACCTGTGGGAATGGAGGGCGGTTGCGTATCAACCGTTTGGGCTTGCGCTACACTGGTTAGTAACGCGATCGCAAACAAAACCGAAACAACGATGCTGTAGCGAATTGAAATGGAGGTCATTATGATTATGACAATACAAGATGGATAAATCTCTCCAAGTGTGTGTCATGAGTGCTTTTGCACAAGGCAGCCATGTGCATAACCATCGTAATCAGATTCATACCCTTTGAACGACCACCTGTTTTTTGTATACTCGAGCTCTACTGCCATGAAATCCCGCGCAAAAGACCTGTGGGCGCTCGTCGCCGTGATGACGGCGGCGCTCGTGAATTTCGTCGTCTTCGGGCTTGTCCACGAGACCGGATGGAAGGATGCGGCGGATTACAGCGCCTATGCGAAAAACCTCATCCTCGGGAACGGCTACAGCCTCGATGGGATCGCTGTCAGCATCTATCGCGAACCGGGTACCTCCTTCTATCTCGTGCCGTTCTACACGATGTTCGGCATCGAGACGCCGTTCGCGATCTTCGCTGCGCAGGTCACACAAGCGCTCCTCTTAGGACTTTTAGGATTCATTATCTACCGAATGGTGAGGTGGTACAGCGAATGGTGGCTTGCACTTCTCGCAGGAATTGCCGTCTGCGGACTCCCGATCTACGGGTATTACACGGTCGAGATCGGAGCGGAAATGTTGTTTACGTTCTTCATCGGCGTCATTTTCTTCATCTGTGCACGCATCATGCGCGATCCGGAACATGCACCGTGGTACTGGTTTTTCGCACTCGGCCTCGCCTCCGGCTATCAGTCCTTAGTACGATTTCAGTTCGTTCTCTTTCTTCCCTTCATTATTTTCTGCTACGTATGCTATTTCCTCTACATAAGAACACTCCCGCCGCACACGATCAGGAACGTTGTTATAGCTCTCGTCATATTCGCAGCCATCCCGCTTTCATTCGCATCCTATATCTACGCGAACACCGGCGTGTTCGCCGTCACCGACGGGCGTCAGAACGAGATGCTGTATTACCGCGCGGTACGCGCCGAATTGAGTTACGGCGAGATCACGCAGTACCTGCGCGACTGGCTCTGGCGGAGTGTTTCCGGAGGCGTGAATACTCCGTTTCTAGTAAAAAATGAGTTCAAGGCGCTTGGTGCTGAATATGAAAAAATGGCAACAACACCCGAGGCCGTGGCGCGCATACGCGCGGAAAATATTGCAACCATTCTCTCGCGTCCCGGCCACTATCTCTACGGCAATGTGGTAGAAGTGATAAAACTCGCCTATCTTGAACACGATTATTCCGAAAGTTGGAGCCGTTATTTCTGGCCGTCGCTCTATGTGATCATGTACTCGCTCTTCCTGTTCGGTATGTATCAATTCTTTCGCACAACAGGTAATTGGGATGTACGGGCGCTGGTTGTTCTCGCGCTTCTCTTCTCCTTTTATAATGTCTTCACCCTTAGTTTCTTGAGCACGGTGCCGCGCTTCAACACGCCATATCTCTTCCTGTATATCCTTATCGGGTTCGTCGGCGTCGTTCTCTTTCGGAGGAAAAGAGGTCTTCTGTAAGACTTATGTAGTGGCGCGGCCGTGGTCGTCTTCCAGGCGGATGATATCGCTTTCATCAAAGGAGCTGCCAAGCGCGACTTCGACGATGATCCCGCCTTTTTTGGATGCCAGGCGGTGCGTCTCCCCTTGCCGCACAATGAATGGCTGCCCTTTCTTCAATCGAGTCGTAACTGTTTTGCCGTTTTTCACAATGATAGCCGTTGCATCTCCTTCGACCAACACCCAACGTTCGGAGCGTTTGTGATGGTATTGCAAGCTCAAGCGCTTGCCAGGTTCTATATAGAGCGTCTTCACGTACCACTCTTTGCCGGCATCCCATTCATAGAACTGCCCCCATGGACGGATGCCTCGGACGCTATCGCGCCGCGCCTTGGAAAGGAGCCATGATGAGGATTGCATCTTCCCCCCACGGCCGACACCGAAAATCATCTTGATACCCTGGTCGCGGCAATAGATCTGGTCTTTATTCAACGGCGAAGCTTCTCTCTTCGCATCCTTCGTATCGCGATCACCACCGTTCGCGAAAATGGCCGGCTTGATTTTCACCAGCGTGTGCACAACGCTCATATCCGGATCTCCAGGCGCATGGTCCGTGAGCACGACTTTGTCGACGAACGGGAACATTTCGATGACCTCTTTGCGTTCGTCTTCGGTCATAAAAACGAACCCTTTCTTGTTCACGAGCCAGTTGTCGTTGTTGAGGATGACGACGAGCTTGTCGCCGAGTTTCCGCGCTTCCTTAAAGAGGCGCACGTGCCCTATGTGCAAGGGGTCGAATCCGCCGGAAACGGCAACCCACTTCACCCGAGGAGCTTTTTTTGTCATTGCGGAAATCTATCAAAAATGAAGGTTTTCCGCCAGCGCGCCCGTAATCACCTAATCAAAAAAGGCAAAATATGGTATACTGTATAAATGAGACATTGGTCGGTAGATACCTCCGAACTCGAAAAAGACCCTGTGGCATTCGCTGTATGGAAACTTGAACAGGCCGTCAACTTCGGCATCCGCGATGGAAAGATCTCCAAAAAAGAACTTCAGGCTCATTGGGACCGGCTTGACCTTGATGAGCATAAACGCAAACTTCTCTCGCTCGTGATATAGCGATGACATCGATACTTTCTAAGCGGCAGCGCATCCTCCTCGCCCATCTCGGTGCCGAGCCGCTCCTGCGCAAGTATTTTTATTTCGGCGGAGGCACCGTCCTCGCAGAGTATTACCTCCACCATCGATATTCGGAAGACCTCGACTTCTTCTCCGAGGAAGAATTCGATCCTCAAGCGATATCGGCGATATTGCAGAAACTCAAGAAAAAAGCGGGCATTAGGGCGATACACTTCCAGCAGTCGTTCAATCGCAACCTCTTCTTCTGCGAAACCGAAGACGAAACTATAAAGACCGAGTTCACCTATTTCCCGTTTCCTCGCATCGATCCATCGGGGACACGCGACGGCATGCCGATTGATAGCCTTGAAGATATCGCAGTCAACAAACTCTTTACCATATTCCAAAAACCCCGTGCGCGTGATTTCATCGATCTCTATTGCATCCTGCATGAAAAACCTTGGACTATCGCCGAACTTATCTCGAAAGCACGTATCAAATTTGATACAGTCATCGATCCGATACAACTCGGTGCACAATTTGTCCGCGCCGATGAACTGAAAGATTATCCTCGGTTGCTTATCCCCCTTGAACCCGCTGATTGGCAAGTATTTTTCCGCGAAGAAGCTCGCAAGATAGCTGAAGAGACGCTCGAGTAATTGTCTGTCAAAAATACTCGTATCGCGCTAGGATGGTCGGATGTATCGATACTCGAAGGAGCAGCTCGTGCGGGCGCTTCGCTGGAGCGAGAGATATACCGGGACCGACATGGTGTATCTTGCCCGCGGCAGTTTCTGGCTCTCCAGTTCTTCGGTCATCACCGCGATAGTGTCGTTTCTCCTTGCACTCGCATTCGCGAACCTTCTCACCAAAGATGAGTACGGAGTCTACAAATACATCCTGACGCTCTTCGGGATCCTCTGCGTCGCCTGTCTGCGCGGGATGGATACCGTCGTAGCCCAGGGGGCTGCGCGCGGCAACGATGGTACGGTGATCATGGGACTCTGGGCGAAGATCCGATGGAGCCTCTTGGGGTCGGTTGGCGCCCTCATTGGTGCGGCGTATTACTTCTATAACGGAAATGACACGCTCGGGACTGCACTTATCTTCGCCGCATTCTTCATACCGTTCATGGAGCCGTTCGGGATATTCAATGCAGTCCTCGTCGGGAAGAAAGATTTCAAGCTCTCAAGCGCCCTCGGCGTCGCAGGACAGATCGCCTCGGCCGCGGCACTCATCATCGCGTTAGCGCTCACCAAGAACCCTATCCTCATCTTTATCGTGTACGCCGGAGCATGGACCGCGACGCGCTACATATCCCTACAGTACACGCTCAAGAAATATCCTCCCAACGATAAGCATGAACCGGGCGCGCTCTCATATGCCCTGCACTCGAGTGCCATCAACGCGTCAAATATGCTCATATCATCGCTCGACGCCATTCTCATCTTCCATTATCTCGGGGCGGCCGAACTCGCCCTTTACGCATTTGCCATGGCACCGGTCTCGCACCTGCGCACCATTGTGAATACGCCGACTATCCTCGCGTTGCCGAAACTCGCGGGACAAAGCACAGCAGCCATCAAGAGCATCCTCATGAAGCGGACTGGCGTGTTGTTCCTCTTAGGGGCTGGCATAACGCTTGCCTACTGTCTTCTCGCCTACCCGTTCTACTTCATCTTCTTCCCCCAATACATCGATGCCGTTCCTTTCTCGATCCTTTTCTCTTTGACGATTTTCTTGCAAGTCGGTACCGCGCTGGTGGGTGCCGCTATCGACTCCCGCGTCACGCTCATCCCCAGACGTCTCTTGTATCTGTGGAACATCCCCAGCATAATAGCCGCGATAAGCGCTCTTCTGCTTATCAAGACATTCGGCCTCTGGGGCGCAGTAGTAGGACAGGTGCTCACCTATGTGGCTTCGTGCGTCATAACATGGTGTCTGTGGTACGCGATCCGGAATAAAGAACATGCTTCCTCATGATTTTCTCCCGATCAGCAAGTATCCGTTGGTGAACGCGCTACGCGTCGACCCCCTCTCGAACCTATCGAGCCATATTGAGAATCTTCCATACACTGATGCCAGGATGCCGAACGGACGCTCATACCATGTGCCATAGACATTGAATGTGGCAATCCAGTAGCTAACGGTGAGTTGCGCCCTCGTGCTCCAGAATGCTCCGCGTTGCTCGAAGATTTCGACACTGAAGCCGGCATCTTCCGCGAGCCTCCTGAAGCTGTGACGCGTGAATCGCCAGTTATCGGTATGGCTGTCGGATTGCCGCGAAATGCTTGGTGCTGTCATGAGAAGCACGCCGCCCTTCTTCAAAACTCGCGCGAATTCGGAAATGCCTTTGACCGGCTCGAAGACGTCCTGGATGGTCTCGGTGCAGACGATCGAGTCGAACGACTCATCGGGAAACGGAATCGCTTCGGCGAAGCCGACGACATCCACATTCTCCCCTGCCTCGATATCCATCTTCACGTATTCCGTGCAGTTTTTGAACAAGTGGCGGTATCGCGGGGTCGGCCCGCAACCGACATCAAGGGTCCGGCCAGTTACGACATGGGCGTGTTTCGCTGCCTGCTGCAAGAGCAAGTGCCGGTTCGTCTGGAATATGAACCCCATCGCAACAGTCTACAGAATCCAAGACGAATGGGAAGACTAACACGTGCGTTTCATTGGACTCGTGCTGGCACTAAGGGGGTGAAAGCAGTATAGTGCTGCATATGACGGCACATGGTTCTCAAATTTCCGAAAAACAACGATTAGAACTTAAGAAACTCGGCGTCGTGTTGTTATATCTGCATGGTTCTGTTGCCGCGGGCACTGCACGTGAAGACAGCGATGCCGACATCGCCGTTCTTTTTGAACTTACGCCTAAAGATCCCATACAGGCAACGACGGCGATTCTCGAAGCGCTTCGCGGACTCATACCAGGCCGCGAATTGGATATCGCCATTCTGAATGGCGCAAGTCCGCTGTTAAAGCAGATCGTGGCTTCACGGGGGAAGCTTCTGTATGCGCGATCGCCGGAAGACGCGCTTCGATTTGAATTACGCGCCATGCACGAATATGAATATTCACGGCACGTCGTGCGCCTCGGACAAGAACTCGTATTAAAGCGAGCGGGCTTATGACTGAATTTTCCAGAGATCTCCTTCATCAAAAATTGACGCAGTGCGTCGAAACACTGGAACTGCTCAAGCAGGACCGTGAAATTGGAACACTCCAAGCGTTTCGTCAGGATCCCCGCCTGTATCACTCGGTATGCTTTCGTTTCATAACGGTCATCGAGGCTCTATTTGATATCGGTCAAGTCGTCCTCGCGAGCAGAGGAACTCTTAACGATTTTCAAGAAAATCGGGTGATCACTCGTCTATGAACACCCGGAAGATACAGCCAGCCTGCAATCTTGATACCGTCCGCGACGGGCGTGGGGGTATCTTCACCTTTTATCCCGAGAAGCCGATCGTCGAGTTCAACTTCCAATTCATCAACAAAGGTAAGATCCGCGGCAACCACTCGCATCCTGAATTCGATGAATACTACATCATCACCGACGGCAACGGTATCCTTGTCTCCAAAGATGAAAATGGCAAGGAGGATTTCCTGTATGTCGGGAAGGGTGACTGCACATACACCCCGCAGGGTGTCGTCCATGTCCTCTATGCGATCACCGATATGAACATCGTGACGTTCCTTACCAAAAAATGGGATGACTGCAAAGTTCCCATTGTTCACGAGAATCTCGGCATGGGCGCGGGCGACCACGGCGACCCGAATTACAAACCATCTGCCGCGTGATTCAGCGGAATCACCTACTGGGTAAACCTCTCGGATGCAAAAGAAAATCAGATTCGGGGTTCTCGGCGCATCGCGCATAGCGAAAAAGGCAGCCATTCCAGCCATTGTTGACTCTGAATATGCGGAGCTTGCGATGGTGGGCACGCGTTCTCCGGAAAAAGCATCGGATCTGAGCGTCCCGACTGGCACGTACGAAGACGTTCTTTCAAGCAAGGACGTCGACGCAGTCTATATTTCCCTTCCAAACTCATTGCATGAAGAATGGACGGTAAAAGCGGCAGAGGCGGGCAAACATGTGTGGTGCGAAAAACCTGCCGCACTTTCGTATGAATCGGCGGAAAGGATGATCGCGGCGGCACAGAAAAACAACGTCCGCCTCATGGAGGGTTTTATGTTCCTCCACCACCCACAGCATGCAAAGGTACTCGAAATCATCAAAAGTGGCGTCTTAGGGGAAATAACCAGCTTCGAGGGCCGTTTCGCCTACCCGATGCCGGATGCTGGCAACATCCGGCTTGAGGCAGAACTCGGAGGCGGTATCTATAACGACGCTCTCGTGTACCCCATCCGTGCGAGCCGGTTTGTTTTCGGCGAAGAGCCGGGAAGCATTCTCTGCAACCTCACGATGGATCCGACACTCGGCGTTGACGTGAAAGCAGAAGCCACGCTCACGTATTCCGGCGGCCGCACCGCATCTATCTCCAGCGCATTCGACCCGGACTACCGCTCCACGTACCGCGTCATCGGGACGAAGGGGAGCCTCATCATGGAACGGGCGTATGCCGTCCCGAAAGACATGCCGGTCAAAATCTTCATCGAACGTGGCAACACACAGGAAGAAATTCTCATCGAGCCCGCCGACCATTTCCGATTGATGATAGATGATTTCTGTAAAGAGGTCGCGAGCGAAGCACGGACGAAGGACTACGAAAACGACCTTTTGTCACAGGCAAAAATCCTGGATGCCGGCCGGAAATCTGACAATCAACAAAGGATTGTCGAAATCGTTAAGTAACTTTTCATACGGTGAAAATCTGACTCCGTTCCGAGAACCGTGGTCACGCCCAATGCTATATGGTATATTGCGTCTGTATGAATAAAGCCAATGGAAAAGATGTTTCTTTGAGAGAAGTGCTGAAGGAAGTTCGAGCACTCCGTCGGGACGTATCCATTGTCATGCCGATGGAGTCCCTCGAAGAATACAAGAATACGAAAGAGATTACGGCTGCGTACCGCGACGCAAGACGGCAGATTTCTCGATCCAAAAGCGCATAGATATGCGCCTGATCCGGACCGCAAGATTCGAAACGATGTTTGAAGAATTGCCACCGTCGGTACGGGCAATGTATCGTGAACAAGAAACGCTACTAAAGAATAACCCCCGAGATGTCAGATTGCATTTGAAGAAACTCAAAGGTATGGATGATACATTTTCATTCAGAATAACCCGGTCATACCGGGCGCTTTTTGTGTGGGAAGGAGATACGGCTTGGTTGTTTGCTATCGGCGATCGCAAAAATATCTATCGTTAAAAGACCTTGTCTGTTCCGAAGCGGTAATGTTGTATATTGACCCGACTTTCTCGCAAGATATACTTTCAAAACTCATTTATGAAAATCTTAGTAACCGGCGGCGCAGGCTATATCGGCTCGGTCTTGGTGCCGGAGCTCCTCAAGGCGGGACACAAGGTGCGCGTTTTGGACAGCCTTATCTATAACCAGAATCCGCTTCTTTTGCATTTCATCGATGAGAACTTCGAGTTCATCAAAGACGACATACGCAACGTCGAAGCCGTAAAAAAAGCCGTTGCTGGCGTCGACGTTATTATCCATCTCGCTGCCATTGTCGGTGCGCCAGCCTGCAAACGCGACCCGAAGCTTGCCGAAGAAGTGAACTACACCGGCACTGTGAACATCGTGAACGCTTGCACCGACTCGCAGAAGTTCTTTTTTGCATCTACGGGAAGCGTCTATGGCAAGGTAGAAGGCATTTGCACGGAAGATATCCCGACCAATCCGCTTTCGGAATACGGCGATACGAAACTCCGAGCGGAACAAGCGGTCATGCAAGCGGGAAATGCCATCGCGTACCGTTTCGCAACCGCGTTCGGCCTTGCCCCACGCTTGCGACTCGACCTCTTGCCGAACGATTTCGTCGCGAAGGCATTGAGGGAGAAATACCTCCTCATCTACGACAAGGATTTCAAGCGGACGTTCGTCCATGTGCGCGACATCGTGCGCGCCTACATCTTCGGCATCGAGCATTTCGACGCGATGAAGAATGAGGTCTACAACGTCGGCTCGGAGAAGATGAACAGAACCAAGGAGGAAATAGCAAATCTCGTGCGAGAGAGAATACCGTTCGAGATAGAATATGCGGAAAAAGGGATCCCCGACCCTGATCAACGGGATTATGAGGTCTCCTATCAGAAGATAGCCAGGCACGGATTCGACACCGAGATCAGCTTGGAGAAAGGCATCCAGGAACTGATCGACGGCCTGAACGCGCTTCCGGAACAAGGCAGATTTTCGAACGTCTAAGCGCACGCTTATTGCGTGCGCAGGTAGTCTTCCACTTCTTTCAACTTTTCCACGGTGTCGATGCCTTTCGAGTAATCATCGCATTCATAGCCGTAGAAATTCTTCCCGGCAGCAAGTGCCGCCGGAAGTACTTGTTTTGCCAAGTCCGATGGCCCGTCGGGAATGAAAGCGCATATCACTTTCTCAAGAATAAAGGAGCCCCGCATACGATACGCGTTCGGATATTTGCTGGCGTGCGGCTTCGCGTGGATGGCGACGAACCGCCCACTTTCATCGAGTTCAGCAACATCGGCATCGGCGTAATCGTCGATTTTTTTCATCCGTTGCATGCCGATGGGGTCTCTTTTTTTCGCATATTCTTGCGCCATCGCGGAATAGTCCATGAGGCTGAAGGTGTCGCCGTATATGTAGAAGAACCGCTCGTCTAATTTCTTCTCGAAAAGCTTGATGCCTCCGGCAGAGCCTAAGGGCGTGTTTTCGATCATGTATTCGATATGGATGCCTCGCGATGAGCCGTCGCCAAAATGATCCATGATGACCTCCGGCAGGTAGTGCAAAGTAAAGAAAAACTCGGTGACCCCATGTTTTTTGAATTGTTCGACATGCCATTCCAGAAGCGGTTTACCCAGAATCGGCACCATCGGCTTAGGTGCGGTATCGGTAAAGGGCTTGAGGCGAGTCCCGAATCCCCCTGCGGAAATGACCGCCTGCATTATCATTCCCATGAGAATCCGCGGTCTTTCGGCCGTACGCGCCGCATCGTATACAGGTCGGTCGAAGCGATCTCCTTCGCATGTTCGGGGAACTTTTCGTAATCATCCCACTGGGCAGAAATAATCTTCCCCGTGACGCCGCGCGCCGCATCGGAACATAACCAGAGCGCGAAGCGTACCGCTTTCTCGGGCGTCGCCGCGTCATTATCTTTCTGTTTCAGCGCCTCTCGGTACTGCGCTCCCGCATCCTTTCCGGCCGCAATCATATCTTCCGTCATCTTCGTATTGACTGCTCCTGGCGCTATCGCATTTACGGTGATGTTCTTCGCCGTAAGTTCTGCAGCGGCCGTTTCCGTAAAGCGGGCGATCGCTCCCTTGCTTGCCGCATAGGCGCTGAAATTCGGGAATGCACCTTCCCCGCCGCCGACGAAATTGATGATGGTGCCGCCGCGCTTTGCTAACAGCGGGATGCAGACTCGCGTCATGAGGAATGTCCCGAACACGTTGATCTTCAAGAGCTGAAGCCACTTCTCCGGATCTACATTTTCGAGCGGAGCTATCGGCTCTATGACCCCCGCCGCATTCACTAATACATCCAGGGTGGGAATCACCCGGATCATCTCTTTCACCATCACGATATCCGTGACATCAACCGCGAATGCCTGCGCCTGAGTCGGGATGCTTTTTTTCGCATCATCGAGTTCCTGCTGATTGCGCGCGACGAGGATGATGTCATACCCCTGCCCCGCGAATGCCTGCGCGATCGCAAGGCCGATCCCGCGGCTTCCGCCCGCAATCAATGCTGTTTTACCTTCCATATATATATTCAACAACACGGAGTGCCGCGACAGCATCTGCTCCGCTCGGGATCGATGCAGGCTTTCCGGCTACGGCATCGGCAAAACCCTCCGCCTCGCGCCGCAAGGAGTCTTCTTTTTTCTCTTCGGGATAGGTAATGACTTCTTCCGAAGGAAAGGTGCCGGCACGCGGATCGGCATGCCCCACAGTGAGCCTCTCCGGCCCGCGATAGCGTGAATCGAGTCCGTCGATCGTAAGGTACCCCTTTGTCCCGAATACCTCGAACGAATGAGTCCACTGCCAGTTCGTCCACGAGACATGTATCTGCGCAACCCTGTGCTTAGCATTCCGTAAAAGCGCGAAGCCATTATCCTCGACTCCGCCGCCCCAAAACAGATTCTCCGCGAAGCCGTGGATATCCGTGATGTCTCCCATGAACCAGCGCGCCATGTCTATCATGTGGATGCCCTGATCAAGAAGCTCGCCTCCGCCGGACATCTTTTTATCGAACCGCCACTCTTTCTCGTAGTCCTTGCGGCCGCCAAAGCCGTACCGCGCACGGATGAACATAAGTTCTCCTATCTCCCCCGCGGCGAATCGTTTCTTCGCCTCCGCGTATGCGGGATGGTAGCGATGATTGAAGCCGAGCATGTATATCAGCCCTTTCTGCGATGCGAACGTGGTAACATCCGAGACTTCTGTCGAAGAAATACCTCCCGGCTTTTCGGAGAGAACGTGCTTTCCGGCTTCGAGAAACCCCCGTGCTATAGGCGCCAGTTCCGCATGCGGCACTGCAATGATCGCCGCGTCGATATCGGCCTTCAGTGCCTCACGCCAATCAGTGACATACGCAGACCCGCATTCGGCCGCGCATTCCTTGGCCTTCTCCATATCGATATCGGCAACGACCGCAATCAAAGCAGTCGTGTTCCCCGCAAGCGCGTGGGCCCACTCCTTCCCTATCCCGCCCGCCCCGATAAGCGCGACTTTTATCATCCCATTAGAAGTAGTGCGGACATATCGATCCTTCCGCTATCTACTTTGCTACAGCTAATAAGCTCTACTATCATAAGTTTTTTTCACCTCCTTTGTCCGCCAACTTCTAACGGGACAGGTCGTCCAATACTACTATACTCAATGCCCGCCGCGTGAATGTCGCCCTCTTTCGGTATCAGGATATTCTGCGCGTCAAAAAGAAACGGCGTCTGCATCACCGATGCGATTTTCTTGAAATCAAGCTCGCGCAGTTTGACATCTGGTACGAGAACGAGAACGCCGTCAGTGCCGTGCGCCGCTTCATACGGATCGTTGAAAAACGGCGCCGGTGTTATTGCCGCAACATCATCAGCTTTTGCGAGCGGGTCGTAGAGCCGCACTGTGGCTCCTGCGGCCCACAGCTGCGCTTCTATCTGCAGGGACTGCGAGTGGCGCAGTGTCGGAGTCCCCGCCTTATAGGTAACGCCGAAAACAGCGAAGGTCTTGCCTTTGATATCGCCGTACCTCCCGTGCAGTCGTGCAAGGACGATTCCGGTCCGTGCGCGGTTTTTCGCATACGCGCCGGCGATTATCGGGAGCTCGATGTGTTTTTCTCCCGCCACGACCATGAGCGCTTTCAGATCCCGAGCGATAGACCAGCCCGCAAACCCGAGCCCCGCGAAGAGATACGCCTTCTCACCCACCCGCGGCTCGCTCTTGAGCGCCTTGATGACATCCTCGACGTCCGCTCCGACTTTCTCACATACATCAGCAAGGTCATTTGCAAATCCGATCGAGGTCGCGAGCCACGCATTCAGGGCATGCTTGGCCATCTCGGCGGACGCTGGCGACATTCGAACTATTTCTGCATGGAGGGGAGCAAATATCTCCTCTGCTATTGCATGAGCAGCGGGAGTATTCGCACCAACAACGATCCTGTTCGGTTCCAAAAAACACTTCACTGCGTCCCCAAGCCGCAGATTCTCCGGCGAATAAAAGTACTCAAACTGCAGGTCAGGTCGGGCTGATGTGATGACTGCAACGATCTTCGCTGAAGTTCCGACGGGCAGCTGGCTCGAAACGGCGACCGTCACGCCGTTCGTGAAGTATTGCGCCGCGTTCCGCACGGCCTCGAGTACGCCGGATACGTCTACTTCATCATTCTCATCAGTCGGGACATCGTGGGTAAACCATACGACGTTGCAGTCCTTCATCTTCGAAAAATCAGTTGAGAAAGAGAGTTTGCCGGATGCCTGATTCGCCGTAAGCAACTCCGCGAGCCGCGGCTCTGCAAGCGGTGGGACGTTCTTCTTGAAATTCTCTATGAGTGCCGCATCATCGCTCAAGCCGATCACGGTGTGCCCGATCTCCGCCAAACATGCGGAATACACCTCTCCCAAGTGCCATAAGCCGACGACACCGATCGTATATGCTGATCCCATGGTACCCGGTCACTGTAATGTATAATGGGAAATGTATCCAATCCGGGCATGATCAACGAGCATCCAAAGACACGGGACGCAGAAAGACAGAAAACTGCATATTTCGCGGACTTCGCCCTCTCGCATATGGACGCGATGCGCATGCTCAAGCGAGGCAAGGTCCTTGGCCCGAATCGGAAGGCTGGCGCAATATCGCCGAACACTGCCTGCTTGCGGGCGTTACTGCCTACACGCTCGGCAGGCTCGCGAGGCTTGAGGAAGCTGACCTCCAAGAGCTCACCTTCGCCGCCCTGACCCACGACTGGGACAAGCGTCTGCAGAAAGAACAAGTGCAGTTGCCGGGAGCGCGGACACCGGATGGGCTTGTCATGACCGGATCGGATTCGAAAGCGCTTGATGAAATGGAACGGGGGAAACGCGGCATCGAAAGAGTGACAGGACACGACCTTCGGGATTTCGATACCTGGAATATGAAAGAAAAAATAATGAGATATGTAGACTCTTGTCTCGGTACGAAACCGGATGGACGTGCATATCTGCAAGACTGGCACGAACGTTTCGCGGCTCTGCGGAAACGGAGCCCGCAGATGAATATCAACGTCGGGAACGAGCTGTATGGCGGTACGCCGCTTTTCGATACACAGGAAGAAATAACGGGAATAATCGAAAAAGAATTGTTCGAGATCGTAAAGGAGCATAACCCTGAACTATCGCAAAAATTCCTGACTCCATCGGATCTGCGAATGCTGGTCGAGGGCGCGATACTTGCGGACGTAAGCAATACTATTGATGAAAGACCTGACGCGGCGCTTGAAAATCAAGGATCGATCGCCCGACTGTTAGGCGCGGTTGTTTCGGCGGGTTCGTCAATAAAAGAACTTGAGCGGACATTCGAAGTAAAAGAAGGCCAAAGCCATCGCTCCGGCATTACGAGCGGGGACGTGCGCGCACAAGAGATTCTCTTTGAGAACATCCGCCATGCATTTCCTGAAGCCTGCATTCTTTCGGAAGAAGGGGGCATGGGAGGCGGGAACGTGCTCAATATCAATAATCCCGAAGGGATACTCGAAATGCCTGCTGTTGTCGTCATGGATCCCATTGATGGTACGGCCGTTTATACAAACAAATCAGGCACCTGGTCTGTCGGTGCAGGATTCATGCGCTCTGGCGAATTTGTAGGAAGCGCCTTCCATGCACCAGGGCTGAACGGCGGCATGACGGTTACGGCAGAAAAAGGGAAAGGAGTATATATCGCGGAATGGGGCGCGAAAAAGCCTGAACGTATTGAGCCGCTGCGAGAGAGCACAGCGCGCAAAAATGCGGTCGTCGCGATGGGGGTTGACGCTACGCTCCACCAGCCGCTCATGTCTGCAGTTCCGCCTATCGCGTCCCAGATCCGCGCATGGACACTCGCAAACTCCGGACTTCTCGCGCTTGCGCAAGTAGCTACCGGCAGACTTCAGGCGGTAGTCCAGACGCCGCAAAAGCCATGGGACTGGGCGCCGATGTACCGCGCGGTTCTCGAGAGCGGAAGGGTCTTTAAGTTCTTTCGTCTTGTTCCGGATACTGATGCGAATGACGGGACTTCGAGACTCGTTCCGGTCGCGGAATACGACGAGCGTTCCTTTTCCGTGGCAAGCCGCGAAAACCGCCTCGGCTTCGTTGCCGGTGAGCCAGAAATAGCAGAGTGGCTCTTCGGCCAACTTCCAAAAAATGGTTGGTCAGTCCGCAGACCCGACGCGACCGCATAGTTTGCCTACGCAGACTAATTTTTTTGCTTTTTACACTATTCGCTTATTCGTACGAATAAGCGAATTAAAGCGAAACTTGTGGTATGAAATATTCATGGTACAGTCTTGGCTGCGTTCAAAGCACATTGAAAGGACGAAAAGATGGACATCGCCTCGTTGGCGCTTGTAGCGCTGATCGGAATCGTGTTTTGGGGCAGTTGGCCCCTTGTTGCACAAGCGAGTGACATCACAGACCCATTCGTGAGAGGGTTCCTGCTCAACATAGTGACGGCAATCGGATTTCTCCCCTTCCTACCGGGGAGAATATCAACAGTGTCATTCACGTCGGCGGGAGTACGACTCATGCTGATCGCAGGATGCCTGAATCTCGTAGGGCATATGCTGTTCCCCAAGCTTCAAACAGCTGCGGGAACACAGATATCGCTCTACATGACCTTGATGCCAGCCTTGGTTATCGTGACAAGTGCGGTCGGCGGGCCAATCTTCTTCGGAGACTCTGTCACTGCTCCGAAGATGGTCTTCACGGCCCTCATCGTGATCGGCATAGCCGGTCTTGCGTTCACATCGATGAAATGACGAAAGGAGAGTGCCGTGTTTATTGGCACGAAAAAGATCATCTTCGCCGATCTTGATGGTGTATTCTTCAAGCTCGTCAATCACTTCGGCGAGCGCGGGGTCTCGGCCCGGACGCAAGATGAGATCGAGCTCATAGCCGGACTTGAAGATATCTTGCGCAAGCTTGTCGAACGGAATTACGTCATTGTCGGGATCACCAATCAGCCCGACATCGCGCGCAAGAAAATTACCCATGAGTTCCTTGAAGAGAAGCATCGGCGTCTTCTCAAGACGTATCCGCAGATCACGGAAGTCTTCATCTGCGCGCACACCGAAACGGACCTGTGCGGGTGTCGCAAACCCAAGCCGGGCCTTCTTCAACAAGCCGGCAAGAAGTACGAAGCGGACTTTGCATCTTCGTGGATGATCGGCGACAGCCGGTCAGACATCGAAGCTGGCCATGCGATGCGGACTCGCACGATTCTCGTCCAGACGCTGTGGAACTCCGAGTCTACGACTCCGGTACTCGGCTATGTCACCGCGGTCGCGAAAAGCGCGCACGGAGCGCTTTCACTCATCCTTGCACTTGAAGAAGGAGTGAGCAATAAGGATGATGTGTGACACAAGGGGGCTGACCGCATTAATCGCGGTCAGCCCCTCTTCTTTGCGACGATATTCGCTGCGACATGCAGGTTGCGCGCAATAAAGTCCCTTTTTGTCTTGAAAAATCTCCTGTCTTTCCCGCCATTGCCTGTTTTGACGAGAATGGTCTTCAGTTTCGTGCGCTTTCCTGTTTCCATGTCGCGGGTGGTGTCCCCGATAAGCCAGCTATGCTTCATATCGATCTTGAAATCTTTTCGCGCCGCTTTTATGAGACCAAGACCCGGTTTTCGACACGCACAGTTGCTCCCAAATCGATGCGGGCATGTGTATGCAGCATGAAGCGCCGTTCTATGCTTCCTCAATTCACGCTGTAAATGATTGTTCAATTCCTTTACTGTGGCGGAGTTTATAATTCCCTTCTCGATATTCGGCTGATTCGTCGCAATAATCAAAAGGTATCCGGCGTCCTGTAGAGCTTTGAGAGCTCCCCCGGTGCCAATAAGTAGCCGCAGGTGTTTTTTTTCGCTCACGACATTGCGAAGTCGAATCAAGACACCATCCCGGTCAAAAAAAACCGCGGGCCGTGCAACGCGGTTCTTTTTTGCCCACACTTGGCGAATAAGCTTCAGCTTTTTTGAATTGATTCCCATGTCGCTTCGATTCTCTTGAATTGCGGGTGGAGCACCATAGCATGCCAGATGACCGCCTGCCAGCTTTCAGCATGCGCGGTGACATTGTCCGGATTCACAACCGGGACGATGACACAGGCATCAGCCATCTCGGCTGTATATCCGCCATCGCGGCTAACGATGCCCATGATACGAGCACCAGCGCCTTTAGCGACATCGAGCGCATGTACGATATTCGCGCTTATGTTCTTCTCGGCGTTCCCGCCGCCCACTGAAAACACCAATACCGCGTCTTCCTTCCGGATGCCGCTCCTTTCGAGCCAGCGCGCAAAAACTGACTCCCAGCCATCGTCGTTCGTCCGGGCGCTCAATTCCGCGACATTATCGACGGGCGTATACGCTTCGATATGGCCTATTTTCCGGAAGTCATTCACCGCGTGGGATGCGTTCGCGGCGCTTCCACCGACACCGAGGATGAAGAGCCGCCCTTTCTTATCCCGCACGTCAGAAAGGATGTTGATCATATCGTTGATGGCCTCACGATCGATCTGTTCAGCAATGAGTTTTACCTCATTCAAATACCCATGAATATGCTCGTGATAGCTTGTTTTCTTCGCCTTCCGTGCTTTCTTCATTTTTTTCACCGTGTTTTTCTTTTTCATAGTCTATTCGTACAAAGTATATCCGACTTTTTGTCCGTCATCGTAAAACATCTTGACGGTGTCGAGTGAAAGCGCGCCGTGATCGTAGCCGATCTTATCGAGCTTTTTCAGGATGTCATGCGTAACGGTGATGATGTCGGCTCCTGCCGCCTCGGCATTGTAGATATCATAGAGCTGGCGCGGCGACGCCCAGAGAAGCTCGATATTCTTCTTTTTCTTCGTGATCGCCTTTGCGGCCTTCATAATGGGAAGCGGATCGTATCCGGTGTCCGCAATGCGTCCTGCAAAGACGGAAATAATCGCGGGAATTGCCGGCGAGAGCGCAGCAGTCATTTCCTTCACCTGTGCGAGTGTTAAGAGCGCAGTTACATTGAGCCGGATGCCCTCACGGGAGAGCTTTCGTACGAGTGCTGCAGAAGATCTCTTCTTAGTGTTCGTGATGGGGATCTTTATGTAAATGTTCTTCCCCCATGCATTGATGATGCGTGCCTGTCGCTCCATCTCGGCGAAATCATCGGAAAAAACCTCGAAGGAGATGGGCTTTTTCGTTATGTGGGTGAGAATATCTTTCGCAAACGCCGCATAATCCGTGATGCCCGCTTTTTTCATGAGGGTCGGATTGGTCGTGAAGCCCTTGATGAGAGGCTCTTTCGCGAGCGCGAGCATGCTGTCTTTCTCGGCGCCATCTGCGAATATTTTAAGGCGCAGTCTGTGTACCGGCTTCGGATTCTTCATAGTTACTGGCTGATGTCGGCCAAAACTTTTGACCCTTCGAAATCGAAACGATACCGCAGTTCGCGAAGCCCGTATTTCTGCATCATCTTCCTGAATTCCCTGTGTTTCTCGGGAACGTAGAACGTAAAGAAGCCGCCGCCGCCTGCACCTGAAATCTTCCCTCCGAGCGCCCCCGCGCTTTTCGCCGCATCGTAGATCTCATCGAACTTCGAGTTCGACATGCCGCTTGCTGTTTTCTTCTTGTGCTGCCAATGCGCATCGAAGAGCTTGCCCACCTCGTCCACTTCATCATCTTCCATCGCCGCAAGGATCTCATGTCCTATCTCTTTGATGTAATGCATGCTCTCCGTCGCGTCTTTTTTGTTTTCCTTGAATGCCTTTGATTGTCTCTTCAAGATATCGTCCGCACTGCGCGTGACTCCCGTAAAAAACATAAGCATATTGCGATTCAGTGTGTCCGCCGCTTCCTGCGAGACATTGGCCTTACGGACTTTGACCGTGCCGTTTTTTGCGATATCCAAGACGGTAAGGCCGCCGAATGCGGCCATGTACGGATCCTGCTTCCCGATGGGCCGCCCCAGTTTCTTGTTCTCGAGCGTAAAATCTTCTTCCGCGATAGTCTGGAGAGGGACATAATCGCGCTTCATCACATGGAGTGCATGGAGGATCCCTACGGCATAGCAGCTTGAAGAGCCGAGACCGGTACCGGCAGAGACGTCCGCGACAGAGCTGATCTCAACCTGCTTCTCGACACCCATCATGAGAAGCGCCTCACGCACAATGGGATGTCTGATGTCTTTTACTTTTTTTACGACTTCCGTCTCGCTATATTTGATGCGGATGAGATCGTCCTCCATCGGGCGATTGACCGTCACATACATGTATTTGTCGAGCCCGGCGGAAAAGATGAATCCGCCGTGTTTTTCGTAGTATGCAGGAAGGTCGGTTCCGCCGCCGCCCAAGGTCACCCGAAAAGGCGTCCGTGTGATGATCATTGCGCCAGCCTACCGCGAAGCGCCTGCCCTGTCTATCGGAGCGCACCGCGCTCGATTTCGGCCTTGATGTACGGCACCATCGAGCGGATCCCGTCCTCAAGCGAGACTCGCGGGCTCCAGCCGAGCGCTCGTGCATCGGAGTTGTCGGCGAGAGTCGTAACGGGCAGATCTCCCGGAAGCCGTTCTCTTTTTTCAGGTTCTGCGTTCGTTCCAAGGACTTTCTGGGTCATCGCAAGCACTTCAGCGACAGAATAATTCTTCCCTGTTCCGAGGCGGAACATACGATTATTCACCCGATCGTCGTCGACACACAAAAGGTGAAAATTATTGATGTCGTCGATGTGTATGAAATCACGTGTATTGTTTTCATCTCCTTCAAAGAGAATAGGCCGTTCGCCTTTGAGAAGGGTCGAGATAAACCGGCTCATAATGGGAGGAGAGGAGCGGCGGTAATCCTGCCCGGGCCCATAGACATTGAAATACCGCAGGCCGACGGTCGTGAGTCCGATTGCGCCGAATCCGCTTGCAAGAAGCTCATCCGCAGCTTTGCTGATGGCGTAGAAACCTTTGCGACGCTCTTCTCCCTCTTCCAAGACCGATGACTGCGCGTAGATGACTTTTTTGACACCTGCCTTGAGCGATACGTCAAATACATTCGCGGTCCCGACCACATTCATCTCCATAGTCCCGACCGGGTCTTCTTGGCAATCGCGCAAAGCATTTTTCGCTGCAAGGTGAAAGACGACATCGATGCCTTGGAATAGAGGCGCGATGTCGCGCGAACGAATATCGGCCTTCTCGAAACGCATGCCGGAAGGCACGTGCTCCGGAATCCCTTGGGAAAAGTTGTCGAGTCCGACGACCTCGTGTCCCGCTTCAATGAGTCTTTTAGCAAGGTTACTCCCAATGAAACCCGCCACGCCGGTCACGAGAATCGTCTTTTGCATCAATTCACAATAGCACTTCGATGGAGCGCTGACTACCAGAAAACGGCAATTGGGCGCATGCTTATTAAAAAGACGATAAACATGCTATTCTCTCCAACGTGAATACACTCCAAAAAACGAAATGGCTGCTTTTATCCGTTCCTCTTATACGGCTATTCAATGATCTTCGTCACAATAAGAAGATGGAAATGTTGTATAACCCAAAGGATCTTACTCCCAAGTACTACAAAACAGTACAGGATGACGAGGAGCTTGAACATCAGATCGGACGGTTGCAGAATTTCAGGGCGATCATCCAAGAAGTACATGATAAGAATCTGAAAGGAGATTTTATAGAATTCGGTGTCTTTAGAGGTTTTTCGATACTCTGGACCGCGTATTTCTGCCAGCAAGCAGGACTCTATGACCGCGCGCTCATGGGTGTGGACGGTTTTATCGGACTTTCCGAAGACGACGGCATTTTCAAGAAAGGAACGCTGTCGAGTACTTCCCGCAAGGAATGTGAACGCGCACTCAAAGCTTCTCCGGATCTTGATGCCAGGATCAAGGAACGCATACAGATCCATGAGAGCCTTTTCGAGAACATCCAAAAGATGGGTAGCATATTATCTGGAAAAAAATTCGTGTTCGTACACATCGACTGCGATTTAGGATCGTCGACGCTTCAGCTTTTTCAAAGAATACAGGAAACGGATTGTCTTGCGGACGAATGCTTTATCCTTTTTGACGACTATGGCTGTATAAGCTCTCTCGCAAAAATTGTGGACTCACACATGCGCACACTGGAGGACGGCTGGAAAATAACGGTGCATTCTTCGACCAAGTTGACCAAAAACTTTCATTTGCAGAAGCGCTTGCTATGATAGCCGGCTTTTCTACCAAAATACTACATCGGGATCGATATTCTCGATGATGTCTTTTTTGATGCTTTCGGTGTGGACCCCTGCTTTCAGGATAAGGTTCACTTTTCCCTTTCCGGCAAGTATCTTTGGCGATTCGACAATGAAATCCGTTGCATAGAGACGCTTCTTTTGCTTGATGGGGCTGTTGTCGAGAATCGAGATTATTTTTCTTGTATTAAGGCCGAAGGCGATGAGATAGGTAGAGAAAATGTGCGCGCCAAAGAGGTAAACGGGCTCCGTGGCCGCGGCAATTTTTGCATTCAGGTTTTTGATGAGATTCTCGTGATAAGAAATGAAATCCTGAAAGATCGCTTTATATGCGCTGTAGGTATTTGGAATCGAAGGCACTACAACAGAATTATCACGTTCGGCAACGTAGAAAAAACTGTGGTCCTCGTAGACATGCTTTTTGATGATTTTGAAGCCTGCTTTGGGTAACAAGTGGTCGAGATGCACGTCAGTCAAAAGCATCGTATGCTCAAAGTTGATGGCGTTGGTGAATTTCTGCCGGAGCCATGATTCGAGATTGGGATATGCAAAAATAAGACGATTGCCTTCAGGCAGGAATTTTGCGCACGCCTTGAGAAAAAGAAATGGATCATATGCGTGTTCGAGCGTGTGAGCAAAGACGATGGTGTCTACGGGCTTGTCATACGAAAAATGCTCGTCAAAAAAGGCTTTGATGATAGAGATGCGTTCGTTTCCAGCATGAAGCGGGTTAGGCTCGACTATCGTCCAATGAACATTCTTGGATTGGGCCGTGACAAGATCTGCGAGAACTCCATGCGCTCCGCCTATTTCAAGAACATTCCGGACGTTTTCCGCGAGAATAAAATCACGAAATGCTTCATTATGTTTTTTCCATACCGCTCCGGTGCCGTCCATGTGCTGTGATTGATACAGAATCTCAAGAGGAACAAGTTTCGTCAGCTGTATCACGCCGCTCTCGGGATCGATGTACCAACCCATGTCGGCAACCAGATCATCCTCGATAGGTGTATCAACGCACCCGAAAAAAACCGGAAAATCCTTGAACGTATAGAGGTGTTCTAGGTTCTGCTTTCCCGTCACGACGCTCTTCTGCCGGTCGATATAAGTCTGGAGTCTTTTCATACGAAGTCATTGTTCCACATTAGATACGATATTACCATCCCGTTTGCTATATCGTTGCCTATGTGGTATTGTGTTTACCTTTCGGCAAGAAGCCGAATGATCTTTGAAGGAGATACGATATGCAGATTCTTGACCGTCTCACGACGGCAGTAATCGCAGGTATGCGAGTCGTCCGCGCCAACCAAGGCCGGCCGACAACCACTGCAGTGAAGCAGGCGGATGGCACGCAAGTGACGCCCACCGACAAGCAGAGCCAAGCGGCAATGCTGGAGGTGCTGCAAGGCATCCCTGGCACCTATATCCACGCCGAGGAGTCCGATCGGCACACGGCGGATGCACCAGTCGGAATATTGGTTGACCCGATGGACGGCACTCGTGCATTTGCCATCGGGCTGGCGACGTCTACTGTTATCGCGGCCACGTACGATCATACGGTTCGTCAGGTCTCTCGTTGCGTCATCGGCGAGCCGGCTACCGGCCGTATCTGGTGTGCACGTGATGGTCAACCGGCCCAGCTTCTGTGGCACGACTTTGCTTCGGGAGAACACTCGCATCCGACGCACATCGGCGGCGAGTGGGACGACAAAAGGACGAGCGAGGTCAACGATCAGCTGACAGTGCTTGTCGACGTCTCGCACGGCTTCAAACGCGGCGGCAGACAGATGCTCACCGACGCACAGACGGCGAAGCTCTTTGCCTCACTTAACAGTGAGGTCAAGATTCTGATGCCCGGTTCGAATGGCCTACATCAGGCACTCGCCGCGAATGGTGCGAGCTCGATTGCAGGATCGCTCACACTCGCGATCGGCGGCCCATGGGATGTCTGTGGAGCCCTGCTCGTGAAGCAAGCAGGCGGATTCTGCCGAGCATTCAAGAGGGGTTTTATCGGGCTTACCGAACACGACCCCTTGGATGTGCTCGGATACGACGTCCTCGTCACCGGCAACTCGCCTGCGATAGTCAACTATCTTGCGGGCAAGGTTCGCGCTGTATAGCGAAGAAGCAAGAACTCGGTCTCCCCAGCCTGCTGGGGAGGCCGTTTGTTTTTATCCGCGAGCAGCCAGAAACTTCTCTGTCGCCTTGAGCGCGGGGATGTTGCCGGTGTCGAGCCAGGTGTGGAACGGCACCCATTTGAATTTTGCGCCTTTGGCTATCATAGCCTCTACCACAGGTACATCCCCGAGCGTCTGATTACTCGGGTCTTTTTCATACAGCTCATCGGCCGTCTTCCAGAACAATTCGTGATCTTTGATGCCAATCATGCCGATATGGATCGAGTCGAAATGTGGCGCGCCTTTATCCTGTACCTCCAATACGTATTCGTCACCAACTTTATGGCTGCGGTACTGTGAGATATCGATAGATTCAGGTGCGACCACATACCCGGCAACCCAATCTTCGATCGGTTCCGGAACTTTCTCGAGGATGATCGTGTCACACGCGTGAAAAATAAACGGACACTGGAGATTGTCTTTTGCGCAGAGCGTCGAACACAGCTGGCTGCTGCCCTCGCCTTGGAATTTATCAACCGTTACGAACTCGATCTGCCGATCCGCATGATTCTTCATGAGAAAATCTTTCACTTGATCAGCTAAATATCCAAGCGTGACGACGATCGGCACGTCTTTCGGATATGAATTGAGCACGTATGAAATCGTTGCGCGTCCGTTGATGGGAATAAGCGCCTTGTTGGCGTTTTTGGTCAGCTCTTTAAGCCTTGAGCCGATACCAGAAGTCGTGATGAGCACTTTGTATTGTTCCATATGGGTCTACTCGAGAAGTTTATCGAGGACAACGCTAATACCGGCCTCGCCTGGAATAAGAATACCACGAACCCCGGCCGCTTTTGCTGCTTGCATGTCAGTCTCCCGGTCGCCGACGAAGACGACATCCGCAGGGTCCAATTCGTGTTCTTGCATGGCTTGAAGCAAGAGTCCGGGTTTCGGTTTGCGGCAGAGGCAATCGTCCTCGTCCTGATGGGGACACATATACACGCCATGGAGGACAAGCCCTTCCCGTTCAAATTCTGTCGCAAGGTATTCGTGAAGTGTGTTCATCTGGTCGTGTGTCGCCTGCCCGCGAGCAACGCCCGCCTGATTGGTAATGACGTAAAAATCGTAGCCTGCGTCCTTAAGCCGTCGAAGTGTGTCGAATGTCTGCGGCAAGAATTCGAATTCCTCTATGCGCGTGACATACTCATGCTTAGGCGCACTTCGGTTTATGACGCCGTCGCGATCGAGGAAAAGCGCCTTGCGTTTTTTTGTAATACGCCGGGCACGCACACCTCGGGACTTTGTTACTTTTTTGCTTGAAGGGCGCGCCATAGGTGCAATTTGCCGAAATAATACAGGAAGAGATTGAACGGATGGTGGTGCAATGGCGCCATGTTAAGCCAGATGATCGCGGTCAGTATATCCACCTTCGAGGCATCGTACTTGTTCTTGTCGAGAAACGACCTGAAAACCTCCCGGCACTCGACAAGAGAGCTCGGCCGCATGATAGTGCACAAAATATTTTTTCCCTTGGCATCGACGGTGAATAAATTTCGATTAATGATCTCATGATTGACTGTCAGATTATGGTTGAGCTTCGCGAGGTCATAGTACCGATCTCCAACAGTCAAGAGACCCCCGAAATCCTGTCTCCAGTCGACAAGGCAGTATCCGTCCTTAGTACGGATGACATTATCCAGGACGAAATCACCATGAAAACGTGACTGCAGACCTTTTGAAAGCTCTTTGAAATCGACTTGTGCAAGCATCTTTTCTAATGTCGGGACCGACTCTCCGTTAATAACGTGTACGGTGTCATGCAAACCGCTCTGTGCGAAGAATTTCTCGACCCGCGCCTTGGTTTTATCCTCGTAGAACGCACGACAGACTTCCTTGAATTTTTTGTCGTCAACTTCGCGCAAAGGCTTTCCCCAGAAATCTTTCTGGGCCCATGAGAGATATTTTTTGAAGTCGCGCGTGTTGACAACATCCGGATACGCCTCGCCTTGCACGTATGTGTACCGATAGAAATTACCGCGAAGACCCTCAAGACGCGGCACAAATCCTTTGAGCAATTTTGCGCGTTCAGCACGATGCGCCGCAACTTCAGCATTGGCAAAGAACTTTATGACGAATGTGTCGAACAGAAATATCGCCTCTTCCGGCTTGTACAGAACTTCGGGATCTTTCTTGCCTAGCGCCTGGCGCAATGCGACCACATTGCCGATATCGCGCCATGAAGGAAATTCGATTATCTCGACGGACTCGCCGGACTCGATTATGCGGGCAAGAACCTTCGCGTCATTGAGTGAGTCGTTGTCAGGATTTTCGTCTATGAGCTGCCCGAGTGTTTTCCAGAATTTCTTGAAATCATGAACGCCGACAAGGCCGATGTGAATGAAGTCCGCCCCGATCGCGCCCTTTTCGTGGAATCGCAGCGTACCCTCTTGCATGGTCCATGACGCATAGTGTGATGTATCACTTCCCCGATATACGCCTATCCAATTCCGCTTGGGGGTTGGAATAGGATCGGAAACAAGAGTATCGGATGCGTGATAGATGAACGGACGCTGAAGCACGCTCTTTGCCTGCAACATTGACTGGCCGAGGCTCGAACCAGGACCGACAAACGGATTCACATTCACATATTTGATATTGAGTTTTGGGTACGCGAGCGAGAGAAAATCGCGAACTTGCTCGCCGAAATATCCGAGTGTGACTACGAAGCGCGTGCCCGTCGGATACGATTCGATGATGTGTGATATCGCAGGTTTGGTGCCGATGCGCACCAATGCCTTGTTCGTGTATTTTGTCAGATCGCCGAGGCGTTCACCGACGCCCGATGTAGTAATGAGTACGGTGTTATTCATAGAGACTTGAGTTCTTTTTCGATATGCGCGCGGAACGAAGGAATGGTCTTCGTAAGCGGCAGGTCCTTTTTATATATCGACGACGTTCCGCACACAAGGATGTCCGCACCAAGCGAGACCATACGCGCCGCACTCTCGGGCGAAACACCGCCATCCACTTCTATCTTTATTTTTGGGAATTTCTTGAGCATTTTCCGCGTATCGGCGATCTTTTGCATCATTTGCGGGATGAGTTTGTGCCCCACGATGCCCGGATTTATCGCCATCAGCATCACCAGTTCGATATCCGGCAGAACATGCTCGAGAGCGTGCAAAGGCGTCCCAGGATTCAGAGCGACCCCAGCCCTGCCTCCCGCTTCGCGGATGAGGCGCACCGCACGATCGAGGTGGCGAGTCGATTCGGCATGCGGCACGACGATGTCCGCGCCCGCCTCCACGAAGAGTTGCACGTACCGCTCCGGGTTTTCTATCATCAAATGTGCATCAACAGTAAGGGAAGTTTGTTTCCTTACGGCTTGGAGGAGTTCCGGATAAAAGCCAAAACGAGGCACGAACATGCCATCCATCACGTCGAAATGTAGCGCATCGATACCGCCCTTTTCGAGCAGTTTGATATCGTCTCCGAGCGCGAGATGATCGCCGCAGATGAGAGATGCTGAGAGTTGGAATTTTCGTTTCATACGTATTCATTCAAGATTCGAGTGTCGCGCCCACATGCTTTCGGCATCCTCTCCAAGCTCTTCCATCAAGACCAAAACGAGAGCATCGAAGAATATCTGCAGACATTGCTCGTTGAGTGTCGTCATAGGCTGCATAGACCGTATGACACCTTGCGACGCCTTGGTCGGCGCAGGTACATGCACCACTATATCCGCGATACGCCCCATGCGCGAATCGGGATTTCCTGTTAAGAGCGCCACCGTTGCGCCCGCACGCTTTGCGGTTTCCGCGAGCAACGCTATCGACTGCGTTTCTCCGGATCCGGATGCGACCAGAACCAGATCCCCTTTAACGCCCAGAGACGGCACGGTCATGTCGCCGAGGGCGTAGGCCGCGATGCCGAGGTGCCCCAACCGCATCGCGAATCCTTTCGTCGCAAGCCCGACGCGACCCGCGCCTATGGTAACCACCCGTCTGCCCTTTCGCAGGGCCGCGATGAGTTCCTCGACGGAATCATGCTCGATCTGAGAAAGTACTGCTTGGATCTCCTGCAGTATCAGACCTACCGCCGGTTGCACCGGTTTTATACCCGAAACCTTTTTTTTAGCCTTTTTCGTCGCCTGAGGCGCTTTCTTCATGGGGCCATGCTACGTCAGTATGTACTGCGGAGCAAGACTGAGATCAGGCGTGTATCTGACGATCTCCGAGTCCTCTTGCGCAACGATTGTATGAGGAATGTTCGTGTAGAAACTCGCACCGTGCCCGGCATCGAGCGTGAGTGACTCACCCTTTACAGTCACGTGAACTTTTCCTCGGACAACGTGGATGTATTCACGAACTATGTGCTGACGTGTCTGTTTTGAAGTGTAGTAACAATACGGTTTGCCGACACGTTCGCCTTCCGCAAGCTTGAATGGCTCTTCTTTGTAGTTCGCGAGCGTCTCGCGCGGGTCCCATGACATAAGAATGTTTCGTATCGGATAGAGACCGCGTGTCGCAAGAGAATAGGGGTCATTCGGGTCATCGTCGTCGTCCATGCATACGAACAGCTCCTGGTTCGTGAACGCCATGCGTATGGGAAGCACGTCGAAACGGTCAGGTCCCTTTTCGAAATCATGCGGCGTTTCTTTGGAATTTCGACGAAGCTTGAAGCGCAAAATGCCGTTGACCTTATGGAACCAGACCTTCTGGTCAAAACGTACACCGAGTCGCTGGAAAAGCGTCATAAGACTATAGAGCCCGCGCGTAAATGAAAGCGGGAGCATATACCGATCATGCTGCAGTAATCGCTCTAAAAAGCTCTTTTCAAAGATGCCCACGAGAGAGATGAGATACGGTTCGTATCCCGCTACGCGCAATTTTTTCCATTCTTCCTTATCTATTGTCACCGCGTCAATGGTTTCTCCTCTTTCGAGCGGCAATACTTCAAACTGCTTTTTGAACTTTCCTTTCTGCCACCACGAATGCAGCAAGAATTCGGCTTTTTGCTCTCGCATTTCTTCCGCAACACGCCGTAGATGTTCTTGCGGTGCAATGTTCATGTGATCTTCGTTCCACAAAAGAATGTACGGATGCTTTGCGTGTTTAACTATGTCGAATGCATTTGTGGTCCAGCCACGTGCATCATTCAAGAGTTCGAAGAATGTTGCTTTGTCGCCGAGCCGTTCTTTTAGATATTCAATGACCACATCGCGTTTCTTGCCGCGGATGTTAATGAGCCAGTCGTCGCTCACATCACAAAATGACTCGAACGAATCCTTGAGGTGCTCGAAGCGCTCCTCCGAATTGATGAGCATGTTGGCGAAGACAGTCAGCATACTTGGTTAGTTTTTGCGATATAGTTTTTCAAATTCTTCGGCTTGCCTTTCCAGAGTGAATTCCTTTACGACGCGGGCATACCCCGCATTTCCGAAACGTATCTGTTTTTCTTCGTCCCCCAGAAGCTCGGTGAGTTTCTCGGCCATTCCCCGCACATTATACGGATTCACGATATATCCGGATACACCATCCTCGACTAGTTCCCGTGAGCCACCAAAACATGTCGCGACAACAGGTTTTTTGCATGCGAAAGCTTCGAGATTCATCGTCGGGAACGAATCGAATGAGAGCGTGGGGACCGCGATGACGGCGCTCGCGTGATATGCCGCTTTGAGATCGTCTCCAGAAAGCCAGCCCGGCGCTACAAGAGCGTCTTCGACGCCGCGCTCGCGAGCGTGCGAGCGCATCCGGTCAAGGGGCGGGCTCTCTTTGGCGATCACGAGGAGTTGGGCATCGGGCACCTGCGCGCGAACTAGCGCGAGCGCCTCGACTATTCTTTCCGCACCCTTAATGCCGGAAATGCGGCCGCCGAAAAGAATGACGGAATCGCCGAGCCCATATCTTTCCTTGAATGCGCGATCGCGCCCCGGATCTTCGTGCCATTCCCCAACATCAATCCCGTTGTGGATGACGACAGCATTCGGAATGCCGTTGTCTTCGAGAGCCTGTCGGAGTGCACCCGATACCGCCGTAAGGACGTCGACGTAGTTCCGCACTATGTGCTTGATGACGATATTCCGGAGCGGATTGTAGCGGAAACGGGATTCACGCAGTTGCCGGAAGGCGCTTACGCGGTAGTCGTAACGCTCGCGAACCGAGATGTCGTGCGGATCGATGAATTCGGTAAGTTTCGAGTAGTTGAACGCCATGACGTCGTGACAAGTGAGAATGACGCGCGCGCCGCTTTTCTTGGCAGCCGCGAGTGATGCGTATGAAAGATAGCCATTCACGCTGTGTGCATGCACGACGTCGGGCTTGAATGCGGCGAGGATCTTCTTGAGGGAGCGGACCGCGGGCGGATTCCATAGGCACGTGTATGCGTTAAAGCGCTTGGAGTATCGGGCAAAGATGTTGTGTACGGGAATGTCTTCGTATGTCGCCCTGCCGACGAGCGCGGCTTCCTGCACCGCAGTTACGACCAAAATCTCGTGCCCGCGCTTCCGGAGTGCCTGTGCTAACGCATACGCGATTGACCCGCTCCCGCCGACATGACGGGGAGGGAAATCATCCTGAAGCACCATTATCTTCATACGATTTCGTCGTTGGTCATGTATGTGCAATCCGGACGACCTGCGATGTATTCGAGGACATGCTCGAGTGATTCCCACAGCTTATACTTTTCCACTTCCCACGAATGGCCCCACAGATGAAAGATGTCGCCGCGCGTAAGGGCGGTATCGAATGAGCGCTTAGCCGCGGATTCGAAACTGCGAAGGTCGTATAAAGGGACGCCGAGAGAACGATATCCGGAATAGCGCTCGCGGATGGGGCCGAAGAGGCGGCGGAGCCCGACTCCCGGACGAAATGGCAGAGGATAAACGTGGATCGTGGTCGCCATCTCAAATGGGGCGCCTTTCGCGAGGGAGAATTGCTCCGTCGTCCGGGCGTCACGGAATCCTGCCTTCTCGACCAGGTCCCGCACCTCTCGCGTGTACCTCCCGCGCGGATAGCAGAACATTCCGACCGGTTTTCCGGTTACCTCCTCGAGCCACTGTTTACTTCCTCTGATTTCTTTTTCAGCCTCGTCGAGGGAAAGTTTCGTGAGATCGGCATGCGTCAGCGTATGCGCACCTATCTCGAACTTCTCGGAAAGCGCTCGTATCGCGTCATCAGAGAGACGTTCCCCCCAGTAGTCGCGGGGAATATAAAAGGTCCCCTTGAGACCATACTTCTCAAGCATTGCGGCAAGGCGCTCATCCAGCACGTCGCCATCATCCCAGCTAGTGGTTACGTGCAGCATTTTTCTTGGTACGCGGCTTCAAGCCGATGAAGATATGGATGAGGAAGGCGTGGAGGCCACGCAGGAACGCGTACTTGAAACCGATCTTGCCATCCTTGTAGGTCTTCTTGCGGATGTATTCTTTACGGAACTTGTAGAAAAAGCTCGCGAATGCGCGCAGGATCTCACGGAAAAGCCCCCGTGTGTTCTCGGCCCGCGCAACCTCGCGCGCGAGGAGGATGAAAAGACGGTCATGATCGTACACCCAGTGGCCTTTCCCTTGGCTGTGGATGAACGGTTCGTCGAACCAGACCGCCGGCTCCGGGAGCTCAAGATGCTCGTGCAGCTGGCCCGCGACATCAGTCGCATAGAAAATATGCTCATGGTTCTTTACGATGCGCGTCTGCGGATCGACGAGATGCGGCGTAACGTCATCCTGACGCTGTATCGAGACCGCTTTCGGCTGTTTCTCCGCAAGGAACTGCTTGATGCGCGCGCAAAAAGCTGGTGTGAGCCGCTCATCGGCATCGAGCATGAAGACATAGTCTTTTGTTGCACGCCCGATCGTCTCGTTACGCGATTTCCCGAAATGGAACGGGAAATCGGCATATTCGAAGATATCAACGGAATACGGCACTTTCGCTTTCCACTCCTCCAGTTTCTTCAATGTGTCATCGGCCGAGGGCGTGTATGAGACAACGAGTTCGTCGGCGATAGGTGCGATCGTCTCGAAAAACGCATCGAGATTATGCGCTTCGTTGCGCGCAATGAGCGCTATGGTGATCGTAGGCAACTTCATGATGCACGGCTAAAAACCTCAAAATTATAGCACTTCTAAGCTAAAAAACAGATGCTGAAAGGAACCAGCCGCGTTCGCGGCTGGTGAAGTGAAAGTAGAAGTAGGTGAGTTGCCACAGCGGTCACCTTACGATGGGAGCGATTGCGGCAAGAACATGGCTGCCGTCAATAATCATACGCCTCATCGCGTTTACGAGGAGGTTCAGAAGTGAAGTTCTAAATTCCGGCCTCGTGAACCACAAGTCGTGAAGTGGGAGTGTGTATTCTACAATGACTGCGAGTCTGGAGTCCGACTCGGTCACGAATGCCCGTCCGAGTGGAGAATACGTCCTCTGACTCTCAAACACGGCGCTCGAGGCTTTACGGTGCGTATCCCCACACGACACAATCACTGATACACTTTCTTCATGAGCGAGCGTTTTGGAGTTCGCAGCTTGCGAAGGAGATTCCCTTCAGATGATGCCTGCCTCGAATACCTGTTCAGGAAGCGCCATGGGAAATATTGTTCGTGCGGCGGGACGTTCAAACGCGTCAAGGGACGCAAGCAATATCACTGTTCCCGCTGCTCGTTCCAAGTCGCACCACTTGCCGGAACGATCTTCGAGAAGTCGAAAGTTCCACTCACGATGTGGTTCCATGTATTCATGATGTTCTCGAACGCCAAGAGCGGTCTTGCAGCGAAGACGATCCAAAGAGACCTTGAGATCACGTACAAATGTGCATGGCGTATGGCGAAACTAATCAGAGGCTCTCTCAAACAGTCCGAAGAACCTCTCAAGGGCGAGGTGGAACTGGATTTGGCGTACTTCGGGGGCCGTGGTGTTGCCGGAAAGAACAACGAGCATTTGAGCGACGTATTCAGGGCGAAAACGAAGGTGCTGGCAGCAATCGAGCGGAAAGGACAGATGCGAGCACGGGTTGTGACAAGTGTGTCAGCGAGAAACCACAAGAACTTCCTGTGGCAGAACGTGTCGACGAAAGACACGAAGCTGATGACCGACAAGACTCTCCATTTGGACCGAGTCGCGCGTCCGTACGAGAGGCACAGCGTCCATCACAAGAAGCGCGAGTTCGTGCGTGGTCGTGTACACACGCAGACCGTCGACTGGTTCTGGTCGAACACAAAGGGGTCACTCCGAGGAACTCACAAATCGGTATCTCCTAAATATTTGCAGTCGTATCTTGACGGGTTCGTCTTTCATTACAACAACGCAGGCAACGACAGGGCGCGCTTTTTCTCTTTACTCGATACCATATTGCAACATCCAAAAGGTTGAAGAAACGCTTTTTCGCCCCCATGACCTGAGTGTACCGCATCCGCGGCGTACATTCAGTCCCGATCCCTAACGTTCTGTGTCGTGTGGGGATACGCACCGGCTTTACGCAAGTGCTTCGTTGAATACGAAGTCGCCCATGCGTGGACAATCACCAGATCGCCGTTCTCTTCTGCCGTGAAGAAGAAAACTGCGCCTAGCTCCTGCCCTGGCCCAGTCGGTTTCGCTAGCAGTCTGATTCTGGACTTGCCCTTGTGCAGCGTACAAGTGATCTCTGTTAGCATCATCACACCAAAATCTTCTGACGATATGCTCTGCAGAAATCCAAGCACGTTCGCGATGTCTGTCATTTACCTCTCCCTTGCTACGCTGGTCAAATAATAACTCAAGTTGACGCTCATCGCAAGGGTTACCTGTACAGGGTTACCTGTACGGGTTAACTGTACGGTAAGTTGGCGAGAGTATTATTTGTAAATGATATTCTGCAACTGCTAATTGGCGATAATGCTATCATAGAGTTCTTCGTATTCGCGCACCACGATCTGCCATGTGCGCGCCTCGGCATGACGTCGGGCACCAGCGCCGAGCCGCTTGCGCAGTTCGTCATCCCGCATGAGCCGTATGATGGCGGCAGCGGTCGCTTCGACATCGTATTGCGGCACGAGAATCCCCGTCTTCCCGTCGATGATCGCGTCCTCGATGCCATTCCCTTTCGTCCCGATGCTCGCGAGCCCGTATGCCGCCGCCTCGAGGAAAACCAAGCCGAAACCCTCGAAGTGTCCCCCTTCATTCACCGAGGTGAGCATGAAGAGCGATGCATTCTGATAGAGCTTGCGTAGCCGCTCATCGGAGATATCCTTCACGAAGTCAACGCTGTCCGCGACGCCACTCTCGCGTACCGTCTCCATCAGTTTCTGCACATACTTCGGCTCATCGATATGCGCACCGACTATGCAATAGCGGAGTTCGGGAATATCTTTCTTCGCCCGTATGAATGCGCGGAGCGCGGTGTCATACCCTTTGCGATGCTTGATCGAACCGACGCCTAATACATAGGGCACGCCGCCTTTCGGTGCGGCGAGTGCGCCGTGGAATTTCGCAAGGTCCACGCCGTGGTTGATGACGACGACTCGCGCGCCCTTCATCCTCCCGTCAATCTCGCGCTTGATGAACGAACTGATCGCGACGACCGCCCCGGCAGCTCGGTAAACGTGTCGCGCGATGAGCGACGTCTTCGGGTTATCCAAAGGTGCGACCGCATACGAACCCTGCCCGACTATGACGTATTTCGCTTTCGTGAACCTTGTCGCGAGGTACGCGATGATGCCGAGCGGCTTCACATCTATCGCCTGCACGATGTCGCAGACGCGTGCATGGGCATGCACTTCCCGAAGGAACGAAAGGACCCTCCCATTGCGCACGAGTATCTCCACGGTATGTCCGGCGACCCGCAGATTCTCGGCAAGGTCCGTCACGAACCGCGTGGAGCCTCCACGCACGTCCACAGCGTTCATAAGTAGACAAACCCTCATACGCCGAATGAGTATAGTACCTTCTTAACGAAAAAACCCCACCGCGCAAGGACCGGAGAGAACGGGATGAGCGAAAAAAGGTAGAACAAGATGTACTTCGGTCGCGGTTGCTGACGCGCCGCTCCTCGCGCGAATTTTCGCGCTCTCTGCGTCTCACCCGCGAGGAGGAGTCCCACGCTCGCGCCATACGCATAAAATCCATACATGAGCGGACGGTGCTTGATCAAAAGCGCCCCAAACTCATCAAGAAATCCAGCAAGGATGCGTGCGCGCGTGATCGAGAGCTCGAGATCCGGAACTTTCCGCGCCGTGGTCATCGAGACTTTGCCTTCGTGATAGAGGCCGAGAGGCTCGGGAAGAAAATAAATGCGCGTCTTCACGCCGACTCTCCGGAAGAAAATGAAGTCGAGATTCTTGCCGGAATACCGCGTCTCGCCGATCGCCTCCCTCCGCAGTATCGCGAACGAATTCTTCGTATCGCGCATACCGTTCTCGCAAAGGAAATCGATGAACGGTAGCTCGCCTTCCTTACGGTCGAAGCTCGTGAGAGACCCCTCGTCGCGTCGGAAGGGCGCTATGACCATCCCGAATGTGCCGTCGTGAAGCACCTGCAACCCCCGTGCAAGCGCAGTTGGGAGCAATTCGTCGTCACTATCGAGGAATACGATAAACTCGCCGCGTGCGAGCTCAAGCCCGCGATTGCGCGCGACAGCGACGCCTTGATTCCGTGCGAGCCGCTCATATCGGATGCGCGGATCCGTATAGGCAAAGCGGAGCCATTCCTCGGTGCCGTCGGTCGACGCGTCGTCGACAATGATGATCTCGAAATCCTGCTCGGTCTGCCCAAGAATGCTCCCAATCGCACGCGGGAGGAGCTTTTTGCGATTGTATGTGGGAATGATGACACTAATCATATTCATGAATTACGAAACTGGTGCAGGCAGAGGCATGATATGCTTTTCTTCTGAACGTAGAAGAGAAACACTCCTTCCCGCGAATGAGTGTGGACATGTCATGTATAGTAAGGAATGTAGCTGGAGTGTCAAAGTTGTGACAGGCATGCCTCCGTCTTTTCTTGCCGCAAGTATCGTTATGCTGTAGTATGTCGGTATGAGCAGTCAAAATATCATAACTATCAATCCAGAAAAGCGTGGCGGGCAGCCTACGATACGGGGCATGCGCATAACCGTGTATGACGTTCTCAAGATGCTCGCCTCGGGCATGAAGACTGAAGATATCTTGGCAGACTTTCCTGAATTAACCGAGGACGACATACAGGCAGCACTTGAGTATGCATCCAAACGGGAAGGCACCGTCACATTCGCGGCGCATGAAGCTTCTCCTCGACCAAAACATCTCGCATAAGCTGATTGCGGCGCTTGCTGCAAGATTCCCTGGAACGAGCCATGTCTATTCTGCTTGGTTTGCACAGGGCACCTGACGCGCATATTTGGGAATACGCTGCGACGCATGATTTCACGATCGTGACGCAGGATTCCGATTTTAGTGAGCGTGTCGCTTTGTATGGACATCCTCCCAAGGTGATCTGGCTCCGCACGGGAAATACATCAACCTAGCACATCCAAGAGATGCTCCTGCATCATCAAAAAGACATCGTGTTATTTGAGAAGGATAAAAAGAGAGGATGTCTCATCATTTGGTAAAGAAGACTGGCTTCGACGACGCATGACGTACATGCTACTTTTGCCTTATACACGGCGAGACATTGTCTGTGAGAACTTGGCGTCACAATGTTCTGCAAGGAGTGGCAGGTGAATGGGGATTCCGGCAATCGTCCATGACAAAAATCGGCACTGTAAAGAATACGACCACGTAGGATGCGGCGAGGAATAGCACGTATGCGACTATCAAGCTCAAGAGAATACGATTCGAGCTCATACACGTACCCTTGAAATGAATATACCTGCACTCTCTTCAATCACATGAAAAGGCGTGAGGAGCGAGAACACATCATCATTGACTTTGTAGGGATATGCTCCGCTATGCAGCTCCCCTGTGATGACGCGAACCTGCGGAAGGCAATGTGCATGCAATAACAACTCATATTCGGATCCTTCGATGTCCACTTTGATGAGATCAACAGTCCTATCACCGACAATGGTGTCGAGGGATCGGCTCGGGACTTGTATCCGGTTATTCGTGGTCTTAAACGCCGAGGAAGTTCGTGTTGTGGTGAATTCGTCGGCAAGGAACAATTCTAGTTCACCATCGTGACTGGCTGCAATTTGGTATGCCATTGCTCTATTGCCGAACTGCACAAGATTCTGTGTGAGTATCGGGAACAGTTCGGGAGAGGGTTCGTATGCTTCGACGGTTGCTCCGGGATATTTGAGCAAGAACCAAGTCGAGGCGATGCCGATGTGAGCACCGAAATCAAGAATGAGTTTCGGGTTATCGAGTGCGACATTGTATTCACCTTCCCAGATGGACGCGAGGAAGTCGAAATCATTAACGGTGCCCCGAAGCAATAGTCGCGCTTTCCGTCCACCAACCGAAACTGCATACGTTGCTGGAATTTGAATCCGGAGTACGACTTTCGCAAGCACCACAAGTAAGAACTTGATTTTCGAAGGACCTCTCACGACTTTCCATACTCGGCGGAACAATCTAATTCTGCTCCATTTGTAAGGGGGGGTTGATGATGATCATATGTGTAGCAATTTTCGTGCGAGTATACGTATTCGTTCAAGAAGCACATAGACGCGGGATGTGCGGCGGTACACAAATTCCGGAACAATGCGCGGGTTGAAAGACATTTTGAAATTCGAACCTTCTTTGGTGGCCACTCGAGCGAGATCTATCGCGCTGCGGCCTTCCTGCAGCCCCCAGCGGCAGACTTCATAGATGAGACGACGGGATGCGAAACTCACCTGCTGTGTTCGCTCGGTGGGACGCGAAAATATCGCCCGGATACGCACAATTGGCGAACTGGGGAACACGTAGATACCTGCCAGAAGCTTCCCATCGTAGTATGCGCCGAATGCTTTGCAGCTCTTCAGCGCCTGCCTTGAAAAGGGGGCATTGTGTCCCAGATTTCGCTCGAATTCTTCATAGAGCGCGTGGATGTCATCGGGTGGTTCTGTGAATACCCGGAAGCTGAAGAGTGGGTCGGCAAACGTTCGCGCTATTTCATTCCGTGTCGTCTTATTGAACGCGGCGAGTACTTCTTCAGGCGAGTCTGTAAGGTCGATAAGCCCGGTTTGTTTCGTTTGCAGACTAAAACCCGGAAGATCGAGCTTATTGTGGCTTATTATTTCGAGCCGAGCGTACCGGCCGCTTTGTGCCGCGCGCACAGCTTCTTCGTCATCAAGAACGACGCGCGCCGTACGGAAACCAAACTTGTTGTTCTCGAACATCATACGCCCTTGGTGCAGAAGAAATAGACGGATTTATCGAGAAACGGCAGCATTGCGAGTATGCGATCCTTCCAGTTCGGGCTCGAGAGATGCTGGAGCCGTACGCGGCCCGATAGGTGCACGCGCTTGAATATACGACGGAACCGGACGACATCCCACGGCGTGGCTTGGACGGTCCAGAGCATCTCGTTGCTTCCCGGCATGATGTGGCGTTGCGCTCGCTTCGGTTCGAAAACTCTGCCGGAAAGGATTGTGTGTATGTAGAAGCGATTCACCATCGTGAAGACGAGCGTGCCGCCAGGCTTCAGGATCCGATGCAGTTCGCGGAGCGTGAGCTCGATATCTTCGACGTAGCAGATCGTGTGGAATGGGAGGAAGATCGAATCGAAAGCCGCGTCGGGGAAATCCGTGTGCTGTATGTCCATCATACGCACATCGAGCCCGGGGAATTTCTCCTTGGTCTTCTCGACCATCACCGGGGAGATATCGACTGCAGTAATGTCAAATCCTTTTTTGACGAGCGACGGGAGCGTGCGCCCCGCGCCGACCCCGCCGACAAGAAGTTTTCCGGGATTCAAGAACTTCGAGGCCTCTTCCTCATCAGCGCGCCAATACTCCTTATCGAATACGTTCGCGCGCACCGAGAACATGTCGCGATTGTGTGATGCGTGTGCCCCGTCGATATGCTCCAGAATGCGCTCGGTGCGCTTCTGCCAGGTATACTTCGACGATACTTTTTGATATGCGCGCTCGGCGAGCATGCGCGCCGCGTCCGGATCGGCGATGATTTTCTTGATAGCCGACGCCAAGGCCTCTGTGTCCCCGGGAGGAATGATGATCGCGGTCTCGTCATCCAGAACTTCCCTGATAGTCGGCAAGTCTGATGCGATTATCGGACGTTTCGCCGCCATGTACTCGAACATCTTCACTGGTGACATGTGGTCGCGATAGTGCGGCAAATCAGGAAACGGCATAAGGAGGACGTCAGCCGCTTTCTGATAGAGTGCGAGCGTCGCCTGCGGCTCATAGCCGATAAGCCGGACCCTGTCCTCTACACCCGCCTCCCGCGCCTCCGCAACGTAACGGGCGCGATCCCGGTCACTCCCGCCCACGGCCACCAAGAGTGCGTCTGGGGCTTTCCCGAGGGCTGTAATGGCATCTCCAAGCCCCTTATCCTCGCCCATCGTCGTGAAGTTGCCCGTATAAGCGACAATCAGAACCCCTTCCGGAAACCCCAGTTTCTTCCGCGCTTCATCCCGGGAAATCGCGGTGTCGAAGATTGAGAGATCCACGCCGCTCGGCGTGACAAGAATCGTTTTTGGATCAAAACCGGCATCAATGAATGCTCTCCGGAGCGCTTCCGAGATGACGATGATGCGGCTCGCCCGGCGTGCGCGTTTGAAGAAAGGCATGCGTCGTTTCGGAATAAGATGGCATTCGAGCACCACGCGGAATCCGAGACGCGAGAGTGCGATGAATCCCGGTTCACGGGTGTAGATGAGCACATCACGACCTTTAAAAAGGAGGTACGCGTACGCGCTTATATAAAACGTGGCTGTCTCAAGCGCAAACACGAAGCGGCCGGCGCGTTCGCGGATGAGATCGATGACCGGGAGGAATCGCACGGCGAAGAGAGGTTCGACGGAGTAGGTCTCGAAGACGTCCTTCTCGAACGGCGTCCGCCGCCGCGGCACCACCAGGGTCGTCTCCACCCCTGCGCGCGCGAAGGATTCGCACGCTTTCACGATGGCGACCCCGTGCGCCTTTTCGGTCGGTATGCGGATATTGGCAACGTAAAAAAGCTTCATGAGTGTTTACTGAATCTCACCTCACGCCAGAACGCACGCAGAAGGCGGAGGTGGAAATAATGACGCTCCATCTCGAACTTGAAGGGCATGCGCGTTCCGCGGCAGAAGATTCGCTGGTAGAAAAGGCGCGCGAACCAGAGTGCCGAGACTTTGGCGCAGTGGAGAGCGGCATCGAGGAAATTCCACACTGATAGCGGGGAGATCTGGGCTGCGGCCACGGCGATCTGATAGTCCCATTTGCGCCGTATCGCCGCGACATCCGGATCGAACGGAATAAAGAGTACGCCATCGAGAATCTCCGGCGTGATGCCATCTCTCACTTTGATGCGCTCATGCACTTTCTTTATGAACTGTTCCACAGAATGCCGCGAGAAGAAACGCATCTGGCGGTTCGGATAGGTCGCTGCGCAATCGATCACTTCCCCCGTCATAACATATTTGCGATTGATCCAAAATGCTCCCTGTCCGCGCTCGCTTCGTTCACGCACAATGTTCCGCATCGCATCAACAAGATGAGGGCCGCACCATTCGTCAGAATCAAGAAAAAAGAACCAGTCGTGTTTCGCGGCCTGAAGCGTCTGATTGCGCACACTTGCGTAGTCGAAAATGCGTCCGTCCGCATCGAGATAGTGCATGTCCTGCGCGATGATACGGGCGCCGAATTTCCGCGCGATCTCAAGCGTATCGTCGGTGGAGCCACCGTCGCAGACGATGATGTCGTCAAAATCCCGTGCGCTCTCGAGCGCTCTCTCTAGGGTCGTACCCGAATTTCGGGTCAGAATGGCAAGCGTTACGGGCATCTTCCCTCCTTGAAATGACATAGGAAGGATTGTATTGTATCTCCCTTTTATCGCAAAGAACCGCGATTCAGGATGCTTTTGAACTGCGCGCGGGTGACATTGTGACGCACATCGTTGCGCGGCAGTGCAAGACGCTCTGATTTTTCGGTCACGAACCCGACATGAGTCGCAACTGCAAGTTTGATACCAGAATCATTGAGTATGCGTTCGATCTCTGGTGAGCGCCTTCCGTACGGATACGCAAAATACGGACACGTTTTTGAAAACATCTTTTCAAGAGACAGTTTCGAGGAGCCAACTTCGCGGTGCACGTCTTCAAGGGACACGGCGGTCAGCTTGGGATGCGTCTCGGTATGGGGTTCGAAGTCAACAAGGCCTGAAGCGTGCATTTCATGCATTTCGGCTTCAGTAAGCATAGATAGAGGTCGAACCGAGCTCGCGCGTACCGTACCGATGTCTTCGGTAATGGAAAATATCGTGATAGGAATCCTCTTCTTCTGGATGATGGGAAAGAGGTTCGTGTAATTGTCGCGCCGACCATCGTCGAACGTGAGAAGCACCGTCTTGTCTTCGACGCGCCCGGCGTCGAGCATTCTCTCGAGTTCGCGCAGTGGAATGATGCGGAGCCCTTGCCGCGCTATCTCTTCCATCTGCCACTCGAACATTTCGGGTAAGACCGTGTACTGATCGTCATGGTTGTCGATGGAATGATACGCGAGGATAAGTGCACCGTGCTTGCGCGGCAAAAGCCGACGCAGCGCGTAGAGGGATGATTTCGCGAGCGACCTTACGTAGTTCATGACATGTTAAGTTCTTCGAGAAGCCGCGCGACGAGCCGCTCCGGCAGAAGCTCGCGCTCGAACAGGCGGCGTGCAGCCTCTCCGAGGGCGCGGCGGCGGCCCTCGTCATTCTTGAGCTCGAGTATCGCTCTCGCAAGCGCCTGCGGATCTGCCGTGGGGACAAGCGCGAACGCGTTGCGCGCACCGGGGAGCTCGTGGATGCCGCGAGCATCTGCAGTGATGATGGCTTTCCCCATGGCCATCGCCTCGTAGACTTTGTTCGGTATGGCGCGTTTGGCCTTCTCCGTATCTCCGAAGATTCCCAAGACGACATGTGCGCCGGCCATATATCCGGGAATCTTCTCGATGGGGACCTTAGGGATGCGTTCGATCATCCGGTCGAGATCGAGGGCGCGGATTCGCGCATCGATGGCTTCCGACTCCTGGCCGTGACCGATGATGCGGAATCGGATCGGTTCGTTCCGAAGGATGTCGGCAGCGTCGATGATATGTGCGATCCCTTGGAGCGGGATGAACGTGCCATGGAAATGCACGGTGAACACTTCCTCCTGCGGCACGTGCAGCGGGAAGAATGTCTTGTCGTCAGCGCCGATCAGCACGCGAATGCATTTCTCGCGAGGAATCCCGAATTCGGAGATGAAATAGTCCCGGAGCGCGTACGTGTCGAACAAGACCTTGCCCGCGAGCCTTGAGCTACATGCATCCAACAGCCAATCGCGCCGACCGCGCAGGCTCCACACGCCATACAGCTGGCGGTCGAATACGTTCGAGTCGTAGAGCGAGAGGAACGCGTCGAAAACAATATGCTTCCCGAAAAGAAGCCGAGCGAGCGGCATTACTGTGTGTCCTGGAAAACAGACGAGGATCATGTCGAATTCCTCGCGCCGCACCTGCATGCCGAATCTCGCGAGCTGCCAGTATTTGGCGAGGCCGCGGTATTCCCTCGGATCAACGCGGACTTGGACTACTTCCCACCCGTTGCGCTCAAATCCTTCCAAGAGGACGCGATTGCGCGCATACTTCGGATCATAGATGCCGAAGAAGAGGGCTTTCATGAAAGTTCGCGCACAATAGTGGCTAAAAGCTGCTGAAGATTATTTTTCGTTGCATTCTTACGTAAATTATCTCGTAATACCTTACGCTCGGTCTCTGACATGCGTGCGATGTGCTCTAGAACTATTGCAAGAGAATGTGAATTTCGCTCTTCAAATATTAGATCACTGGGAAGTACACTCTTTAATGTCTTGCTTGATGCGACTGTAATTGTACCCGTTGCCATACTCTCCAGTACTGCTTTATCGAAACTGCCGGAAGTAGTCGCATTTACATGCACGTCATGCACGCGATATGCATCGCTCACTTGTGTCGGAGTAGCCTTACCGTGAAAAGTGCACTCTTGCATTGACCTAGCTCGCTCACGAATATGTGCCGCGTATGTTGCATCTGACGGGAGATCTTCGCCATACTGATCAAAAGAAACAGGAACGCCGCGCGCGGAGAGCTCTTCGACTGCATCGAGGATAACTTCAATATTCTTTACGGGTGCGAGCCGTCCTACGTGCATGATGTGGAGTATCGACGAGGGCACAAAATTGCCGGGACTAAAAAAACCTATATCGATACCATGGCCGAGCGGGATCAATTTCGGCGTCGCGAAGGGAAAACTATCATTCGAAGCACTGAAAATATGATCGGCAAAAGTCGCGGCAATGCGCAAACGTATAGATGAGCGCGGATGGATGTACCAGAGCCCGATTTTTTTGTGCATCGCGCGCCACAGCGGCCCGCCGAGAACCGCATATTCCGGATTCATGTGCACGAAGACCGCATCGTAGTCGTGTCGCAGACGCCATGCATATTTGAAAAAACGCGCGAGATACTTGAGACGCGACCGGCCTGATTCTTTCCCGAGCGAATGCACCGTCACATTTTCGGGAAGCGCGTGCCTGCCTTCCTTGAGACAGATGACATGGACTTTTTCAGAATGCTTCGCGAATTCCTCTATCCAGCGATGGAAAAAGGCGAGCACGGGGTCATCGAGATCGACCGCCTGCGTCGTGATAAGGAAGCGCATCCCGTTAGAAATAGGACGCGGACAAGTTCGAGTCACCGCACCCAATTTTACTATAGCTATTAAGCCCGACCTTCTCACTATTCATAGATTTCGTGCGTCCGCGATTTCTAACGGGACGCATAGCGCCATTTTAGCGCGCTTTCCTCCGAGCGCCCTTCACGACCTTTGGACCGTAGACGCCGGCGAGGAGCTGCAGATCCTTTTTCGTACTTTTCAAGAGCTGGATGTTCTTTTTTTCGAAAGCCCGGAGCGCATCGAGGGATTCCTTGTCTTTCGGCAAGACTTTCTCATAGAGCATGCGCAACGCCGCGAAGTCCTTGATAAAGCACCCGCCGCCAGCACCGCGGCCGCTTTTGTGCATCGGCTGCGAATAGCGATTCGGGACATACGGGTCGGCGAGCAACGCTTGATGGATCATACCCCAATCAGCACTGAGTTTCCGGGCAAGGTCATAGAGGATGTTGAAGGTGATGATCTGCGTGTAGCCGCTCATGTTGTGCGAATACTTGACGATCTCGGCTTCGGTCGACGTGGATACGAGCGAGAATGGCGCCTTGGGAAGAACGGCGAGAACCGCCTTTGCGGCCTTCCGATGAGCGATGTCATTCTTCGGAAGTCCGATAATGTTCGAGAACGGATGCGCCGCGTCGTACGCGGCAGTCGATTCGCTCAAAAATTCCGGCGAATACACGATCACGATGCCGGGATATTTCTTCTGGAAACGCTTAGTCGTGCCGGGGATGATGGTTGATTTGATGACCGCGATCTTCCCCTTACCGATGCGCTTAAGCGCGCCCTCGACGATAGATGCATCGAAGCCCTTCGGCGTCGAGGGCGTCGGAACCGCGATGATGACGATGTCGCATTCCTTGATTTTGTCTTTGTTATTTCGATACTCCTTTTCGAGCGCGTAGCGCACGGTTCTGTAGCCCCGATATTCGAAATCGTTCGCGTAATTCTTCCCGATCCAGCCTTGGCCAATAAAGCCAATCAACGGTTTTTTGTGAGCCATGAGGCGACAGTATGCCAGCCGGAGAACGCTTCGGCAAGGCAGTCGAGTAATCTTGCGTTATTGAAGTACAGAGTACATAGTTCAATCAGGCACACTCCGAGACGGAGGCGCCGAAAGCTATGGAGGAAGCACCTATGCCAAATCAGGGCACCTTGGCTTACCGAGTTGGTTGGATTGCATTCGTACTCTCGGTCGTGTTGTGGCTCTCTTTCGCAGACCAGATCCGGTTGAACCTCAGCGGCCACAAGGGGTCACTGATCATTCCTTGGATGGTCGTCGCCAACTGCACGGCCTGGACGCTCTATGGGCTCTGGAAATCGCCCCGTGACTGGCCTGTTGCATTATCGAACATGATCGGCATTGTGCTCGGTCTCGCTGCAGGCGTTACGGCGTTTATCTAGCTCCGCACAACATCAGTTGAAGCCGCGCTCCGCGCGGCTTCTTCTCCACATGCCAAGATATCCGCTGTGTATGCACTCACATACTCATCAAAATTCTGGTATGGGTAATGCAGGAGTTTCCCTACACGCATACCCTGCTCAAACCAATCGGCGAGCATACCAGCAAACCGCTCCGGTGAAGCAACAATGGCACCGGCTTCACGAGCAACCCCAACATCCGTCGCGAGAACCGGCTTTCCTGCCGCCAAGGCCTCCACGATCGTCATGCCGTACCCTTCGTATTTTGACGGGACAAGGACAAGGTCGGCGAGCGCGTAATATGGAAGCGGATCCTGCGCGCCTACGAAAAAGACGTAGTCTGCTACGCCGAGGCGCGCGGCACGCTTTTCAAGCGCGCGGCGCGAAGAGCCGTCACCGACGATGATGAGACACGCGCCGTCCGGCGCAACATTCGCAAAACTGTCGATCGCAAGCCGGACATTCTTCTCCGGCTCGAGACGCGAGACAACAAGAAGCCTTTTTCGAAACTGCACGAATTCGTGAACGAGATCACCTGCGTGTGCGGTCTTGAAACGCTCCACATCCACAAAAATCGGCAATATGGTGATAGGTGCCGTGAGCTGATAGCGTTCGAGACTCTTCCGGATCCTCTCCGAGACGACCCGGATCCTCCGGGCCTTGCCGAGGACAAAGCCGGCAATACGCACACGCAACTTATTTAAAATCCCGTGCGATGCGAATTCGGAGCCAAGAAAATCCGTATGCACTTGAACGTGGAGGGGAATCTTGAGCATTCGTGCAAGAAAAACCCCTATGAGTCCTGCTTCAAATGGGTCTTGGACGGAGATCACGTCCGGCGGCGCGAGCCTGCGAGCGATACGAAACGCGTCGAGTCCGTAGAGAAATCGGCTCGCGGAAGCTGTCGGATACACATGCACGTCAGGAGAAAGCATCCGTGGCGAATGTTTCTCGCGGCGGAGCGAAAAAACGATGATGTTCAATTCAGAAAACTTGAGTCCGTACGCGATCTGTCGCTTCGCAACCTCGCTTTGAGGATTGAAAAGGAGCCTGTCGGAGCCAAGGACGAGTACGCGCATATCACTTTTTCACTGCAATAATTTCCTCGGCCATATGCTCCCATGAATGCGTG
>Ga0209542_10000966_pt1 | contig 68608 bp, 79 predicted proteins | sample RifCSPhighO2_01_FD_184028 | JGI IMG/M metagenome (GOLD analysis project Ga0209542, IMG submission 184028) | Soil microbial communities from Rifle, Colorado - Rifle CSP2_plank highO2_0.1 (SPAdes) (version 2) | ecosystem: Environmental > Terrestrial > Deep subsurface > Rock core/Sediment ...
ATTCAGCGGATTAAATTCAAAGGAGGCTCGCGAAAAGATTACGGAAAAGCTTGCCTCGAAAGGTTTGGGCAACTTCCAAAAAACTTATCGTTTACACGATTGGATATTGTCGCGTCAAAGATACTGGGGCGCGCCGATACCAATGATTAGATGTGATAAGTGTGGTTATCAACCTGTGCCAGAAAAAGATTTACCGGTTAAGTTGCCGCTGTTAAAAGATTTTAAACCGGCTGATGACGGGCGATCACCTTTGGCAAAAGCCGAAAAGTGGCTCAAGGTACGATGCCCCAAATGCAAAGACTGGGCTGAAAGAGAGACGGACACCATGGATACTTTTGTTGATTCGTCTTGGTATTTTATGCGCTACGCTGACCCGAAGAACAAAAAAGAATTTGCCGATGATAAAAAAATAAAAGCATGGTTACCGGTACCCATGTATGTAGGTGGCAGGGAGCATATTACAATGCATCTTTTGTACGCAAGGTTTATAACCAAAGCTCTTAATCGTTTTGGGGCGGTACGTTTTAGCGAACCATTCCTGCGCCGAGTCAACCACGGCGTTATTATGGGCCCCGATGGGAAAAGAATGTCAAAATCAAAAGGCAATGTCGTTGATCCTGACGCCGAAGTTGCAAAATTTGGCGCTGATACAATGAGGATTAATTTTGCTTTCTTGGGGCCGTTTGAACAGGACTATTCCTGGAACCAGAATAGCATTAACGGAATTTTGAGGTTTTTGAATCGGGCGTGGGATTTTGTACAAAAATACAACATTAATTACAAAGACAAAGACGCTGAGGTAGAAAAAGTTTTGAACATAGCTACAAAAAATATTGAAGATAATATCAAAAGAGGAAGTTTTAATACCGGTGTTAGCGAGTTGATGAAAATGTTAAATGGGTTGGAAAAAAAGCAATTGAACAAAAAACAATACGAAATGTTTTTGAGGTTGTTTGCGCCCTTTGCCCCACACTTTGCGGAAGAGTTGTGGTTTGGTGTTTTGAAAAATAAGACATCGATTCACCTAGAGGAATGGCCTAAGTATGACCTTAAATTACTAGAAGAAGAAAAAGTGAGTCTGGTCGTACAAGTTAATGGGAAATTGAGGGATACAATTTTGGTTGATAAGGGGTTAGACGAAAACCAAGCGCGATTCTTGGCGATGGCCAGCGAGAAGGTCCAGAAACACATAAGTAATGAAGAAATAAAGAAAGTAATATATGTAAAAGACCGCTTGATTAATTTGGTGAAGCATGATACAATATAGGAAAATTAAGGTCGAATTACAAAATAACATGCAGTTATAGCAAATGGATAAAGATAAAGAATTTGTTGAGTACATTATAAAGGCTATCGTCAACAATCCTGACGCAGTCAGTATCAACCGGACTGTTGATGAGCTGGGAGTACTCCTTTCGGTAAAAGTTTCACCAGACGATATGGGTCTTTTGATCGGAAGAAGCGGCTCCACGGCAAAAGCTGTCAGGACTTTGGCAAGGATTGTCGGTATGAGGAACAACGCCAGGGTCAACTTGAGAATTGAGGAGCCGGAGGGTTCCACAAGAGCACAGAGCGCAGCTAAGGCCAGCACCGTAGAGGATGTAATGGGAGAATTGGGAGGAATGTAAGTGATGGCCCAAACCACAAAGCATCTCATAACACAAAACCCGCGAAAGCGGGTTTTGTGTTTGTCGCAATGAAAAAACCGCCGTTACTGCTTCGGCGGTTGGTGCCCATTTCCGTTGGGCGAAATATTCAAAATAAGGCGGCAGCATGAGCCGTTATCGACTCGTTCGTCTTCCGGCGTGATGCCCATGGTTATTGTTACGCTGTGACTTTTGACTTCTACAGCTCCCATTTCGCACAAGGAACTGAATACAGTAAGAGCGATGTCTGTTATTGTCTCGGGAGCTAATCCAATTTGTTGTGATAAATGCTCAGGCAAATCTTTGGTGGTAACGGTCTTGTCTCTCTCTTCTGGGTTGGGGGCATGGGGATACTTATTCCTGCTGCCTCTTAAATGTAGATAATATTCAGGTATTCTGGGCCTCAAGCTTTTTAAAGTCTCTTTTTGCATGAAAATTGTCATGTGCTGTTCGAATTATATTACATATATTTTAAAATGTCAAATCAAGAAGGCCTTTATAATTTGGCGGTTTAGTATTAGATTTAAGATTAGAGAACATTCACAATCCATCGTGGATGAAAAAACAACCTGCCCTAAATGCGGACTAAAGGTTTTAATAATCAACAATTATGCCTTGTGCGCTATTTGTGGCTCTAATACAATATTTGAGTTAGTGAGGGAGAGAGTGGCAGAGATTAAGAGAAAAATAAAGAAAAGATCGGAGATAGGAGAGGGTTATTGTTTTTTTTGGGGCACCATTGCTCTTTTAGTGAATATTTTACAAATAGTTTTTTTATCTATTTTCCCGGAAGTATATAGGCTGGCTCCCGAAGAGTCGTCGGCCACCATGTTTTTGACCACGATAGTCATATTAAATATCGGGCTTATCCGGGTAAATATTTTTATCAAGAAACATCATCCGGAGCTTCGTAACTAGTTCTCGCTAACCCCGTGGCAGCCCAGTTGCTTTACGGGGTTTTGTTTTTGTGGTTTAATATTGTGAGTGAAATTCGCATGATTAAATTTGATATCGTAACCATATTTCCAAAGCTATTCGAAAACTTTCTAAACGAAAGTTTGTTGGCGCGGGCGCAGAAGAAAAAATTAATTAAATTTGGCGTATATGATTTAAGAAAATGGACGACAGATAATCATAAAACAGTTGATGACCGGCCTTATGGCGGGGGGGCAGGGATGGTCTTCAAGCCCGAACCGATCTATAAGGCTGTTCGGGCTTTAAGTTCAAAGCTTAAGGTGAAAAGTGCAAAGTTAAGGAAAGACAGAATTATATTATTATCGGCGAAGGGGAAGACATTTACACAAAAGGATGCAAGGAGACTGTCTAAATATGATCAGTTGATTTTTATATGCGGTCGGTACGAGGGTATAGACGAAAGAGTTGCGAAATATATTGCCGATGAAGAAATATCAATTGGGAATTATGTTTTATTTGGCGGTGAAGTACCGGCTATGGTTATTATCGAAGCTGTCGCTCGTTTGATTCCCGGTGTCGTTCAAAAAGAGGAGTCTATAATAAATGAAAGCTTCTCGGATAAGGAAGCTAAGATTAAAGAATACGCTCAGTATACTCGTCCGGAGACGATAATAATCGGTGGTAAAAAAAGATCAGTGCCCAAAGTCCTGCTCTCTGGCAACCACAAAAAAATTGAGGAATGGAGACGAAGCGGTGCAAAGTAAAACCCCCTAACTAGGGGGTCTTTTGTATAAACGGTGTTCCGGAAAAAATTTTGCTCAAATCCTGACTGGTTGCGAATATGAATATGCCCATGAGAAGCATGAAACCGATCAAAGAAAACATCTCTCTTTGTCTCATCGTAAGCTTTCGTCTCATTATGGCTTCCAGTCCTAGTATTGTCAGGTGTCCGCCATCAAGAAGCGGCACCGGTAGAAGGTTTAATACTCCAAGACTTATGCTTAGGCCAAAGGCCAAATTTACCAGTCCAAAAAATCCGAATGATTGCTGCATCTCTTTGCCGGCTTTTATGATCCCGACCGGACCCGATAGGTTTTCCATGCCCTTGCCTTTAACAAGATCACTTATGGCGCTCAAATTGAGGCCAACCATTTTGATTGTGGTTTCTGTTCCTCCCCGAGCAGCTTCTTGAAAAGAAAAACCGGCGTGCAACCAAAACATCAGTATGGCGATCACCAGGGCGAATATTAAATTTGCGACTGGTCCGGCAGCAAAAATTATCGCTTGTCTTATTTTGGACAGACTATAAAAACCATTAGGATCATCTTCTTTACCATCCTGAAAACCCCGAAGTTTGACATATCCTCCGAGTGGAATTGCGGCAATTTGGTATATCGTTCCACGGAACTTGTGTGAAAATATCGGCGGGCCAAAACCAATAGAGAAGACATCTACTCCTGCGCCGCAACGTCGTGCGGCCAGGAAATGCCCAAATTCATGGACAGCTATGAGCAAAGCAATAACGAGAATGGTTGCCAGCATCTAGTTTGCCTGTAAATAAACTGTTTATATTTTATACTATTTTGGCTACAAGTAAAGGCTAATTAAGTGTTCTTGACCCCGTAAAATTACAAGGTAATCACGGGGTTTAGGGCCGTGGTCGCTTTGTGATTTTACTGCCTTGACTTGATTTTTATCTTGGAATATACTACATATATCGAAGTAACATAATCTAATTACAACTTCACACGTAGTATAACCACGATTGCTTCCTAGGGAGGTAATCGTGGTTGTGTTATGAAGGCACGTGAGTGCCGGAATCCTGAGCGAGGACGCGAAGGATGAAGGTGTGTGGTAGCCGGGAATACTTAGTTAGCGAACTAAAGTATCGGCCGGAGTGCTGAAAGCGCAATTGACCCTTGTCAATTTAATATAGTTAACCAGCAAAATTTCCATCTCGTGGTTGCCGCCAGGCAATTAACGGGATATTTAAGAGAGTTTGATCCTGGCTCAGGATGAACGCTGGCGGCGTGGATAAGGCATGCAAGTCAAACGGGCTCTGTAGCAATACAGAGTAAAGTGGCGAACGAGTTAGTAACACCTTGGTACATACCCAGAAGTCGGGCACAACCCTCCGAAAGGAGGACTAATTCCCGATGTTATCGTAAGATCAAAGTCGTAAGACGCTTCTGGAGTGGCCTAGGTCCTATCAGCTTGTTGGTGAGGTAATGGCTCACCAAGGCTATGACGGGTAGGGGGTGTGAGAGCACGGCCCTCAACGACGGAACTGAGATACGGTCCGTACACCTACGGGTGGCAGCAGTCGAGAATATTCGACAATGGGCGAAAGCCTGATCGAGCGACGCCGCGTGCGGGAAGAAGCCCTTTGGGGTGTAAACCGCTTTTGCGTGGGAAGAATTTTGACGGTACCACGAGAATAAGGGGTTGCTAACTCTGTGCCAGCAGCAGCGGTAATACAGAGACCCCAAGCGTTATCCGGAATTACTGGGCGTAAAGAGCGAGTAGCTGGTCTTATTAGTCTGATGTTAAATCTCATTGCTTAACGGTGAGACCGCATCAGAAACGGTAAGACTAGAGCGGGTAAGAGGCATGCGGAACGTGCGGTGTAGGGGTGAAATCCATTGATATCGCACGGAACACCAAAAGCGAAAGCAGCATGCTAGTGCTCTGCTGACGGTCAATCGCGAAAGCGTGGGGATCGAAAAGGATTAGATACCCTTGTAGTCCACGCCCTAAACTATACTGACTAGCTATTGGGAGCATCGACCCTTCCAGTGGCGTAGCTAACGCGTTAAGTCAGTCGCCTGGGAAGTACGAGCGCAAGCTTAAAACTCAAAGGAATAGGCGGGAATTTGCACAAGCAGTGGATCATGTGGTTCAATTCGACTCTAACCGAGGAACCTCACCAGGGCTTGAAATCTAAGTGAAATCCTTAGGAAACTAGGGACCCCGCAAGGCACTTAGACAGGTGATGCACGGCTGTCGTCAGCTCGTCATGTGAATGGTATCCTTAAGTGGATTAACGAGCGCAACCCCCATTGTGTGTTATACGTGTCACACGAAACTGCTCCGGTAACGGAGAGGAAGGTGGGGATGACGTCAAGTCAGCGTGTCCCTCTGATGTCCTGGGCTACACACATGATACAATGGGTGATACAATGGGTTGCCAAGCCGCGAGGCGGAGCTAATCCCATCAAAATCATCCTCAGTTCGGATTGGAGGCTGAAACTTGCCTCCATGAAGCTGGAATTGCTAGTAATCGCAGATCAGAATGCTGCGGTGAATACGTTCTCAAATTTTGCACTCACTGCCCGTCAACTCAAGGGAGCCGGTAATACCTGAAGCTCCACGTTTTTCTGTGGGACCATGGTAGGATCGGTAACAGGGGGTAAGTCGTAACAAGGCAAGGGTAGCGGAAGCTGCTCTTGGATCACCTCCTTTCTATTCAAGATTTTCTTGGATGCACGAAAGGATTTAGAAGGTTTGAGGCGAAAGGTGGGAAGAATTTCTAATTTTTCACATCCAACCTCTTATAAACTTTCAAAAGAATGATGTCGATTGGTTCGAGGTTTACACCTCACCATCCGGATCCGACGGCTAAATCGGAGTTTAATAATAGTGTAAACACAAATATCTATTAGTTTCTGGTTGACTATATTAAGTTGATAAATCAAAAACCACCGATTCGGTGGTTTTTGATTTATGCAGAATATGTTGTATAATCTGCTCAACTGTTTTTTGACAGATAAATCAATGGGGATGGTATATGCAAGATGCATTTGATGCGATTGTTATGGGCGGAGGCATTATAGGGCGTGCAACAGCTTGGTATCTAGGTAAGTCGGGCAGACACACCCTATTACTAGAGCAGCATGATCCGGAGGTTCCCCAGGGAAGCTCGCGGGGATATTCAAGAGTTTTTGGCGAGTCTTTTGCCGATAATCTTCGTTACGAGTTTGCCCGTCAAAGTCGATATCTTTGGCAAGAGCTTGAATCTGAAACAGGAGACAAGCTGCTGTATTTAAATGGTGGCGTCGATATTTCAATGGGCGAAAATGCTAAGAAGGTAGCGGCGAAGCTCAAGTCCAGAGGCAGTCCATTTGAGCTTCTTGATAGTAATAGTTTGTGTCGCCGGTATCCGCAATGGCATTGCGATTCAAGCGTGAATGCAATTTATTCACCTGATACTGGTATTTTGGATGCGGAACGTTGCATGAGAGAAGTTCTTCTTTCGGCTCAAAAAAACAAAGTTACAGTTCGAGGCCGGTCACAGGTGACAAAAATAGAACCGAGTCACTCCGGAACAGTTCTCGTCAAAACAACATCTGGCGAAACATACCGGACTCAAAAACTTGTAATTGCTGCGGGTCCATGGGCGTTTGATATTTTGGCCCAACTCGGTGTCACGTTACCGATTAAAGTATCTCAAGAGCAAATCGTGTATTTTGAACCTCTTCGAAATATTGATTCTTTTAGACCAGAGAATTTTCCGACTTGGGAATGGGATGGATCGGATTTTGTCTATGGTATTCCGGTTTTTGAGAAAAATGGAATCAAAATTGCTTTTCACTGGGATAGACATTATCTGAAAAGTGTAAAAGAGTTCAGTTCCATACCAAGCGTGAGCGTTATCGAGCGTTTACGATTGTTTCTCCAAGAGCATCTTCCCGATGCGGCGGGGGAGGCGTTTGGTGCAATGACCTGTATGTACACTAACATCCCAGATCGTGAACATGTTATTGATACCGTTCCTGGTTTTCCCCAGGTTGCCTATTTTACAGGATGTAACGGTAATGCTTTTCATCGGGCACCAGCTATTGGCAAGATCCTTACTGAACTTTTGTATGAAGGAAAAACATCTATCGATATTTCTTCTCTTTCGGCAAAGAGATTTAAAGTTTAAAGCGCCCTCTCGGGCGCTTTTTAAATTTACTTCATTTGGTAAATTTACTTAATTTGGTAGGTAATCATCACGTTCACCACAATTTCATTTTCGCCGCCTGGCAGTTCAGGACCACCTCCACCGAAACCGCCTTGGCCATCTTTCTCGGCAGAGTAGATTATAGGCGGAATGAATCCTCCGGTGTTTTCCGAAAAGTTGACGATCTTTCCGAGATCTATTCCAAGCTGATCTTCCAATTCCTCAGCCTTTTCTTTCGCGTCTTCTATGGCTTTTTCTCTTGCCTCGGCTCTAAGTTTTTCCGGCTCGTCAACGCTAAATTGCAAATTATTGACCTGATTTACGCCGGCCGTTACAACGCCGTCCAATATGGAGCTCACTTTGTCTAAGTTTCTTATCTTAACTTCCAGGCTCTCAGTAACTGCGTAGCCACGAATTTCCGGCTTGTCGTATTGTGGGTACTTATATTGAGGGTAAATATTGTAGGAGGTAGTTTTGATATCTTTTTCGGCAACGTCTTCTTTTTTCAAGAAATCAACTAAAGCTTTGGACTTTTTAGAATTTTCATTTTGAGCTTCCTTGGAAGATATACTCTCTGTGACTATCGAGAGACTGATTATGGCTATGTCTGGTTTGGTTAAAACTTTGCCTTCACCAGAAAATGAAACTGTATTCGTTGTCGCGGCCGTGTCTGATATTTTATCAGTCAATGCCAGCAGAAATATAATCAGCGCAATTAGTGCTGCTGTTCCTGACCAGATGAGGTATTTCATAAATTGACCTAATTACTAATTTCTAATTGGCCTAATTGGGGATTGGGATTTACTTAGATAATTAGGAATTAGAATAATTAGAAATTGAATTAATCTTTATTTGATTATATCATCCAAACATGAAAAAAGAAATGATTGTTATTTTGGATAATATCCGAAGTCGAGAAAATGTGGGTTCTATTTTTAGGACGGCGGATGCGGCTGGTGTGAGCAAAATATACTTATGTGGAATTACGCCCACACCACCTCATGAAAAAATATCAAAAACTGCTTTAGGGGCGGAAAATTATATTTCCTGGGAATACCACGCAAAAGCTGGAAATCTTTTGCAGAAATTAAAAATTAAAAATCAAAAGTTAAAAATTGTTGCACTGGAACAGACAAAGCAAAGCCAGAACCTTTTTAAATATAAGCCAAGATTTCCGCTTGTATTGGTATTGGGCAATGAAGTGAAGGGTTTGCCTCAAAGTATATTGAAAAAATGTGATAAAAAAATTTCCATACCTATGTATGGAAAGAAAGAATCATTGAATGTCGCTGTCGCTTTCGGAGTTGCTGCTTATCAGCTAACATCTTCCTGAATGGAATTCGCTGGTCCTATGGTTAAAATAAGTTAAATCGCCCATATAGGATTCTGTCGGTGGTTGCCAGCCTTGATCATGGCACGCCTGACATAGCTCCCAGTACACGGGGAAGTCAGCATCAATTGCTTCGTGTCCGCCGCAAGTGGTTTGATGAACGCTGCCTCTTCTAACGTTTTCAGATTTTTCGCACAAGTGACAATGACTGCCTTTTATATTGTGTTTAGCGTTTTCCCAGGACTCTGTTATGTTGGCTGAAGGGAAGCAGCTCATCGTGAGTTTATAAAAATTCTAATCATGAAATTACCACACAAAACACTAGAGCGCAATTTGTTCAAATCCGGGTATCGGTTGGTTTATGCTGTCGACGAAGTCGGTATGGGCTGTCTTGCTGGACCGGTTGTTGTTTGTGCTGTTGCCATGACTAATACTTTTTACAAAAAACACCACAAAAAATTGCATTGGATTAGGGACTCTAAACTGCTTCAAGCAAAAGACCGGGAAAAGTTTTCCTCAGAATTATTAAAAGAAAAAGATTTGGTCTATGCTTTAGCATATTCATATCCGAAAACAATCGATAAACTGAATATATATAATGCTGCCAGGCATGCTATGCGCCAGGCAATTAAAAAATTAAAACCCAATTTAAGTTTAAGAAGTATTGTTCTTGTCGACGGGAAAACAAAAATCAAAGATTTAAATATGGAACAAATGTCTATCATAAAGGGGGACAGGAAAGTTTTTGCGATTGCTTGCGCTTCGATAATTGCGAAGGTTTTCAGGGATAAGATGATGGTCCGGTATGCAAAGAGATATCCTGGATATGGCTTTGATAGACACAAGGGTTATGGCACTAAATATCACCAAGTCCAATTGGGAATTCTCGGTCCTTGCGATATACATCGAAAGTCATTTAGGCTTAAATACTAATCTTTGCAAATCAAGTTTCGTGTAGTATATTACCGCCAGCTCATAAAAGAGGAATAGAAGTGGCCAAAAAGGTCCTTAGATGTCAAAAAGGCTTCACCTTAGTCGAAATTGCCGTGGTTCTCGGGGTCCTAGCGGTATTAGTGGCGATTTTGGTGCCAACCGTGGGCGGCTTTATAAACCAATCAAAGATCGTGAAGGCACAAAGAGATTTGGAGGTAGTCGGGCTGGCTGTAATTCGTCTTATGCAAGAAGTCGGACCATGCATTAAAAGGAATGCGTCTCTGCCCTGTACGGAAGCAAATAGAGTCGATCTTTTGGAGGGAGAAGGACCAAGCGTTCTTTCTTCCGGTGTTTCCAGTGCAGATTTTAGCAGTAATGAGATCTCCGGAGGCTCGATCAACTGGGATGACGATGGCACCCCCGCTTCCTCTATGGAAGATCAATTTACCTTCAACACCCCAGTCTATCTGACGCCAAGAGATTTTCTGCTCAGCCATCCTAACCCTGCTAATATCCTGGGATGGAGGGGATCATATATTTCTTCGCCCGTAGGACCGGATCCATGGGGCAATAAATATTTTGTTAATACAGTGTTTTCGACAGTGGCATCCGATTCAGCGGGGGGAATCAATGAGGGCCAAAAGTCCGGCGGATGGTCTTATGATTTATTCGCGATTAGTGCTGGTCCAAATGGTGTATATGAAACTCCATTTGCTCAAATAAGCGCCGTGCCCTCTGGTGATGACATCATACATATTATAAATGGAAGTACTTACTGAACTCCGCTATGCGGAGTTTTGTTTACAAAATACTTTGCAAAAGAGCCTCGTTTGCTAAAATAATATCAATGGCAAAAATAGCAATAAATGGGTTTGGCAGAATTGGCCGGTCATTTTTCAAGTTGGCAATAACAAAGCCGGAGCTTGAGATCGTGGCAATAAATGATTTGGGAGACTTGGATAATTTGGCTTACCTTTTAAAATATGACTCCGCTTATGGCAAATTCGACAAAGAAGCTTCTGTAAAAGGAGACAAATTAGTTGTGGGGGGCAAAGAATATCATTTTATACATGAGAAAGATCTATCCAAATTACCTTGGAAAGATATGGGCGTAGATATTGTTGTGGAGGCAACCGGCGCTTTTGAAACTTATGACAAAATAAAAGTTCACCTGGATGCAGGCGCAAAGAGAGTTGTATTAACCGCGCCAGCGAAGGACGACGACACAGATGATGCCAGAACTGTTTTAATGGGCGTGAATGACGATGATTTAAAAACATGCAAAATTTCTTCAAACGGTTCATGTACCACGAACTCAGCCTCCCCGGTTTTACAAATACTTTCTGAAAAGCTTGGGGTTAAAAAAGCCTTTTTAAATACTACACACGGTTACACTGCTACTCAGAATTTGGTTGACGGTCCGGTTAAGGGTCATGATTTTCGTCGTGGTAGGGCGGCAGGAGTAAATATTGTGCCATCTTATACCGGCGCCGCTTTGGCAGTTGGAAGAGCGGTCAAAGATGTTGAAAACAAATTTGAGGGCACAGCCATGCGCGTGCCGATTATAACCGGATCTCTGTCTGCTATTACTTTTGTTTCTTCAAGAGCAACTACCGCTGAAGAAATAAACAAAATATTGCGTGACGCAGCTATGGATGATCGATGGCAGGGGATTTTCAGAGCGACAGATGAACAACTGGTATCTTCTGACATAGTAGGCGATCCCCATGCCGCGATTGCCGACCTCTCGCTCACCAAAGTTGTTGATGGCGACCTTTGCTCTGTCTATTCTTGGTACGACAACGAGTTTGGATATACTAACTCCCTTGTCATGCATGTTTTGAAAGTCGCAAAAAATGTCTAGTTATATTAGTGAAGAAAAGGTTCAGGAGTTGGAAGAACTCGCTAATCAGGCGAGAGAACTTTTAATTGAGGAATTAATGGCGGCGGGATCTGGGCATACTGCCGGACCTTTGGGGATGGCAGATATTTTTACGACTTTATATTTTCATGTTTTAAAGCACGATCCCAAGAACCCTCACTGGGAAGAAAGAGATTGGCTGTTCTTGTCCAACGGCCATATTTGTCCGATAAGATATGTTTCCATGGCCATGGCCGGATATTTTCCGGTTGAAGAATTAAAAACATTGCGCAAGCTGGGCACTCGCTTACAGGGCCACCCTGAGCGGGAAAGATTGCCGGGCGTTGAAACAACATCGGGACCGCTTGGTTCCGGATTAGGGCAATCATGTGGTGTTGCTTATGCCCTAAGAATGGATAAAAAACCAAACAGGGTATATTGTATTATGTCCGATGGGGAACATGATACCGGGAACATTTGGGAATCGGTAATGTTCGCGGGCAAATATAGGCTGAACAATCTCACCGGTATTATCGATCGCAATAACATCCAAATAGACGGCATGACGGAAGACATAATGCCCCTGGAATCATTGAGAGCCAAATATGAAGCATTCAACTGGCATGTGCTGGAGGTTGACGGACATAATATCGAACAATTTGTAGACGCCGTCGAGGAAGCCAAAGCAATATACGAAAAACCTACAGTAATAATAGCACACACTATACCTGGCAAAGGGGTAAAAGAAATAGAGTTTAACTATCGCTGGCATGGGATACCTCCCGGGAAGGGGCCGGATGATGTTTGGAAAAAAGATGAGCAGGGCAAAAAAATGCTAGACGAGCTTCGCACGCTAGGAGGCAAAATTAAATCAGAGCATCAATAAACATGGAAAAAACAATTATCAAGGTAAAAGACATTATGACATCGGGATGGATTGCCACCATAAATCCGGACGACAGCCTGATGCATGCGGCTAAGCTTTTTGGCGAGTACAACTACGATGGGTTTCCGGTCATAGATAAAGACAAAAAGCTCATGGGGATCGTGACGGCATACGAAATGGTGAGCGATAGCGCGATTTTGCATTTATCCGAACTTGAAAAAATACTGGAGTTGGTTAGCGAGGACAAGGCAGATGATAAAAATTTAGAAGGTCATTTTAAGAAATTGGATGAATTGAAAGTAAAAGACATAATGAACGCAGACCCTCTTACAGCCAAACCGGAAATGACGATAACTGAATTAGCCAAAGAGTTTGCAAAACACCATAGGGTTAATCCAATTCCGGTTGTTGATGAAGCGGGGCATTTGGTCGGAGTGGTTAGCCGGTATGATTTAATAAGATTTTTTGAATCCAAATATTTAAATAAGGTTCTTATAAGCGGAGGACATGAGTCGATAGTTCAAAAATTGGGAAAAAATAATTCAGATGATAAATAAAGAAGCTAATTTGGCAGAAAATTTACTCGATAAGTCCAAGCTTGAAATGGCTCCGACTCGTCAGGGTTATGGCAAAGGCTTGGTTCAGGCTGGAGAAAAAGACGAAAAAGTCGTCGTGCTTTGCGCTGATTTAACCGAGTCCACAATGAGCTACTTGTTTAAAGAAAAGTTTCCTGAAAGATTTGTAGAACTAGGCGTCGCGGAGCAGAACATGGCGACTGTTGCCTCGGGAATGGCCAACTATGGCAAGATTCCATTTATTTCATCTTATGCCGCGTTTAGCCCCGGAAGGAACAATGAGCAGATAAGGACGACCATTTCCTTGAATAATGTTCCTGTCAAAATTGGCGGCGCTCATGCCGGTATTTCTGTTGGTCCCGACGGGGCAACACATCAACAGCTCGAAGACATTGCTTTAATGAGAGTCCAGCCCAACATGGTTGTGATTGTGGGTTGCGATGCGTTGGAAGTTGAAAAAGCCACCTTTGCCGGAGCATTTAACGGCAAGCCTACTTACATAAGATTTGGAAGGGATAAATCGCCTATATTTACAACCCCAGAAACCCCATTTGAAATTGGGAAAGCAGAAGTGTTTCGCGATGGCAAAGATGTGGCGATAATTGGCTGTGGAATGCTTTTATATAATGCCCTCGTCGCAGCAGAAGAACTGTCGAAAGAAGGAGTTGAATGCATGGTTATCAATTCTCATACAGTGAAGCCTCTGGACGAAAAAACAATAATCGAAGCTGCTAAAAAATGCGGGGCAGTAGTCTCTGTTGAAGAACATCAAATAAACGGTGGACTGGGTTCAGCTATTGCCGAATGCCTCTCAAGAAATTATCCTGTTCCACAAGAATATATCGGAGTCCAAAATAGGTTTGGCGAATCAGGAGAACCCGACGAGTTGATAGAAAAATTCGGAATGGGAACGGGATCAATAAAAGAGTCAGTTAAGAAAGTAATCAAAAGAAAAACTTAAAACCGCTTGTACAAGCGGTTTTAAGTTTCTTGCGGCTTCTCTTTTGCTAGCAACTGTTTTAGTTTCGCAAGGTCGTTTTGAATTAGGTTTTTAACCTCAGGATTTTTTAAAGTGTGGGAAGGGTGGAATGTTGGCAGGAGTTCGTAGCTTCCGAAGTTAAATACGCGGCCATGAATGTTATCTAGGGGCTGCCTCAAACCAATACCCGTCAGGGCAATATTGCCTAAAGTTACCACTACTCGGGGGTTTATGGTTTTGATCTCTTCTTTCAAAAAAGGCACATAAGACCGGATCTCCTTGTTGGTGGGAATTTTTTTGCCCGCGAAGTTATATTTTAAAACGTTTGTTAAATAAACCTTATTCTTATTGATTCCGAGAGCTCGGAGGATCTGGTTTAAAATTTTCTCAGAATGTCCGCTCATTGGCTTGCCTTCTTTTTCTTCGTCTGGGCCAGGAGCCTCGCCCACGAATACCACCTTTGCGTCAATAAAACCCGACCCAAAAACCAACTTCTTGTCTTTAAACTTTTTCTTTAAAGACTCGTTCACCTGTTTTAGGCGTTGGATTTCGGACATTCGTCAGTTAGGGTCCTATAACCCTTATTATAGTGATGACTAGATACTACCACGCCAATAATTTTTTGGCAACTTGACTTTAGTCCAGTAGGGTTGTTAAATATGAGCAAGAACTTTCAAAACCAAATATATGGCCAAAGGTGGAGAATTTGTTTTGCCCAGTGACGAACTTCCAGAAATTACCACCACAAACGATTTTACTGAAGAGCATAAACTATTGAAACAAATGTTATCTGAATTTATGGAAGGAGAAGTCGTCCCCCATACTCACGAAATCGAATCAAAGTCCGCACTCTTTCAGCAAATGAAAATGGCTCTCAGCAAACTTGCTGAGCTTGGAATTCTTGGGGCTGAGGTACCTGAAGAGTATGGCGGGCAAGCCATGGACAAAATCTCGGGCGCTATTATTGCAGAAATAATTTCTGCTTATGGGCACGGGTCCTTTGCGACGACTGTTCTTGCCCATACAGGTATAGGCACCTTGCCGATTTTGCTTTTTGGCACTGAAGAACAAAAGAGAAAATACCTTCCGGATTTGGTGGCCGGCAAAAAAATAGGCGCTTACTCTTTGAGTGAGGTTGATGCCGGTTCGGATGCCAATGCTGTTAAAGCCAAAGCTGTAAAGTCAGAAGACGGAACCAAGCATCTTCTTAACGGAGAAAAAAAGTTTGTTACCAATGGCGGCTTTGCAAATATATTCACTGTGTTCGCCAAACTAGAAGGATCTGGCCTCACGGCGTTTATAGTTGAAGACGACTACCCCGGGGCGGCAAAAGGGAAGGAAGAACACAAGATGGGTATTCAGGGTTCGTCAACTGTAGAGCTGATTTTTAAAGACGCCGAAGTTCCCGTTGGAAACCTGCTAGGTGAACCTGGCAAGGGTTTTAAGATTGCAGTGACAGTCCTGAATTTTGGAAGATTTAAGCTGGGAGCGGCTTGCCTTGGTGGCGGGAGATATGCTTTTAAAAAAGCCTTTAATTACGCAAAAGAAAGAAAGCAATTTAAACAGCCAATTGTTAATTTTAAAGTTATCCGCCATAAATTGGCCAGAATGTCCGCGAAGCTGTATGCGATGGAATCAATCATCTATCGTACGGCTGGTCTTTTGTCTGAGCCCGAAGCTGGCAAAGAGTTTGCCGCGGAGTGCTCCGTTGTCAAAGTTGCCTGCAGCGAAATGCTCGATCACATAGTTGATGAAAATGTCCAAATTCATGGAGGCTCAGGTTTCTGCGAAGGTGACCCCGAAAGACAATACCGTGACTCCAGAATTAATAGAATATTTGAAGGTACCAACGAGATTAACACGATCTTGATACCAGGCATGATTTTGAAATCAGCTTTTGAGGGCAAAATACCGCTTATTGCTGCTGCCAAGAAACTTCAGGGGGAAATTTTGTCACCATCATTATCTTCTAAATCCCAGAGCGAAGATTTAATGGAAGAACTATTTAAAACTTTTTGCAATTACAGAAAAGCCGTTCTATTGGCATCCGCGGTTAATGTAGAAAAGTGGATGGCTGAAGCCAAGGGCAATCCGCTCATGCTTCAAGAGGTCATGAATTCTCATCAGATTCCAGTGTATCTGATGGGTCAGTGCATGATCGATATCTATGTGGTCGAAAGTATCTTGGCCGCTCTGGCTAGAAATAGAAATGAACTGGATGATGCCAGAGTCAAAATCATGTTTAATGAGGTCATGCCGGAGCTGGAAAGACTGACTCGGGAAATGATCGTCATGGCCTGCGAAGGGGATACTCAGATGACATATCTTGCCGCATTGAGAAGGTTTACCAAATTTACGCCATACAATATGGAACAACTGTGTGATTTCATCGTAAAGGAATTAATAAAAGGAGCTTGATAGCTCCTTCTTTTTTTGGTAAAATCCAAGGATGCATGCTCAATTAAGACAAAAAGCCGTAGAGCTAAGATTAGAAGAAAATCTTAGCTATTCTGCCATTTGTCAAAAATTGAAAGTGCCAAAAAGCACGTTGAGTTATTGGCTCAAGGAATATCCATTAAGCAGGGAAAGAATCTTAGAACTAAAGAAAGAGGGCTGGTCTAAAGGAGAAGCAAGCCGTGAAAAGTTTAGAGTTACAATGAGAGAAAAGAGGGAAAATAAGGAAAGGAAAATATATGACACATATGTTAAGAAAATGGATAAACTGCCAACGGAAGCTTTCTTTGTCGCAGGACTAACCCTTTATCTAGCGGAAGGTTCTAAAAGAGACTATTCTAGGATAGCTCTTGCAAATACAGATCCAGGAATAATAAAATTCTTTATCAATTGGATGGTTAGATTTCTAAAAGTAGATAGAAGGAAATTAAAAGCTGAATTACATCTTTATGAAAACATGAATATTAGACAGGAAGAGGAATTTTGGAGAAAAGAAATTCAATTTAGCGATAAGCAATTTTTTAAGCCTCAGGTGAGAAAACTAAAGAAATCAAGCTTTTCTTACAAAGAATCATTTAGGCATGGTACTTGCAGAATTATGTATGGAAGTGTAGATAAAAAGACGGAACTTACAGTAGCAATTAAAGCTTTTATAAATAAACACTTCTAAAATAAATGGGCGGCTAGTTCAGTGGTAGAACGCGTCACTGATAATGACGAGGTCGTAGGTCCGATTCCTACGCCGCCCACATTTATTGCATCCAAGATACGTGATACTCTGTTTGAGGTACTTTTTATTCGAGCCATGTTAGAACTACTTCGAGCATTATGGATGTTCTTTGTGGGTGGCTTAGTTTTAGTAGAAGTTGTTGGTTATATTTGGCATCGCACAGCAGAGCATTTGGGTTTAGTTGGCGATGGAATTCGGTACCGCCATTGGGTTCACCACGAATTAGATTATCCAACTGACAATTTGCGTCCCAAGAATGTCGTTAAATATAAAAGCGCTGGCTCGTGGAGCTGGTATGTTCTTGCCCTCTCGGTGATTGGTTTAGCGTTTATTCTTTTGCCCATTCGTGATGCTGTGCCGCTTACGATAGGTGGAGCACTGTATGCCTACTTCGTTGTAAACTATTTCCACGAAGCCTTTCACGTAGATAATCACTGGCTTAATAGATTTGAATGGTTTAAGCGTTTAGTTAAGTTGCATGATATACACCATTGGGCGGCGTGTAATTATGGAATTGTATTTTTTGGCATGGACAGGTTGCTCGGAACCCTAAGAGAAGAAACCCCAACTCAAAAAGAAGAAATTTTCCCCGGATTGTCATTATAAAATCCCGACTAGTCGGGATTTTATTTTTTTGAAGGATCAGCTTCAAATGATTGGCCGCAGCCACAAGTTGATTTGGCGTTAGGATTTTTAACTATAAATCCTTTGATATCGTCAAAATCTATTTCCGATCCCTGAATATAACTTTTGCTCACAGGATCTATGAGTATCCCCAAACCTCTGCAGGTGACAAGTTCATCATTTGGTTCCCGTACTTCTTCCAGCACAAGAGCATATTGAAATCCAGAGCATCCACCGCCCGTTACCCCCACTCTAAGAAAGGCTTTCTTGTCTTCTGTCAGTAATTCTTGTATTCGTTTCGCTGCCTTTTCTGTGATGGCGACCATCTTCCAGGTTTCAAGATTCTATGCTAAAATATACCAGATATATTTGTTAATATGAAGATGTGGGCCCTTAGCTCAGTTGGGTTGGAATGCCGGGAGCATTCCAACGGGAAATATAGCGAGCAGGCCTGTGAGCGTAATTTGTTCCGAAGGGTAACAAATATATTTCCCAGGAAGAGCGCATAAAAACGTAGATAAATAATGGCGGGCCGGTAGCTCAATTGGCTAGAGCACCCGCCTTGCACGCGGGAGGTTGTGAGTTCGACCCTCATCCGGTCCACACGGCTCGCCATTATTTATCTACTAAAGCCTTCGGCAAGTTCTCGCGAATTTTTTAACGCTTTCTATGCTTCGCATATACGAAAGCTAAAATTCGTGATCAGAATGAAGCAGTTCATTCTGATCGTCCTAGGGTCCACCAAATTTGATTTGCCGAAGAAGTTGCCTCGGGGCTTCGCCCCTCGGCATTGGTTTCCGCCAAGAAATTCCAGGGGGTTTTGAATTAATATGATTAAAATTTTAGTACAATAATCAAATGACATTCCGTAAATTTCTTTACGACTATATCTTGGCTCAAGGTTTTAGATTGCAGGACTATCCTAAATTATTTCTGTGGGTACCCATACTCGGTGATGTCTATCGAATCAAAAGAAGATCTGTGGATCACCTCCAACTCCAGCGCGGAAATAAAGTATTAATTTATAGTATTGGCGCGGGCTTCGGGCTGGATTTTATTCTAGAAAGAATTGGGGAAACTGGATTTGTGGTTGGTGTGGACTTTTCTGAAAGCATGCTTAAAATAGCACAAGAAAAAGTAGATAAAAATGGATGGAAAAATGTCCGGTTGGTTCTAGCTGATTTAAGAAAGTATGACCCCTCGCTTGATATTGACCATAAAGTTGATGCGGCTTTAAGCATTTTTGGATACTTGGATAAAGAAGTTATAGCCGACTTAATTAACGCTCTTAATCCAGGAGGCCGTATCGTAATCTCTGGACCTCAACCATTAAAAGGTTGGAGGAAAATATTTTACCCGGTTACTTTCGTGCCAGAAATGATATTTGGATTGACTTGGAAAAATTTACATCAATTCCCTGGTTATATTGATATTTTTAAAAAAGATCTAAAGGAAGTGAATATTGATGAAAAAACATTTGCAAAATATTTTGTTGCAGTTTCAGGAATAAAAAAATGATTGTGCAAAAACCAAAACTATTACATATTGCTTTATAAGACTATGATTTCTCAAAAACTTAAAACTATATTTTACATCTCAATTCCAGTGTTCATCGCACACGGACTAGAGGAAATTTTTAACGGTTTTTACAACGTTGATTGGAGTTTTAAGTTCATGTTTGGATTTCTTGAAACGATGTCTGTACCGCAAGCTACATTTATTACTTTCCAAGTAATGATATGGATAGCTTTCATAGTTTTTGCATTTTTGATTGCGAGCGAGAAATGGCGATTGCGGTTATTGATACTTCCCGGAATAATTTACATTATTGAACTTCATCATATTTGGAAAGCATTGGAGAGTTGGAGTTATTATCCGGGAGTAATAACCTCAATCGCCTTTCCAATCATTGGCTTTCTATTTTGGAAAGAATTATTAATAAATTGGAAAAATCATGTTTAAAGTTATCGCATTTGCGAACACACTCGCAATCATAGATTTAATACTTCATCCACTTTTCCATTTGTGGATTTCAATTGCGCCTCGCTCTTACGAATGGGCGATGAATTTGTTTGTTGCCGGATTACATCTCCAAGTGACCGATTTTGATTCAAGCTTGAGCCACATCGTGCTCGGCACAATTGTTGAGGCATCTGCTTTTTGGATTCTTGGAGCTATGATTGCTTTGATTTATAATAAGCTTGCGAAATCTTAACTGCGGCGTGCCAGCTTTGCTGGCTTGAATTGCGGCGATTTTGAAAAAAGGTCAGTTCCGAAACCCGTCCGCATTAGTTTTCAGAGTTCTCTGCAAAGTGGGTTCTGACTTTTTCAAACAAACACCACCAATGAATAAAACTAATCTCGAATTAAAACATTATTGCGGCAATTTTGATCAAGTAAGAAAAGTTTTGAAAGAAATTGGCGCAAGAAAAGAAATCGTCAAAAAACAGAAAGACTATTTTTTTAATTTGCCATTACACCCGGATAAATTAGGAAGGTTAAAACTTAGGATAGAAAATAAGGAACAAACCCTAGTTTATTATGAACGCCCGGATTTTATAAAAGGGGAGGCTGTTGCCGCCAAAATTAAATTATATGAAGTTAAGGACTCTCGGTTAGTAGATTTTATTAAGGGAATCCTTGGAGTTAAAGCAGTTGTAGAAAAAACCAGAGAAGTATGGAGAATAGGTAATACTGTTTTTCACCTAGATAATGTTAAAGGAGTTGGTAAAATTTTTGAGATCGAATTACAAAAGAAGGGCAGAATTACATCTTCAGACCAGAAACTATTCAAATCCTACCAAAACAAATTATTGCCCCACCTGGGCAAAGTGATTAAAGGCTCAAATGTAGATTTGGTTCCTGCAATGTCAAGGTAGCTTGACATTTTAATAAAAATAACGTATAATTAAAAAAGCAAGTTGTCATCAAGGCTCTGTTCAGGAGGTGTGGGATGTTTTGGATCATTGGCGTCTTTTGGACGCTTGGGGCGTTCGTTGCCGCGGTTCCCTTGTGGATTTACGGCGTCGGTCTCCTGGTCATTTACCTGGCGAGCCAGGTAAAGGTCGTGTCGTCGCCCCGCGTAGAAGTAGTTTCGCCCTGGGCGGTGAACTGGCCCGAGAAGGTGGAGTCAGAAGGGCTGACGTCGGACCGTGCACCGGTCGCATGCACCTCTGACCTCATCGCATCTTCGATGCCGGAGCTCGGATCTGCAACTGTGCAGGTCATGAAAGACAATCTGGAGTGCATGGTGCGAATCGTGGCAGCCAGATGGACGGCGGAGGAGATCGAGAAGGACCGCTTGGGTTTTGGCAGCGAGGTCCTTCGGAGGTTCGAGGCGATAACCGGCTCGAACGAGTGGCCCTCGGTCGAGATCGTGGAGGTGCGGATCGGCCCGCCCGATTCCGGCCGGCCGCAGGTCTCCGACGCCGAGAGTCGGTGAAGATGAACCGCCTGTCTCAAGGCTCCCGTGGTGGCGACATCACCACGAGGAGCCTTTTTTATTTTAAAAAATTGACAAATTATTTAAATTGGTTAAAATATAACTAGTTACTTAGTTAATAGAATGAAAAGATCTGACTTTCGGGTTGTAGATACGAAGACTGATGAGTTTGGAAGAGTTTGGACGATCGGTGTGCAGGGGAGTCCAGTCCATCTTACTGATGAAATTTTGATTACCACTTCATGCAGATGCGGGGAGGAACTATGCGATACAGTTACGGCTTTGGAAGTAAGTTCTACTGCGAAGCACAACACCCTCTTGTCTCAATGTAATGAGAGTGTGCTGGTTCCGATAGGAGTTAGAATTACGGCCCTTGAAGAAGCGAGAATTATTCACGAGAGAAATTTAAGAATTAGATCCGAAGGCGGAGGTTCCAGACAAGGAATTCCCGACTGTTAATGTCATGGGTCACCAAAAGGTGGCCTTTTAAATTTTTAAAATATTGACCAGTATTCTCGAGTTATTTTTAGGCATGAGGGTTTGATTTCTTCCCCCAGAGAATTACATAATTCTAAAGCTTTTATGTCCGAGTGGTAATAAGATATAAAGTCTATGACTGCTCCCTCGATGCATTTTTGTTTTTGTTCAGCAGTTTTTCCTAATTCGCATATTTCTTTTGTTTTGGCGGCATTGCTTATGGTATTCCCCGAAGCGTCTCTTCCTATACTTATGTAGCACTCATCGCGAAAATCTTCTTCTATTTCCGAACACATATCGAATACTTTTTCGAAATCATAATTTATTATTTTCAAAACATACGAAGTTTGTCCTAAATAGCATTCGTCTCTGTATTTTTTATTTACTTCAGGGCATGGAAAGAATGGCTGGTCAGGATTTAAGTATTTGGTTTTGTGATTTTTCCCGTCGGCAATTACGTTTTCCATAAAAACTCCCGTCCCACACCACGACCGGACCAAAGCACCTCTCAAGTTATTACACATATCTAATGACCGAAAGACTTCGTTGTTTGTAAGGGCCATTAGCCCGTGGCCCAAACCGTGAACGCAATTATATCGGTCGAAAGAAATCCGGCCAGGGATTCCGGAGCAGATTTTATTTATTTCGCTTTTCAAATTATCTTTACCAACCTCTGCGACTATTTGTTCCATTACGCCGTGGTAGTAGCCAGACCAACAAAATGGGTCGCCCTCAGCGAACGCGCCCAGGACATTAGAAGATTTCTCGGCATAAGTTCTGCCAATACTATGTATGAGAGGGTGGCACAAGTTTCTAACATACTCATTCACACCATACCTACCCTTCAAATCTGCGATCGCCAGATTTAAATCACTTAAGGCCAAAGCGCGATAGTATTTGTCATAGCAGCTGAACTTTGATTCTTCGCCTTGGCATATTGTTTTAAGTTCTTCTTTTGGAAGCGGAGGAATATTGTTTCTGTGTATTGGGCTGAATGCCAGGTTTTGATCTTTGTTTAAATAAAAGTCTAAAAAACCCAAAATGGCGATTGCAACAGAAAGTACTAAAATTGTTTTTTTGAAATTTATCACAACTTGTGTATATTAATTCCCGGTCCCTTAAACATTAATGGAAGAACAGCTTAAGAAGCTTTTGCCGCCAGCCAAGGAAAAGATCCAACCATACGGCTTAAAATTAACAGGTTTACATTATTTTACCACTAAACCAAACCAAAGGTCTCAGAAAAAACGTAAGTGTCTCTCAGTGTGTTTCGATGCCATAACCAATAACATAAACTTTTTCGGTTCGGATTACGAAAACTGGAGAAGGGTCCAGTTGGTGGAACTTGCTTATGAAATCGGTTTTGATTTCCTTTCTAAAGTATTTCCTGATTTTGAAATCTGGTTGGATTTCAAGATTAGTTTGGCCGGCTCGCTGGTAGCAACAGAGCCATTTTCTAAAAGCCAGGGATTGAAAGAGAAATCGGTTGATGTGACTAATGACAACGATGTTTATTTTGTTCCGCTGGCGGAATTATTGGCCAAAGGAGAAATAGAAGAAGATTGCACCCTTGACCAATATTGCAGGAGATACGGATTGGATATGGTGCTTAAGCATGGTTGGCACTGCATAAGCCCCGACAATTCAAGCGTCGAAGCCCTTGAAGCGATATTCGATGTTCAAAAAGTCGAATCCGTTTTGGAAATAGGCTCCGGGGTCGGCATTTGCGGTGTAGCTGCCCAGAGACAGGGGATAGAAGATTTTACGTTTGTTGATTCAAGTCCGACCGTTTGCGAATACCTTAGAGGTAAGTTCCCTTCCTATAAAGTTAACCAAAGCAATGTTTTTGAATTCAACTTTGAAAGAAAGTGGGACGTGGCCCTTATAGGTATTCCCTATGAATTGAATCCGTGGTTTTTGGAACAAAAGGGCTGGAGTCTGGTCAGGCAGTGCAAGGTCGTGATTTTCCAATCTGCTTGCGTGGGCTTTTTCCAACATGAGAACGATTGGATACACGGCATTGGCAAATTTGAAGATTGGCCGTGGTGGAGTGGGCGGCAGACAGTAAGGCATTATTTTGAGAATTCTTTGCAGTTCAACTTTGAATGGCAGACGTGTATCGTGGCGACCCACAGTGAACTGACGTTGAACATGATTTGTGGGGAAATGTTAAGACGAGGTTTTAGTTGTTCATCCGAATATAAATATATTAAATTGTAACGGGCATCATTTGATGCCCGTTTTTATTTATGATTTAATATGGTCAATACTACTTAATATGGTCAACCCTATTTATCTAATAATTACCATGGTCTCGGCGGCGACGTTAACTCTTCTTGCCATCAATCTTTATGTGTTGGTTAAATCCAAAAGCAAAAAACCGGAAGAGACTCTTGTTTTACACCAAAGATTAGATTCACTTTCCCAGCTTGTTTCCGACCAGCTTCGGGAGAGCCGCGAATCGACCCAACGGGCGACTCTGGCTGTTCACCAACAAGTTCAAGGATTTACCCAAGGCATGACTCAGTTGCAAGAAGGACTCAAGCAGATGCATGATTCAGTCAAGAATGTCTCTTCTTTCCAGGATCTGTTCCGCAATCCCAAGCTTCGTGGTCAATGGGGCGAAATGTCCCTTGAAGCATCGCTTGCCCAATATTTCCCCCGCGACAGGTACGGGATACAGCATTATTTCAGTTCCGGCGAAGCAGTGGATGCCGTTTTAAAACTTCCCAATGAGATCCTTTTGCCGATTGATTCAAAGTTCAACTGGGATAATTTCCAGAAGATGGTCAATTCTGATAATGATATCCATCGGGATGGTTTTCGTAAGCTGTTTTTGTCGGATGTTAAGAAAAAAGTTGATGAGATAGCGACCAAATATATCCTGCCCTCCGAGGGCACAACCGATTTTGCTTTAATGTTTGTGCCCGCAGAGACGGTTTACTATGAGATGATAAACAATATCAAAGACGTAGATATTCCCGAATATGCCAGAAAGAAAAAGGTCATGCTTGTTTCGCCAAACACCTTTGCTCTATCGGTGTCAGCTATTCACCATTGGTATCGTGATATGCATATAAATAAACAGACGCAATCAATAATAAAGAAACTCGAGAGAGTTGTAGCCGATAGTTCAAAACTATCTGATGACTTCCGCAAACTTGGCAATCACCTTTCAAATGCCAGATCCTCATACGACGATACAGAGAAGAGGCTTGAATTGATGGTTGATAGAATACAAAAGGTAGTAGAGATGGGGGAACCAGACAACTCAGACAAAATAGAAGCACCTAAAGCTTGATTTGAATTCAAAACCAGGATTTAGTATACTGTTTTCCATGTCTATAATGTTATTTTCTCTAATAGGGTCGTTGGTTTCTTTGGGGTACGGAGCTTATTTAATTTGGCAGGTTCTCAAGAAGCCGACTGGGGACGAAAAGATGCAGTCTATCCAGAAAGCTATACAGGAGGGGGCCACAGCATATCTCAAAAGACAGAACCAGACAGTGGCCGTGGTCGGTATAGTGGCCGTCGCCATTCTGTGGTTTTTGCTTGGTCAAACTATGGCTATGGGATTCATTGTTGGCGCTGTTGCTTCGGCATTTGCTGGTTATGTAGGTATGATGGTGGCTGTCAGGACAAATGTAAGAGTTGCCCAAGAAGCTAGACATGGTTTAGCGCAGGCCTTCGACTTGGCTTATAAAGGCGGAGCTGTTACTGGATTTTTTGTTGTTGGCTTGGCCCTTTTGTCTTTAACTTTGTTCTACTGGTTAACCAATGATGTAAGAGCGTTGGTTGGTTTGGGGTTTGGTTCTTCTCTGATTTCGGTATTTGCTCGATTGGGCGGCGGAATATTCACCAAAGGCGCAGATGTTGGAGCGGACCTGGTTGGCAAGGTTGAGGCCGGTATTCCTGAAGATGATCCTCGCAACCCAGCCGTAATTGCCGATAATGTCGGCGATAATGTCGGCGATGATGCCGGTATGGCCGCGGACTTATTTGAAACTTATGTCGTATCAGCTCTATCCGTCATGTTACTTGGTGACTTGATGTTTAATGATCCAGTTGTGGTCGTATTTCCTCTTTTAGTTGGGGGATTGGCTGTTATGGCTTCGGTGGTTGGCTCCTTATTTATTAGGCTCAAGAAAGGAATCATGGCCGCTTTATATAGAGGATTAGGCGTAACGGCTGCAATTTCTATCGGTTTATTTTATTGGATTTCACATGATATAAGAATTGGTGATATTCCAAGCATGAATGTTTTCTGGTCTCTTGTAACTGGAATAGTGGTGACTGCGTTGATGGTTGTAATTACTGAATACTTCACATCCAAACAATTCGGGCCAGTCCAAAGCATAGCCAAGGCCTCAACCACGGGTCACGGCACAAACATCATTACCGGTCTTGCTGTTTCAATGAAATCTACCGCCTGGCCAGTGTTGGTTATAGCCGGCGCAATATTCATATCTTTTATGATGGCGGATATATATGGCGTCGCTTTGGCGACAATGAGCATGCTTTCTCTCGCTGGAATAATTATTGCCATTGATGCCTTTGGGCCGATTACCGATAATGCTGGAGGCATCGCGGAAATGGCAGATATGCCTGAATCGGTGAGAGAGATAACCGATCCGTTAGATGCCGTTGGAAATACCACCAAAGCTGTTACCAAAGGTTATGCCATTGCCTCAGCTGGTTTGGCCGCCATGGTTCTGTTTGCTGCTTACACTCAGGAGTTGGCAGATTTTGGTAAAAATACAATTTTCTTATTAGCTGACGTAAGAGTGCTCCTCGGATTATTTATCGGTGGCATGATGCCTTATCTTTTCGGTTCATTAGCGATGCAAGCGGTAGGCAAGGCCGGATCTGCTGTTGTCGATGAAGTTAGAAGGCAGTTTAAAGAGAAACCCGGAATTATGCAGGGTACTGATAAACCAGACTATGGCAAGGCGGTAGATATTGTAACCAAAGCTGCTCTAAGGGAAATGATTCTTCCAGCTTTGATTCCTATTCTCTTCCCGATAGTTATTGGCTATTTCTTGGGCGCTGAAGCTCTCGGAGGATTATTAGTTGGCATGATTGTTACTGGTTTATTTGTTGCTATTTCTATGACATCAGGTGGCGCAGCTTGGGACAACGCCAAAAAATATATTGAAGAAGGCAATTACGGCGGCAAGGGCTCAGATGCCCACAAAGCTGCTGTTACTGGCGATACTGTTGGGGATCCATACAAAGATACTGCCGGTCCGGCAATCAATCCGATGATCAAGGTGGCGAATATTGTGGCGCTACTTATTGCTAGGTTCCTCTAATTATCCACATTTCATGGGGGCTATTCTTTTTTAAAATGCTAGTATTAAAAGTAGGTGTTTATGCCCGGTAGTAGAATTTCCAAATGTTTTTAAGGTCGTTACTTTGGAGGAGTGCCGGGTTTTATTTAAAATAGTGTAATTTCTCTATTTTCTTGGAGTTTTTAAAAACACAAGACAATTGGAAATTTCACTACCGGGTATGTTACAAACAGTTGTAGCATCGGATATTGTTAGAGCATCGTTAACCACTCTTTGGACAGGCGTGGCTGCTTTTATTCCTAAATTAGTAGCTGCAGTGGTAGTATTTCTCATTGGCTGGCTCATCGCTATGCTATTGGGTAAAGCTGCTTACCACATTGTCAGGGTTCTTCACGTCGACAGTGCATTGACCAAAGTCGGTTTCAGACGAGCTTGGGAGCGCAGCGGTTTCAAACTCGATACGCCTCACGTTTTTTATGAATTAGTAAAGTGGTTTTTCATAGTCGTATTCTTGATGGCCGCCACAAATATCTTGGGTTTAGGAGAAGTTACTGAGTTCTTACGAACCGTAGTATTCTACCTGCCTAATGTAATAGTAGCTGCCATTATTCTGCTCATCGGTATCTTGGTTGCTAAATTCCTAGAGGGTTTGGTCCGTGCTTCTGTTAAAGCCGCTGGCTTAATGTCAGCTAATTTCTTAGGAGCTTTGACCAAATGGGCAGTATTCGTATTCTCGCTTTTAGTTGCTTTAGCGCAGCTTGGCGTAGCCGATGATATTATCAGGATCGTTGTTGTTGGCTTTGTTGCCGCAGCAGCTCTCGGTGTAGGTTTATCATTCGGTTTGGGAGGCGTAAGACATGCTGATGAAATGTTGGCTAATCTTCGCCGACGAATGGGAGAGTAGATCTACTATCTCAACTAAAAACCGCCTTGAAGCGGTTTTTAGTTGCAATTAATTGTAGGTTTACTATTCTTAAAATAGAATCTTAAAACTACTCTATGGTCAGCAAACTGCTTTTTGTTGCACTTTTGATTTTGTCTATGCCTCTATATTCTTGCGCCCAAAGATTGCCTCCATTCGATAATGAACAATGGGAGATCAATTACCAGCTATTGGAAAGGGTCGAATTGTTTTATTCCAGTCTCGCCAGCGGTAGATATGACCAAATAGAGCAAATGGCTGGTCAGAACATAAAAAATAGCTTCAATACCGAAGCTTTAGAAAGTGTATTTAAAAATTCTTCTGTTTATACGAATTCACCAGTTGTCGATGCTTTATTTCTACCATTTGCTGTGACCAGAGCTAACGTTTTCTATGGTTTTGAAAAAGAAACCCCATACTATGTATGCGAAAAAATGATTTGGCAACGAGTAGATGGCGACTGGTATTTTACCGCAACTCGCATTGATTGCCGTCTGGAAATCCGCTAATTTTTTTAGCGGATTTTTATAGTATATTAACTAGTCGCTCGTAAGCTTCTTTGAGAAGTTTTTTTAAGGTTTCGGTTTCGTTTTTTGAGAATTTGGATAAAACAAAATTTCTGACGAATTCATCGCGTTTTTTGTCTGATTGCTTGCGAGCCGTTTTCAGGGATTTGGTAGATATTCCAATTTTGAGACGGTATATGTCCTTTGTTTTTATTGCTTTATGAATTGACTCAACACCTTTGTGCCCCCCCGAGCCTTTACCAAGCGAAAGCTTAAAGTTGCCAAAATCGATATCGAGGTCGTCGTGAACTACTATTATGTCTTTGGGTTTGATTTTATAAAATTTGAGCAATTTGGCAGCAGATTCGCCACTCTTATTTACGTAGGTCTGGGGCTTGGCTAAAACTACGGATGTTTTATCTATTTTAGATTTTGCTACAAATGAGTTGAGGTTTTTATTATATTCAAATTCGGCTTCATTTTTCTTAGCCATGTAATCTAGCGCTATAAATCCTATATTGTGCCTAGTTTCTTGATATTCAGGATCTGGATTGCCTAACCCTATTATGAGTTTAATTTTAGCCATCTAGCATATTATAGCTTTCATTGAAATTATAATCAAACAAGAATATAATATATCTATTCAATGCAACAAGATGAATCAAAAACTCTAGAAAATACCCAGGAAAATCCTAAAAGCGAGTCACTTTCATTCGTATGGGAAACAATCAAGATCATAATTATCTCTCTTGCTATAATCGTTCCAATAAGGTATTATCTAGTACAGCCGTTTTTTGTAAAAGGGGCCTCTATGGAGCCCAATCTCGAAAATGGGGATTACCTTCTGGTAGACGAGCTGTCTTACCGGCTAGGAGAGCCGAAGAGGGGTGAAGTTATAGTATTTCGCTACCCTTACGACACGTCTCAATTTTTTATAAAAAGAATCATAGGTCTTCCCAGTGAGACCGTGGAGATAAGAAATAATACAGTTAAAATATACAAAGATGACAAGGCTGCCGGTACCGTATTACAAGAAGATTATTTGCCTTCATCACAAAAAACTACTGGCGATACAACCATCAAATTAAAAGACGACGAATACTTCGTAATGGGTGATAACCGCATCCAAAGCTCAGACTCAAGAAAATGGGGACCCCTAAACAAAAAATACATAGTCGGCAGAGCCTTTGTGAGGCTTTGGCCATTTAACGAACTAATAACTATTAGAGAGGTAAATTATGATTTCTAAAAAATCCAAACAATTCCAGATACCCAAAGGAATGCACGACATATTGCCGGAGGACCAGAAATACTGGAGATACATAATGAAAAAAGCCGAATCACTGCTTGATTTTTACGGTTTTGAAAGATTAGATACACCGATAATGGAGTCTACCGACCTGTTTGTTCGTTCGGTAGGCGAGACTTCGGATATTGTCGAAAAAGAAATGTACACCCTAAGGACTAAGGGTGGCGACAGCCTTACATTAAGGCCAGAGCTTACGGCTTCAATAGCCAGGGCTTATATAGAGAATGGAATGAATGTCAGGCCTCACCCCGTGAAACTCTACACCATGGGTCCAGCATTCAGGCACGATCAGCCTCAACTGGGAAGATATAGGCAGTTTCACCAATTAGATCTAGAAACGATAGGCGATAGCTCGGAGATAATAGACGCCGAATTGATTTTTATGGCTCACAAATTATTGGACAGCGTGGGATTGGATAACTACAACGTCCACGTCAACAGCATAGGCGATGCTCAGTGCCGGCCGGCATACATAAAAGCCCTCAAAGATTATTACAAAAATAAATTAAAAAAGGTTTGCGCGAATTGCAAATTAAGATTCAAAACGAATATTTTAAGGATGGTGGACTGCAAAGAACCTGAGTGTCGCGAGGTGTCAAAGGAAATCCCTCAATTCGTAGATTATTTAGATGACGAGTGCCGAGCTCACTTCAAGCACGTTCTGGAGTTTCTAGATGAAGTAAAAGTGCCATATATTTTGAACCCAACTCTAGTAAGAGGCTTGGATTATTATACCAGGACGGTATTTGAATTTTTGCCTGACGAAGAAACTGGATCACAGTCCAGCGTTTTGTCGGGAGGAAGATATGATCGGTTGATAGACATGTTGGGCGGATCAAAAACACCTGCCGCCGGCTGGGGCATGGGTATGGAGAGAGTCGTCCTAGCAATGAAAGAAAGGAATGTCCACGTTCCGGAAGTAACTTCCAGGCCCAAAATATTCCTCGTCCAATTGGGAGAAGCGGCAAAAAGAAAAAGCTTGAATCTGTTTGAAAGTTTCCGCAAAGCCGGCATAGAGACTAAATCTTCATTGGGGCGGGATAGCATCAAATCGCAGCTAAGGATAGCCCACCGCTTGGGCGCCAAGTTTACTTTGATATTCGGCCAGAAAGAAGCTTTGGACGGGACGATTATTCTGAAGGAAATGGAAACCGGCGTCCAGGAAACAATTCCTGTAGAGAAAATAGTCGATGAAGTAAAAAAACGCTTGAAGGGTTAAGTGGCATGATATCAGATGTTTTTTGTAAAATAATAAATGGCGAATTGAAGACGGATTTCGTGTATAAAGACGAGGATTTCATTGTCATCAAAGATATAAATCCTCAGGCGCCAGTACATTTGTTGTTGGTCCCGGTTAAGCATTTTTTTGATATTCACGCTATGATAGAAGCAGATTCAGGATTGTTTGAGAAAGCTTTTAAGGTTGCAGATAAAGTCGCCCACGAAGTGGGCTTAACAGAAAAGGGATATCGTTTAATAATTAATGAAGGGGAAGATGGAGGTAAGTTGGTCCCGCACTTCCATATGCATATATTGGGTGGCAAACGTTTGGGACCCAAGATCGTAAAGTGAATACAACCTGTCAGCGAGAGTTGCGGGTGGCTAATATGTATTAAGCCACAACCGCAACTCTCGTCCTGAAAGGATTTGCCCAATTTCTTCGTTAGAATCTGCGTTTGAGACTCGATGTACTTCTAGTACATCTCGTCTCAAGCCTCGATTCCTGCCTAGAACTTGGGCAACCTGACAAGTTGTTACATTTTATAATTAGAACGCAGCTGGCTTGGCCAAGATTGAGGCAAAAGCGAGCATTGCGAGGAAAGTGTACTAGAAGTACATTGACGAGCAAGCGGAGCTTTTAACGAAAATATTGGCCAAGAGCGTACTGCTTAGACTGACGAAGTCAGTCAGCAGAGAGGCCAGCAAGTTATAAAAGAAGGGAGGAATATTTATGGTTAAAGTAGACCGAAAACCAAATGAAAGTGTAGGCAGCCTTTTAAGGCGTTTTAATCGCTTTGTTCAGCAAAGCGGCGTTTTGGTTAAAGCAAAGACAAGCCAGTTTAGGCAACGCAAGCAAACTGAACGCAAAGAAAAAATGGCAGCCATCATGGGCTTGCACCTGGGCGCCTTAAGAAGAAGACTTGAGAAGCTTGGCAAATATGACGAAGATACGTTTGAAGAAGAGAAGCGTAAACTTAAACAAGAATTAGATTTATAATATGTTAAAGGAAAAACTGACCCAAGACTTGAAAGAAGCGTTGAAGTCTGGAAATGCTAAGAAGCGATTAGTTGTTGGCATGGTTTTAAATTCGGTTAAAAATAGGGAGCTTCAGAAAAGGGCAAAGTCGGGCAAAGAAGAAGCCCTAAATGACGAAGAAATACTGGAAGTCATAGCTTCTGAAGTTAAAAAACGAAAAGAATCTATTGAAAGTTTCAAGGCTGGAGGCAGGGAAGAACTGGCCCAAAACGAAAAAGAAGAGCTGGATATTTTAATGACATACATGCCTGAGCAGATGTCCGAAGATGCGATAAGAGAGGTAGTGAGGCAAACAATAAAAGACATGGCTTCGCCCGCCGAAGCTTTAGCGAAGGCGGGGCAAGTAATCGGTGCCGTAATGGCCAAACTCAAAGGCAAAGCCGAAGGCGGCCTAGTCTCCAAAATAGTAAAAGAAGAATTGTCAAAACCGGCTTAAACAGCCGGTTTTGGTTTGCTGTTAGTTTTAAATAATGTAGAATAAATCATCATGATTGATCTAGTTTTCAAAAATTGGACTATTCTAAAGGCGCCAGGGAAAAAGTTTTTCACAAGCATTTTGGAAAAAGGGGCCAAGGTTTTGAATTTGAATAAAAGTCTTGAGATAAGCATAAACATTGTCGGAGCCATGAAGATAAAAGAACTAAATAAAAAACACAGAAACAAAGACAAATCTACGGACGTCTTGTCTTTTCCTCTCGGCGACGGCAATGGTGACTTGTTCATATGTTTATCCATTGCCAAAAAGCAAGCAAAAAGCGAGAATATAAGTATTGAAAAGAGACTAGCTCGTCTGACTGTGCATGGATTTTTGCATTTACAAGGGCATGATCACGAAAGATCCGAACGTGATGCCAAAAAGATGTTTAATCTTGAAAATCAAATTCTTTCAATACTTAATTTTTAGTTTTTCATTTTTAACTTTTAATTTTTTATGGCCCGACCATATCTTATTTCAGGTATAGACGTGGGAAATTCCCAAGTCAAAGTTGCTATCGCGAAAGTAGAACGCGATGGTTTGGGGCCGGAAATTATCGGATTTGGCAGTGCGCCATCAAGTGGTCTTCGCAAGGGAGTCGTGGTTGATATGGAAGAAGCCATAAACAATATCAAGTCAGCTGTTCAAAGAGCTGAAGCAATGGCTGGAGTACAAGTGAGGAGGTCTTACCTCGCTGTAAACGGCATCCACATCAAAACCCAAGTATCTCGAGGCGTCATAGCCGTATCGCGCGCCGATAACGAAATATCCCAAAGCGACATAGACCGCGTATTGCAAGCAGCCTCAGTGGTGAGTATTCCCGCAAACAGGGAAATCATCCACGTCATACCCAGGAATTATATAGTCGATGGCACGGAATACGTTAAAAACCCTCTCGGGATGAAAGGCGTCCGTTTGGAAGCCGAAGTCTTTATAATCGACGGCCTTTCGCCGAATTTAAAAAACGTAGCTAAGTGCGTCAACGAAGCCGGCATAGAAATATCAGGATTAGTTTTTGCTCCTCTGGCATCGTCTTTGGCAGTCCTGGATAAAAGCCAAAGGGAAAACGGTGTGATGAATCTTGATTTTGGCGGCGGTACATCCACCCTCACAGTATTTGAAGAGTCAGAGCTGATCCATAATGCTGTCTTACCGCTTGGTTCAAAGCATATTACGAACGATCTGGCCGTTGCCTTAAGGACATCTTTGGATATTGCCGAAAGGATAAAGTTGGAACATTGCTGCACATCTGACGCCGAGGATCTAAGGCGAAAGGAGAATTTGGACTTATCGAAGCTATTAGAAGAAGAAAATTTCATAGTTCCTAAAAAGCAACTAGTAAGAGTGGTTGATGCCAGAGCCCAGGAACTTCTGGATATAGTAAGCAACGAACTCAAAAAAGTTTCCAAGAATGGTTTGCTTCCAGCCGGGGTGGTTATAAGTGGTGGCGGCGCGAATTTGCCTGGACTGGCTTTATTAATAAAAGATAAGTTGAGGCTGCCTGTCAAAATAGCAAAACCAAACATTCGTGGGGTTATGGATGCCGCTTCCGATCCGTCCTACGCCGTTGCTATCGGCCTTGTTTTGTGGGGTCATGATCAAGAATTTAGCGGCACTAAAAATAAAAATTCCCAGTTCGCTTCAGGAGACGAAGGTTTTAAGAAATTTTTAGACTGGTTAAAGAATTTTCTCCCTTAGACTTAATTTAGAGGCAGTTATCCACAGGAATTAGGCTTTAAGTTTGCAGGCTTTTTTTATTTGTGATAAGACGGGGTATAACATAAATTTTTTCTCTCATTATGGCCAACATAAAACCTCCATTCGAAACATTTGCTAGGATCAAAGTAGTCGGTTGCGGCGGTTCTGGCGGCAATGCGCTAGCAAGAATGATCGAAGCCAGGATACATGGCGTCGAATTTATCGCTGTTAATACTGACGCCCAGTCATTACATGGAAGCAATGCTCCGGTAAAGATCCATATTGGCAAGAGTCTGACCAAGGGTCTTGGCGCCGGAATGAATCCCGAGATTGGACGACAAGCCGCTGAAGATACCAAGGAAGAAATAATGAACGCATTGAAAGGTGCCGATATGGTGTTTATCACTTGTGGTTTAGGTGGCGGTACCGGTACGGGCGCTGGTCCGATCGTTGCTGATATTGCTAAGGACATTGGTGCTTTGACTGTCGGTGTGGTTACCAAACCATTCAGTTTTGAAGGCGCGCAGAGAATGAGAATTGCCGAAGAAGGCTGGAATATATTAAGAGACAAAGTAGACGCATTAATTACTATTCCTAATGATAGGCTTTTGTCTGTAATTGACCGCAAAACCCCCTTACTTGAATCCTTTGCTATTGTAGATGATGTATTAAGGCAAGGCGTGCAGGGTATTTCAGATTTGATTACTATTCCAGGTATAGTCAACGTAGACTTTGCGGATGTTAAAGCAGTCATGGCCAACTCTGGCTCGGCTCTTATGGGCATAGGAAGGGCATCGGGAGAAGATAGGGCCATAGAAGCCGCCAAGATGGCAATCAATTCTCCGCTTTTGGAAGTTTCCATAGATGGGGCTAAGGGCGTGTTATTCAATGTGTCCGGCGGTATGGATATGGCTATGGCTGAAATAAACGAAGCGGCCAGGATTATTACCGAACACATAGACCAAGATGCAAAAGTAATCTTCGGAGCAGTTTTAGATGACAAAATCAAAAAAGGTGAAATCAAAATCACAGTCGTTGCAACAGGTTTTACTAATGGCCACCCTGTGGCTGCAAAACCTGTCGGCGCTTCGTTCCAAGGACCTAGTCTTTTTGAGACCATAAAGAAGCAGAGTCAAAGCCACACCAATGGATCCTCTGGGCCAGTTAAAGAAATCGTCGATCCATCTCTAAACGACGAAGAATTCGATATCCCGGCTTTCATAAGAAGGAAGATGAAGTAACAAATTCGCTCTAGTAAGAGCGAATTTGTTACTTATCAACAATTTCACCCTCTTGAGGTGGAATCGTTTTATTTTTATAATGAAGTTAAGTTAATGGGAACTGTTTTAAAAATGATTCTCGGAAGTTGAATTAAGCTCGCGTGAATGCGAGCTCCAAACTTTTTTTAAGGCCTAAAATACTGCCTTAGAGCAGTATTTTTGTCAAATTTTTATGTCCAATCCAATATACCAGGAACAACTAAACCAGCTAGAAAATACAAACGAAATCAAAGACGGAAACGGACATACGAATGGCAATGGCCACGCCGTTACTTTTGATAAAAAAGGATTCTCTTGGTCACGGCTTTTTGGAACTACCCATCCGTACGATGAGATAAATTGGGAAACTAGGATTGCAAAAATAACAAAAGGCGACGGAACAGTCGTGTTTGAACAAAATAACGTCGAAGTTCCTAATTTTTGGAGTCAGACAGCAACTGATATTGTAGCTTCAAAGTATTTCAGGGGCCGGTTAGATTCTCCTGAAAGAGAATATAGCGCAAGGCAGATGGTTGATAGAGTTGCAAAGACGATTGGATATTGGGGTTTCAAGGACGGATATTTCGCAACCCTGGGCGACACAGAGAATTTCATACAAGATTTGACTCATCTTTTGATAAATCAATGCGCCGCTTTTAATAGCCCGGTTTGGTTTAATGTCGGTGTTCATCCAAAGCCGCAATGTTCGGCTTGTTTCATTCTTGCCGTGGAAGATAATATGCAATCGATTTTGGATTGGTACCGAGATGAGGGCTGGATATTTAAATATGGTTCCGGATCAGGCACCAACCTGTCTAAACTAAGATCATCCAAAGAGCCTTTGTCCAAAGGCGGATATTCTTCAGGGCCTGTTTCATTTATGAAAGGCGCAGACGGGGTCGCTAACTCCATACGTTCCGGAGGTACGACTCGCAGGGCGGCAAAAATGGTCGTTTTAAATGTAGACCATCCTGACATAAGGAGTTTTATTTATTGCAAGAAGATAATCGAAGATATGACCAAAGCTTTGGCCGGCGCCGGCATCAAAGATTCTATTGAAGCTGATCTGTTCGATCCTTATACTTTATTGCCATATCAGAATGCCAATAACTCAGTAAGAGTCACAGACGAATTTATGAGGGCTGTTGAGGCTGATGGATACTGGGATTTAAAAGCTATAACGACTGGCCAAACCCTAGAGACAGCGAAGGCCAGAGAAGTGATGGAATGGATAGCGGACGCAGCTTGGCATAGTGCCGATCCGGGCATGCAGTATGACACCACAATCAACGAGTGGCACACCGCTTCGGTTACAGGCAGGATCAATGCTTCCAATCCTTGCAGCGAGTATATGCACCTTGATAATAGCGCCTGCAATCTGGCTTCTCTTAATCTCCTCAAATTTTACAAAGATGGAAAGTTCAATTCTGAATTTTTCAAAAAAGCCGTTGATACGATGATAATTTCACAAGACATAATAGTCGATAATTCATCTTATCCGACAGAAAAGATAGAAAAAAACGCCAAAGACTTCCGCGAACTCGGACTGGGTTATGCCAATCTGGGCGCCTTGTTGATGATTATGGGATTGCCTTATGACTCCGAGCACGGCAGAGCTTTAGCGGGGCAAATTACTTCTTTAATGTGCGGGGAAGCTTACAAGATGTCTGCACTGATTGCTGATGTAAAAGGATCGTTTGCTGGGTATGAATTAAACAGAGATCCGATGTTGGGTGTTGTCCGCAAACACCTTGGAGAAGCGGAGAGACTTTATAGTTCTTTTTTGAACAATGGTTTTGACGAAGATTTGCTCAATAACTCACGCTTGGTTTGGCACGAGGCTTTAGAGTTTGGCAAGAGGTATGGAGTTAGGAATTCCCAAGTTACCGTATTGGCTCCTACCGGGACCATAGCTTTTCTCATGGATTGCGACACTACCGGTGTCGAGCCCGAGTTGGCCCTAGTCAAATATAAAAAGCTCGTGGGCGGAGGAGTGCTCAAATTAGTAAACAACCAAGTTCCCAAAGCCCTTAAGATATTGGGTTATGCCGAACAACAGATCGAAGAGATTTCAAGATATCTTATAGAAAAAGAAACCATCGAAGGAGCTCCACATTTGAAAGAAGAGCATTTACCGGTATTTGATTGCTCGTTTAAAGCTGCCAACGGTTTAAGGAGCATCCACTATATGGGTCATGTCAGAATGATGGCGGCTGCCCAGCCTTTTATATCCGGAGCCATTTCCAAAACAGTTAATTTGCCAAATGATGCGACCAGAGAAGACATTAAGAACGTTTTTATCGAGGGATGGCGACTAGGTCTTAAAGCCATTGCCGTTTATCGTGATGGTTGCAAATCAATCCAACCTTTAAACACCAAAAAAGAATCGGCCGAGAAAACAGCCGGCAAAGAATTGATAGAGAAAGTTAACGGTTACACAAGGATCAAACTTCCCGACGAGAGGCCATCCATTACTCACAAGTTTTCTGTGGGCGGATATGAGAGTTATCTTACGGTCGGTCTTTATCCGGATACCGGCAAGCCCGGAGAGACTTTCATTACTACAGCAAAAGAAGGAAGCACTATTGCCGGACTATTCGATACGATTGCGACCCTGGTTTCTATGTGTTTGCAATCTGGCATACCTCTTAAGATGTTAGTTAAAAAGTTCAAAGACATGAGGTTCGAGCCCGCCGGATTTACTAATAACCCTCAAATACCGATGGCCAAATCTATTATTGACTACGTGTTTAGGTATGTAGGAATGAAATATTTAAGTCCCGAAGATAGAGAAGAAATATTCGGTCCAGATCTTTCTATTACTGATTTAATAACTGAAAGCCAGCCTCAGATTGAAGCAACCTTGGTTGCATCACCAAATCCAAGAGAGTCAGTGTCGGTTAATGCGGATGCGCCGGCCTGTGCCAATTGTGGAACATTGATGGTCAAAGCCGGTTCATGTTATTCGTGCCCGAATTGTTTTGCCACCACAGGCGTGTGCAATTGATGAGCGATTAATTTTTTAAGAAAGGAGGTGATCCTTGTCGCACAAAAACCAGCCTAAAGCTGGTTTTTGTGTTAATTAATTGATAAAGTTTTTTTATGCATAAATCCCAGGTTTTATTCTATCTATTGGTTTCATTTGTTTTAGGAATTTTTCTAGGCTCTTTCTGGAACATATCTGCCTCCCAAGTCTTATTTTTAATTCTTGTCGGAACAATCACGCTTACAATATCGGGACACAATAAAACATTTGGTTCAACTTCCCGAGGTATAAAAAGAAGGCATCTGGGATTTCTACTGGGCTGCGCGGCCATTGTCCTTACTCTAGGAATACTGAGATTTAATCAATTTGATTCTAACCACAACATTATCATTCAATTTACAGACGATATAGTTGGTGGCAGGGGTGTTGATTATACTGTCAGCGGATATGTGATGAGTGATCCAGAAAAAAGAGGAAATAACACAAAATTTATTTTGGCAGCTAAAAAAATCATACTTCCGGATAGAGAAATTGTCGTTGATGATAATATTTTAGTAACCACTAATCCAACAGACATTAAGTACGGGGATAAAATTTTAGTAACCGGCGCGCTAGCCAGCCCTAAAAATTTTGAGGACTTTGATTACATCTCTTACTTAAAAAAAGACGGGATAAGGGTTTTAATGAATTATCCTAAAAGTATAGTTAGTGATAGCGATTTAAAGCTGGCTGCAAAAGACCGAACTACGACCTCGATATATAGACCGATTTTTTATGTAAAGAATAAATTTGAATCGGCTATAAACAAATCTATCTCTGAGCCGAATGCCTCGTTTATAAATGGGATTTTGCTGGGCACGAGACACGGTATACCCAATGACCTGAAAGATGCGTTCAACAAAACCGGCACCTCGCATATTTTAGCAATCTCAGGATACAACATTGCCATTATCGCCTGGGCCATCCTGGCCGCGTTGGTGTTTTTTGTTAAAAGACGGGTTGCTTTTTGGATCTCGGTATTCATCATCGTTTTATTTACGATTATGACCGGTGCCTCCGCTTCTGTAGTCAGGGCATCGATCATGGGATTGATATTGCTTTTTGCCAGCGGTTACGGCCGTTTACACGATCCTAAGAACGCTATTTTATTTGCCGGCGCGATAATGGTTTTCCAGAACCCGTTTGTTTTAAGGTTTGATATCGGTTTTCAACTCTCTTTTTTGGCTGTCATGGGAATTATTTATTTGCAGCCGTTGTTGAAAGAACAGTTCAAAACCATCCCCGATATCCTGAAGTTAAAGGAATTAAGTTTGATTACGATATCAGCCCATGTTTTTGTTCTGCCTACTCTGATTTATTATTTCGGCGCTTTGTCCCTCGTGTCTCTTCCGGCAAATATTCTGGTATTGCCTTTTTTGCCGGTCACGATGTTTTTGGGATTTGTTACGGGCTTGACCGGTGTTTTCGTCTATCCTTTAGCTCAATTTTTTGGTTATCTGACTTGGGCAATCTCCAAATACATAATTGAAGTAGTAGAAATATTGTCTTCTACGTCTTATTCATCTATTTCTGTAGATATTTCTCTGCCGGTTCTTGTCATAGTCTACGCACTAATTTTCTTTGGTATTTGGCATTTTACTTCTAGGCAAAAATAGGTATAGTAAAAGCATTCTTTTACAATAAATCATGTACCCGGCTATAAAGCTTGTTTTTATTGCTTTACTGCTTTTAGTTGCCGGGTCTCACTCGGCTTTTGGCCAGACAAGCAAGATCTGGGTTGGGCCAACTGATACCAACATGGGAACTACTATACGTTGGGCCAAGAAAGAGGACTTTGATGGCTCCTTTGTTTTTTGCAGGGGATATTATACTACTAGTCGTTATGAATATAACGTTTGGGGCTGGTATGTCGATTACCCCGGGGCCGACAATAACTTTATGATCAGGTTGTCGGAACTTACAAAAACTAGGATTCGAAAAGATAAGAACAAAAGTGCTGTGCATGTAGTTGTGCGCCTGGATAGCGACCTCATTTTCCAGTGCCCTATAATATTTCTTTCGGATGCCGGAACTATCGGACTAAAAGATCCGGAAATTGCCAACCTTCGTGAGTATTTCAAAAAAGGCGGATTTTTGTGGGTTGATGACATATGGGGATCAGCTGGTTTGAATCACTGGCTTGAGCAAATCCGCAAAGTGTTACCAGAAGATAAATATTCTTTGATCGATATTTCGCCAGTCCATCCTATAATGAATATGCAATATACCATCATTGAAGTACCACAGATACCCAATATGGGCTTCTATTATGCTAATCATGGTCAAACTTCAGAGCGAGGCAATGACAGCGAAGAAGCGCATTTTAAAGGCATAGAAGATAAAAGAAAAAAGTTGCTGGTTGTGATGACCCATAATACCGATATAGCTGACACTTGGGAAAGAGAATCAAAATTATATGATCCAACCCAGGAATTTTTTGAAAAGTTTTCACCGATTGGATACCGAATTGGTATTAATATATTTTTATACGCTTTAACTGACTGAGGTAGCGATTCGCTACCTTTTTGCTTGGATTTATGATAAGTAATTTGAATGAAAAAGTTGGGCTTAATTCACCTAATCATTATTCTGTGCCTCTTCGTGTTTGCATTTTCAACCCATTCTACTGCCCAGGAAAAAGACGGACTGTTAAAAATACATTTCTTTGATATTGGACAAGGAGACTCTATATTTATCGAGGCGCCTAATGGAAACCAAGTTTTGGTTGATGGTGGGCCGGACAATACTGTACTGGAAAAACTGGGGCAAGTCATGCCTTTTTACGATAAGGAGATTGATCTGGTGATGGTTAGCCATCCGCACGCAGATCATCTCACAGGTCTCATAGAAGTGCTTAACCGTTATGAAGTGAGAAATACCATCGAGGCTAAAGAAGAGTACGAATCGCCGCAATTTAAACTTTGGCGGAATGCTATCAGTTCCGAGGGCGCCAATAATATAGAGGCTCTGTCGGGAACGGTGATTGATCTGGGCAGCGGCTTGTTTTTAAAAATTATTCACCCAGTCCAGTCGGTGGCTGGCACCAGAACAACTAAGCCTCATGACGATGTGGTGGTAGCAATGCTTGAGTACGGAGAAACAAGGGTTTTGCTGACAGGGGATATGGAGAAAAAGGTGGAAGACAAGTTGGTCTTTGCGGGTGTGGACTTGGACTCGGATGTTTTGAAGGTTGGCCACCATGGTTCCAAGACTTCGACTGCGGATAAGTTTTTAAATGCCGTTACGCCCGAAGTCGCTGTAATTCAGGTCGGCAAAAATAAATATGGCCATCCGGCCGCCGAAGTATTGAAAAGACTTGAGAATTCTGATATAAGATACTATCGTAATGACCTAGACGGCGATATAAAAATTATAAGCGATGGTAACAATTATCAAATAATCAAAACAAACTAAATGTCACACAAAATACAAAAAGAACAGACCCTAATATTAGCCAAACCAGATGCACTTCAACGCGGGATAGTTGGCGAGATAATAAGAAGATTTGAGACGAGGGGCTTAAAAGTCGTGGGCGTGAAAATGGTCAAACCCTCAGCGGCTCATATTAAAAAACATTACCTAGCTACCAAGGAACAACTGGAGGGTATGGGAAACAAGAGTTTGGAAAACTTTAAATTGCTGGGACTAGACCCGGTTAAAGAGCTAGGAACAGCTAGTGCTCTTAAGATAGGACAGATGATAAATAACTGGAACTTTGAATTTTTATCTTCAAGTCCAGTCGTGGCAATGGTTTTTGAAGGTCCCCACGCAGTTGAAATGGGAAGAAAGATCGTTGGTAATACACTTCCTTCCAAAGCCGAGATAGGAACAATTAGAGCCGATTTCTCAGTTGATTCATCTACTTTGGGCAATTTTAATAAACGACCAATCAGGAACATGGTTCATGCTTCGGGCAGTATTTCCGAGGCAAAGAGGGAAATAAGCCACTGGTTTTCCAAAAAAGAACTATTCCAATACAAAAGAGTTGATGAGAGTATTATGTTTGATTAGCTTATGCTATAATGGAGATAGGCCTTTCTTTCGTTGCCAAGCTTTAGAACAAATAATTATCTAGGTGCTCTCATATGATGACAATCCCGTGGGGTTGTCCTTAAGAGCCTAGAGCCGCAAGGCTCATTAGGTAAAAGCTGAAGACTTGTGCAATAAAAGAGAGGCTTTTAGTTTTGCTTAAATTTGTCGGGCCGTGGAGAATCGGACTCCAGCTGCATGACCCCCAGCCACGCGTACTACCATTATACGACGGCCCGAGGTCTAATTTTTATTCAAGGTTTTGATGCAATCGGTGCAGACTTTGGTCCTTTTGCCATTTACCTTTGTCCACTGGAGATTCGGATAGCGTCGAGACTTGGATGTCGGATTATAATGGCCTCGCAAGAGTTTGCGAGTCGTGACCATAACCGTACCTTTTCCGCACATTGGACACTTTGTCATAAGATTTACATATTATAGCATTATTGGTAACATTTCAAGAGCTATGGAAAGTATTCTATTACCCGTATTCCAGGTGGTGGTTCTCCTTTATTCTGTTGTAATTCACGAAGTTAGCCATGGGGCGACGGCATATAGCTTAGGGGACATGACCGCAAAAAATGCTGGCCGTTTAAGTTTAAATCCTCTTCGCCACCTCGATATGTTCGGGTCTATTCTATTGCCGTTGATTTTATTTTTGGCGCGCTCGCCATTCATAGTCGGGTATGCTAAGCCTGTCCCATACGACCCGACCGCGCTCAATGACCGCAAGTACGGCCCAGTTAAAGTTGCTATGGCCGGACCTCTTTCTAATTTGGCTCTCGCTGCCTTATTTGGTCTGACCCTTCGTTTTATGCCGGATGTTTTTTCTTCACCCTTGATACCTGAATTATTCAGTTTTATAGTCTTTTTGAATATTTTATTGGCGGTATTCAATCTTTTCCCGGTTCCTCCATTGGACGGGCATTGGCTTTTGATGGCGTTTCTTCCGCGCAGATTCGATGCGTTCAAAGTATTTCTGTATCAATACAGCCTTGTTTTTCTTTTCGTATTTATTGTTTTTATATTTCCGCTCCTTCTCCCGCTAGTGTCTCTATTGTTCGGGCTCATAACCGGAGTTAGCTTATAAATTGACTAAGATTTGGTTTTGCTGTAATATATTTAAGGATTTTTGACAGGATAAATATGTCCAACAAAACACTTTTGCAAGTCATAACAGAAGCCGTTGATAAAGCTGATAGCATCGAACGCTTGGAAGAAGAAGCCAACGCCGCAGCGACAGAAGCATTAAAACTGATAAAGCCCGAATTCCGGGGTGACTTTGCAAGGTTTGTTGACCACCTCCATGTGCCAGACGCAAAGTTTTTGGCCTATTGGGAAAGTGACCAGGATTGCCAAAAGGCGATGAAAATGGCTTTTGAGCCGATGATCAAAATGATTGAAGAGATGTCGGGCGCTGCAAAGTCTATAGCCAATTGGGGTTCTTCAGATTTGCAATCTGCTTAATCTTTTGCTAAACTATCAAAGACCTTAAAGGTCTTTTTGTTTATGCCGACATTTAGACAACTATTAAAGAAACCAAGAAAATCAGCCAAAGCGAAAACCAAGTCGCCGGCTTTGTCATTTGGTTTTAACCATTTAAAGAATAAGCCAATTCATTACCCAGCCTCATTTAAAAGAGGCGTTTGCATACAAGTAAGGACAATGACCCCTAAAAAGCCGAACTCGGCTTTACGTAAGATAGCCCGAGTCAGGCTTACCAATGGTATGGAAGTTACGGCATATATTCCGGGAGTCGGGCATAATTTGCAGGAGCACTCAGTAGTTGTTATAAGAGGTGGCAGGGTTAAAGATTTGCCTGGAGTAAGGTATCATGTTGTCAGAGGCGTCCTTGATGCCTCAGGAGTAGAAGGTCGCAAACAAGAAAGATCTAAATACGGAGCCAAAAAAGCAAAGTAAAAAATTTCTAATTTCTAAACATGCGAAGACCAGTCAAAAAAAGAGCTCAGGTTGAACCGGATTTGAAATACTCCAGTGTTTTGATTTCCAAACTTATCAACGTAATTATGCAAGACGGCAAAAAGGCCACAGCTTCCAAGTTGGTTTACAGCGCTCTTGAGATTGCTGAAAAGAAGTTAAACAAACCAGCCTTGGAAATTTTTGAACAAGCGCTCCAAAACGCCAGTCCTAACGTCGAGCTTAAATCAAGACGTATTGGAGGCGCTAACTATCAAGTGCCAATTGAAGTCAGACCCGAAAGAAAGGTCGCGTTAGCTTTTAGGTGGATCAGAGAGGCAGCCAGATCACAAAAAGGCAAACCTATGAGCGACAAATTAGCCGAAGAAATCATTAACGCTTATAATAATACTGGCGGCGCGGTTAAGAAGAAGAATGATACTCACCGAATGGCGGATGCCAATAAAGCTTTTGCTCACTTCGCCTGGTAGGTGTGACTATGCGCTTGTCGGGCCATCCCGCTAAAGCGGGATAATGGCCGATGACAAGCCCTTCGGGTTTGCCCGATTTCTTTGTTAGAATCTGCGTTTGAGACTCAATGTACTTCTAGTACATCTCGTCTCAAGCCTCGATTCTTGCCTTGAACTCGGCCAAACGTATACGTCACCGAAGAATTTTAAGAAAAGACATGAAAACACAATTCAAAAATCAAAAATTGGAGTTTTGCAAGGATGAGCTGAGAGTTTTGATTGAAAAGCTTATTTCTGGTAATTATAAGACTACGGCTGATTTTGTTTTTGACCATATCGCACATACAGGAGTAGACACAGATTTACAGCCAGAATTAAAGAAAGAACCAACAATCGACGAATTTTTAAATAACGAATAAGTAATAGAATTAGAATGGCGGATTATCAAATTGAAAAAATAAGAAATATTGGTGTCATTGCTCACATTGACGCCGGTAAAACCACAACCTCAGAGAGGATTCTTTTTTATACCGGAATTTCGCACAAAATAGGAGAAGTCCACGAAGGTGACACGGTCATGGATTGGATGGAGCAAGAAAGAGAAAGGGGAATAACTATTACCGCAGCCGCCACAACTGCTTACTGGACGGGCACAGAAGGCGGCGATAAGTACAAGTTAAATATAATTGATACTCCTGGCCACATTGATTTCACGATTGAAGTGAAAAGATCTCTTCGTGTTTTGGATGGTGCCGTCGTTGTATTTGATGGTGTTGCTGGCGTCGAACCCCAGTCAGAAACTAATTGGCGTTACGCTGATGATTACAAAGTTCCCAGAATTTGTTTTATAAATAAGCTCGATCGCCTTGGCGCGTCTTTTGACAGGTCCTTCCAATCAATTCTTGAAAGATTGTCGCCGTATGCCGTTAAGATGCAGTTTCCGGATGGCCACGAAGACCAGTTTAAAGGCATAGTTGATTTGCTCACGATGCAATATGTCACTTTCGAAGGTGAAAAAGGCGAGCGTGTAATAAAAGGTGAAATTCCCGAACATCTTCTTGAAAAAGCCAAAAAGGAAAGGGCAAATACTATTGAAAAGATTGTCGAACAAGACGACCAAGTCATGGCCGAGTATCTAGAGGGTAAAGAAATTTCTTTGGAAAAAATTAGGGAAATAATCCGCAAAGCGACGATTGAAAACAAACTTTTCCCCGTTTTTTGCGGCTCAGCCTTAAAAAATAAAGGCGTTCAACTTGTTTTGGATGCCGTAACTTACTATCTTCCTTCGCCAACCGATATCCCGCCAACAACGGCCACTATCAAAAAAACAGGCGAAACAAGAAGCATTCCGGCGGATGAGAATCTTTCTTTTACCGCCTTAGCTTTTAAAACGGCAACCGATCCATTTGTCGGTTCTCTTACATTCTTCAGAGTTTATTCCGGAAAACTAACATCCGGTTCTTATGTTTTAAATACTAGAAGCGGCAACCAGGAAAGGATAAGCCGTATCGTCCGTTTGCATGCAAACCAAAGAGAAGAAATAAAAGAAATATTCGCCGGCAATATTGCGGCTACTGTTGGCTTGAAGGATACCAAAACAGGAGATACTCTTTGCGACCCCGATGACCCGATCATCTTGGAAGGAATAGAAATTCCCGAACCGGTCATATCTTTGAGAGTTGAGCCAAAAACTAAAGCTGATCAAGAAAAAATGAGCATTGCTTTAAGGAAATTGTCTGACGAAGATCCTACTTTTAGAATAAAAAGCGATGAAGAGACTGGCGAAACAATCATCTCTGGTATGGGCGAGCTACACTTAGAAATTATTGTTGATCGTATGAAAAGGGAGTTTAGCGTCGATGTAAATGTCGGCAGACCCCAAGTTGCCTACAAAGAAACAATTACCGGCGATGGCCAAGCTGAAGGCAAATATATTCGTCAATCTGGAGGCCGCGGTCAGTATGGACACGTTTGGTTAAAGGTAGAACCAAAGGAAAGGGGAACTGGCTACGAATTCGTTAACGCTATCAGGGGCGGAGTGATTCCTGAAGAATTCATCGCTCCATCGGAAAAGGGTGTCAGGGAGGCTTTGGATAAGGGTGTTGTTGCTGGATTCCCAATGGTAGATGTGCAAGTTACATTATATGATGGTTCATATCACGATGTAGACTCTTCAGAAATCGCTTTCAAGATAGCTGCTTCTACTGCGTTGCAAGAAGCTGCAAAAAGAGCCAAACCAGTCTTGCTTGAACCGATAATGAAAGTTGAAATCATAATCCCAGACCAGTTCTTGGGAGAAACTACGGGCGACTTAGCTTCAAGGCGTGGCCAGATCCTAAGCATTAATGACAGGAGTCCATTAAACCTTAAAGTCATAGATTCCAAAGTTCCGCTATCAGAAATGTTTGGATACGCGACATCAGTGAGATCCTTGACTGAGGGAAGGGGAACTTTTAATATGGAGTTTGACCATTACGAACCTGTGCCAAATAATATAGCTCAACAGATTGTAGAGGGTAAAAAGTAATATCGATATTTCGAACCATGGACATCAAAGAAATAAAAAATTTAGTTAAAAGTTCAAAAACAGTTTTAGTGATGGAGAACAACGAACCCTCTATGGTTGTAATGGATTATGAGGTATATAAGAATCTTGCCAGCCAGGAACAGCCAGCAAAAGTACAAGTCAGACACGAAGGCAATGGGCACCACAATGGCGTTTTGCCTAAACAAAATAACCGAGAAGAGGAAATTGAGATTCTAGAGAGGATAAATAAAGAGATATTGGCTTTAAAGGATGAAATAGAAAGGGAAGAGAAGGATTTAGTGGTAGCCATTGACTAAATAACCCAATTTGTTTAGAATAAAGTTTGCATATTTAATTTAACCAGGGCTTTTTGGTTCTGATTTCTAGGAATAATCCTAAAACTCAAGCTAAAGGCTAAAAACCAAGAAATGGCAGGAAAATTCGAAAGATCTAAACCTCACGTCAATGTAGGAACTATCGGCCACGTTGACCACGGAAAAACAAGCTTAACGGCGGCTATTTTGCATGCATTAAACCTGCACAAAGACGAGGGTTATTCAGCTAGAGTCGAAGCAATTGATCAAATTGACAACGCTCCAGAAGAGAAGGCAAGAGGTATTACCATTGCTTTACACCACTCTGAATTCGAATCGCCAAAGAGACACTATGCCCACATCGATGCCCCTGGTCACGCTGACTACATCAAAAACATGATCACTGGCGCCGCTCAAATGGATGGCGCTGTCTTGGTAGTTTCTGCTCCAGATGGACCGATGCCTCAGACCAGAGAACACATTCTTTTGGCAAGACAGGTTGGCGTTCCAGCTATAATCGTTTTCATGAATAAAATGGACCAGTTGGATGATCCGGAATTGGCCGATTTGGTAGAAGCTGAAATTAGGGAACTCTTGAATAAATATCAATTCCCTGGCGACACCACTCCTATTATAAGAGGATCTGCTGTTAAAGCTCTTGCAGCCAAATCAAAAGACGATGAAGCTTTGAAGCCAATCATGGAGCTTGTAAAAACATTAGACGAATATATTCCTGATCCAGTAAGAGATATAGACAAGCCATTCCTAATGCCGATTGAAGACATCTTCTCTATTGAAGGAAGAGGCACCGTTGTTACAGGAAGAATTGAGAGGGGCAAAGTCAAAGTCAACGAGGAAATTGAAATCGTGGGTATTAAACCAACTTCTAAAACAGTTGTAACTGGTATCGAGATGTTCAACAAACAGCTTGATGAGGGTATGGCTGGCGATAATGCTGGTATCCTTTTGAGAGGTACCAAGAAAGAAGACATAGAAAGAGGCCAAGTTTTGGCCAAGCCGGGCTCAATCACTCCTCACACTGAATTTGAAACTGAAATTTACGTTTTGACAAAAGAAGAAGGCGGAAGACACACCCCATTCTTCAAAGGTTATAAACCTCAATTTTATTTCCGAACCACTGATGTAACCGGAGAAGTATTCTTGCCTGAAGGCGCTGAAATGGTTATGCCCGGTGACACAGTAAATCTTAAAGTTAAATTAATCGCTCCTATCGCTATGGAAGAGAAGCAGAGGTTCGCTATCCGAGAAGGTGGCAAAACCGTCGGCGCAGGAGTAGTTACCAAAGTATTAGTGTAATTAATCAACCTCGCCCAAAGGCGAGGTTGGATGTTCTTTAGAATCAAATGACAGCAAAAAAAACCGAACAAAATCAAAGAATAAGAATCAAGCTCAAAGCTTATGATAATAAAATTATCGACAAATCTGCCCAACAGATCGTTGAGACTATTGAGCGATACGGAGGCAAGCCGATAGGCCCGGTGCCGTTGCCGACGGAGATACACAAATACACGGTTAACAGAGCTTCATTTATAGATAAGTCTTCTAGAGAACAGTTCGAGATGAGAATCCACAAGAGATTGATCGATATCACCCAACCAACACCCAAAATAATAGACGCATTAATGAACCTCAATCTCCCCGCCGGCGTGGATATTGAAGTAAAAATGTAATATGGAACAAGAACCAAAAATTGAAGATCCAAAAATAGAAATTCAGAAAAGTCTTATTCGAATTCGCAATGCTGCATCAAAGATAACGTCGATGCTGGAAACCCCTACCGCACTTAATGAAGCTACCCTTAGGGAGTTTGCGGAAGAAATTGTTGATCAGGCAAATATTGGTGCTAATGCATTAAGTAAATTAGAACAGTAATTATTTCCTTACTCAGTTGCTTCGTAAAGAGGCGACTGGAATAAGGTAGTAAAAAGTAGTGGAACTAATCCGGCAACCCTGAGCATTAGTCGAAGGGTCCGGTTTTCTAAAAGTACACTATTTGCATAACCTTAAAGTTTGTAAAAAGTGGTTTTAAACCAAAAACCAATTTAAGAGAAAATAAATAAAGTTTTAGCACATGGTTAACCCCAGCTAGAACTGGGTTTTTGATTGCTTGAAGAGGGACTACAATATGAAATTTCTTTTGGGTAAAAAATTAGGAATGTCGCAAGTATTTGCCGAAAATGGTGACGTGACGCCAGTCACAGTTATTGCTATTGAGCCAAATGAGGTGACCAAGGTCAAATCAAAAGACAAAGATGGCTATGAAGCAGTCCAAGTACAAGTAAAAAGCTCAAAACGAAAAACAAAAAAGAAAGAATTTAGAGTGAGCGGGGAATTTAAGGCAGGAGACAAAATAGACGCGTCTGTATTTGCTGTCGGAGACATTGTTAAGGTAACAGGCACTTCAAAGGGTAAGGGTTTTCAGGGAGTAATGAAAAGACACGGATTTTCCGGAATGCCTCACAGTCATGGCCACCACCATGTTGCCAGACACGGAGGTTCTATCGGCCAAAGATTTCCTCAACATACTTTGAAAGGGATGCGAATGGCTGGGCGGATGGGCGGAGTCAAAGCTACGACCAGAGGTTTGAAAGTTATAAGCGTTGATGCCGAGAATGGCTTGTTGGCGGTAAAAGGTGCTACACCGGGAAACAAGAACAGTTTTGTGATAATTCAAACACAATAATGGAAACAGTTTTATATAATCAAAAAGGTGAAGAAGTTGGAAAGATTGATTTGCCGGAAGAAGTTTTTGGTTTGCCGTTAAATAAAGATTTGCTTCACCAGGTTGCTATATCCCAGATGGCAAACAAGAGGCAGGTTATAGCTCACGCCAAAGCAAGATCCGAAGTTAGAGGCGGAGGCAAAAAGCCTTGGAGACAAAAAGGTACCGGCCGAGCAAGACACGGTTCAATCAGATCGCCGATTTGGAAAGGCGGAGGTGTTACCTTCGGTCCAACCAAAGAAAAGAGCTATAAGAAAAAAATAAATGTCAAAATGGCCAGAAAGGCCATGCTTGTGGCCTTATCATCAAAGAGAAGAGACGGCCAATTAGCTGTTATTGATGGTTTGAATTTGGAAGTCGCCAAAACTAAAGAAATAGCCGCAATAAGAAAAAACTTGAACAAAGTATTTTCGCGGGGAAGTCTTTTGATGATTTTACCGGCCAATGACAGCAAGGCGACATTGTCAGCAAGAAATTTGCCAAATTTTGATACAATCGAAGCCAGGAATTTAAATGCATTAGAAATTTTATCACACAAATATTTAGTTTTATTGAAAGATTCAATCGACGTTTTAACTAAATTAGGAAAGTAACATAACCATGACCGCTTTATTCAAAAAAGACAAAAAAGAAGAAAAGAAAAAGGAAGTTAAAGAAACTAGCCAGATTGAAGTTGCAAAAGAAGAGAAGATCATAGAGGGCAACTGGTCTGCCTCAGACGGCTCACTCTTGAAAGGTTTTTATGTAAGCGAAAAAGCATCATTGTTAAATTCTTTCAACCAATACGTTTTCAAAGTTGACACCCATGCGAATAAGGCAGAAGTTAAAAAGCAAGTCGAAAAAGTTTTTAGTGTAAAAGTAAGAGATGTGAAAATTTTGATTATGCCGGAAAAAAGAAGAGATATGGGTAGGCACCCTGGAGTTAAACCAGGTTTTAAAAAAGCGGTAGTAAGGCTCCAAGAGGGGCATAGTATAGACCAGGCTAAAGCTTAACCGATATATCGATATTTCTAAACATGGCTAAACAATACAAACCAACAACACCAACAAGGAGGCACGCGATGGCATATGATTTTTCGCAATTATCAAAGATTGCGCCTTTGAAGTCTCTGACTGGTGGCATAGTCAACTCCACTGGCAGAAATAATAAGGGCAGAAGGACCAGCTCCCACCGAGGCGGAGGAGTCAAAAAGCTCTATAGAGCAATAGATTTTAGACAAAACAAATACAATGTTCCTGGCAAAGTTTTCTCTTTGGAATATGATCCGAACAGGACTACCAGAATTGCCAGGATTCATTTTGCCGATGGTTATAGAAGTTATATTTTAGCGCCGCAAGAATTGAAAGTAGGAGATAGCGTTGTTTTTTCGGAAAAAGCTCCTCTTAAACCAGGTAACAGAATGCAACTCAAGAACATACCTCAGGGAACAATCGTTCACAATATCGAAGTCAGGCCGGGCCAAGGCGGCAAGATTGTCAGGTCTGCCGGCAGCGGAGCAACGGTCTTGGCCAACGATAGAGGCTATGTCCAAATTTTGATGCCTTCCTCAGAAATTAGAATGGTTTCTCAGGAAGCCTACGCCTCCATAGGCCAGCTCTCTAACTCGGAGCATAGCTCGATATCTTTAGGCAAAGCAGGAAGATCAAGGTGGTTGGGCAGAAGGCCGAAAGTTAGAGGTACAGCCATGAATCCTGTTGATCACCCGTACGGCGGTGGTGAAGGAAAACAAGGAAGAGGCACAAGAAGACCGAAAACAAGAACAGGTAAAATTACCGGGGGAAGAAAAACCAGGAACAAGAAGAAAAAATCAAATATATTTATTGTAAGAAGAAGAATTAAGTAAAATAAACTATGTCACGATCACTTAAAAAAGGACCGTTTGTTGATGAAAAATTGTTGAAAAAAGTCAGCAAGCTTAAGATTGGAGACAAAACGATTATAAAAACTTGGGCCCGAGCATCTACCATAGTTCCTGAAATGATAGGATTTACATTCGGAGTCCATAATGGAAAGATTCATATTCCGGTTTTTGTTTCTGAAGATATGGTTGGACACAAGTTGGGAGAATTCTCTCCGACAAGGAAGTTCATCAGACACGGCGGTCGCATGCAGAGAGAATTAGAATCCGCACAAAGGCAAAAAGAAATTGAAGTGGCACAAGCAGCTAAAGTGGCGGCTACTGAGAGTAAAGAAAAAGCTAAATAAATTTTATGGCCGAAATAACAGCACAATTGAACAGACTTAGATTGGCACCCCGAAAAGTAAGATCGGTTGCTAATTTGATAAAAGGCAAAGATGTTGCCAAAGCTCTTTTTCAATTGGAATTTTTAATAAAAAGGCCATCACCGCATTTGATTAAGTTGATTAAATCTGCTATTTCCAACGCTGAACATAATTACAATATGGTAAAGGAAAATCTTTACATAAAAGATATTAATATTGACGAAGGAGTTAAGCTTAGAAGGTTTAAAGCAAAAGGATTCGGCCGCGCTTCAAGAATTCAAAAAAAGACAAGCCACATTGAAGTTATTTTGGCCGAAAGGGTCCCAGGATTAAAAGGAACGACTGTCAAACAGGCGAAAAAGGAAACTGGCGTTGAGCATGAAGTAAAAGAAATAAAAACAGAAGAGCAGACCAGAAAACCAGAGATAAAAACTGAATTAGGCAAGGAAGGGTCGAAGATGGGCAATTTAGGAAAAAGAATATTTAGAAGAAAAGTAATTTAATACTATGGGTCATAAAATATCACCAACATCATTAAGAACAGGAATAAATAAGGACTGGATGTCCCGCTGGTTTGGCGGCCGCAAATATAGTGCTTTTTTGAAAGATGATCTTGCGGTTAGAACATTTCTAGACAAAAAACTTAAAAACATGGGCATAGACCGGATAGAAATTGAGAGGGGTACGGATATGCTCAACATAATAATCTACACAGCCAGACCCGGTCTTTTGATAGGCCGTGGCGGCGGAGGCGTGGAAGATTTAAAGAATTCCATACAAAGATTATTGAAGAGTAGGGTCGCAATTAGGATTGAAGTTCAGGAGATTAAAAATCCCGAGTCGTCAGCCAGAATAATGGCCGAATCAATGGTGGATCAAATAGAAAAGCGAGTGCCTTACAGAAGAATTTTGAAACAGACCTTATCCAAAATGATGTCTAACAAACAAGTCAAGGGTGCGAAAGTCCAGATTGGCGGCAGGCTTGATGGCGCTGAAATTGCAAGGACCGAACACTTGGAAGAGGGTAATCTGCCTTTGCAAACGATAAGAGCCGATATTGATTATGCAAGATCTACGGCAATTACGACATATGGCACCGTCGGCGTTAAAGTTTGGATATATAAGGGAGAAAAATTTGAATAATAATTATTAAACATGTTACAGCCTAGCAGAGTAAAACATACGAAAGTGCATAAAGGTAAATTAAAAGCCTTCGCTTCAAGAGGAACTGTTTTGAGCTTCGGAACTTATGGATTAAAAGCAGAAGAATCATCTTGGCTGAAAGCTAACCAGCTTGAGTCTGCAAGGCGCGTCATGGCCAGGTTTATTCAGAGAGGCGGCAAAATATGGACAAGGGTCTTTCCAGACAAACCCCGGACAGCTAAAAGTTCTGAAGTTGGAATGGGCGGCGGTAGGGGAGCTTTATCACATTTCGTTGCTACGGTTGAAGCTGGCAGAATAATTTTTGAAATTGATGGATTGACGGACGAAGCAGCCAAGGAAGCCTTAAGGTTGGCTGCACACAAACTGCCAATTAAGACCAGAATAATTAGAAGATAACAGAGACCTAACGGCTACGGACTTACGTCCGGCCGTTGGAACCTCTCCGAGCATGAAAAAAACTGATTTAAAAAATAAATCAAAAGAAGAATTATCAAGAATTCGCAATGATTTGAAAGCAAAACTTATGAAGCTTAACTTTGATTTGGCAGCCAATAAGTTAAAAGATTTCAGCCAAGTTAAAAAAACTAAGAAAGAAATAGCGAGAGTATTAACCAGTTTACGTATTAAATAAAATCATGGAACAAAAAACAAAAAAACCTAGAGTAATAAAAGGCGTAGTAGTTTCAGACAAAATGCAAAAGACGAGAGTCATCGAGGTTTTGAGGCTGAAAAAGAATAAAAAGTATAAGAAGTATTTTAAGGTTACAAAAAGGTTCAAAGCCCATGACGAGAATAATGAGTATCACGTCGGTGATAAGGTTTTAATTCAAGAAACAAGACCCATATCAAAAGATAAAAATTGGAGAATAGTTTCTAAATACTAAATATATGTTGCAATTACGTTCAATAGTAGGGGTAGCGGACAATACTGGCGCAAAAAAGGTAGGAGTCTTTAAAGTTATCGGAGGATCGAGAAAACGATACGCTCAAATAGGAGATATTGTGGTCATATCAGTTAAGGAAGCCGAACCAAGAAAAGCAGTTAAGAAGAAAGATGTCTTAAGAGCTGTTGTCGTTAGACAGCGAAAGCCCTATCGAAGAAAAGACGGAACTTATGTCAGATTCGACGACAACGCCGTTGTTATTTTAAACGGTACGGAACCAAAGGGCGGCCGTATTTTTGGTCCTATTCCTAGAGAAATTAAAGAAAAAGGTTTTAATACCATTGCTTCATTAGCAGAGGAACTAGTTTAAATTGATTATGAAAATACTTAAAGGCGACAACGTAATAATACTTTCCGGAAAAGACAAAGGTAAAAAGGCCAAGGTTTTAAACGTACTTCCAAAAGATAATAAGGTTGTGGTTGAAGGATTAAATTTAGTAAAAAGACACTTGAGAGCAAGAAAGCAGGGCCAGAAAGGCCAAATCGTATCCAAAGAAAGGCCGATAAACGTATCCAGCGTGGCTTTAGTTTGCAAATCATGCGGATTGCCTACCAGAGTTGGTTACAAGGTAGAAGGGGATAAAAAAAATAGGGTTTGTAAAAAATGTAAAAGTGAGGTATAATCTTACGATATTATGATGGCTAGATTACAAGAAAAATACAAAAAAGAAGTCATTTCTGCTATGCAGAAAGAGTTTGGTTTAAACAATATCATGTCTGTGCCTAAAATTAATAAAGTGATCATAAATATTGGCACGGGCAGGATTTTAAAAGATGGCAAAGCAATAGAAAGAGTAGAGAAAGATTTGACCCTATTGTCTGGACAAAAGCCCATAGTCAGAAAAGCAAAGAAATCCATAGCCGGATTTAAAACAAGAGAAGGCATGGAGATAGGATATAGTGTTACACTGAGAGGGAAAAGGATGTACGATTTTTTAGACCGCCTTATATCCGTAGCTCTTCCAAGATCGAAAGATTTCAGAGGAATTGATCCGAAGAATGTTGACCAAGGAGGAAGCCTGAATTTGGGGATCAAAGAGCACAGTATTTTTCCTGAAATTCAGTACGAAAACGTTAAAGAAATATTCGGCCTCCAGATTACTGTAGTGACCACGGCTAGAAACAGAGAAAAAGGTTTACGATTACTTAAACTAATAGGATTTCCAATTAAACAATAATGGCAAAAGAATCTACAATTGCACGATCAAATAAAAAGCCTAAATTTTCAAGCAGGACTGTTTTGAGGTGTTTTTTATGCGGACGCAAAAGAGGCTATATGAGAAAGTTTAAGCTTTGCAGAATTCACTTCAGGGAACTGGCTAGCGATGGCTTGTTGCCGGGAGTTAAAAAAAGCAGCTGGTAATATAAAATTATGACCAATACAGTAATCGACATGTTAATAAGGATAAAGAATGCTCAAATGGCGAAACATGAGCATGTTTCCGTTCCTTCTTCTAAGGCTAAGATTAAGATTGCAGAAATTTTAACAGAGTTTGGTTATTTAACTAATTTCGAAAAGAAGACTAAAAAGAGCAAAAAAAGCGAACATGAATATTTAATGCTTCAACTTAAATATACTGACGGCCAGGAAGGTTTAAGCGGTATTAAATTAATCAGTAAGCCATCAAGAAGAATTTATATAAAAGCTCAGGAGATTAAACCTGTCAGATCTGGTTATGGCATATCAGTAATTTCTACACCCAAAGGTATAATGAGTTCGATTCAGGCAAAGAAAGATAATTTGGGCGGAGAATTGTTATTCGAAGTTTGGTAAAAATAAAAAAATGAGTAAGATTGGCAAAAAATTAATAGCTGTCCCAAGCGATGTTGAAGTAAATATCAATTCTAATTTTATTTCCGTAAAAGGACCGAAGGGTGAATTAAAAAGAGATGTGTCGGATTTTTTGGCCTTATCTTTGTCTGATAATCAAATCTCAGTCAAGCCAAAGGACGAAAAAAGTCTTAGGGACAAAAATGTTCGTGCACTTTGGGGTTTATCAAGAGCATTAATCAGTAACATGGTTAAGGGAGTATCTGATGGATTCGAAAAGACATTAGAGTTCCAGGGAGTAGGTTATAAGGCAGCTGTAAAAGAAGGTGAGCTGGAATTAGGGTTGGGATTTTCTCACCCTGTAAAAATCCAAGCACCCGAAGGCATAGAATTCAAAGTTGAAAAAAATACTATTAAAATTTCCGGAATCGACAAAGATCTAGTGGGCAGAGTCGCGGCCAACATACGATCAAAAAGAAAGCCAGAACCATACAAAGGAAGCGGCATTAGATATCAAGGAGAAATAATCAAGAAAAAAGCCGGCAAAAAAGCCGTAGCAGCAGGCTAATATTAAAATGAATACAAAGCTTCAAAAAAGAACATCAAGACACAGAAGAATAAGAGCTTCAATAAAAGGTACAGCCCAGAGACCCAGAGTTTCTGTTTTCAAAAGCAATCGTCATGTTTTTGCCCAGCTTATAGATGATGTTTCGGGCAAGACGATTATAAGCAGCAAAATCGTTTCTGATCCAAAGACAAAAGTTAAGGGCACCAAAACTGATGCTGCTTCGAAAGTTGGAGAAATGTTGGCTGAAAAAGCAAAAGAATCCGGAATTAAGGAAGCAGTATTCGACAGAGGTGGCTTTAAATATCATGGCCGTATCAAGGCTTTAGCTGAAGGGCTAAGAAAGGGCGGATTAAAAGTTTAATTATGGAAAATCAAAATAACAAAATGAGAGGTCGGGGAAGAGGGGGATTTAGGGGAGGTTTTAAGAGAGAAGCTCAGAAAGCTGAATACGATCAGAAGGTTTTAGATATTGCCAGAGTGGCTAGGGTAACAAAAGGCGGCAAGAGATTTAGTTTTCGGGCTACCATAGCAATAGGTGATAACAGAGGTAAGGTTGGTGTCGGTATGGCAAAAGGAAAAGATGTCGTTCAATCAATTCAGAAAGCATATAACCAAGCAAAAAAGAATATGATAGTTGTTCCTTTGGTTAATGGAACAATTCCTTATCAGGTGGAAGCAAAATACAATAGCGCTGTCGTAATTTTGAAACCCGCCAAAGGCGGCGTAAAAGCCGGTGGACCAGTCAGGGTGGTGGCAAAATTATCAGGCATGACTGGACTGACGGGCAAACTTATAGAAAGAACAAATAACAAGCTTAATATTGCAATGGCCACCCTTGAAGCGTTGAAAAAAATAAGAGTTAAAAGCGAAAAGGTCAAAAAATAAACTTATGAATTTATCGGAATTAAAATCTCACACACCACGCAAATCCCAAAAGCGAGTTGGCCGTGGCGGTAAAAGAGGTACTTTCTCTGGAAAGGGTTCAAAGGGTCAGAAGTCTCGCGCTGGAGCTGGTGTTAAACCCGGATTTAGAGGTGGTGACAACAGGATTTGGCAGTTGTTCCCAAAGAAAAGAGGAGCTTCCAAGAAGCCTGGCAGTTCAAGGCCGCACCATAGGCATCGATTCTTCCAAGTAAGGCACTCAAAGCCGGAAGTTTTGAATTTAAGCGTCTTCAATAAATTTAAAGAAGGGCAACTGATTAATCCGGAGATTTTGATTCAAGAAGGTTTAGTTTCTGGCAAGGACATCAAAATTTTAAGTGACGGGGAATTGAATAAGAAACTTGATTTCGAGGGCTTTAAACTATCTGTTTCCGCAAAGCAAAAAATATTGAAAGCAGGCGGCAATATTAAATGAACAAACTAGCCCAAATCTTCAAAAGGCCAGACCTGAGAAATAAGATTATATTCATCTTGGTGATTTTGGTTATTTTCAGGGTTGTTTCAAATATACCAACGCCAGGTATTGATGCGACAAGATTAAAAGAATTTTTCCAGCAAAACCAATTTTTCGGTTTAGTCAGCGCATTTACTGGAGGCTCACTTTCGACTTTGTCATTGGGCATGCTCGGATTGGGTCCATATATTACCGCTTCTATTATAATGCAGCTTTTGACGATGATATTCCCTCAGCTTGAGCAAATGTATAAGCATGAAGGCGAGGCCGGAAGGATGAAGTTCAACCAATACTCACGCTTCCTTACTGTTCCATTAGCTGCGATCCAGGCTTACGGTTTTTTGGTTTTACTTAGCCGGCAAGGAGTGATTAACCAATTGACCGGAATAGAATGGATTACTGCAATAGCAGCTGTTATTGCTTCAAGCGTGTTTTTGATGTGGCTTGGAGAACTCATATCCGAAAAGAATATCGGAAACGGCGTTTCCATTTTGATATTCGCTGGTATCGTCGCTGATTTCCCAAACAGTATTGGCCAAGCATTTTTCAGCTATACGCCGAATCAGCTTTTCACTTATTTTGCATTTGCAATTGTCGCGATAGCGGTTATCGTTGGCGTTATTTATATTTCAGAAGCCCAGAGAAATATCCCGATCAATTACGCAAGGCGAGTTAGGGGTATGAAGGTGTACGGCGGAGTCTCTACTTACTTGCCAATGAGGGTTAATAACGCCGGGGTTATACCAATTATATTCGCCTTATCTATTTTGTTGTTCCCGAGCATGCTCGCGAACTTTTTAGCAGGCTCGAGTATCCCGGTAATATCTTCAGTTTCTTCGTCACTTGCGAGTTTTTTGCAGTCTAATTTCTGGTACGCATTATTCTATTTCATGTTGGTTGTGTTGTTCACTTACTTCTATACTGCGGTTACATTCGATCCGAAATCCATATCGGAAAATATCCAAAAGCAAGGAGGCTATATTCCAGGCATAAGACCTGGTCCCATGACAGCTCAATTCATGAACCATCTACTCAACAGGGTGACTTTGGTGGGGGCTATCTTTTTAGGTTTGATTGCCGTCATGCCCAATGTCGTCCAAGCAGCTACAGGGATCACCGCCTTTACTGTAGGAGGCACCTCTATCCTAATCGTCGTTTCAGTGGCGATCGAGATTATGAAACAAATGGACGCCCAGTTGTCAATGTACGAATATTAGTGTATAATATTGGCAGAAACTCCAAGATAGCCAGATGGTCTTAGCAGTTATTTTAAAGATAAATCAGGAACCTGCTTTTCAAGAAATTTTAGTACTTATTAATTTACTTTTTATTGTTGGTTTGGTTATTTCGTTTATAATCAGAGTGGCCAGAGCATCTATCGGATTTTGGGGATGAGATGAAGAGATAAGGAGGTAAAACTCCTTTTTTGTTTTAAAAAATGCTATTATCTATACAATGGAAAATCACCCTATCAACTTTGTGCTATTCGGTCGTTCTGGTTCCGGCAAGGGGACACAATCCGATTTACTGCACCAAAAATTCCCAAACACTCTCAAGTTGGCTAGCGGTGAATTGATGCGCGATTTAGCTAAGCAGGACACCGACTCAGGGAAGAAAATAAAAGAGGTATTAGAAAGTGGCGGATTGCCTTTTGCCCAGATCGCAGCGACATTGTGGATGCACAAGATTGCCTATACCCTCAAAGAGGATCAAGGATTAATTTGTGATGGCTTTCCAAGAAGATTAGAGGAGGCAATTGATTTGTATGAATTTTTAAAATGGCTTAAGAGAATAGACCACACCAAAGTTTTTCTCATTGATATCAGCCGAGAGGAAGCTTTCAAAAGACTGATTGCCCGAGGCAGGTCTGATGACCATGAAGAAGCAATCAACGAACGCTTAGATTGGTTCGATGAGATCGTAATGCCGGCAATAACTTTTTTCAATAAAAAGGGATTATTAATAGAAATAAACGGCGAACAAGAAATCCAAAAAATCCACGAAGATATAATGTCCAAACTTAAGGGATGATAAACATCAAAACAAAAGAAGAAATACAAATAATGCAAGAAGGGGGAAAGATATTGGCAGATATTTTGGCGAAGCTTGTGGAAGCGGTAAGGCCGGGAATAACTACAAACGATTTGGAAGACCTTGCCCGCAACCTCGTTGAACAAAATGGCGCCAAGCCATCTTTTTTGGGTTACAACAATCATCCTGCGGTTTTGTGTACTTCTATAAATGAGGAGATAGTGCACGGCACTCCATCCAACCGCGAACTAAACGATGGAGATGTTTTAAAAATAGATGTTGGGATTGAGTATAAGGAATTTCACACTGATACAGCCACAACAGTTGTGGTCGGAACCGATGATGACCCACTCAAAACCAAATTATTAAACGTAACCAAAGAAGCTTTGAAGGTAGGAATTTCAAAAGCTGTTGTTGGTAATAAGACAGGCGATATTGGCCATGCAGTCCAAAAATTTGTTGAGTCCCAAGGATTTAATGTGACAAGAGAACTTGTCGGCCACGGCATAGGTAGGAAATTGCACGAGAAACCCGAAGTTCCAAATTACGGGGAACCTGGCGAGGGCGTGGAATTAAAGTCGGGGATGACAATTGCGATCGAACCCATGGTCGTAACCGGCCACTGGAAAACAAAAGAAAAAAACTCTGTCTTTTCAACAGCTGATGGCGGTCTTGCTGCCCACTTTGAGCACACGATAGCTATTACTGAAAAGGAGTCACTAATTTTAACTGAATAAAAAACCGGCGCTCAACGCCGGGCTTAGGGAATAGGATCGTCCAATGTAAGTTTGGAGATATGGATTCTCTCTACTCTTGTGATCTCAACTTCAGCAACTCCTTTGTCGTCAATTTTCTTTATTACACCGCCGATAGCCATTTTTGAAGCTAATTCGGGTAGCGCTTTTGTTGCCTCTCTTGTAAGGAACACGTAGTCGTTTTCTCTCACATCCTCTACTTCCACACAATCACCCGAGTTTCACTTTCCGATAATAGCATAGCCCCATGATTAGGGCAAAAAGGGGTTATTTTCTTTTATTAACAGATTGTGAACAGGGCGTTTGACATTATCACCAGCCTTTTGCTATAATAGAGGGACAAAATATAGATGTATATACTAAACAAAAAACACATTACAAGCGGCTGATAAACGTCATTTTTTGGTGTTAGATCCTAAGCCGCCTGTAAAGCGGTTTTTCGTTTGTATAAGAGATATGGTTGCAGAGGCAAGAAACTTGAAATCTAAATAGTTAGCGGGAAAAAGTAAGATAATAATCAAAATGATTCTACGCAAGTGGAATCGTCTCAAACGAGATCGGATAACGATCTCAAAAAGGTTACTTGTAAGGTCATAATGAATGACCTCATAAGGGCGTATGGAGGATGCCTTGACACTAAAAGGCGATGAAGGTCGTGGCGTGTCTGCGATAAGCGTCGGGGAGGTGACTAGCAACCTACGATCCGGCGATGACCGAATGGGAAAACCCCATTGTGCAAACCACAATGACCCGCTCAAGTTTTTGGAAATTAAAAAGCCCCCTTAAGGGCTACGAAATCTCTTTGGGAAGAAATATCTCAAGAGTTCGTTGAGTAAGGCAAAAAGAACAAGCCAGACTAAAGTTCCAACTAGATTTCTATAAAAGAAGTAGAATAGACAACCACCAATCAGGTAAGAAACAAGTCTTGTTGTAATCATGAGTCTAAAGAGCCAGTAATTTGTTTATAATACCATTTTTAGTCTTTGTCAATTGAATTAATTGACTCCAAAAATTTGAGCGGGAGCAAACCTGGGGAAGTAAAACATTTCAGTACCCAGAGGAAAATAAACCGAAAGGATTCCGTTAGTAGCGGCGAGCGAATGCGGAATAGCCTAAACCGTTTTTCGAAAGAGAAGCGGGGTAATAAGGATAGTACACCAAAAATTTTAATTTCGGTCTCTTTGATCGAGATTAAAGTTTTTAAAGAAGTTACAAATTCCAAAGTTAGCAGAACGGCCCTGGAAAGGCCGACCATAGAGGGTGATAGTCCTGTATGCGAAAACTTCTGGAACTTCTGTATTATTTCTTGAGTAGCCCGGGATAAGAATGTCCTGGGTGAATTTGCCCATACTACTGGGTAAGGCTAAATACTTTTAGTGATCGATAGTGAACCAGTACCGTGAGGGAAAGGTGAAAAGCACCCCGGTGAGGGGAGTGAAATAGTAACTGAAACCATATGCCTACAAAGAGCCGGAGCTGTGGCTCACCTTTGTTGAGCCACCGCGGACTTTGCGGACTAAACGCGGAACTACGCGGACAAACTAAAAAATGTCTGCGTAAGTCGGCGTAAAGTCAGCGTTAGTCAGCGGTGACGAGCAGAGGCGAGTCACAGTGACGGTGTGCCTATTGAAGAATGACCCAACGAGTTTATTTATACTGCGAACTTTAAGCTCTTATGGAGCGTAAGGGCAGGGAAACCGAGTGTTAATAGCGCGACTCCCGCCTAAGTTTTTGGATTTGCTTTTGCAATGTGCGTCTAGGACGCATATCCAAAAATTTAGGCGGGTAAGCAGTATGGATAAGACCCGAAACCAGACGAGCTAACCATGGCCAGGGTGAAAGCCGCCGAAAAGCGGCTGGAGGCCCGAACCGGTTTGTAGCGCAATACGATCGGATGAGCTGTGGTTAGGAGTGAAAAGCTAATCGAGTTTGGTAATAGCTGGTTCTCCCCGAAATGTCTTTAGGGACAGCCGCATATAGTAACAAAGGGGGTAGAGCACTGATTGGTTCGCCGTGCCTTTTTAGGTAGGTTTACCAAATAAACTCCGAATACCTTTGTGTAATGTATGCGAGTGAGACTACGAGGGCAAAGCTTCGTGGTCGCGAGGGAAAGAGCCCAGATCACCGCTTAAGGCCCCTAAATGTAAACTAAGTGAGAAGGAAGTGTTTTGCCTTAGACAGGTAGGAGGTTGGCTTAGAAGCAGCCATCCTTTAAAGAGTGCGTAATAGCTCACTACTCGAACCATGCACTTTCTAGAATTTGAAGTTAAGTTTGATATTCAAGAATTAATTTTTTGGAAATCTTGCGAGATTATCGAGTTTTAGAAAGTGCATGGAAGGCAAAGTGCGCCAAAAATGTAGCGGGACTAAGTTTACTGCCGAAAGCGTGGATTCGTCACGATTTATCGTGATGAGTGGTAGGGGAGCATTCCCAACGCGGGTAGTGAAGGCCGCAAGGCTTGAACTACTCCAAACTGTGAAGGTGTGCCGTGAGGCATGCTGGAGTGTTGGGAAGGGAGAATGTTGGGATGAGTAACCGCAAGACCAGTGAAAGTCTGGTCCGCCGAAAGCTCAAGGTTTCCTCCGCGATGGCAATCATCGGAGGGTTAGGCGTCCCTAAGGATAACCATGCCTATGGGCATGGGAATCTGATGGTGAGCCGGTTAATATTCCGGCCCCGCGTGCATATTCGACAGGGATGACGGGGAATAAAAGATTTCGCGTATTATTGGATTTACGCATCCCATTTTAGAACGAGAACCAGGCAAATCCGGTTCTGGCCGCAAGGCGCTTTCGTAAATGGGTTAGGACTGCCGCAAGGCAGGATGAAATTGAAGAGTCCTCCAAGAAAAGTCTCTAAGATTAGTATGTACGCGCACGTACCGCAAAACCGACACAGGTGAGCAGGTGTAAGTGCACCAAGGCGAACGGGTGATTATTGGCTAAGGAACTCGGCAAAAAAGCGGCCGTAAGTTCGCGATAAGGCCTGCCATCTTCGGATGGCCGCAGCTAAAGAACCTCTGGCGACTGTTTATCAAAAACACAACTCCGTGCTAAGCCGAAAGGCGCTGTATACGGGGTGACGCTTGTCCGGTGCCGGAACGTTAACGGTTGAACTTGTGGCTCACCCTTGTGAGCCACCGCGGACAGTCACAGACTGGACGCAGACAAACGCAGAAATTTTTCCGCGTAAGTCCGCGTTAAGTCAGTGTAAGTCAGCGGTGACGAACAGAGGCGAGTCACAGGGGAAGCCCGAAGCGCCGGTGAACGACGGCAGTAACTATAACTGTCTAAAAGTTCTGCTCATCTGAAAGCAGGTGCGTAGAAGAGCTTAGACAGTTATGTAACTAAGCTAGAGACACAAGGAAAATGTTGCTTAATTATGCGGAATGCATAATTGCTCTTAAAATATATTCGGCTATATGCTGGGAAATCTGGTGTATCGAATGCTACTTTGATATAATTGAAACAAGGCCGATATAACCCTTGTTTCTATGAAGCAAAGTAAAAATGCAATTCGTGCAGAAAACCAGCAGGAAAGACTAATTAAAATTGGTTGGATTGTGGGTTTTGTTGATGGCGAAGGATGTTTTACTGTCGGTTTTATCAAACAACCTGACAGACCCGATAGAAAAGGATATAAACTCGGTATTCAACCATATTATGAGTTTGCAGTTACCCAAGGAATTAGTAGTAAGAAGTCCCTTCTTACCCTGAAAAAATTCTTTGGTGTTGGCGAATTGTATATCAACAAGAGATATGATAATCACAAGGAACATCTTTATAGATATACCGTTAGAAGAAGAGAACATATTTCAAATATAATTATTCCCTTCTTTGAAAAGTATCAACTTCAAACTCAAAAAAGAAAAAACTTCGAGATCTTTGCGCAATGCATGAAAATGATAGAACAGAAGATGCATTTACAAAGAGAAGGGCTGATCAAAATTATACAGCTCACAGAAAACATGAACCATAAACGAAGAAAAGATAATTTAATTAGAATCCTCAGAAACCAAACGCCGAAGCTTGCGATTTCTAAAATGAAACCGTGGGTAAGATAGAGTTCGGACCGCATGGCGACATGTGGAAATTCCTAGCGAAATACCTTGTGGGGTAAGTTCCCACGCGCATGAATAGCGCAACGACTGGAGGACTGTCTCAGCCAATAGCCCGGTGAAAATGCAATGTCAGTAAAGATGCTGACTACCCGCACCAAGACGGAAAGACCCCGGAAGCTTTACTGTAGCTTGGTATTGGTCTATGAGTTTTACTGCGTAGCGTAGTGGGTAGGATTTGAAGTCCCGATTTCGGTTGGGATAGATCCGCCGATGAAACACCCATCTTTAAGACTTATAGCTCTAACTGGTAAAGCCCTAGAAGGAGAAAATATGCAAAAATTTTTTGAAAAAGGATCTCAAGAAAACTATATGATTATGAGACAAATGCTCAAACGAGAAGATTGGAAACAAAGTTGGAAAGAAAATGGCATTGATTTAAGTGAAGAAAGTGTTGAAAGAGATTTTCAGATTGCAAAGCAATGGTTCTTAAAACATCCAACTTTTATTGATCCTGGCATTCAACATCTCATTAGGTGAGCTTAACTCACCTCTTTCTAGGGCTTTATCAAGACAGTGCCTGGCGGGCAGTTTTGGTGGGGCACTAGCCTCCTAAAGAGTAATGGAGGCGTTCATTAAGGTTGGCTAGCTGCGGATGGAAATCGCAGCGATAGTGTAAAGGCATAAGCCAGCTTAACTGCAAGGCGGACGTGCCGCGCAGATGCGAAAGCAGGACCTAGTGAACCGACGCTGGCTCGTAGGAGCGGCGAAGATCAACGAATAAAAGCTACTCCGGGGATAACAGGCTGGTACCATCCGAGCGTTCACAGCGACGATGGTGTTCGGCACCTCGATGTCGGCTCGCCCTATCCTGGCGGTGAAGAAGCTGCCAAGGGTTAGGCTGTTCGCCTATTAAAAGGGTACGCGAGCTGGGTTCAAACCGTTAAGGAGCAAAATCAAAAATAAAAAATCAAAAATCAAAATTTAGGTTTCGCCAAGGGCGATTCAATAATTTTTAGATTTGAGATTTGTATTTTGAATTTGGCTTTTTGACTGTTTGAATCCGAGGTTTTGACATCACATACGGCGCTATATTGTAGTAATGCATTATAGATTCGTCAACTTATATCGGTGGAATCCTAATTCCGATGATTCGGAGTTCGCTCAAGAGAGCGGATAAATTCATACCTGGATTATTGGGACAATACCGAGGGAAAAACGTTTTTGGTTATATCTTAGAAAGATGAGGAGAAATCAATGCAAAAAGCCCGTTTCAAACTGGCCCATTGACCGGAGAAAAAACAGAGGAATTACTGGGGAAAATACATGATATCTACTCTGTAATGGATAATTATTCTCGTTTGATTGCCAGAGGCAAGCCTGATTATATCGACACGGTTTCATGGCAAATGACACTCTGTCGTTATCAGCGGCTTAAAACTCTGGTCAAAGATTTGCAGAATAGTTGTCTTTCTTAGGCGAGTTATCTCGCCTCTTTCTAAGATATAATCAAATAATAACGTTACCCGTAGAGACTGAATGTTGACCATCCATTTTGGTGGATGAAGTTACGGTCCAATGCACGAAGCAATTCGTGGAAACCCTCCTGCGCTCTGATGAGCTAAGGACGGGCTAGCATGCGTGAGACAGGTTGGTCCATATCTGGTGTGGGCGTTCATACTTGAGGGGGGTTGTCCTTAGTAAAGTAATTGCTACTTTACGGAGCAATCCGTAATGACAATTCGGCTAATAACGGTGGATGCTCTTGTTTGCTATGCTATTCGGTCCGAAATGCATAGATTAAAACGGGCAAGAGTTAATACCGTGGGAAGTCTTCGCCACAGGCGAATGACCCCGTAACGACTTATCGAGCTGTACTCGATGGATAGCTAGTGAGGAGATAATGTCAAAGATTGGCTATAATACGCCGACTTCCACTAAAAAATGGAAGAAGATATAGTCTGCACCCTTAGTGATAAGGGATGATTGTTTCTAGATTCTAAATTCTAGTTTCTAGATTCTAATTTGTGACGAGAGGACCGGGATGAACGAACCTCTGGTCTGCCAGCTGTCCTGCCAAGGGCATCGCTGGGTAGCTATGTTCGGTTCTGATAAGCGCTGAAAGCATATAAGCACGAAGCAGGCCCCAAGATAAGGTATGTGGACCGCAAGGTCCGGTGATTCGTGGCAGACTACCACGTTGATAGGGCTCAGGTGTAAGCACAGTAATGTGTTCAGCCGAGAGCTACTAATAAATCATAAACAAAGAGCGACACAGCGTTGCTCGCAACGGAAATTTAAAATTTGGTTCGTTATCATACTTAAGCGACAGAATTGCGGATAGTGTAAAGGAGTTATACCGAGAGTGCTTCACCTCTTTTTTGAAAAAGATATTGGCTTGGTGGCTATGCTGGTGTTGTCCCACCTGATCCCATTCCGAACTCAGAAGTGAAATACACCGAGGCCCATGATAGTCGGGATTACCCGGCGAAAGTAGGTAGCCGCCAGACCAATGTTTTTTATTTACCCAAAATCGTCTGTTCGTGCGGATGGGCTCGGGGGCATTGACAGCTTGGCAGCAAAGCAATACAATCTAGACGATAGGTATCCTTTACAATACAACTACAATACAACTGGGAGGTGAGAAATGAAAGGTGACGAAGAAAAAGTAAAAGAAAAGTCCAGAAAAGAAAAAGTGCGGAAAATAAAAATCATTGGCGGAGTGGTCTATGACAGTCCGAAGATCAGAGAAAATATAAGAAGACGTATGGCTAGAACGAGAGAAGAGATAGAGAGGGAAATCGGTGAGCGGTCTTAGCGGCCGCTTTTTTGTTTTTTGATGCATGATATAATAGTAAATATGAATCGGTTTTTGAAACAATTAGTTATCGGAGTTGTTATTCTGCTGATCATGGGCGGTGTTGGATTCGGAATTTACCGCTTTTTTGTCCCCGCGCCAAACTGCCATGACGGCAGACAAAACGGCGCGGAAGAAGGGATTGATTGCGGTCTTTCTGCCTGCGGAGCTGCTTGTATAAACATCTTACCTCTTCAGGTAACGGTTTCCAAACTATTGCCGGCGGGCCAAAATGACTATGATTTTGTTTTTCAGGTTAACAACCCCAGTCCCGGTTACGGAACTCCGTTTGCTGAATATGAGC
>Ga0209542_10000969_pt1 | contig 68424 bp, 66 predicted proteins | sample RifCSPhighO2_01_FD_184028 | JGI IMG/M metagenome (GOLD analysis project Ga0209542, IMG submission 184028) | Soil microbial communities from Rifle, Colorado - Rifle CSP2_plank highO2_0.1 (SPAdes) (version 2) | ecosystem: Environmental > Terrestrial > Deep subsurface > Rock core/Sediment ...
CACGTTATCCGTGGAGGCCGTCCAGGAGATGGTGATGTTGGAGGAACCAATGGTGGTGACGGAGAGATTGGTGGGGATGGTTGGGGGTTGGGTGTCGGAGGTGCCACCAGTGCCATAGATTTCTGGAGGAATCGTATTACCAAGATATTCCCATATATATCGCGTTAAGCTTTGGGCGCTGCAAAAACCTCGAGTCTCTCCCATCTCAGTACACATATCTTGTTTGATTCTATCCTCATTCGGCCAGGGCCAAAGAGCAACAGAAGTTAAAGTGTTATAGCCAGCATCGCTATGATACATCCCATCAGTGCCATATCGATTAACCACATTCGCTCCAATATCTGCACCACCAGCGCCGGTTCCTTTTAAAGCAGAACCAGATTCAATGCGAGTAATATATCTTAAAGAAGGCGTAACGCCATCCGCTTGAGGATTAGTAGTTTTACAATTTGTTCCACAGCCCGCTTGGTTATAACTGCCCTGAGACCAAGTGCCAAAAGTATCCGCTGAATTTACCGCCGTTACCGTATTCAAACCAAATCGGCCATTTCCAGTAGAAATAATATTTTGGAACGTATGCGCGCCAGCGCTTAGTGATGGAGAAACTCGAAAACCATCGCTAACGGATCCATTTTTCACCCGAAACGTGCCGCCATCAACAATTAAGTTGTGGCCTGGGCAACCTGAACCGCAATTCATCTGAGCATTAAAAGGACCGTCAATATCCCAGGCAATGATATTTCTATACGTTGCCATCGGTTGGGCTGGCGCGGCTATATTATCAATATCGTAATGATACGCCGAACCAATATCGTTATTTAAAGCAATCGTTCCTAACCATTCATTTTGATAAAATGGATAATAAAAGTTATTGTGCCACGCAAGAGCGAAATCGCCGCCGCCTTTATAGCCATTAGTTCCAGCAATGGAATCCAGCACGATGACGTTTTCATACGCAACATTGTTGGAATTATAAATAGTCGTGCCTACCATTTGATTGCCGCTATTATTACCACAACCCAAAGTAGCGGAATAGCAGCCGTCATTTCGCGCTATAATGCGCCGCGCCACCACATCATGAGAACGATAAATGTTCATCACCGCGCGCTCTCTCCCCCAGATCCACAAATCTTCAAGAAGAATATTGTCATTTACAATTTCTTGGCCCCCCGGAGTAAGATCGTTCGTGCCACTGCCAAATACTGATCCCGCTCCTTGAGTGGCTGAGTGGAAACTAGAATTTTTTACTGTTATATAACTGGTATTATACAATACACCGCCACCCTCAAAATGAATGCCTTCTATTTTTACATAAGAAAGTTTGGTCGCAGAACGACCAAGAAATAGGCCCGGTCTTGTCCCCCCATCCACCACGACATTACCCGGATTTTGGGCCCTAACTACTGTTTTTGCTAACGCAGTACCAGCGGGTGGCTGAGCGCAAAAACTGCAAGAACCATCATTGTAATTTACATAACCGGTGCCAGCAGATTGAGAGTATGTGCCATCCAGTAATATTAGTTCTTGTCCGCTTGTCATTGTGGTAAATGCTTTTTCAAATGTTTTCCAAGGTGTTGCTGGGCTTGTGCCGTTATTATTGTTATTGCCAGTAGGCGAAAGATAATATATCGCGGCTCCACTGCCAGCGGATGTAGTAAAAATCTGAGAAAAAGATTGATTCGAAACATTCCCGGCGGCATCAATAGCGGCAATGTTGTAGACGTAAGCGGTACTTGGAGAAAGGCCGGTATTGATATAGGTAGTAGTCGTGGCAGTAGCGATTTCTACTCCTCCTCTGTATACCTTATAGCCAGTGACTCCTACGTTATCTGTAGAGGCCGTCCAGGAGAGATTGATTTGGGAGGAAGAGATGAAGGTTGAGATCAGACCAGTTGGGGTGGAGGGGGCAGTAACGTCGGCGGCAGCTCCAATGGTTATAGGAAATCCGGTGGCATTTCTATTTCCACTCGTATCAGTTACAAATACGTAAGCAGTTTGCCCGTTTGGTAATGACCCTTGATTCAAAGTAATAGCGATAGAATTATCCGACCAAGAAGAAGGAATTTGAATTTCCCGCATATTGGTGGAACTAGCATAGTTAGAACTGGTTCCGATTTCTACCCGAGCCCAAGAAGTATCCACGTATACATCATCCATGTAGTAATCGTTAGGAGCATTGTCGGATGGATCCGGATTCCCCTCGCCTGCGCTCCAAGAATTATAAAAACCAACATTCAAAGGACGTTTAAAAGCGCTATAATTCAACCTGGTAATCAAATTGGTATCTGCATTCTGAAGCACACCGTCAAACCAGGCATAGTATTTGCCATCAGCAATTCCCAAGGCCGAGTTCTCCTGATATGCAAACTGGAGATGATGCCAAGACCCCTTTGTAAATATCGTTCGCAAATTGCCAAAATAATAACCGCCTGAGTTAGTCGGCCCAACATATTCAACGGTATAAATTATATTATTGCCCCACCCTTGATACGCCGCAAAAAAATTCTCATTAATACTTCCCGGATTCCACAGCCTGAACATTTTAATATTGGAAAGAAATTTTGGCGGATCCGGATAAGCCCCAGTCCCCCAATCCCAGTTATTATCCAGATAGACCCAATACGATACATACCATGTCGGCGCTAAAATGCTGTTACTGCCAGTTAAATAAGCATTGTGCACATCCTCTGATGTTCCGGTCTTGAAATCATGGCGAATATTATTTGTGGAATTAGCAGTTCGATTATTGGTTGGATTAATAGTGAGACCAGCTGTGCTGGACCAATATGGCTTGAAAGAGCCATTATCAAACGTATCCCAGGTAACCGGAGCAGCTGTGCTTTTCGCGCCAAAATTAGAACCGGAAATGGTGACGACTTGATTATGAGTAAGCGTGCCATTCACTGCGCTGATAACCGGATTACTAGGCGTCAATGTAGTCGTATTTGCAGAAGAGGACTGCGCTGATTGATTATTAGTCGCATCATATGCGGATATGGTATAGGAATAATTGGTGTTGGGATTCAAACCAACATCTATGTATGTAGTACTTGTTGTTGCCGAAATTTCAGATCCGCCACGATATATTTTATAACCCGCCACAATTACATTATCCGTGGAAGAATTCCAGGAAATGCTAATTTGCGTGGCAGAAAGCGCTGTCGCGGAAATTCCTGTCGGCACGCTTGGCGCCTGCGTGTCCACTACGGTAGTTGTTGCAATTACCGGCGTTGATTGGGCGGAAAAATTATTGTTTGCGTCATAGGCAGAAACCGTATAAGTATACGCGGTGCCTTCGGTCAAACCAGTATCACTATAAGTAGTTGGACTCGAAGGTAAATTTCCTAAAGACGAGCCATTGCGATAGAGATTATAACCGCCAATCACACCACTATCATCGGTCGAAGCATTCCAAAAAAGATTGATTTGAGAAGCAGAAAGTGGCGTTGCGGTTAGTCCGGTGGGTATTGAAGGCGGTGCGCTGTCAGTTGACATACTCTCGTCAGCGCCAATATCCCAAGCGCTGGTTCTTGCATCACCATCAATATCGCCGCTCAATGGGAAAGAGGCATCGCTGGTCAAGATTGACCCTGTATTCCAAGCATTCGCATCGCCAAAAACTAAATGAAAGTTTTCTCCAGCAACGTTAATAAAACTAACAGTTTTATTTCTAAAGGCAGAGTTTGGCGAACTGGCATCTGGAGAAATGTTTGAAGCAGTATCAAAGGTAGTCCAAGAAGATTGAGAAACTTGGGCATAAGCGGCAGAACTAGAAGCAACAAGATTATTTTTCAGGCGTAAAATGTCCCCGTCTGCCCATGGGCTAAAACTAAAAGCATAATTACGCGCGTCATATACGGTATTATTATAAGCAACAAATTCATCATTAATTTTTGTTGTGTAATCTACTCCCCGAGAAAAACCATAGATCACATTATTGGCTAAAACCATTTTTTTCCCAGTACCATTATTGTTTGCATCCGAATTAACTCCTATATTCCCAGAAGTAACATAAGGGTTAGTTTTTTTGATAATTGAATTGGTAATTTGCACCCGGGCAACAACACTGCTAGAAGCAGTAGTCCACTTTACGCCATTCGCGCTAGAACTACCAGTGTCGATGCGGGCATTCTCAATTTGCAAACCATCTAAAATAACATGGTTAGTTGCTATATCAATAGTTTGAAAATAATTAGTAGAGGTAATTCTAAATTTCGTCGCGTCCCATTTACCCGCATGCCGCGCTGCGGCAGTGGTATAAATTTTAATATAATTATTCGCTCCAGTTTTCCAACCACTAATGGTTAAACCGGAACCATCTGTCGCGGTAATGGCATTATTCCAAGGCCCATCAATTTGAGCGATAGCGATTTTGTCCGAGCAAATTAAATCTCCCGGCAAACAAGCGCCAAAATCAATTCCTCCATAAGCATTTTCCCACGCTTGCAAAGAAGCATAGCAATTTGTATATCCGGTACAATCCTGACGCACTAAACCAACTACTTCCGTCGCTGTTGATCCGGATTGCAATATAAGTACAAAAATTCCAGCTACAATAGCTAAAAATACAATACGCAACAAATACTCAAAGCGTTGAGTCATTAATGATTGGTCTATTCAAATTTTAAATAGAAACTGAATTAAAGGCAATTAGTTTCTGCACAGTTACATACAATATTTTGGTGCGCGGGAGAGGATTCGAACCTCCAAGCCCTTGCGAGCGCTACCACCTCAAGGTAGTGCGTCTGCCAGTTTCGCCACCCGCGCGAAATGTACTTCTTATACTATTCGAATCACACGTCAAAAACAAGAATCCCGCTTTTAGCGGGATTCTTAAAATTAACTTGCGGTTCCAATTTTTTGTCGGGTCTGTTTTCGGGAAAGCTTGCGAATATAATACAATTTCGCCCGGCTCACCTTCTTCGGCGAACTGATTATTTCTACTTTTTCAATCTTAGGCGAATGAATCGGAAAAATCTTCTCCACACCAACACCAGCCAGCGTTGTTCGGACCGTAAACATAGCCCCAGCCTCTGAACCGTGTTTTCGGGCAATCACCAAGCCTTGAAACTGGGCAATTCGCTCCTTATCCCCTTCCTTCACTTTTTCGAAGACTTTAATGGTTGCTCCGGCTTTTATTTTCGGCAAAACTGAGTCATGAATCATAGTTTCCTTATAATAATGGGTTATATAAGTAAAGTCAAACCTATGATATTGTAAAAATATGACCGATAAGCCACCGGCGAAAGTTACCTTTACGGATTTTTCCGAAAAACCGCGGCACGTGTTTTTAATTTTCGCAATATGTGGGATTTTTTTGTTTGCCTATGCTCTCAATGTCTTTCATTTTAAGACCTTGGTGAGTGAGAACATTCGTTCGCTGACCGGTGATTTTCGCAATGCCCATTCTGCCGCCCAAGAATTAAATACCGAAGCGGTTTCGGATTCGTTAAATAATGTCCAACAAAAAATTAGTTCCTTAAAATCCAATGCCGAACGTCTTGGTTTGCCAGCCTTAATAACATCTTTAAATAATTTCCTACCTGGAATTAAAACTTTTCCAGAGGTGCTGAATCTCACTTCGGAACTCAGCACGCTTAGCGTTGCGGCGGCAAACAACATTAACACCCTCAAAGGCGCAAGCCTAGAATTATTCAACCAACAAGAAGGGCCAACTCTCCTAACTACGCTGGAACAACTTGCCGAGCACCTGAGTCTTATTGAAGAAAAAACTACGCAATTAACTGTCGCAATTCGCAAATTAAAAACTGTTTCCGCTTCGTTTGCGTCCATATCGGATATTCTGGAAAAAAATTACTCACCAGTCACCTATCAATTAAAAGATACTGAGGCTTTTGTTCGAGAGATATTGGCTATTTTCAAATCTTCAGAACCGCAGCATTTCCTTTTAATGTTTCAAAATCCAACGGAAATCCGGCCAGCCGGCGGTTTTCTTGGCAGCTTTGGCTATATGACATTTACGCAAGGCAACCTCAAGGAAATAAAAGTGGATGATATTTATAATGCTGACCGGCAATTAGACATTAAGGTTGTGCCGCCGCGAGAAATGCAATTGCTGACGCGCGACTGGGAAACGCGGGATGCTAATTGGTTCGCTAACTTCCCTACTTCCGCCAAAAAAGTCATTACTTTTTTAGAGCAAGCGGATCTTTTTCAAGAATCCAATACGCAATTTTTTGGGGCCATTGCCATCAACACTAACGTCCTCAAAACCCTTATCTCATTTCTTGGTCCGATTGATATCAAAGAATATGGTCTTACGATCAATGCCGATAATTTTTTGCAAGAATTGCAATACGAGATTGAAGCAGGCCGCGATCACCAACCCGGGCAAAATCCGAAAAAAGTTCTTTCTTTTCTCACGCCATTATTGATTGAGAAAATGGCAACGCTCAACGAGAATCAAAAACACGAACTCTTGAATCAATTAAAATCACATTTAGAGCGAAAAGATATTTTGCTTTATTTTAAAAATATGGAAATGCAACAATTTGTTTCCAATCTTAATATCGCCGGAGAGATTGCTGCTCTGCCAGAATCATTTATTGGGGATTATCTTATGGTAATTAATGCCAATCTTGCCGGAGGAAAAACGGACGCTTTTATTGACCAACAGATTAAGCTAGAAAGCGCGCTCGATGAAAAAGGCGGGGTAACCAATACTCTCAATATCACCCGTAGCCACAGCGGACAAAATGAAACCGAATGGTGGTACAACACTGCCAATAAAAATTATATAAAAATATTAGTTCCGTTGAATGCGCAATTATCCGAAGTAATTGGCGCTACCGAGCCGCCTACCAAAACCACATATGAATATATCCGCAATGGTTATCGTGTCGATCCCGATCTCGCTGCCATAGAAAATAGCGAAAACTATTTAGAAAATTTCCAAATGTGGCGGGGTTTCGAATTCGGTAAAACATCGTTCGGCACTCGCTTGAATATTCCCGCCGGAGAAAGCAAAACTCTTTCTTTGCAATACCAATATCAACTACCCACAATGCCAACACCAAATATGCTTTATCAATTCATTTTTGAAAAACAATCCGGCGTACAAGGTAATTTCCTATATACCATTAGCGCTCCATTGGGTTTTATATGGAAAGAGTCCAATGCCACGATTTTCCATTATGAAAATAAAGACCTGAAAACCAGAGAAATTATTGAGCTGACTTTAATAAAACAGTAAGTTCCGGCGGTAATTCTGCTTCGAGCTTAACCCGTTCTCCGCTCGGAGCGGTAAATTCAATCGCAGACGCATGCAAAAAATGTCGATCTAAAGACAGTGTTAAAGCTTTCTTTCCACCATAAATTTTATCACCAACAACCGGGTGGCCAATGGCCGCAAGATGAACCCGAATTTGATGAGTTCTCCCGGTTTTTGGTTGGACCGAAAGCAAGGTGCATTCCTTTTTTTGAATCAATAGGCGCCGTATCACTCTGTATTCGGTCAACGCCGGTTTTACTAGTTTATCGCTGTGGACGCTTCTTTTTGTCGTACCGGTCTTAATGCCAATCGGTTTATCAATAATCCCCACATCATCAATCACCGAACCCATCACTAAAGCAGTATAAGTTTTAGAAACTTGATGAGTTTGGAATAATCCTTTCAAATACTCAAACGTAGTTTGGTTGCGGGGAATAATCAATACCCCAGAGGTTTCTCTGTCCAATCGATGCACAATACCCGGACGTTGCGTTGGATTATCGCCAATGTTTTTCACCTCTGGATAATTTTCTAATAGCCAATCGGTTATTGTTGCTTCCGGCCGCTGATTGACTGCTTTAGAACCAGACGCGTGTACAAGCACTCCGCTTGGTTTATTCAGCACTAACAAATTTTTGTCCTTATAGATAATAGCGATATCCATATTTCACAGTTTAAATTCAAAAGTTAAAAGTATAAAGGGAAATTAAAAAGCCCCTATGGGATGAGGCCTTTTAATAGAATGAGACTTAAGAGTATTTATGAGGGAGATTATCGGTCGAAGAATAATCAACACACTCCAAAATCTCACGGTCATCTCATATAACTGGGCCTCTATTCTTTTGGTTTCGCGAGTCGGGAAGTCATTCGATAGGACACTAATACCCTGCCAATATCCCGAAGGATTAACGCTCCAATACTCAGGCCAATCAAGGTCACTCCTTTAATAATCCAGCTAGTTTTCATAAATGCGAAGACCAAAAAATTGAACAATGCCAAAGGATGTTCGGAAGCAATCAGCAGGGTATTACCAACCACTCGTTCCACAAATACAAATTTTCCAAATATGTACAGCGCTCCTACGATGACGATTAATTCAAATAATAAAATTGGCAGAATCTTAGCAAAAAACCAGACTGCGTAGACTTTCCATAAGATTCGATTTTTAAGTAATTCCATTGGTTTCATATTTATAAATCTTCTTCCATTAATTTCTTAAACAATCGTTTGGCTCGGAACATTCTCATTTTTAATGTGGAAATAGAAATTTTTTCTAATCGGGCAATATCTTCATAAGACTTATCTTCAAAATAGTAAATGCGCAATGGTTTGGCTAAATGTTCCGGCATCCTCACCAGCACTTTATCAATCGTCGCTTTGGCATCGCTCTGCATCACCTTATCTATGCCGCTGGAGGCCAGATTCGGATTGTCATCATATAGAACTGGGTCTAAGTACTCTACGTTTCCTTTAGTCTTTTTGAGTTTTTGATAATGAGTAAATGCGGTATTCATCAATACCTTGTATGCCCAGCTTTTGAATTGAATACCTTCTTGTTTTTCGAATCGGCTGGCATGACGATAAATCCGAATAAAAGTGTCCTGCACAATATCTTCCGCTTCTTCTAAACTATGGGTAATCCCCCGCGCCATACGCAAAAACGGCTCCTTATATTTATCTACAAGAATAGAAAAATAAGTCGGGTCCTCTTGGGCCAGTAATAAAATTTCTTCGTCCTTGAGTTCGTTATTATTCATACTTTCCTGTGCGCGCACCAAGGATCGGACTTGGGGCCTTCACAATGTCAATGTGACGCTCTACCACTGAGCTATGCGCGCCTCTGGTGCGTGTAGAAGGGATCGAACCTTCGGCCTCTTCATTATCAGTGAAGTGCTCTACCACTGAGCTATACACGCATACAATACCCATTAATGCTTGCTTATCTTTTCCTAAGTTCTTCGGTCTTATAAAACTCAAATCGAACGGCCGACTCGGTAATTACTTCTGAGCGTAAACCAGCCCGCAATTGATCTACCGCGAAACTAATGGAGAAAATAGCTAAGGTAACTAGTATAAACAACATTAAAATTCCAATTGCCAAAAATGTCAATTCCCTTTTATTGCGAAGATGGATTTTCATAGCAACTATTAAAGTTATTTTACTTGATAAAAAATTTGGCCATTAACGCTTTCTTCAAAGACATTTCCCTTTTGCGTCACATGTATATCTAGATATTTCACAAGATAACGACTCGCTTTTACGCTATCCAAAAAACGAATGACGTCTTGATAAGAACCAGTCGCAGTCATTTTAAATTGAATATGTCCCGGGCTGGCAATAGTCGGCGCGGTTTCCGCTCCCAAGTTAATTCCAAAACTTACCCGATGGGCGCGAGCGATGGCGTCCAAATCACCCGGAACATTCACCAATTCGTCTTTAATCGGCAGCACATTATTAATTAAATTATAATACGGTCCGGATTTTTCCAGATCGCTTTTTAATAAGCCGCGCGACTCTATAGCCGCTTTTTGGGATACTAGCATTTGCCGAGCGCTTTCAATAGCTCGCACTCGGCTTACTAAATCTACTCTTAAAAAAAATAATATCCCGCCTAAAAGCACTATCACTCCAATGCCAATACCCAGATTTTTTAAAAGCCATTCTTTAAAATTATTCATACCCCCGTACAGCATTTTAACATAATTTGCTTTATACTGAAATCTGTCTGAATAATAATTTTAAATTTAATCCATGACCGAACAGCAAAGTTATCATGCCTTAAATTGCGTATTGCAATCCAACTATGCAAAACTACAGCGACTAAAAATCGCTCATCAGACATGGTATCGCGCTTGGCAACACGAATCCCAACAATATTCTTCCTGCAATCCAGAAAAGCTTTGGGGGCAATTAGAATCCGAAGGGATTCAACTTTATCTCCAAGACGATGCGTCTTATCCGGCTTTACTGAAAGAAATCTCCTATCCACCCCTTGGCATATATATAAAAGGTAGCCTGCCCGGTCAGAGCCTACCCCAAGAAGCCAGCATAGCAATTGTCGGCACTAGAAAAGCGACCTTAGCGGGAAAAACAGCAGCAACGGCGTTGGCCCGAGATCTTTCCCAATATCGTATTCCAATTATCAGTGGCCTTGCCCTGGGGATTGATCAGGCGGCGCATTTCGGCGCATTAGAAGCATCCGGACACACTTATGCCGTTCTGGCGACTGGCTTAGACCGGGTATATCCGCGCCAACACATTGCACTAGCCCAGCAAATACTAGAACATCAAGGCGGACTGATTTCCGAATATCCTCCGGGAACCGCTTCTCTTCCTCATCATTTTTTGCAACGGAATCGTATCGTGAGCGGTCTTTCGCGAGCAACAATAGTAATTGAAGCGCCGGAACATTCCGGGTCGCTCGTCACTGCCCAGCACGCCTTGGAACAAAATCGAGAAGTATTTATTGTCCCTGGACCAATCCAGCATCCGAACTATCGCGGTTCTCACCAATTAATCCGCGCCGGCGCTCGTTTAATCACATCCGCAAAAGACATATTAGAAGATCTCAATATTGATCTCAAAAAAACTCCTTCTTTGCCATTTTCCTCATCTCACCCTCACGCAGAAGAACAAATTGTGTTAGATATTATAAAGGAACTTGGTTGGCCCTGCTCAATTGACAAAATTGGGCAAATCTCTAAAATCGAAATACCGAAGGTAAATCGCATCATTACCTTTTTAACCTTAAACGGCCAACTGCCAGAATTATTATGAAACTTATTATTGTAGAAAGTCCTACCAAAGCAAAAACGATTGCTCAATTTTTCAAAGGTGATTACCGAGTGGAATCGTCTTATGGCCACGTGCGTGATCTACCAAGAAGCAAACTAGGCGTTGATGTGGAGCATGATTTCCAGCCGCAATACGTTATCCCGAGAAAAACCACCAAGACCGTTAATAACTTGAAAAAGTTGGCAAAAAAAGCCAAAGAAGTTATTCTCGCGACTGATGAAGACAGGGAAGGCGAAGCGATTGCCTGGCATCTGGCTCAGGCGCTAAATTTGCATCCGGAAAAAGAAGATGTAAAACGAATCGTATTCCACGAAATTACTAAAACCGCGCTAGAACACGCGCTGCATTCTCCTCGAAAAATTGACCAAGATTTAGTTGACGCCCAACAGGGACGGCGTATTTTGGATCGTTTGGTGGGTTATAAACTTTCTCCTTTTCTTTGGCAAAAAATTGCTAAGGGTCTTTCGGCGGGACGGGTGCAATCTGTCGCGCTCCGATTAATCGTAGAACGAGAGGAAGAAATTGAAAAATTTGTTCCTACTGAATATTGGCAACTGGAAGCATTGCTCAAAAAGCAATCCGGCGATCCTCAATCAATTGAAGCGCGATTAGTAAAAATCAATGACACTACATTAGACCAACTGGATTTAAAAAATCAGGTAATGGTGGAGGAAATCGTCAAAACTATAGGAAAATCGGAATTCCAAATTATTCACCGGGAAACCAAAGAGGTAAATAAAAATCCATTGCCGCCGTTTATTACCAGCACCTTGCAACAAGAAGCCGCAAAACGCCTAGGTTTTTCCGCTAAAAAAACTATGTTAATGGCGCAGCGCCTTTATGAGCAGGGCTTGATTACTTATATGCGCACCGATTCGGTTAATCTTTCCCAAGAAGCGCTAACAACGGCAAAATCTTGGCTTACTGCCAATCTCGGCGAACGTTATGCCAGCCAAGCGCCGCGCGCATTCAAAAGCAAGTCCCGATTGGCCCAAGAAGCGCACGAAGCGATTCGCCCAACTAATATCACTCACACGCCCGACAACACTCCTATTAGCGAAAAAGGCGAGAAAGTACTTTACGGATTGATTTGGCAACGTTTTGTTGCTTCCCAAATGCCGCAAGCAATTTTTAATACTACCCAAGTGGATATTCGCGCTGCCCAATATACTTTCCGCGCCAGCGGCAATATCTTGGTATTTGATGGTTTTCTAAAAATCTGGGAACAAAAATTCCAAGAAAAAACTTTGCCACAATTATCGGAAAATGAAATATTATCTTTGATCGAGCTGAAACCATCACAACACTTCACTGAACCGCCACCCAGATTTAATGAAGCCAGCCTGATTAAAACCCTGGAAGAATTCGGCATTGGCCGACCCTCAACCTACGCGCCAACGATTTCCATCATTCAAGAACGAAATTATGTAGAAAAACGCGAGGCCCGGCTGTATCCGACGGATATGGGACGCCTCGTCAATAAAGTTTTAATTGAAAATTTTCCGGAAGTGGTAGACATAGACTTTACCGCCAAAATGGAAGAAAGTTTGGATAATATCGCCGAACATAAGGAGCGTTGGCAAGACGTAATTAAACAATTCTATGTTCCCTTTGAAAAAAATTTGTTGCAAAAGACCGCGGAAGTTATTAAAGCCAAACCGCCAGTGGAAATTACTAATATTCTTTGCGAAAAATGCGGCAAACCAATGGCAGTAAAAATGAGCCGTTTTGGAAAATTCCTGGCTTGCACTGGTTTCCCAGAATGCCGGAATACTAAATCGCTGGCCCCAAAGGAATCGCCGAAACCAACTGGCATGCATTGTCCGAAATGCGCCGAGGGAGACGTAATCGAACGCCGCGTTTCTCGCGGCCGCGCGCGAGGTAAATCTTTCTGGGGTTGTTCGCGTTATCCGAAATGTGATTATGCGTCGTGGACTAATCCTACATTACCGCCAACCGATGCCAAAAACTCCTCAACTGGACCAACTCCGGAAAAATAATCCGCTCGTGCAACGGGCGTATGAACTGGCGCAAAAATGTCACCAGGGACAAAAACGTAAAAGCGGTGAGCCTTATTTTTTTCATGTCGCAACTGCGGCGGAATATATTGCCCGCTGGGGTTTAGACCAAGACAGCATTATCGCCGCGCTTTTGCACGATATCGTTGAAGACACTAGTTATCCTCTAGAAAAAATCCGCCAAGAATTTAATCAAGATGTCGCTTTTCTTGTTGAAGGCCTGACTAAGCTGGGTAAAATCAAATATCGCGGCGTGGAACGACAAGTGGAAAATTTGCGAAAAATGATTTTGGCATTGAGCCAGGATATCCGAGTCATTATTATCAAATTGGCAGACCGACTGCATAATATGGAAACTTTGTATGCCCTGCCGCCGCAAAAACAAAAACGCATTGCTTTAGAAACTTCGGAAATCTATGCGCCGCTTGCCTATCGATTGGGTATGCAAAAAGTTAGCGGCGAGCTGGAAGATTTAGCCTTTCCCTTTATTTATCCCAGGGAATATCGCTGGCTAGAAAACCATATTGCGGAAAAATACGAAGAGCGGGAAAAATATTTAGAACGCGCCAAACCGATTATTATCGAAGCGTTGAAAAAAGCTAATGTGAAAATTATCCGCGTAGAATCTCGCGCCAAACGGTATTCCAGTTTGTATAAAAAATTGCTTCGCTATGATATGGATGTGGATAAGATTTATGATTTGGTGGCGCTTCGAATTATCGTTGAAGGCATTGAGGATTGTTATGCAACCCTAGGCATTATTCATAATTTATGGCCGCCGCTGCCAGGCCGGATTAAAGACTATATCGCCCTGCCAAAACCAAACCGATATCGTAGCCTACATACGACAGTCTTTTGCATTGACCAGCGGATTACGGAAATTCAAATCCGCACCGAATTAATGCATCAAGAATCGGAGAACGGTATTGCCGCCCATTGGCTTTATGAGCAACACAAGGGCGATAAAGCGTACCGAGAACGGCGAGTAGTAATCGGCGATCAAAAAGAATTAACTTGGGTAGAACAATTAAAACAATGGCAACAACATTTCGCTAGCCCGGAAGAATTTTTGGAATCCCTGAAAATTGATTTCTTTCGAGATAGGATTTTTGTCATTACTCCCCGGGGCGAAGTCATTGATCTGCCCGCTAACGCCACCCCGATTGATTTTGCCTATCATATTCATAGCAATGTCGGCGATCAATGTTCCGGAGCAAAAATAAACGGTAAATTAATGCCACTCCATACGCAATTGCGCTCTGGAGATGTAGTGGAAATTGTAATTCAAAAAGGAAAAAAGCCGTCGGAAGATTGGCTGGAATTCGTAAAAACCTCTCACGCTCGAAACCATATCCGAGCTGCTCTTAAGGGAAAAACCGCGCGACTTGCTCAGACTGGACCAACAGGAACGGAAATAAAGATTCTAGTCATGGATCGCCTGGGCCTAATAAAAGATTTAACTGGGATTTTTTCACGCTCTCATGTAAATATTACCAATATCTCTACCCTTGCTCATGCCAATCAAAAATTGCCAATTATTAAAATCAACTGCGATTTAACTCAAAAAGATAAGGTGGAAAAATTGATCGCTAAACTCAAAAAATTAAAAGAAGTTAAAAGTATTGTATATCAATTTATTTAACTTTTTGGCGTAGGAATGTTTCCTATAAAATCTTTTCCATTGTCGTTGGAATCAATGTTGTTTTGCCGAGTTAAAGATTGCCCCGATTCCGGATTCTGGGCAGCCGTTCCTTCAAAATCTTGCGCTTCGCCAAAACCAACTTTATCTATCACCCCGCCGTCAGGACCATACAATATAACCGTATTGTTATTGGCAATCGTATTAGATTTCGCCCACTGGACATCCGCTGTAACCGCTCCAGCATATCCCTCCTCATTCGCGAGTAAAAAATGACTCTGCGGAGCGATGGATTTTCCTTCTAATCGACTTTTCGGAACTAAACTGTATTCCGTGCCGCTGGAACTTTTTCTTTTAAGCGACCAATCAGTCAAAGCAACAACTATATCGGTGGGATTATATAATTCAATAAATTCGTCGTTAATAGTTACTCCGCTGACTTGAACTTCCGTAATCATTAGGGTTGCAATTGAACTCGCTGGAGAAATTTCCGCAGTACTTGTTGAAACGGCATTGGCAGTTTCAGCAGGATCAGTCTGAGAAAAAGGAATCGGGTTAGAAGATGTTGAAATTAATGGAACGCTATTTTCCGCCAGTGGCGTTCCATTAATTCCATTTACGCCATTTCCGGTATAAGTGTACCAACTAAAACTCATATGCCGTTCCATGGTCCTGCGCTCCCCGGGATTGCCTGCCGGCCAATCTGGCAACGCAATCACTTCATCAATTAAATGGCATTCTGGATCAAATAAACGTATCCCCTCGTTAGAATTGGAAAGCGCGCCGACATATATGGTATCAGCGGCAATGGCTGGCACGCTGTTGTCGTCGGTACGTTCCAAGAGCATAAATCCCCGCGGCTCAATACTGAACGAAGCGTCAAATAAAACGGAAATTTGCTCTCCTTTATCTTTCAGCTGCCACCCCTGAAGCGATACCGTATCATCAGAAATATTCCTTAATTCAATCCATTCGTCATTCGCGCTTAACATAGAACCCATCCAGGCAATTTCGTTCATTATAACCGGTTGATGCGCCGGATTTTGATTTGTAGCGAAAGAACAGTTTTTTATTTCTGAAATCAGCGGCTGCTCTGCAATACTCGTGCTCGCTGCTTGTTCTTCGTTTTTTGACTGTATTTTCGTTTCGATTTTTTTCGGCGCGGGCAATGGAAGTAAATTATTTTGTGGTTTATTCTGTGATTCGGGTGTTTTCCCCAATTCAATTACGGCCGCCAGTTGAAAATTGTCTTTGGGCATGCCGATTTCACCGGCGGCCCAGATTTTTAATTTCCCCAATACATCTGTCGCAGATATTATCGAAAAGCCTACGATTATAATCCCGCTGATAATAAAAAATCGGCTTTTCAACCGATATATTAAATTCTGAAACCAGAAATTATGTTCCACCCTGTAAGTATATCAAACCGTAAAGTCTTGGGGTGGAGCGGTTTCAATAATTGGCGTTTGTTCCGTTGCCATTTTTATTTGCGTCAATCGTTCAATAATCGCTTGCAATTCCTCTTGAGAATAAAAATTAATGGTTAATTTTCCGCCATCTCCTTCTTTCTGGAGTTTCACTTTTGTTCCCAATACTTCCCGCAGTTGTTCTTCCATACTGGAAGTTTCCGGATCAGCGGTTTTCACATCGGACATCACTAACGATACGCTGCGCCGGGAAGCAATGCGATTTCGGAGCTCGCGAACACTTAAATTATCCCGCATTAACTCGTCAAACATCACTTGCTGCTCCCGAATGTCCGGTAACATTAACAACATCCTTGCCTGGCTTTCATTGATTTTATTTCCAGAAACTGCGTCTTGAATTGGAGTCGGCAAGTTCAAAAGCCGAATGGAATTCGCTACCACTTCCCGGCTTTTCCCCACTCGAACAGCAACCTCCCGTTGAGTCAATCCGAATTGATCTTGCAGTTTGGCGTAGGCGCGGGCGGTTTCAATCGGATTCAAATTTTCCCGCTGAATATTTTCAATAATCGCGAGTTCTAAGCGGTCACGATCGGTTGGCGCAATCCGAACTAGCGCCGGTACCCGTTCCAGCCCAGCTAATTTTGCGGCTCGCCAACGACGTTCTCCGGAAATCAACTGGTATTCCACGTCTGTACCGTGCTCGCCGGGAATTTCGATTTTGGTCACCACCAGCGGATGTAAAATTCCAAATTCTCGGATAGATCCGGCTAATTCTTGCAAAGCAATTTCGTCAAAATCCCGCCGCGGCTGGTAGGGGTTGGGTTTAATCTTCTCTACCTCAATATGAAAAATGGGGCCTAAAGTCTGATTCGGTTGCATAAAGTGTTCTTCAATATTATAATAGAAAAATTCAGTTTTGACCAGATTAAGTCGTCTTGCCGCTGTGGTGGAATTGGCAGACACGCACGACTCAAAATCGTGTGCTGAAAGGCATGTCGGTTCGACTCCGACCAGCGGCACAGAATAAAAATCTACGCCTAAGCGTAGATTTTTTTATTTTATTAATTCCCTGATTTTTCCCAAATCTTCTCGAAAAATCGGTTCCCAGTTCATATTCCGAAGGATCGCCGCCGGATGATAAACTACCAATACTTTGTATCTTTTAGATTCAATAACTCGGCCGTGGTTTTGCCCCATTGAGCCGTCAATCTGCAACCCTGCCATAGCGATTCTTCCGAGCGCAACGATTAATTTAGGATTTACAATCTGAATTTCTTTTTCCATTGCCGGACGGAAATTTTCAATCAATTCCGGAGTAGGAGTTAAGGTTTTACCGAATTCATCCTGCGGCCGCCATTTTACGATATTGCTGACGTAAAAATCTTCCCGTTTCCAACCCAAGGTTTCCAGTGTCGCATTCAACAACTTCCCGCCCCGGCCGACAAACGGTTTACCATGAATTTCTTCATCTTTCCCCGGCGCTTCGCCGATAATCATTATTTCCTTATCCGGCGAACCGTCGTTAAAGACCAGCGTCTTTTTCGGATACGCTTTCCGGACTGCATTAAAAAGAAGTTCTAAATTCTGAGCCTTATCCATGAAAACTCATTTTAAGAGCGCTGTAATAAATTTAAAAAGCGGAATCGGCTCTACCGCGTTCCGGTTGCCAACGATTTTCACCGCAAGCGCGCCCACGGTATTGCCAATAAAACCGATTAATTCTGGTGGGAAGCCCTTCGCGGCACATGGCGCAGTTACTGCTAAAAATGCGTCCCCGGCACCGACACGATCTACAATTTCTTTTGAGAAAATTGGAGTTTGAAAAAAGCCTTTTCCTTTCGCATATACCACCGAACCATGATGGCCGTGGGTTACGGTTACATATCGAGCTTTCATTCGACTGGCAGTTTTTTCAATCAAGGCATGGAGATCAGTGAATTTATCTTTATGCTCAATCCGCATTTCTCGTTCATCAATGCATACATAATCAGCATGGGGATATTTGCTTAAAGTATTAAAACCAGTATTCGCGCTATTGGTTTGAACATTCACTGCAAAAAATTTGGATTTTTTAGTGAGAAAATCAATTAATGTTGGGGTAAAAAAACCATGACCATAATCCACCGCGATGACTACATCCGCTTTTGCCACCAGTTTGCTTAACGTTTTAAGCATATTTTTTTCTAATGTTTTTGGGGTAGGCTGGTCGCTTAAGAAAGCTATTTCAAACAATTTCGTCATGAATGGTTGCCAGACAAAACGGCGTTTCACAATTGTTGGAGCATCTTTCCGGAAAAATAACGTTGGTTGCACCTGAGGCTTTAACGCATTACGGACAAATGGTTCAAAATGACTTTGCTCTGCCGTTCCCAGTTGAGTAACTAAATTCACTTGATTGCAAAAACCAGCGGCATGGTTTGCGCAGGCTAATACGCCACCGGGAAAAATTTCTTCATGAAGATATCGGGACGCAACAATACTTTCTTTTGGCGACTTCCCCATTGGTTCGCAATAATGATATTCATCAATAATCGCCTCGCCAATGATTAATACTTTCAAAGATTGCAAACTTTTTAATTTCTGAATTACGGAATCTACGGAATAATTTTTACGGAAAGATTCCAAAAAAGACTGGGCTTGGTCCGGATATACCATATAGTGCCGATTCAAAAGCTCGGTAGAACTAAAAGAAAGTTCATTAGTAAAATGCAGCCTGCCACCCACTGAGTTCACCGCCATTTCTTCTTCCGTAATTTTACCAGTTAAATCGTCTTCGGCATTTTTGTAATCGCTGCCTTTAGCATAAATATCCGGCTTTAAGCGTTGAATCAGCGTTACTGCCGTTGGTTGATCATTGACCGCCACATAATCCACATGAGTAAGCGCTGCGACGGATTCAGCGCGCAAACGATGATTGAAAACTGGCCGACCGGGTCCCTTACCTACGTAATGGTCTGGAGTGAGAGTGACAACCAATATGTCCCCTTGCTGCTTGGCTGCTTGAAAATGGAGCAGATGGCCGGGATGTAAAAGATCAAATACTCCGTGGCAATGCACAATGCGTTTTCCGGACTTTCTAAGCTTACCGACAATATTAACTAAATCTTCTAGAGACACTACTTTGGATGCGATTTTCATATACGTATAATTATATAACTGCCAATTATAGCTGCGGTTTCAGCTCTGAGGGTTAATGGGCCTAAAGAAACTGTTTTACATTTTAATTTTCTAAATTGTTCTAACTCTGCCACGCTCCACCCGCCCTCTGGACCGACAAAAAGACCGATATTCTTTTTATTCCCCAGTGGTTTGATGGGATTTCCACCGACATCTAGTAATAGAATCTCTTCATGAAGATTGTCTCCCTGAGTTAACGCATCGGCCATATCCATTATTCCAGAAAGCTCCGGACATACGCCCCGCCCAGATTGCTCTGCCGATTCTTTGATAATTTTTTGAATGCGCTCTCGATTTAAATCTAACTTTACCGTATACGCGGTGCGAATCGGCACAATTGTTTTCACGCCGATTTCCGTTGCTTTTTGCGCTACCCATTCGAAATTTTCTCTTTTTAAAATCGCACAATACAACGTAAGCATTCGCTCGGGTTCATTTTTATTTTTTTGCAGCTTCACTATTTCAAATTCTGCTCGATTTTTTTCCAAACTCGTCAACGTGGCAATCGCCTCTCGGCCCTTGCCATCGCACAATAATACTTCCTCGCCAATTTCCACCCGCAGCACATTCTTTAATTGATGAATAAAAGTGGGGTCCGAACTCTGTACACGCGATGCCGTAAATAAAAAATCGCCAAAAAACCTATGGAGTTTCATTGGTTGCGGATTGAATACGCGATACGAGGAATTTCTTTGTTATCAGCACGCCTAGCCAAGCGACGGCGATACCACCCAAGATATCGAACGGCCAATGTACTCCGATAAATACACGCGCTAAACCCAAAATAAATGCGCCGGCCAATAACCACTGTCCCCATTTTTTATTTATGTGCCATATAGCGAAAGCAAGCGTAAAATAAAATACCGTATGGCCAGACGGGAAAGCAAACCCCGGCCCATGCATGATAAGCGGTTCAAAATTCAATGCAGAAAATGGCCGGGGCCGATTGTATAAGATGCGGATTAATTCTGTAATAATTCCCCGAGAAAGAACCAGGGAGAGAATGACAAAAAACAAATTTTTATATCGAATTTGCCAATCTTTTTCTCGAATCAGAAAAAACACCACGGTCACAATCAATAAATATCCAAAGGAATCAGATAAATAAATTCCTAAGAGATCTAAAAACCGAGAAACACCCGCAAGATTGTGAATTGCATTAAAAATCCGAAGATCAAACATACTGCGAAAGAAATTAACGCCGCACAAACGGCAAAAGACTCATGAAACGAGCACGCTTAATCGCTTGAGCAAGCGCTCGCTGATGTTTGGCGCAGGTTCCGGTAAATCGCGGATCAATAATTTTTGCCTGCCCAGAAATAAACCGGCGAATTAATTCGATGTCTTTATAATCTATTTCTTTTAAATTTTGTGAACAAAAAAAGCATTGGTTCATAATTTTGTGGAAAATCTTAAAATGGTAAATCTTCTGACTTTATATCTCCCTCCGTATCACCGATTTCGATAGTGGGCAACGCCTCCGTTTTTTCCATCACTTCTTCACCTTTTGGCGCTGCGCTGAATCCTCCCGGACGTGGCCCTAATTGCAACCGCTCACCGATAATTTCCGTGGTTTTTCGTTTTTGCCCCTGTTTATCTTCCCAATCCCGGGTCTGTAATCGCCCCTCCACCAACACCAGCGCTCCTTTTTTCAAAAACCGATTCGCAATCTCCGCTTGCCGACCCCAAAGTACTACGTTGTGATACTGGGTTTCTTCTTTTCGCCCGCCGGTTTTATCCGTCCAAACTCGATTCGTAGCGATAGAAAAATTTGCCACCTGAACGCCGGTGGGCGTGCTCCGCAAAAGCGGATCACCCGTCAAACGACCTAAAATAAATACTTTATTTAGATTCATTTTCTAATGCGGCTAATTTTTCTTCCAACACATCATTGGTTAAAAGCGACTTTGTGGAAGCAACTTTTTTAACCAGCCTCCGGCCATCGGATTTTCGTTCCGTTTTTGAAGCCTTAATTAACGGTGGGATTACAATCAGAAAACGAATGACATTTTTATTTAATTTCAATGTCCGATCAATCGATTCAATGGCACTCGCCGGAAGATCGCAATGCATAAAACCAAAGTATGCCGAGGTATGCTTGGTAATCGGATAAGCAAGTCGAATTGCCTTGGCTGGCTGCTGCACCTTAATCGTTCCATTATGTTGGGCAATAATTTGTACAAGGTCTTTTTCCCCCTCTGGATCTTTGAGTAAAAAGGCAATTTCGTATAATTTAGAATCAGTTTTCATGACGACTTAGACTAGCAAAAATCCCTATAAAATGCAACTTATTCCTCGTCTTCCCCTAAAGATTCTTCTAGGGGTTCCAGATTGGGCTGCAAGCCGGTTCCTACGGGGATTAGACGACCAATAATGACATTTTCTTTAAGGCCGCGAAGAAGATCCACCTTACCTTCATTTGCGGCATTTACTAACACTCTGGCAGTTTCCTGGAAAGACGAAGCGGATAAGAAGCTTTCAGTAGAAAGCGCTACTTTGGTTACTCCAAGTAAAAGCTGGGTAGCTTTTGCCGGCTGATCCCCCGCTTTCTTCGCTTTCCGATTCATTTCCAAGAAACGAGATTTTTCTATTACATCGCCAGCAACGAATTCTGTGTCTCCGGATTCTTTAATTTTTACTCGAGAGAACATTTGCCGCACGATAATTTCAATGTGCTTGTTGTTGATTGCCGCGCCTTCATTGAAGTAAATCTTTTGCACTTCATTGATAACGTAACGTTCTACTTCCCGGCCGCCATTAAAAATAAAGATTTCTTTCAAGTCTAAGTTCCCCTCGCATAATTGGTCTCCTTTCTTGACTGGATCGCCGATTTTCACAAAAACCGTTGCATTTCGAGGCAAAGAATATTCCAACATTTGTTCTTTTTTGCCGCTCTCCGTTTTAAGCCGCAATATCTTCAAAAGTCCTTTTTCTTCAATGCTATCCACAATGCCGTCTTCTTCCGCAAGAAAAGCTTTGCCTTTTGGCGGCCGCGCCTCAAAGACTTCTTCAATTCTAGGCAAGCCATGAGTAATATCTGCCCCGGCTACGCCACCAATGTGGAACGTTCTCATCGTCAATTGCGTTCCTGGTTCGCCAATGGACTGAGCCGCAACAATACCCACCGCTGCCCCATTTTTCACTGGCTGGTTATTACCAAGATCATATCCATAACATTTACTGCACAAGCCATACAACGTTTTGCAGGTGATTGGAGAACGAATTTTCACTACCGGAATATTGGATTCGGCAACAATCTCTGCGGTATCTCGATCAAAGATCTCACCAGCCTTAATAATTGTTTTGCCATTTACTTTCACATCTTCTAATGCCGTTCGAGAGAAAAGCTGGACGTCAAAAGATTGGCCAAATTCCGCGCCATCCGCGCGCGCTAAATCAATACCCTCTTTGGTCCGGCAATCTTCCTCCCGAATTACTAAATCTTGAGAAACATCAATTAGGCGTCGAGTCAAATAACCCGCAGAAGCTGTTTTTAAAGCGGTATCGGTCGTTCCTTTTCGAGCACCGTGCGTGGAAATAAAGTATTCCAATACGCTCATGCCCTCTTTTAAAGAAGCTTTGACTGGTAATTCAATAGTTTCATTTTTTGGATTGGCCACCAAACCTTTCATACCCATCATCTGCACCAATGGCGCCCAAGAACCACGAGAACCGGAATCAATAATATTGAATACCGGATTTTCCTCCGAAAGCGTCAGCGGCACCAATTTGGCAATGTCACCTTTCACTCGCTCCCAAACGCTGATAACACGCGCTTTCCGTTCGCTGTCAGTTAATAACCCCTCTTCAAAATGTTGATGAATGATTTCCACTTCTTTTTCCGCTTTCTCCATAATCTGCGGCTTCTCTTTCGGGATGATTAAATCGCTGATACTCCAAGTAATACCGGCTCGAGTCGCATATTCAAAACCAATTTTTTTAATCGCATCCAAACGCTGGCTGGATTCTTCCGGAGTGTATTTGCTGATAATCACGCCAATCAATTTAGAAAGTTCTTTTTTATTTAACGTTTTATTTACAAATTCCAGATCTTTCGGCAACGCTTCGTTAAAGATAATTCTGCCAACGGATGTTTCCGTCTTACCAATGCGCACTGCGGCATTCAGCGCCACAATGTCATGCTCGTAGGCAAGTAATGCCTCTTCGTTCGTTGCAAAAATTTTTCCGGTGCCATTCGCATCTTTGCGGATTTTAGTCAGGTAATATGAACCCAAAACAATATCTTGAGTCGGGTACACAATCGGATCGCCGTTCGCTGGCTTTAATAAGTTCATAACAGAATACATGATTTCCGTAGCTTCTTTTTGCGCTTCTTCCGAAAGCGGCAAATGCACTGCCATTTGGTCACCATCAAAGTCCGCGTTAAACGCTGTGCATACCATTGGCGGGATGCGAATCGCCAAATCTTCAATCAACACTGGTTTAAATGCTTGGACACCCAGACGATGCAAAGTAGGAGCGCGATTGAGCAAGACTTTTCGGTTCGCAATTACCTCTTCCAAAATTTCCCACACTTCCGGTGGTGTCTGTTCAATTAATCGATTGGAGTTGCGAATATTGTGCGCTAAACCCCGTTCAATAATTTTACTAATGACAAAGGGCTTGAATAATTCCAAAGCCATTCGTTTCGGCAAACCGCATTCTCCCAATTGAAGCTCCGGACCGATTACGATAACGGAGCGGCCGGAATAATCTACCCGTTTTCCAAGCAAGTTCTGACGGAATCGCCCCTGCTTGCCCTTCAACATATCAGACAAGGAACGCAATGGCCGACGTTGACTAGACATTTGTTGGGAACCAAACCGCGCGGAATTATCAATTAAAGCATCTACGGCTTCCTGCAGCATTCGTTTTTCGTTCACAACAATTACTTCCGGCGCTTTGAGTTCCAATAATTTTTTCAATCGGTTATTTCGATTGATAACTCGTCGATATAAATCGTTCAAATCAGAAGTGGCATATCGGCCGCCGTCTAAAGCTACCATCGGACGAAGATCCGGTGGCAATATTGGGAGCACTGTCATAATCATCCATTCCGGCCGCATATGCTGCCGCTCCATCATGACAGCGATTTTCAAACGACGAAGCAAGCGCCGTTCCACTAACGGATCTATAACATCTTTTAATTCCTTTTTAATTTCTTCCGTTAATTTTTTTAGGTCAATATTTTCTAAAATTTTCCGAATTGCTCCCGATCCGGTGCCTGCCTCAAAGACATCGCCAAAACGTTTGGCTAAATTATAAAATTCGGTTTCGGTCAGCACCGTTCCTACGGTTAACGCTTCCACTAATTTTTTACCCTCGTTTAACGCCGAACGGAGTTCTGCAGTCCGCACCCCCTCTTGGCGAACAGTTTTTTTACGGGATTCGAATTCCCGGTCCAATTCTTCCAAAACTCGCTTTTTATTTTCTTGATTCACCGACGTAATAATGTGCGCGGCATAATAAATCACCTTTTCCACTTTCGGCAACGGCACATCTAAAAGCAAACTAATTTTGGAAGGATTAGTCCGTAAAAACCAAATATGAGTAACCGGCGTGGCTAACTTGATATGTCCCATCCGTTCTCGGCGAACAATGGAACGAGTCACTTCTACGCCGCATTTATCGCACACAATACCCTTATAACGAATTCGGCGATATTTGCCGCAATAGCATTCCCAGTCTTTCGTTGGACCAAAAATCCGTTCCGAAAACAAGCTGTCTTTTTCTGGTCGCTGAGTCCGATAATTGATTGTCTCCGGCTTTAATACTTCACCATGAGACCATTTCAAGATGTCTTCCGGGGAAGCAATTTTTAATTTAATAGCGTCAAAAGTATACATATTATTCTTTATGTTTCAGCATCGGGGATTCTTTCCCGGTCTCTCTGTCTAATTTAATTAGATCGACATTTAAAGCCAGGGATTTTAATTCGCTCACCAATACGTTAAAGGATGCCGGGATGTTTGGATTCTTAATCTTTTCCCCTCGGATAATGGATTCATACGCGGCGGAACGGCCCAATACATCATCAGATTTAATCGTCAGCATTTCTTGAAGCGTATACGCAGCGCCATAGCCTTCCAAAGCCCAGACTTCCATTTCCCCGAATCGCTGGCCGCCAAATTGCGCCTTACCACCAAGCGGCTGTTGAGTAATTAAAGAATATGGTCCGATAGAACGCATGTGAATCTTGTCTTCTACCAAGTGATTTAGTTTCATCATATAAATGATGCCTACCGTTACTTTATTATCAAACGGTTTGCCGGTTCGGCCATCATAGACGGTCAACTTGCCGGTTTCCGGAAGACCAGCCTTTTTCAATTCGTCTCGGATTTGCTCTTCCGTTGCTCCGGCAAGTGGCGCAGTCACCGCTCGATAACCAAGAGTTTTTGCCGCCCAACCCAAATGAGTTTCTAAAATCTGACCCAGATTCATACGAGATGCAACGCCCAACGGGTTTAATATGATATCTACTGGCGTGCCATCTGGCAGATATGGCATATCCTCCACTGGTCGCACTTGAGAAATAACGCCTTTATTACCATGACGGCCGGCAAGTTTATCGCCCGCCATTACTTTCCGAAGTTGGGCAATTTCCACCTGCACCCGCTTAATAATTCCTGGTTCGAGCTTATCTCCTTTTTCTCGATCAAAAATCTTGATACCAACTACTCGGCCATATTTTCCGTGTGGCATAGTCAGCGATGTGTCTTTTACGTCGCGGGCTTTTTCCCCGAAAATCGCTCGAAGCAATCGTTCTTCCGCTGTTAATTCACTTTCCCCTTTTGGAGAAATTTTTCCAACTAAAATATCACCAGATTTCACTTCAGCGCCGATTCGAATTATTCCATCTTCATCCAAATTCTTTAATTTTTCTTCTGATACGTTCGGAATATCCGGAGTAGTCATTTCTGGGCCAAGCTTAGTATCCCGAATATCACAATAGAAATCTTCAATATGAATGGAAGTGAACCGATCCCCTTCCACCACTCGCTCGGAAAGGACAATGGCATCTTCAAAGTTCGCTCCCTGCCACGACACAAACGCGACTAACAAATTTTGCCCAAGGGCCAACACGCCATTGCTAATTGACGGTCCGTCTGCCAATACTTCTCCTTTTTTTACTTTTTGGCCTTTTTGCACCAGCGGCCGTTGAGAAATACAAGTAAATTGGTTGGAACGTTTGAATTTATTTAAAGGATATTTTTTGGTCGCAGACTTTGTTTTTAAGACAATATGTCGGGAATCCACTTCCAAAATTTCTCCCGCCTCGCTGGCAATAATCACATGACCAGAATCTCGAGCCGCGATTTCTTCCATACCCGTTCCTACATAAGGCGCATCTGGTTGCACCGACACCACGGCTTGCCGTTGCATGTTGGAACCCATCAGGGCGCGGTTGGCATCATCGTGTTCCAGAAACGGAATTAAGGCAGTTGCTACACTGATCGATTGATGCGTTGAAACATCAATAAAGTCTACTTCTAACGCCTCACACGTACCCGGCTCGCCTTTAATTCTTGCTTCTACAATATCTTCTAAAATTTTGCCGGATGCCGGATCAAATTGGACGCCGCCATGGGCAATTTTATATTTTTCTTCCTCTAAGGCATTCAACCAAACAACTTTGTCTGTTACTTTTCCTTTTTCTACGACAACATAGGGAGTTTCCAAAAAACCAAGTTCGTTCACCCGCGCATAGTTCGCCAAGTGATTTACCAAGCCAATGTTGGCGCCTTCCGGAGTTTCAATCGGACAAATTCTGCCATAATGGGAACGATGCACATCGCGCACTTCAAATCCAGCTCGTTCGCGAGTCAGTCCACCGGGACCCATTGCCGAAATTCGGCGCTTATGTTCCAGCTCCGCAAGCGGGTTAACCTGATCCATAAATTGCGATAGCTGGGAAGAAGAGAAAAATTCTTTCACTACGGAAATCAATGGCCGGGCATTTACTAATTGCACCGAGGTTAAAGTATTAATATCCAATGTGGACATTCGATCTTGAACAATACGCCGTAATCGCGCCAGACCATTGCGTAATTTATTTTCCAAAAGTTCCCCTACCGGTCGTACTCGTCGATTCCCTAAGTGGTCAATATCATCCGGTTCAGCGGTTTGTTCGTTATTTAAACGAATAATTTCTCGGACAATCGCCACTAAATCTGTCAATTCCAAAAGGCGGGAATCGCTCTTAATGCCTAATCGCTGATTCAATTTAAATCGGCCCACTTGGGATAAATCATAGCGATCCGCTTTGCGAAACATGGCTTCAATCAAGCTCTTAGCGTTTTCTACCGTAGCCAAATCGCCCGGCCGGATACGTTTATAAATTTCGGAGAAAGATTCGTCAATATTTTTCGCCGGATCTTTCTTCAGAGTAGTCTGAATGAATTTAATTTGGCTGGAATCGGTATCCGCAAAAGTTTCTGCGATTTCTTCATTGGTTTCCATGCCAAAAATTCTCAACAAATCCGTCACCGGCGCTCGGCGTTTACGATCGATTTTCACTCCGATAAAACCATCCGGATCGGTTTCAAATTCTAACCAGGCGCCGCGATTTGGGATGATTTTTGCCCCAAACAACTTTCTCCCCCGCCACATATTAGCGGTAAAATATACTCCAGACGAACGGATCAACTGCGATACAACTACGCGCTCTACGCCATTAATGATAAACGTGCCGCGTTCTGTCATCATTGGGAAATCACCCAAATATACTTCTTGGTCTTTTTTGTCGTTGGTGCGTTTATTGTTCAGCCGCATTTTTACCCGCAGCGCTGCTTCAAAAGTTAAATCTTTAAATTTTGCGTATTCTTCGTCGTATTTCGGTTCGTCAAAATAAAAATCCGTAAAGTAAAGTTCTAAATCTTTTCCGGCATAATCTTTAATCGGGGAAACTTCTTGAAATAAGTCTTTTAAACCCTCCTTAAGAAAACGCTTGTAAGAAGCAGTTTGAATCTCTACGAGGTTCGGTTGTTCAATTAATGCGCCTGGATGGGATGAAAAAACTTTAGTAGGTAATTTAAGCATAAAAAAAGGACCCGATCTAGGAAAATAAGGTCTATTGGTGAGGGAAACAGTTAATTTATTAAGTTTACTAAGTATTTTGAATTCGTCAAGTCCCCCTTGGGGACAAACAGGGATTCTAAAGATTCAGATACCGGACCCGATTTTCGTTATGTTCATCCAGTGTGCGGCTAAAAATTGTCTTTTTAGAAACTGGGTCAGACAAATAATACAAAAAATCAGAGGTTCTGGGTTCCAATACGGCTAGAATCGCGTCAGTGCCAGGATTACTAATTGGTCCTGGTGGAACGCCCGGATGTAAATAGGTGTTATATAAAGAACCAATATCTAAATCTTTCCGAGCTACTCCGGGTTGGTCGCAAAACACAAATGCGCCTTGGCACTTGATGTAACTAATAGTCGCATCCACCTGCAGCGCAATCCCCAATCGCAATCGTTCAAATAAAATTCCCGCCACTACTCTGCGGTCTTGATAATTCGGCACTTCTTTTTCCAACAGCGAAGCCAGAATTAATTTTTGATAGGAATTATTTTGCGATTCCAGAAGCGGCCAAGCTTTCGCGGCAAAGGTGTTTAATAACTTTCGGACAACAATTCCCGGCGTGGAACTGGAAAAAAATTGGTAGGTATCCGGAAAAAGATATCCCTCTAATGAAGCGACGCCTTGCAAAAAAGGAAAATCTTCAACAAATGATTTGCTAGAAAGCGCGAGTAAACTGCCCCGCGGAATAATCCTATTCCTAGCAAGAAGCTCATCAATATCCCGAAGTGTCATCCCCTCGGTAATAACTACTGCTATAATTTCATTTGGTCCAGAAATCAGCTTTCGTACAATTGCCGGAGTACTGGAAGCGGCATTCAAAAAATAAGTTCCGGGTTTTAAAAGATGGGCGGAACCAGATAGTAAAGAAAATAACTTAAAAGCTTTTGGCGAACGAATTAAGCCACTTTCTTTTAATTGGACCGCGATTTCATCCATGCCGTTGCCAGTGGCAATTTCAAATCGATGAACATTGGAAGCTTGGGCGGCTGGTTGCAGGTCAAAAACAAAATAGCCTATGCCAAATCCCACCACCACGCATCCCACTACCCAAAGCCACGATACATATATCTGTTTCATCAGAATTTAAAACTTAGAACGGATTACAATGCCCTGAATAATACCAACGATCATTAGGCTGGTCAATAAATTCGATCCACCATAACTTAAAAACGGAAAAGGTACCCCGATCACTGGCAATAATCCGATTGCAGAACCGGTATTCAAGATAAAATGCACCAGGAAAAGAATCACCGCACCCAAACAAAACATTCTTGAAAAATTATTTGTACTTGCCAAGCCGGCAAAAATAATCCGAATCAGTACAGTCATAAAGGCAACCAAAGCCACAACTCCGCCAATCAGTCCCCATTCCTCAATGAAGGCGGCAAAGATAAAATCCGTTTCGGCTTCCGGCAAAAAACCCAACCGCACCTGCGTCCCCCGTCCAAAACCCTTGCCCAGCCAGCCAGCCGAACCAATCGCAATTTTGGATTGGATGACGCTATAATTCACGCCTAACGGATCTTGCTCCGGATAAAAAAGCCCAATAACTCGTTCTTTTTGATAGTCAGCTAATCCGTAATTCCAAGATATGCCGCTGGCAATTAAAAAAAGCGCTGCCGCTATTAATAAATGTTTCCATTGAATGCCGCTTACCAATAAATATCCAAACCACAGGCCGAACAAAATTAGCGTTGATCCCATATCCGGCTGCATCAACACTAGTGTCGCCGGCACTATAAAAAAAAGAAAAGAAGCCGCGACATTTTTTAAATGAGCAATGCCGATATGCGCTTTTGCCCAAAATGACGAGAAGACGATTAGGAGCGAGAGTTTTACAAACTCGGAAGTTTGGAATTGCCATGGCCCAAGCACTAGCCAACCTCGAATATTGCGGATTGGTGTGGCGAAAAGCGTTGCAATCAGCAATACAATCGCAATGCTGTAAATTCCATAAATCACCCAAGGATAATTAATCAGCGGCCGCCAATCGATTCGAGTCATCATTACCATCGCTACTATACCAACCCCATACCATACCAATTGTTGGTTAAAAAGCGCTCGATCGCCGCTGAATAAAATTAAAAGGCTTGCTAGAGCAAGCACCGCCAAGCTGCTGTTGAGTATCCAATCCATCCGTTTGGGCATAGTTCTTATATATCACTTTCTAGCGCTAACGAAAAGTTCCGTTGCTTCCGGAACGACACTATTTAACAAGGCGGAATCTGGAACGATATTGATCTGAAACGTCCGTTCTTCAAATGGCTGTAAGGTTTCTAATGTTGTCTTAGAAGCGCCGACAATTGCCCCAAAGGAATCTGCCACCAGAGCCCGTAAAACGACCTGAGTAACTATAAAATTATTGGTATTCGCCACAATCCCCTGAACCGTTGTTTGTTGCTGACCGACATTGGTTTGAATTTCTTTAATAGTCAATGCGGGTTGCCACCACCCTTCCGTCGGTTGCCAATTAATATTGGCAATGGTAATTTCCGCTCGCGCAATTTGTTGCCGCGCATCAGCAATGCCAGTTTCCACGAATTGCGTTTTTTCACCCGCGTGGATAAAACTGGTTTTACTAATTGTTTTTATTATCTGTCCAGAATTATCAATAAGTTTTAACGCGTACTGTAATTGTTGAGCGCCATATATTAGATTCAGATTTTCCATCGGCGCAACAACTGTCACAATATCGCCGCTGCGCAACAGCATCGCTTTCCCCAGCACAATTGGCGTTAATTGTTTAATCTCACAACTGACGCAACCACCCTGGCCAGGCAAGCCGCCGCAATCCACCCCGGTTTCATTTTGATTTTGGATTTGATCCACACAGCTCGCCGGCGGTTTTAATAATAAAAGGTATCCGCCAAATCCCAACGCGGTTAAAATTGCCAAATAAAAAATGCCGTAAGTAATTTGTTTTAATATTCTGGGCATTGTCTTAAGTATATCAGAAAAATAAAAACCTCTTCCTATCAGGAAGAGGTTTTGGTCAAGCCGCAGATCCTAGAGGCAAGGATTAGAAAAATTTTCTAAGCCCATTCCCCGGAGATAATTTCAGAGGTGTATACCTCTAGGATCTGCATTCTAAAGAACTAAAAGCGTGGGGTTAGCTGCGTTTTCCGCGCACCGAAGGCTCACGATAATCGCAAGCCACCATTTCTTCCGATTGGAAAAAATGCGCAACCTTTCGAATAATCTTGTAATTATTCTCCAGGAGAACTCAGCCAATTGGATCGGAACCCCCTACCGAGGAGCCAACCCCACAAAATTTAAAGAGCGTTCTTATTGTAGCATATACAAGATATTTGTCAAGTACGCCAATTGCCTCCACTGATATCCCGGCGAACCCTACTTTCTCACCCGCCGAAGCAGGAAATATCATCAGGACAGTAGGATTTCACTTCTCTGTTCGGAATGGGAAGAGGTGGGACACCTACTGCTAAATCACCAGGAAGTCACTGGAGGCAATTAAAAGTAAAAAATGAAATGAATACTTACACAAGAGAGTCAGTCATATTCTCTTGTAAATGTTGGATAATTCCAACGCTTACAAGAGAAAAAATCGGTCTATTAGTATTCCTTGGCTAAACACCTTGCGGTGCGTACACCTAGAACCTATCAACGTAGTAATCTGCTACGGACCTCATACCTTATCTTGGGCTTGGCTTCGTGCTTAGATGCTTTCAGCGCTTATCCATTCCGAGCAATAGCTACCCAGCGCTTCAGTTGGTACCAAAGCTGGTAGACCAGAGGCTCGTTCAATCCGGTCCTCTCGTACTAGGATCGACTTCCCTCAAGTATGTATGGACGCTATTCGCGTCCGCGACTGCAACAGGTAGAGACCAACCTGTCTCACGACGGTTTGAACCCAGCTCACGTATCCTTTTAAATGGCGAACAGCCATACGCTTGGGACCTTCTCCAGCCCCGCGCTAGGATGAGCCGACATCGAGGTGCCGAGCTTGGTCGTCGATAGGAACTCTCGGACCAAACTAGCCTGTTATCCCCGAGGTAACTTTTAGCCGTTGTCTCCAGCCTTTCTATAAAGGACTGTCGGGTCACTAACTTCTGCTTTCGCATCTGCGCGACTTGTAAGTCTTGCAGTCAAGCTGGCTTTTGCGTTTACACGTCCAGTCCGATTTCCATCCGGACCAAGCCAACCTTGATAAACTCCTCCATTACTCTTTAGGAGGAAAATGCCCCATTTAAACTGCCCACCAGGCACTGTCTCCGACCGTTTTTGCCGGTCAGGTTAGAATTTAAAAATTTAAAAATGGCTGTTTCATTGTCGAGTCCATGTGATCCGAAAACCACACTTCATCCCCTCGCCACTACGCTACGTATCAAATTTCTAAACACAATACCAAGCTGCAGTAAAGCTCTCGGGGTCTTTTCGTCCCGCTGCAGTTATCCCGCGTCTTCACGGGAATCGCAATTTCACCGAGCTCATCCTTGAGACAGTTCTCCAGTCATTATACCTTTCGTGCGCTTCGGAACTTACCCGAAAAGGAATTGCGCTACCTTAGAACGGTTATAGTTACCGCTGACATTGACGAGGGCTTCGGGCAGTCAGCCATACTAAATAAATAATATGACCGCCACCGTTAACCTTCTCGCATCGGTCAGGCATCACCTCCTATACATAGACTTACGTCTTCGCAGGAAGCTGTGTTTTTGGTAAACAGTTGCCAGAGATACTTTAGCTGCGGCCCAACTTGCGTTGGGCAGGCCTTATTGCGAACGTACGGCCGCTTTTTTGCCGAGTTCCTTAAGGATGACTCACTCGTTCCCCTGAGGCTACTCGCCTCATCTACCAGTGTCGGTTTTCGGTACGATGTCTAACGTACATAACTTAGAAGTTTTTCTCGGAAAGCTCTTCAATTGAATTAGTCACGTAAAACGTAACCTTACGCACCTCCGGAAATATGCCATTAAAAGCAGATACCCGGATTTGCCTGGATATCCTTTCTTAGAGTAGCGACGCCAAACCATTAAGGCGCTCAATTTTATTTCTTCCGTCACTCCATCGAATACGTCAGACGGGCCGGAATATTAACCGGCTACCCATCAGCTGCGGTTTTCACCATTGCCTTAGGATCGCCTAACCCGTGGATGATTGCCATTGCCACGGAAACCTTAGATTTATGGGGTGTCGATTTCTCATCGACATTGGGGTTACTCATGCCAACATTTTCTCTTCCAACCGCTCCAGTGGTTCTCGCGAATCCACCTTCAGCGCAGTTGAAATGCTCTCCTACCACGCGCGCCTTGCGGCGCGCATCCGTATCTTCGGTATCTCACTTAGCCCCGGTACATTTTCGGCGCAGCACACCGTTGAGTAGTGAGTTGTTACACACTCTTTAAAGGATGGCTACCTCTAAGCCAACCTCCTACCTGTCAATGGTGTATTACTACCTTTTACACTTAGTGAGAATTTAGGGACCTTAGATGACGATCTGGGCTTTTTCCCTTACGACCACGGAGCTTAGCCCCCGCAGTCTAACTAGCTTGCGTACTTTCTAGTATTCGGAGTTTGATTGGTCTTCCGGTCTTTCGACCTGTAAAGACCATCCAGTGCTCTACCCCTAAAAAGTTGTTACAAGCCGCCAGTCCTAAAACTGTTTCGGAGAGAACCAGCTATTTCCAGACTCGATTAGCTTTTCACTCCTTGTCCCAATTCATCCGAAGGTGTTGCACAACCTACCAGTTCGGTCCTCCCTCTGGTTTTACCCAGAGTTCAACCTGATCAGGACAAGCTCGTCTGGTTTCGGGTCTTACATATACGACTATAGACGCGCTATTAACACTTGGTTTCCCTGCGGCTCCTCCGCGTTCGCGGATTAACCAGCCATATATATAAACTCGTTGGCTCATTCTTCAATAGGCACATCGTTACACTTGCGTGCTTCGATTCCTTGTAGGCGCTATGATTTCAGTTACTATTTCACTGCCCTCGCCGGGCTACTTTTCACCTTTCCCTCACGGTACTAGTTCACTATCGGTCACAAAATGTATTTAGCCTTACCAGATAGTACTGGCAAATTCCTCCGAAGTTTAGTTGCCTCGAAGTACTCAAGATAGATAACCATTTAGTTATCCCCGGATTTTATACCGGTAGAAACAAGAAAGATTGCCCGCTTTCGCATACGCGACTATCACGCTCTTTGGTCTCGCTTTCCAGCGAGTTCTGCTAACTGGCAATTTTGTAACTTCCCTTTAACAGTAAAATTGATCCGCCACTATCGACGGCCCAATTTTAAAGTTAAAAGTTTCTATCTTATGACCCTCAAAACTCCAATATCAGAATTTCCAAACTCCGCTTTAGGTTTAATCCCAAATCAAAGAGTGGCTTCTTAATACTATTATTCTAAGTTTAGGCTGTTCTCTTTTCGCTCGCCGCTACTAAGAGAATAAAATATTTTTCTTGATTCTTCCACTTACTGAGATGTTTCACTTCAGTGGATACGCGAACTCTGACTTGCGCCAGAGAACCACTGCGGGTTACGCAATGAGGTTTCCCCATTCGGACATCTTCGGATCAAAGGTTGCTAGGCACCTCCCCGAAGCTTATCGCAGCTACGCCACGTCCTTCTTCGCCATTTTATGCCAAGGCATCCATCATACGCCCTTATTGTAAGTCTTGTACTTCACATATCTCGCCAAATCAAGAAATAAATTTTGAAATGAGTTCAAGGCGCGACGACAAGACGTACGGAAGTACGTCGAGGAGAAGCAACGAAGAAATCGTTCAAAATTTATTTCCCTTTCGGGCGAACGAATTTTTGCCATCTTCTTTGTTGCTCTTCGCTCGAGTGCATCCAGCACACTCGCTCATCGCGTCGCGAATCTGTCTAAAAATTCGTTTCGCTTGATTGGTAAAATATGTGAAGTACAAGACTTTAACTGACCCCCTTGTGTCAGTATTCATTTCTTTACTTTATCTTTTTTACTTTCAGCTCGTTAAATCTTAAACGATATTCATTTTTCAAAATTCAGTCAGGCATTCATGGGTGCTATTAGCAACAAAAAAGAGCCACAACGGCTCTCTACGCAAAAGAATTTACGCCTTTGGTTAGCCGCGTCTCTTTTGAATATGTCTAATAGTATTCATTCAGGTAATTACTATTATATAGAGCGATATAAAATTGTCAAATCCGGCTATCCCCACCGACATTGACTTTTAAGAAAAATAGGTGTATAGTATAAGAAGCTTATTTTCGATCCTTAGCTTAATGGCAAAAGCACGGCTGTAGCCGTTGCGTTTCGCGCCAGCCGATGGATTAGGGGTTCGAGTCCTCTAGGATCGATTTGTTCTTTATAAATTAAAGCCGTTCAGCAGGACGGCTGACAGTAAAGAAACCCGGCACCCAGACCCAAAAACAACAGTGCCTATGTGCACAGGAGGTCGGAATGAACCGCACCAGAGACGCTCCCTAAAAAACACCATCGGTCTTTGTTCCTGCTAAATTAAAAATTGAAACCAAAAAGGCCCAAAACGTTAAAATCGTTTTGGGCCTTTTATTTTTCTGAACAAATAAAAAACTCCTGGCCCCTGGCCGTAACCTCACATTACGGGCAGGCTCACACCAGAAGTTTTTTACGCGCCTAAGCGCACTGAAATTTATCTTCCTTCCAATTCGTTCTTCACTCTGCCGATGACTTCCGAAGCGTATTCTTTGCCGCCGAGACCGAAAGCCAAACCGCCGGCCAACGCCAGCATTGCAATCAAGCCAGTAATCACTGTTTCAATGATTGAGACTGCGATTCTAAGCTGGACAAGCGAAGCTAAAAGTCCAAAGATAACTACGATCCACCAGACTGCTGCTCCTAAGAATTTTGCCGAATGGAGCCGCGCGCCCATCACTGACGCTCGAACGATATGCTTCAAAATGTTCGCAATCACGAACGAAGCTATCATAATCAAAACCGCAATGATAATGTTGGGAACGTAGAACAAGAAATCCTGAATAAAACCGGAAAGGTTATAGAAATTCAAAATTTCTGCTGCCGCTAGTAAAAACGCCAGCACGATAAACCAATATACTACCTGACCTAAGAAATGACCGAAATTTAACTCAATGTTCGCGCGTTTGGTATATTCCTCAAGACCAACACGCCGTAATAGCGTATCAATTTTCAAGGCGCCTACCACCCGTTCTACGATTGCCCCAAGTCCTGCCGCAATAACTAAGCCGACAACAAAGACGATGATCGCACCGATCAATGAAGGCAAGAAGTTAAGCACCTGCCGATATAAGTCTTGAAGCGATAATACGAGTACGTCAGTCCACTTTTGAACTATCATATATTATATAAGGTGTGTTCCGTAATGATGCCGACCTTTTACTGCTGACTATCAATGTAGCCAGATTTCAGCTTATTCTTATTATATAATAGAAAACTTATTCTTATTTTAGCTGGGGTGTGAATAACTACTCTTGCGCCTCCCGCTCCATATTATATGATTAAGGTATCAGTTCGTTGAGAACAGAATACCAATAGATTCAAGTAGCTTCTCCAAGCTGCCACTTAATACTTTTTAAAAGAAAACAACTTGCTCTTTGCAATATCTCACTCTGAAAAGCACCCCATGGGTGCTTTTTTTTATTTAAAAACCGCAAATAACTTTCCCTCAACCCGCTACGCTCACCCAGCGTGTTCGCTTGCTTATCTTCGCCTCGCTCGTCCTATCCGCATATATTCTGAGGAATATTTCGGAGCGTTGCCAGATTGGTTCCGCCATACTTGGCGGATGGCAACGCGAGAACTAAGCGCTGCCGTTTCCCGCTGGAGGAAACGGACAGCCGGTTCCGAAGGGTATATGCGGAGAGGACACCCTGCCCGCTTCGGCTCATTGGGTTTCGGAGAAAGTTATTTGCAGTCTTAAAAATTATTTCACTTCGTAAAAAATTCGGTAGATTTTTCCGGCGTTATCGTCAGATACTAAAAGGCCGTCTCGAAAATTAATAATACCAACCGGTCGGCCCAGCACCGTTTCTCCGTTAAACCAGCCCGTGGCAAAATCCGTAATTTCTTTCGTAGCAGTATCAATGGTGGCTATTTTATATCCCACTGGCGGATTCGCATCCCAAGATCCATGCATAGCAACAAACAATTTGCCCCGATAAAATTCCGGAAAAGCTCTACCGGAATAAAACGCTAGTCCGAGCGGCGCAACATGTGCCGGCAAATCTACCAATGCCGGCGTTTCAAACGGAGCCATGCATGGATTTCTTATGTATGTATTCGTATCAAATTCCGTATCGTGGATATTTTGGCCATAACATATCGGCCATCCATAATTTTTTTCCTTTTCAATAAGATTAATTTCGTCCGGCGGTAAAGTATTACCCAAACCATCTCTTCCGTTATCAGTTCCGTATATTTTTCCTTGGTACTGAATAAAGTCCACTGTGTTCCGCAGGCCGCGCGAGAATGTCTCGCATCGTTTGCCATCTAAATCGCATTTTTGGATTGTGGAGCGTATTTGGTCGGTTTCCCGGCAAACATTACAACTGGAACCCAAAGCGATGTACAATGATCCATCAATTATTTTTGCGGTGCGAGTCCAATGGCCAGCAACTGGCAAACTAATAATTTTTTCAATTGTTTCCGGTTCCGCGATATTATCGTTGTCTTTATCTTTGACGCGAATCACCCGGTCCTCTTCCGCGATATAAGCCCAGTCCCCTTGAAACGCAATGCTGTGCGGTTTGCGCAAACCGCTTAAAAAAACTTTTTGAGAATCCGGCTTAGCATCTTTATTTTTATCTTCATAAGCTATGATTTCACCCTTACTTGGCAACGCTACGAAAACCGTATCATTGCGAAGTTCCATTAACCTCGGTCCAGGATTCGGACCGGGCGAAGACAGGCGCGATCCGCCTAGATCGTCGGCAAAGACCTCAATTTGAAATCCTTCCGGTAATTGAATAAATTCCAAATCTTTTTGCTGGGTCGTAATCCGTACATTAAAAAACCGTATCGTTATATATAATCCGACAACGCTGAGGGCAACCAGTATAATTAACAATTTCCGCATTGCCTTTACTATACCAGAAAAATACGTTCCTGCTTATACTGTAAACAGTGTTATGCGCCGAACAATTTCCATTGCCTTAGCTTTATTCGCGGTTCTCCTAGGAACCGCAATTTTTGTTATCTTTATTATCGATGCCGCGCGTTCCGCTGGCGCTGGCGCAATTGTAAGCTTAAGCATTTATGGATCAATTGTAGTTCTCCTACACGTAATTCATCTCATCACGCTAGTTCGAGTCCGGCATATTCCTTTCGCCCCTTTAATTCAGAAATTCAATAGCGTATTTGTGTTTCTACTGATTGCCGGATCTTATACGCCAATTTATTTGGCTATCTTGCCGACGAGTTGGGGCGTAAGCCTTCTGAGCGTGACCTGGGCTTTTGCGATTATCGGCATTGCGCTCAAATTATCTCCACAACCGCTGAATCAAAAATTAGCGGCGCTAACCTTTATAATAGTAGATTGGTCCATTGTTATTGCTTTTGTTCCCCTGCACCGGCTTCTTCCTCCTCTCGGACTTCGTTTATTAACGCTCGGCAGTCTTTTATACGCGTTTTCCATTATTTTGGAACGCCGGTATGTTCAAGAAACCATTACATCATTGAAAGCAAATATTCCGCAAATATTTCTTATATTAGGCAATACAAGCCATTTTTTGCTTATTTATTTATATATTCTCCATTTAAAACTGTAAGGCGGTATGGTGGTGAAAACAAAAAGCCTCGCGTAGTAGGTGCTACGCGAGGCTATCATATAACTTATTATTCCAATTTCCTGAAAAGCACCTCGATACTGGTGACAAGCAGGTTATCAAAATAATCTGTTTTATGTTTAAAGCAGGATGGAAACTGTTCAATTAGTTCCAACCCCGATGCGATGTATTCTTCGAAATACACCAATCGTTTCAATCTGTGGGAATGCGCGTTCCAGATATCCCGATACTGTTGCACCGTATATCCATTCACTGGCGTTAAGGATGCCTTTTTCTCGAGAAAGTATTCCTGGAGCGTTTCTCTTGGGAAAAGCATTTGGCAGTACGGAATGGAAACCACCCGGTACGCATGCATTCCCTTCGGCGCCATATAAAGCGGCCCGAAATTGAGATAGATGAAGCCATTCGGTTTGACTACGCGAATCATCTCGCGCAATGCAGTCGTTGGTTGGTCAAAGTGTTCGAACGCATTGTAAGAAAAAATGCAGTCTAAACTACTTGATTCCAACTCCAAATTATGGACATCCAGAGTCTTAAACTCCACACCCGCCCGAACCGCTCTCGTATCAAAATTGTTATTCTGAACATCCGAAGCGATGACTTTTTTCCCAGCTAGCTGCAAAATACAGCTTGCCATGCCGTCTCCGCATCCTAATTCCAGAAATTTCACAATTTTTTCCGGCTGATCGGATTTTAGTTTCAAGAGATTAAGAACTTGGTACGCCCTTTCTTTCCCCCTGATTACCAAACTTTCCGGATCATAGCGGTAAGTGGCAGGTTTGATCGGATATTTTTGTTGAAGTTTTTCCAACATATCCTTGTCTAGCCACACTGGCACGCCATTCGTTTTCTGGAAAAGAGTTTTTGCTTTTCTGGTTTTCCACCTGACATCTATTTCTTTACGGATGAAATGCATCCTTTGTATGACTGTTGACGGAACAACTTTCTTGACCATCATTTTTAATCCCTTCATAACGAATCTCCTTTATATTTTTAAACGTGCTTTCCTTTGGGTTAAACCTTAAGGAATTGTCTGCATATTATAACATATATATAATATGTCGTCAATTGATAGAAAATTTTTAGCTGTGGACTCAGCGAGAATCGAACTCGCGCCTCAGCAATGCGAATGCTGCGTAATACCACTTTACTATGAGCCCATTTACAAATTAAACCGATAGATTTAATCTTATCGATAATTGCTTCATTGGCAAGTCCAATGCAGATCCTTCACAAAAGAGGTATATAATGAACGAACAAATCTACTTCGGCTTGTTCAAAAAAACGTTTGCTTCTGTAGCTGCTTGCATCGCGTTAAGCATCAAGTGTTTTCTTGCTGCTTATTTTTTCAGCAAATTCAAAACTTCTTTGCTCCCAAGTGAAGATTATCGAACAGCAGCAGTGATGGTGCTTTCTATTCTGGGCGCTTTGCTTGTTGTGTGGGCAATTTTAATGTTGTTCCGCCGACTCTGGGTTGTTCCGCGTTTTTCTCCGCCGATTCAAAACCCAAATCCCTACCCATAAACTATCCGTTCCTAAAAACCCGCTCTACTACTCTAGCGGGTTTTTATTTTATTAGGTATACTTTATAAAAAGGTGTTCTTCACAAAGGAGGTATTGTATGACCTTTACGCGATGGACGGTCAAACAAGTCCCCAGCAACAATGGGAATGGACATCCTACTTATGAATATCAGCTTGTTAACTCGCTTGGGACTATAATTCCAGTAAAAGAATTAAACGGCACTGATGTCTTTGCAAAAAAGAATCAAACTGCTCGACCGCTAAAACTCCGCGAGGTTAATCATGATCTTTTTCTGGAGGATGATCACAAAGATCTGCAAGTCATTATGCCCGAAACCATTCTCTATACCAAAGACACAATAAAAAGCCAGCCGCATTAATCCGCTGGCTTTTTTATTGGCAGAATCAAACGATCCACATAAATGAACACGCTAATTAAAATAATATGCCGAATTATTACTAAAGGAGCGCTCCAATAAAAATATGCAACGTTCCGTTCAATCAGGAACCAGCGCAACACAATAAATGTGGATACAATATTCGCCCCCTCCAGCGCATAAAACCATTTTATTTTGGGCACGGAAAAAATTACAAAAAATGGCAATAACCACAAAAGATATTGCGGAGAAAAAACTTTATTGGTCAATAAAAAAGCAAGCACCGACAAAAAACAAAGTTTCACCGTATCTGCTTTTCGAAAACGCCACATCAGCCAGCCGTATAATCCAGAAAAAGTGACCAGCGATAAGGCATTAACGCGCGGCACGCTTTCCAGATACGGACTAAATAAAAACCGAATAGTCGTCCAAATAGAATCAATATTGGAATTTCGCGTTCGATTAAGTTCAAAAAAGTAATACCAATTATCAAAGGCATTCAAGATAAAATAACTATTAATAACTAGCGTGACGGCAATAAAAATTCCGATGAGATATCCGATTTTCTTCCAATTATCCTGTTTCAAAAGCAACGGGAGGAAAAATAACGCAGGAAAAAATTTGGTGGAAAAACCGATGGCAATCCAGATTGCTGCCCAATAATCTTTATTTTTTGCCATCGCATATAGCGCGCAGATAGAAAAAAAGACTGCGACCAAATCCCAATTATAGACTCCAAACATCAACAGAGATGGAGCAAAAATCCAATAGCGCCACACATTATCTTGACTACCTGACCGGTCAGGGTAATGTTCCGTTAATCTCTGCAATAAATAAGTACTGGCAACCGCGAAACCAATCAACAAAAGCGCGTTAACAATAAAATATCCCGGCACGTTTCGTCCTACTTTCCCGGTAATATCTATAATCAGTCCGGTAATCACCGGGTATTCTATTTTTTTATTGAGATAAGCAAAACCTGGCGCCAATGCTCGTTCCGAAAACGCCGGCATATCGCTATAGGCAATATGCCACGGTAAAATTCGCTCTCCCCCAATTTTCAATCCCAATCCATGAAACAACGCCGACCCTAAAACTACCAGCGCAACAATCAATAACTTATTTCTCATTGAAACGCTCCGTCACTACGCTCCAATCTATTGCCTTAAAAAATGCCTCTATATAATCCGCCCGTTTCAAACCGTAATCCAACATATACGCGTGTTCAAAGACATCCAGAATCAAAATCGGCGCGCATCCTGCCAGGTGACCGAGATCGTGTTCATTCACCCAGGTGTTAAAAATCCGACCGCCGATAGGATCGTGATATAAAATCGTCCAACCAATCCCCCGCATCGTTCCGCTGGCTTTAAAATCTTTTTCCCAATTCTCGTAACTGCCAAAGGTGTCCAGAATCTTTTCGTGGAGTTTTGGATTTCGATCTAATTTAGAACCGCCGTTCCGCATGTTGCCAAAATACAATTCGTGCAAACGCATCCCGTTCCATTCCCAGCCAAAGCGACGCTTCAGTTCCGCATATTCCGGCGTGTTGTTTTTCCCCTCTTTCGTCCAAGTATTTAACGCCTCGGCTAATTTATTGGTATTGGTAACGTAGCCCTGATACAGCGTGAAGTGATTCTTTAATAACTGTTCGCTAAAACCCGGTGTTCCTAATATTTGGTCAAAGTTTTTTGGTTCGTATGCCATATATAAATATTAATTAGATTTTACCTACTAAATTGAGTCCCGGCTTCAGAGTGTCGTCTCCCGGTTCCCAACTGGCCGGACACACCTGATCCCCGTACTTCCGAACATGAATCGCCGCCTGCAACTTCCGCAATAATTCTTTAATGCTTCGGCCGATACTATTATGGTGCATTTCGTAGGCTTTTAAAACTCCATCCGGATCAATTATAAAACTGCCACGTAAGGCCACACCCTCCTCTTCAATGTAGGTGCCAAATTCTTTACAAAGTTTCGCATTTGGATCCGCGATCATGGGAAATTTTACTTTCCCGATTGCTGGAGACGAATCGTGCCAGGCCTTGTGTGTATGCACTTTATCAGTACTTACGCTTAAAATTTCCGCGCCTAGTTTTTGGAATTCCGAATAATGCTGGGCCGCTTCTTCTAGTTCTGTCGGGCAAATGAAAGTAAAATCCGCCGGGTAAAAGATAAGCACTATCCACTTCCCCTTCAAATCCGAGAACTTCATTTTTTTAATTTCCTCGTTATGGAATGCCTCAAAAGATGCGTCTGGAATTTTATCGCCGATTTTAATCATATTTTATATATCCATCATAACCGAAAAACTATTTTTGCCAAAAATATACGCACCATCCATATTGACAAATGTGGGAAAAATATGTTATAATCAGGGCAAGTTAATAGCTCATTTCAATATAGGAGGAATTTATGATTGATAAACATATTGTTCAGGGGGTAAAAGCGCTTTTCATAGCCGTCGCTGTCAGTCTCGGCGGATCCTGGTGGATCGCCTATAGCGAAGGCGCTGCGCACGACATTCGGGTCAACATCTTCTTCGGCGTTATGATTGTCATGACACTGTGCATGACTTACGCTGCAATCCGTCCCTTCTTCAGCATCGCCGCCGCAAACCTCAGCGAAACCCAACAATAAATTCCTATCCAATAAAAACCCAGCCACCTCAAAAGGGCTGGTTTTTTATTTTGTCGGACTGCTGGGAATTGAACCCAGTCCTCACGCACCCGAAGCGTGTATACTGCCGGTATACTACAGTCCGTAATCTTAATATTATAATGTTATACTCCATTTATGGAAAAACGGCAAAAAATTAGACAATTCCTCCGGAAGAAAAAGGATGATTTATTGACGGCAATGGAAAAAAATTGGCGGGATAATCTTTTCCGGCCGCTGACCAATTTTTTGGGCCAGATTGGCATTACCGCCAATCATCTGACTATCGCCAGCTATCTTTTACTACTGGTTCCAATTGGAATGCATTTTCAAGGATATCCTCTCGGACCGCAAATTATTTTATTGGGGCTGATTGGTCTTGCCGACGCAATTGATGGACCACTCGCCCGCAATAACAAGAATGTCACCATTCTAGGTATTTGGCTGGATCATTTACGCGATGGTTCTTTGGTTGCTTGGGCAACATATCTCCTTTTTTCTTATCAAGTGCTTTCGTTGGAATTCATCGGTGTGATTTGGGGGCTGCAAATTATTCTTCTTTGGATTACGCTAAAAGATTTTGTTATCCAATATCTCAAACATAACCAGGAAACATCGATCTTAATCCACCATCTTTCCCACAACAATCTACAAGCATCCGTGTTGGGCCGATTGCAATTTTTCTTTTGGACCATCGCTTATCTTTTTTTCTTTCTTTATATTTTATCGCCTTCTAATTGGCTTCTGACAATCGGACATACGCTGATTGTCATTGAAATTATTTTTGCGGCGATGAGTATCTTTGACGCTTACCAAAAGTTCCTGCCCAAAAAATAGTTATTGAACAAAATATTTCTTTTTAATCTCTTCGTCTACCCGCGATTGGGCTTCATCGGCGGATTTTTTCGCGAATTTCGCCATTTCCGCCAATTGTTTTTCCGAAAGTTGACCCAAATGTTCTACGCGAACTTTCATTGTTTCTTCCGTATTCAAACTTGGATCATCTAAAACTTCCTCTAAAAGAATAGAGAGGATAAAACCGATTTTTGGCCCCGGAAGAATATTTAAAATTTTCATAATATCTCCGCCGTTTATTTTCAGCATTTTTGCGCTGATTGGATCCTGGCTGACTTTTTCAATTCGAAATTTCAAGTGCCGCAAACGATATGGTTGGGCTTTAGGCACTCCGGAACCGATACGATCCGCTTCCCGCAATCGAAACAAATCTTCCATATTTTCCTGGCCGACTCGCCGGAGCAAACGGCGCGCGCCTGCGTCCGTAACGGTATCTGGATCATACACAAACATATGTTCCCGAACCAATAATGCCACTTTTTCGATAAATTCTTTGGAATAATGCAGTCGGTCCAGAATCTCCATTACCATGCGCGCGCCAACGACTTGATGGCCGTAAAAAGTAGAGTCCGGGCCTTCGCCCCGTTTAGAACGCGGCTTGCCCACGTCATGCAAAAGCGATGCCATGCGCACTTCTAAGGAATAATTCTGTTGTGCCGCATATTCTAAAGAACGGAAATTATGCTCAAACACAGTATAGATATGATGCTTATTTTGCCCAATACCTACTCCCTCCTCCAGTTCCGATACAATATATTTCAAAAGCCCAATCACCTGCAATCGCACCACGCCATCCGCGGCAAAATTACTCATCAGTAATTTACTGAATTCATCTCGTATTCTTTCTTTAGCAACAAATTCCAACAGTCCCGCGTGCTGATGAATCGCATTTTCCGTTTCGCTTTCAATGACAAAACCCAATTGGGCCATAAATCGCACCGCTCGCAACAAACGCAACGCGTCTTCTTGGAATCGTTGGTCCGGATTGCCTACGGCGCGAATTATTTTCTTTTCTAAATCTGCCTGCCCGCCAAAGGGGTCAGTAATTTCTTGCACTGCGCTTTCCATGACTTTCATCGCCATTGCGTTTACGGTAAAATCCCGCCGGCTCAAATCCTCTTCAATCGTCCGAGCAAATGTTACTTCGTCTGGATGACGCTTGTCGGTATACTTCCCCTCCAAACGATAGGTGGTTACTTCAATAACTTTCAAAGCCTGGCTTTCGGAATTTGTTTTTACGCCAACAGTTCCAAATTGATTTTCGTATACGCTGTCGGGAAAAATTTTTTGGATCTGTTCGGGCGTGGCGTTAGTCGTAATATCCCAATCCTTCGGTTCTTTCCCGAGTAAAATATCCCGTACGCAGCCACCAACAAGAAACGCTTCAAAACCAGCGCTCTGTAATTGCTTAGAGATGTTTTGCACTTCTTGCGGCACGTTCATTATAAAAAGTATATCGTATTTGCTTCTAACTTGACAAATAATAGTTTTATGTGTTTGACTATATATAGTACGTGATCATTAAAAATATAAGGAGGGCTAACAAATGTCCAGCAATCTTGCCTTGATTATCCATAATGTTATTTTTGGGTCATTATTCTTTCTTTCGGTCAGCAGTGGTTTTTATTACCGAACCAAGTCCGAAAAAAATAAAGTCTTCTTCTGCTACGTAGTCGCTTTCATTGCGATCGCTATCTTTTTCGGAATGCGGCCCCGATAAACGGAGGAATATGCTATGTTCACCGCGATTCTGGCCTCATCCATATTGTCGTTCACAGTTAGTTGGAGAATCAGAAAAACTCACGAAATAACCTGCATTTCTTTCCTGTCAGTCGGCGTTATCCTTATCATTGTTGCCGTCGCCACCTCCGCTTAACCACCCCGCTAAAAAGGGATCTGATTCTAGATCCCTTTTTATTTTTGAAGCTTTATAATAAGATTCAAACAAAAGGCCCTCGTAGCTTAATGGATAAAGTAACCGGCTTCGAACCGGTTGATAGGGGTTCGATTCCCTTCGAGGGCACAAATAAAAAATCATTCGCTTGCCGAGTGATTTTTTATTTTGTTTTTGATATGGGAATCGAACCAGCCGCACCCCGTATCAGGAAGGCAGGAGCGAAGCGACGTTGGAAACCGAAGGTGTCCAAGTACGGGGGTCGGGGTGCGGCGGTAGGGTTCGGTGAGCGAGCGGGCTATCTAGCTGCGAGCGAAACCCTGATTCCCTTCGAGGGCACAAATATAGAACTCCAGTAAGAAGTGCTATAATTAGCCTATATGAAAAACAAACAAATCGTATATTGGACTATTTTTATTCTAATAGTTCTTTTGATTGGCGGGTGGATTTATCGGGCACGGAACGGCAGCAGCAATACAATGGCCGATCTGCAAGAAAATCTTTCTGGCAATGCGCTTCTTTCCGTGGCTGAAGAAAAAGAGAAAGAAACTATGGTTGTCCGGGCTTTCTTTAATAACAGCAATCTGGATCCGGAATTTTCCTGCAATAAAGTTTTTCCGGTTACTCGGGAAATAGAAAAAACTTCCGCCGTTGGCCGCGCTTCTCTTTTGGCGCTCTTACAAGGGCCAACCAGCGCAGAAAAAACTGACGGTTTTTTTACTAGTCTGAATGAAAACGTAAAGTTACAGAGCTTAACTATTGAAAATGGCGTCGCTAAAGCAGATTTTGATACCCAATTAGAAAATCAGGTGGGCGGCTCTTGCCGAGTTTCCGCTATTCGTGCCCAAATCACCCAAACCCTGAAACAATTTCCGACTGTTCAAGAAGTCATTATTTCTATAGATGGCCGGATTGAGGATATTCTCCAGCCATAAGTTATGCGGATTCACGTTACCGCTTCTCCCGGCGCTACCCGTGCTTCTCTCCGAGAAATCGATGCTACGCATTTCAAAATCTCCGTTCAAGAACCAGCTCGAGAAAATTTAGCGAATCTGGCAATTTTACAAGCAGTGGCTGCTCATTTCCGCGTTCCACTTTCCCGCGTACGTTTTACTCACGGGCTTAAAAGCAAACAAAAGGTTATTGAGGTTATGATATAATTACTTCTCTATGGGACTTTTTTACACAGGCAAGGGAGATAAAGGTAAAAGCTTGATTTGCGGGAAAAAAATAGATAAAACTTGCTGCGAAATGGAAGCGCTGGGCCATTTAGACGAACTGAATAGCCTGCTGGGTTTGATCCGCAGTTATCAAATCCAACCACAATTTCAAGAAGGGCTGAAAGGCGTTCAAGAAAATCTTTTTATCATACAAGCAAATTTGGCGGTCATTATGTTGGGGAAAAAATTTAAAGCTCCAGAATTTCCTCATAACAAAATCACTGGGTTAGAAACTGTGATTGATGTTTTAGAAAAAGAAATTCAGCCGGAAAAAAAATTCGTTATCAGCGGAGAGAACCAACAAGCTGCCTGGTTTGATTACGCTCGCACCGTCTGCCGCCGCGCCGAACGGGAAACGCTGAGGCTAGCCAAAAAAAAGAAAATAAATCCGGATATTCTTGCTTATCTTAATCGCCTTTCGGGATTTTTATTCGCCTGCGCCCGTTACGAATCAAAAATCGCCAATATTAAGGAACATAACCCAACTTACCGCTAATAGCATATGACGTTTGAAGAATACCAAAAACTCTCCAGAAAAACCGCGTTATATCCGAATGCGGGGAAAAATATTTTTTATCCGACTCTCGGCCTGGCCAGCGAAGCTGGCGAGGTCTGCGGAAAAATAAAAAAAGTACACCGAGATAAAAAAGACGTGTTTGGACAAGAAGATAAAGATACTATTGAAAAAGAATTGGGGGATGTGTTGTGGTACCTTGCTCAAATCGCCAGTGAATTAGGAATTTCCTTGGAAAATGTTGCTGATGGCAATATCAAAAAACTTTATTCTCGTTTGGAACGAAATAAAATTGGCGGTGACGGAGATAATCGATAAAAAATGGTATAATAAATTATGATTCCAAAAAATATTACCAACAAATTTTTTTTCGTTGCGACTCTTTTCATTGTTACTTTTTTGAGTTTTCGATTGGTTCTAGCCTGGACCAATCCTGGCCAAAATCCTCCGGGTGGTGTCGGGTCTTTATTTTCTGATAGCGCAGGTAATATCGGTCTCGGTACGGCTGCCCCTACGTATAATCTAGATATCTACTCTGCCGGAACAACTAATCTTCGCATTGATAGCTCGAGTAACAACACGGTATTGGGTGGGGCTTCACCATCGATCACCTTCCGAAATCGTTCCCTTGTTGATGGTAATGTAGTCGGCTCTATCTGGTTTAACAATTCTACCAACGATGTAACCGCGGTCATTGCCGCTTCTGCTGACGATGCTGCCGGTAATGACAACCGCAAAGGCACCATTGCCTTCTTTACTAAATCCAATGCAACGGAATCCATGCGGATCAACAGCTCTGGTGATGTGGGGATTGGAACTACTAATCCTGGAGCAAAACTTGAAGTAAACGGCCAAGTAAAAATTACTGGTGGTACGCCAGGATCCGGAAAAGTACTTACTTCGGATGCGGCTGGATTAGGTAGCTGGCAAACAGCAAGCGGCGGATTATCTGGAAGTGGTTCTACAAATTATATGGCTAAATTTACAGCAGGCACAACTATTGGTAATTCTCAAATTTTTGATAATGGAACAAATGTGAGTGTTGGTACCAACAATCCACTAGCGAAACTACATGCTGTAACTAATGTTGTTAATGCGAATGGAACTCCTGTCTTACGAATTACTGCTGGTCATTACGTGAGTCCAGTCGGAAGTGGAGCGGCTTTAGAATTTGGCGATAATGGCGGTGGTAACGATACTGGTTTCACGGTAGGAAAAATCAGAACTGCTCACGAATCTACAGGAGGACAAGTCGGTATGGTCTTCCATACATTGAATAGCAATAGTCTTCAAGAATCCATGCGTTTATTGAGTAATGGCAATTTGGGCGTGGGGTTGACTAACCCATCTCAAAAAATTGAAGCTAATGGTTATGTCAAGGGTACGGGATTATGCATTGGCAATGACTGTCGGACTAGCTGGCCAAGTTCATCTCCTTCTTTTGGGGTGGTCGCGGACCTTACTAATAACTTTATTTCTGGAACTCAAACTTACTCCTGGGCAACTGGCTATGCATATCCAATTGGTGAAGTACGTCATTTTGTGGCTACCGTTTCAGTCAGTAATACATCTGGAGGAATCGCATTTATCAATAAAGTTGGTACTGAATATTGTGGTGGTGGAATACAATGCTTAAGAATCGAATGGAGTACGTATTCATTATCTTCGAATTCAACGGTACGCGTACAAGCAATTAGAATCCAATGAATAAAAAATATTTTAATAAAAGAGTATTTGTTTTTCTTTTGATTTTTGGCTCATTGCTCGCGATTCAAACTTTTGCCTGGAACAATCCATCTCAAAATCCCCCGAGCGGCGCTGCGAGCATCACTGCTGATAGTTCTGGCAATATTGGTATTGGCATGACGCCAACTTATAAATTGGATGTAACGGGCAATAGCGTTATTGGACGATTTATTGGAACTGGCAATCCGGAAATTCGGGTAGAAGATAGCGGCGGTAGCGGCGCCACTGCTAAGTTTGGGGCTTATGAAAATGGCGCTGGCGGAGTATTGGGGATGGTTTCAGCCCATGATTTTCGTATTTTTACCTCGAACGCAGCCAGGATAACCATCAAATCAGGAGGAGATGTCGGCATTGGTACCGCAAATCCTGGAGCAAAACTTGAAGTAAACGGCCAAGTAAAAATTACTGGTGGTACGCCAGGATCCGGAAAAGTACTTACTTCAGATGCGGCTGGATTAGGTAGCTGGCAAACAGCAAGCGGCGGATTATCTGGAAGTGGTTCTACAAATTATATGGCTAAATTTACAGCAGGCACAACTATTGGTAATTCTCAAATTTTTGATAATGGCACTTATATCGGCCTTGGTACCGCGGCCCCTTCCTATAACTTAGATATTTATTCAACTGGCTTAGGTACTCTTAGAATAGATGGCTTGAACAATAGCACTGTGCTGGGTGGCCCCTCTCCTGCCATTACTTTCCGGAATCGCTCCACAGTGAATGGTAACGTCACTGGTACTATCTGGTTTAACAATTCGACCAATGATGTGACTACTGCGATCGCCGCTTCTACCGATGAAGCAAGTGGCAATGGGAGTCGGAAGGGCACGATTGCTTTTTTTACCAAATCAGGCGTGGCCGAATCAATGCGGATCAACAGTTCCGGCGACGTTGGCATTGGCACCGCAGGCCCAACCCAAAAACTTGATGTCGCGGGTTACGTAAAGGGTCAGTCTGGGGTTTGCATTGGCAATGACTGTCGGACTAGCTGGCCAGGAGGTTTTTCAGTCGTCTATGACGTAACTTATTCTTTATCTGGAACCAACCTTTATGCCATAAGTTTCAACGACTACACCTATCCATTTGGTGATACTAGAATTCTCATACCAACATTAACTCTCAGCAACACCTCTGGTGGCTATGCATTAATTGACGGATTTGGTCCTTCTTGCTGTGGGGGTGGCGGACAATATCCCCACATTGACATAAAAACTAATGGACTCTCCGCAGGTACAAACGTTCGTATTCGACTCTTACAACTTCAATAGTTACAAATACTCTTCTTATTGCTATACTGGGCTTAATGAAAATCAAGCTTAATGCTTTAGCCCCTGATTTTTCTCTCTCGGATCAGAATACGAAAACTCATACCTTGTCAGATTACAAAGGCCAATGGACATTGCTTTATTTCTATCCGAAAGATGACACTCCCGGCTGCACCAAAGAAGCCTGTACGATCCGTGATAATTTTCCGGAATTCAAAAAACTAAAGATCCAAGTCTTCGGTATCAGCGTGGACTCGGTAAAAAGCCATAAAAAGTTTTCGGAAAAATATAAGCTGCCCTTTACGCTTCTCGCGGATGAAAATAAGGAAGTAGTGAAAAAATACGGCGTCTGGGCAAAAAAGAAATTTATGGGCCGAGAATATATGGGGACGTTACGCACTTCTTTTTTAATTGGTCCGAAAGGAAAAATTGCGAAGATTTACGAAAATGTAAAACCAGAATTTCATGCGGAAGAGGTGTTAAAAGATATAACTATATTACAAAATGAATAAAAAAATAATTTTGGGCGCGTTATTATTTCTTATTGCGGTTATTGTTTTGATTACTTGGCCAACCGTTTCTACGGAAAAAGAAAATCTTATCCAACTTACTTCTCCAAAACCTAACGAAATTATTACCAGCCCCTTATTAGTTCAAGGCAAAGCGCGCGGTTATTGGTTTTTTGAAGCCTCCTTTCCAGTCAAACTTCTGGATGAAAATAGTCAACAAATTACCATTGGCATTGCCCAAGCACAAGGAGAATGGATGACGGAAGATTTTGTGCCATTTAAAACAATACTAACCTTTGTTAAACCAACAACAAAAAAGGGTTGGCTAGTACTAGAAAAAGATAATCCTTCCGGATTGCCGGAACATAATGACGAATTAAAAATCCCTGTAGTATTTGAATAATAAAAAATCCGCCTTAAGCGGATTTTTTATTTTATTTCCCTCCTAATATATCCAAAACTGATCCGACTAAAGATTGCCGTTGCGGACCATATCGATAACTGCTGGGTGGAGGTGGCGAATAAGATCCTTCCGGCGGCGTATAACTACCTCCCGAAGGATAAGAATTCGAAGGCGGTGGTGTGTATGAACCTTCTGGTGGATGATATTCACCCGAAGTTGGAGTTGGATAAGTACCTTGTTGCTGTTGATATTGTTGCTCGTATTGTTTTTGATATTCTTGCTGATACTGCTGCTGAAATTGTTGTTCAAATTGCTGCTGATATTGCTGTTGGTATTGATCAGGGGAAATATTCGTTGGTGGAGTAAATCCTTCTGGTGGCTGCTGAAAACCCTCCTTTAATTGATCTATCGGGCTTTCGGTTCGGCGATCTGGAAATCCTCCTTGTTCATATAATTTTTGGCATTCTTCCGGACCGTTGCAAGGCGGCCTTGTGCCACCAAATTCTCCTGGAGCGCCGGATTCAATTGGAGGACCAATATACCGTGGGTCTCCCCGATGTTCGCCCTGATCGTTACCTTGAGGACCACCCGGGAATCTTCCGTCGCCATGATCACTGCCCCGGTCACCCGCATTACCAGACGGAGGACCAAAACCACTACACTCGTCTGAGTGTTCTTGGCAATACTTCATACATTCATCAATAGATTTGCATCCACCTGGTCCGCCACCAAAACCACCGCCATCAGGACCACCTGGGAATCCTCCACCGGGACCGCCTGGAAAACCACCGTGTTCTCCGGGACCCCCTGGACCACCCTGGCCAGGTGGACCAAATCCAGAAAACGCTGATTCAAAACAAGATTTTATTTTCTCGCCAATTTCCGGACCGCCAAAGAAATCGCCCTCTAAACCACCTGGCCCCACAATTTCATCAACACACGCTCTCGCTTCCGGTGGCATTTGTTCCAAGGATTGCCTCAACTGCTGCTTGCCCTCTTCCATTCTCTGCAAATCTTTTTCTTCCAAAAATCCATTTTCTTTTGCCCAAGTAAAGCAAGCTTTTTGGTTTCCCGGATTTTCGCAATACGACTGACATTGCTTTCCCTTACAGCCACCTGGCCCTTTTCCGCCAGTTTTTTTAAATTGCTCCACGTGTTTTAATTCTTCTTCAGAAAGTAGGCCGGCTTTCTCCGCAAAACTGATGCATTCATCCATATGTTCTTCTGCCTCGCAATAGGATTCACATTGTTCTTTGGACTTGCAAGCGCCCGGAGTTTCGCCTCGTTTCATTAATGGCAAGATTTTTTCCACTTCCCGTAATTCTTGCTCGCTCATAAAACCGTTTTCTTTCGCGAAAGTAATGCATTCATCGATATGTTCCGAATTTTGGCAATACGCTTCACAAGCAGTTTTATTTCGGCAATCACCCGGCATTTTCGCGCCTCTCTGAATGGCAGCATGAACTTTTTTCGCGTCTTCTAACTCTTTGCCTTTCAAAAATCCATTTTTTTCTCCAAACGCAACACATTCGTCGATGCGGCTGACATCATTACAATACGATTCACAAGTTGCTTGGGAATTGCAACCACCAGGAGTACCGCCGCTATTCAAAGATTCTTTAAACTTTCTTGCTTTGGCTGCTTCTTCTCCATTCATCAAACTATGACTTTCCGCAAAAACAATGCATTTTTCCAAATTTCCCGGTTTGTCACAATATACTCGACAATCATCTTCATTTTTACAACTCCCCAATTCAGTCACTGGATAACTTATTTCTTTTACTGGTTTAGCTGGTTCTTCCGACTGCTCTAACTCGGCTGCCGGAGCAGGAGTTGTCGCGGTTTCTGTTTTTTCTGGCTCTGGTTCCGTGCCAATTTTCACTCCATTGGTTATTCCGTCTTTAGGCGGAGCGATAGTGAATTCTCCCCGGTTGTCTTTGCAATCCACAACAAAGGCTTCCATAGATGGAGTAAAGTCCGCCGGATCATTAAAAACAACATTAGTAATGGTTCGGCTTGTTGGGCAACCGGTAATGCCACCTCCGTAAGGAAGTTTGTCCGGAGCTTTGAAAGAATATTCTTGAATCCCCTGTGGATCTCGAATGGTAATCGTGAAAAGTCCGTTCCCATCTTTTTTGAAAGAAACAGCAGCATTATTACTCACTTGAGCGTAAGTTTTTTGAATAATTAGAACACTGACAAGCGCTGCAAATAAAACAATAACCACCGCAAGAAAAGAGTCTTTAAGAAAATTAATGTAAGACCGCGTCATAATTAATTAGAAAATGGATTTTTATATGTATCCTTGAATGGATTAGTTTTATCAACCGGATTCACTTCCGGAACTTTATCTCCCAATGGATTGGTTGGCGTTACAACATCAGTCAATGCCGGCGTTTCTGTTAATAATTCAATTGCTTCACCGGTGGTTGGCGCTTCTTTGTCTCGGCTCTTCCAATAATAGATTCCGCCAACTACTAATAAAATAATCATTATGGCAGAAATTATTATAATTGAATTCTTGGATTGCATACCCTTACAGTCTACCATAATATCATTTTTTGAATTGAATATTGTGGATAAAATAGATATAATAGATATACTTATTTGTATGCAAATATCTTTTGGACCGATTTTTCTCGCGAGCATTATTGGCAGCGTCTGCGCAATGGTGGGCGGGGTTTTCCTTCTCATCAACGAACGCTTCGCCAGGCGTCTCTCTATTCATCTTTTAAGTTTTGCCGCCGGCGCTTTGTTGGGAGCTGCTTTTTTTGAATTACTACCGGAAGCTCTGGCAAGTGAATTTACCGTTCAATCCATTTTTGGGTCAGTGGTAAGCGGCATTTTAATCTTTTTCATCTTTGAACGCTTGCTCAATTTCTATCACGTGCATAACGAAGAGCCGCTGGATGCGAATCAAAATTTTGGCATGACCGTGATAGTCAGCGATACCCTGCACAACTTCATTGATGGTATTGCTATTGCGTTTAGTTTTCTTATTTCTATTCCCACCGGCATCGTCACTACGACCGCGGTCTTTTTCCACGAAGTGCCGCAAGAAATCAGCGATTTTAGTATTCTTTTACATCAAGGATATTCCCGCCGAAATATCATCAAATACAATTTATTTTCCGCCCTCGCAACGCCGGTGGGGGCATTGGTTGGATATCTGATGCGGAATACAATCGCGGTATATGTTCCTCTGCTTCTTGCTTTCGCCGCCGGTTCTTTCATTTATATATCCATTTCGGACCTTCTGCCGGAATTGAAACACAAAGCCGGTCCGCGAGAATTTTCCCATATTCTCGTCATTCTTGCCGGTCTGGCAACTATCGCGGGTATCGGCATAATCATGCCAGAATAAAAAAGAGCAGCTTAATTTAATAATTAAACTGCTCTGATTTTTACTTGCCGAAGATTTTTTTAAAGAAACTAATTATTTTCTTTTTCCATTCTTGGAAACGGTTTGGGCGACGGACGGGCAGGGGTTTCGGAAAATCATCGACTGTTCCAAAGACTCTCATTTTTTCTCCCATTAATGCCAGCATGACATCCCTCCTCAAAAATAGATTTACAAGCGCTATAAGAAAAGTAACCCAATAAAAGTTGGGTGTCAAAAACTAAAAGAGAAGCCGTGTGCCTCCACTTGGAATCGAACCAAGGTCTGCGGATTAAGAGTCCGTAGCTTTACCACTAAGCTATAGAGGCGAATTTCTGTTCCGTTTTCAGTAAAATACCACAAAATTTACCTCTATTGCAATCAAGTAAAATCTGGTATACTATCTTCACTTCTATGAATCTGAAGACTGATTTAGGTCAGATTCACGGGATTGGACCGAAGTTTATCGCGCGATTGAACAAGCTGAAAATCAAAACTATCGCCGATTTGCTTTGGCACTTCCCTTTTCGATACGACGATTTTTCTCGTATTGTTCCCATTGCCGAGCTGAAAATCAACGAACCGGCAACGATTCAAGGCATTGTAAAAAAAATCAGCGCCCGCCGAACTTGGAAACGCCACATGACAATTATTGAGGCGTTAATTGCCGATGATACGGGGGGTATTAAAGCGGTCTGGTTCAACCAGCCTTATATTGCCCAAATTCTCAAAATTGGCACGCAAGCGAACTTTGCCGGAAAAATTATCCAATCTTCCCGGGATATTTATCTTTCCAATCCAACCTACGAAATTACCAGCAGCCATGGTCTGGCGGGCACCAGCACCGGCCCAAAACATACGGCGGGGCTGATTCCGGTTTATCCAGAAACTCGCGGTCTTACTTCCAAAGGCCTGCGTTTTCTTATCAAACCGATTTTGAAAGATTTGGAACATCTGAATGATTTTATACCCAGCAACACGCTGCGCCAGCATCATTTATCTGATATTAATGTTGCTATTCGCAAAATTCATTTCCCTTTTAAAATTGAAGAGGCGGACTTAGCTAGAAAACGGTTTGCTTTTGAGGATTTATTCCTGATGCAGATTAATAATTTGAAAATCCGCTCCCGCCTCGCCAAAGAAAAAGCTTTCAATCTGGTTATTTCGGAAGACTGGCGCAGCCAAGTATTGCAAAAATTGCCATTTCAACTGACCGCGGCCCAGAAGCAAAGTTTGCAGGAAATTCTGGCTGATCTGCAAAAACCGCACCCAATGAATCGCCTGCTTCAGGGTGATGTGGGTTCTGGGAAAACCGTTATTGCCGCAATCGCCGCGCTCGTTGCCGCCCACAATGGTTACCAAACTGCTTTTATGGCGCCCACGGAAGTTCTCGCCAGCCAACATTATCGAACGTTAATAAAAATTTTTCCGGAATTTTCTCACGGCATTGCCCTACTGACCGCCAATCGGATGGAGGCCTATTTTGGCGATGCGCTGCATACAAAAACCACCAAACCGAAACTAATTAATGAGATTATCCAAGGCAATATCCGTATCGTTATTGGCACGCATGCCATTATTCAAAAAACCATCAAGTTTCCGAAACTGGCGTTAGCAATCGTGGATGAACAGCATCGTTTCGGCGTTTCCCAACGCGCGGCGCTACTGCAAAATATCCAGGAAACCGGCGAACGAATTATCCCCCATTTTCTTTCTATGTCGGCCACGCCAATTCCGCGAACGCTCTCCCTCACGCTTTTTGGCGATTTGGACGTTTCCACCATTACCGAATTGCCCGCCGGCAGAAAAGAAATTATTACGAAAATTGTCGCGGGAGCTAATCGTCCCAAAGCGTATCAATTTATTCGCGAACAAATCCAAAAAGGCCGTCAAGCCTTTGTCATTTGTCCGCGAATTGACGCCGGAGAAATCAAAGAAGGCGAACTGCTTACCGAAGCGAAAAAAAAGGCGCTGGAATTGAAATCCGTCAAAGAAGAATTTGAAAAGCTTCAAAGTCAAATTTTTCCCGATCTCAAGATAGTAATGCTGCACGGCAAAATGAAAGGCAAAGAGAAAGACGAAATTATGAAAGATTTTTTTGAAAAGAAATACGATATTCTAGTATCTACGTCTGTCATTGAGGTGGGCGTGGATGTGCCAAATTCCACCATTATGATGATTGAGGGCGCGGAACGATTTGGTTTGGCGCAACTCTATCAATTCCGCGGCCGGGTCGGCCGAGGTGAACATCAATCGTTTTGCCTGCTTTTTACCACCAGCGATTCCAACGCTGCGGAGCAACGCCTTAATTCTCTAATTATCGCTAAAAACGGCTTTGAATTGGCAGAAAAAGATTTGCAGCTTCGCGGCCCCGGGCAATTTATGGGTGAAACCCAAACTGGCGTACCGGACATTGCCATGAATGCGTTAAAAGACATGGAACTTGTCAAAGCTGCGCGGGATTCGGCAAAAGAAATTCTTTCCAACGATCCGGAACTAACCGGATATCCGGAACTCCGCGTAAAATTTGAGAGCTTCCAAAAATCGGTTCACTTGGAATAATTTCTAGATTTAGGCGTCACCCAAAAACCCAATCGCCATTTTCCTCCCAGCATCAGCCGAGTTTGCGCCTCCAATGCGGGAAGCGCGCCAAAAATAATCAGCGTCAGCGGCATCAAAAGCCACTGCGCCACATAAAAAACGTAATCTCTTTTCCGCAATCCTTTTGGATGCGGCGGTAATAATATCAAGCTCAGAATCGCGGCGCTGATAATACCCACATTAGATAAGCGAATCAGCCAACCGGCAATTTCTGGCAGTTTATAGGCTAACACGGTCGTGCCAAAATTTCCTGAACCGATTAAAATCGGCAACCAACTCAGGGCAAAGATTAAAATCACATTAGTAGACCAGGAATGAAAGCCCTCCACAGAAATAAAGCTCCAATAGGCTTTTTTCTTTCCGGAGATGAGCTGATTAGTTCGAAAACCTTCCAGCAAATATGGGATATTTTCTACCCCATATCCCCAACGACGCTGTTGTTTATAGACATTTTTTAACGTCTGCCAGAAAGTCGGCGCGGCATTCGCGTCCATGGAAACCGGATAAAAAAGCGGTTCCACTTTCCAATCGCCATTGTAATGCAAATAACATTGCCAAAAAATTCGGGAATCCTCCGAAACAATATCGGTCTGCCAATATCCGATTTCCACAAGGGCGGAAAACGGCATCGCGTGAGAAGAAAAGGTGGTTAACCGTTCCGGTCGGGATTGCTGCATCATCTGCCAGAAACTGGCGGAAAAAGAAACCACCCGCGCGAACGCCGGCGTATCGTAGATATTGTTTATGAACAGCGGAATCGGCTGGAAACTGGAACGCAGTGGTTTGGCCGCTTGCAAGAATTGGTAACTCAAAATCCCGAAATAATCCGAGTAGACCTGCGTATCCACGTCAAACACCGAAACCAAAATCTGATCGTAAGGAATTTTTTGCGTGTCAATAATTGCTTGCTTCACTGCTTTCGCCGCCCAGGTTTCATTCGAGCCCTTGCCGGGAATTTCTCCGGCAATATCCACTGGATGCCGCGTAATCAGAAAAGAACCGAATTGCGCTGCGTATTCCTGTTCCAAACGAATCGCGGTCTTTTGCGCTTCTTCTCCCGCCCGTTCTTCCGTTGCTAGCACGACGATTATTTTTTTGGGCGGATAATTCGTCCGCGTTAAACTTTCCAAACTTTCTTTCACCACCGAGTACGGTTCATGGTACATCGGCAGAATAACTAAGTGACGCAATGACTCCCAACGGCCGGAGCATTCTTTTTCCAAACGTTCCTGCCAATTAATTTTCAAGTTTGCCCGCATTTTCACGAAAGTCGCGCGCAAATGAAATGTCAGATAGATAGTTTTCAAAAGCCAATAAGTATCAAAGAGAATAATAAAAATTGCCGCCCACAAGGGTTTTTGCCACGAAGCGAAAATCATAAGCAACAAAGTTCCCCACGCGAGAAAACCGGGCAGTCGTTCAAACAGACGATACATAAAGAAAACGTTATTGTAACGAAAGAGTAGCGCTATGACAACATCCTAAGATAGTTATCCAGCGCCAAAATTTCGCTGCGATTGACCACCAAAATACCCAAAGCCACAATCAATAAAAGATCCAATTCATACCCGTTGACAAAAGAATGTTTGTTTTTGATGCGCCATCCGGCCGCCACGCCCATTTGCGCCACTAATAAAACTGCGATTGGCTGGACCAGAAATCCGATAATAATAAAAAATCCGCCAATGCTTTCTAAAAATGCCGGGATGGTTCCCCAAATTTTACCCGGTTTAAACCCCATTGCTTCAAAATTTTGCCAGGTGGTTCTCAAATTTTTTAACTTCGGCGCGCCGTGAATAACAAACAAAACTCCGACAAAAACCCGCAAAACAAACAATGCCAATTGGTCAAAAACCAATAAAGCATCTAAATAAGAATAAAAATTACTGATGAAATTCATAGTCTTGTTTTAAAGTATAACATAGGTGTAGTATAATCACAGAAAACGGCCCTATCGTCTAGTGGTTAGGACATCGCCTTTTCAAGGCGGTAACCCGGGTTCGATTCCCGGTGGGGCTACTAAAAGAAAAGCCGCCTCTTTTCGGGGGCGGCTTTTTTTAAAATTTGAAAACTCACAATCAGCGTATTCCAAATTCCGAAGCGTATTCTTTCTCTTCTTCAGATAATGGGGGTAGGTTGGTTCTTTTTTGTTGATGGACAGATTGACCCTGTTTTTCGACAATGGACTTTTTTACGACTTGTTTCCGTTCTTTGGAAAACTTGTCTGGAATCATTTCAATCCTCCTTATTAAACTACTACTGTGCTAATTCAGATATATAACAATCAATGCCATGGCGTCAATTGTAAGGAGCGCAAATAATAGAAAACCCCTCTTCGCGATATCGCGAAGAGGGGTTTTTACACTTACACTTTTACGGGAGCCAAAGCAACCTTTGCTGCCGGCGATTTCTCTGATTGCTTATAGAGATTCTTGCCAGGCGACCGCTTGCTGATTTCATTTTTCCAAGCTCGCAAGCCCAGGTGCCAGAAATTCAAGATTCCCAAATTCATCGGATAAATCTTGAACATCATCAAATATCCCTTGGCCAAGAAATAAAGCGGGTGGTAAATCCATTTTTGGACCCAAACCCACTTTACTTTGATCAAGTATTGCACCACCAGATTGCGCGCCCACGGCACGACATTACAAACTGTGCCTAGACTGGAAAGATTCACTTGCTGCATCTTTTCTTCCGGGGTGAAACAATTGAGCGGACTCCAACTTTGATACGAATGGTGCAGGTTGCTTAAGTCATCTTTTTTGAACCAACCATTTTCCTGCACATATCGATTGAAGGGAGTGCCGGCGTACGGGTGAATAATCGTATATTCCCCGAACGTGGCTCGGCAACGAATATTGATATCCAAGGACTCAATGTCCAATTCAATATTTTTCTTGCCAAGCTCTTTCAACTTTTCCGGATGCACGGGAATGCCCAAGATGGTGTTCGCAAAAGTTTTCACGCCGTACTTGTAACAGAGATCAAACGCATTCAGGATGTGTTCTTTGCTCATGTGCCGGCGAATAACTTCGCTGCGAACGTAGTCGTTCCCCGCTTCAATGGACATCGTCATGGAATGCAAACCAGCTGGCTTCAGAAGCTTGAGATGATCTTCTGTCAGAATATTGCAACGCGTCAGTAAAAAGAAAGGCAGATGAATCTCCTTTCGATACCGCTCGGCGAATTCTATCAGCCAGGGGTCTTGTTCTAATTTCGGGTGAATCCAAAAAATGTCATCATAGAATTTAATGAATTGAGTCGGATATCGTTTTACCATATCCTTCAATTCTGCGACAACCCTTTCCGGACTATACCGTTGATGCGGTTTGCCCTTGCCCTTATAAATGTCGTTGAATTCTGGTTCGAAGCAGTAGGTGCATTCGTACGGACAACCGCGCGAAGTCATAAAGGATCGCATCGGAAATTTTGCCAAATGCGGAACTTTGTCGTAAACCACTTTCCGATCCAAATACGGCAAAGTGTCCAGATAATTTTCTTCCAGGCGATTATCCAGATGAGTTCTTCGTTCCGGCAACGGCATTACTTTGAAAGCGCCATACCAATTTTCTTTCGTGAAAACATTTTTGATATGGCTAACTGTTTTTTTGGCCGCCAACGCGCGCAGAACTTCTGTCCAAGCTTTGTCCGCTTCGCCCGCGATGACGATATCGATGGCATCGTCTTCAATCAAACTTTGATCGAAAGTAACGTGAGGCCCGCCAACAATGACAATCACGTCTGGATTCAATTCTTTCGCCAGTCGAGCGTATGGCAAGGTCGTCGTTGTATAACCGCCAGTCTTAGCGCTCAAGGCGACAATGTCCGGCCGGATTTCTTTTAGTTCCTCTCTCAAGTCGTAATCCTGCTCAACCGTGAAAAAGGTTTGAAATCCTTCTCGGATTGCCAATGCGGATAAAAGCTCAATTTGCATCGGATCAATAAACTCCACCATCATTTCAATAAACATCACCTTCGTTCTATCCAATGTCTTCATATTTCCTCCTTATCAAAGTACTTACTTACCTATTTATAGGTAAAACATAAGAAGTAAGGAAATAGTTGCTTTTTGCTTTAAAAGATTGACAATCTATGTTAATTGATTTTTAATCTGTAATAGTTTCTTTAACTAATCTAGCTTTTCTAATTCCAAGGAGGAATATATGGGTCTAACTGACTTATTTGCTAACAAATTAGATGAGCGGGCAATATGTTTAAATAGCGTTATCTTTGCTCATCAAAATCATGAAATGTTTTGCGATCGTCTTGAACCGACGCTCTACTTGCTGCAACGCCTTGCTCTGCCAATACGTTACCGTTACATAATTGAAAATCAATCTTTGTTCAGCCAAGAAATAAAGGATGCTATCTTCACTCTAAGGCTTGAGCAATTTATTGAACGGGTGCATAGCATAACTGGCGATTCTTTCAGATCTAAAATCAATCTTGTGGAATTAGAACATCCGCTGCTATCGGTGCTGGAAAAAACTGGGACCGAAATACTGCAATGCGCCGCTACTTACGACATATTGCGTTGCCATTACCACGGTATTGGAAAATCTGAAAAAAAATCGGCGTGTTTTTGTAAAATTAAACATCCAACCTCAACAAAAACCGCAGCGTTTCATCTCCTGCAAAGACTACAGCTCATTTCTTGATCCTCTAAAAAGTCTCGTTTCCAACGAGACTTTTTGTTTTAAAAAGGCGTTATATGTTGCAATAATGGAACACTCTCCAAAACCTATTACTCCGACTATTGCCCATAAGCTCTATACTGCCCTTATTCGGGCTAGAAAATTTGATGAAAAAATCGCCGAATTATACCCTCAGCAAGAAATGCGCTGTCCGGTGCATTTATCCATTGGCCAAGAAGCGGTAGCCGCTGGGGTCTGCGGAGCGTTGAAAAATAACGATATTATTTTTAGCACTCATCGTTGTCATAGCCACACTGTGGCTAAAGGCGCAAATTTTAAAACGCTGTTCGCGGAACTCTATGGAAAAGAAACAGGCTGCGCTAAAGGCAAGGGCGGTTCCATGCATTTTGTCGCCCCGGAAGTAGGTGCCTACGGCGCTTCAGCAATTGTCGGCGGTAATCTGCCATTAGCGGTAGGCGCCGCTTTCGCTGCAAAAAAACAAAATAAAAATAATGTGGTGGTGGCTTTTTTCGGCGATGGCAGCCTTGAGCAAGGGACCTTTCACGAGAGCCTGAATTTTGCTTCCTTGCATAAATTGCCAATAATTTTTGTCTGTGAAAACAATGAAATCGCCACCTGCACTCATATCTCTGCTCGGCAACCGCACAAAGAATTACATCAACGAGCCGCTGGGTATCGAATCCCGGGAGTTCGAGTTGATGGCACGAAAGTGACCGAAGTATTTTTCTCTACCCAGCGCGCCGTTCGTCGGGCGCAAAGCGGCCATGGCCCAACGTTTATTGAAGCGACTTGTTATCGCTGGAAAGAACATGTCGGTCCAAATACTGATTATCATCTTGGTCATCGCACTAAAGAAGAATTAGACGCATGGATGCAAAAAGATCCCATAAAACTTTTTGAACAAATTTTAGAAACCCACAATCTTCTTCCGGATGTTGAACGAAAGAGCATTGTTCGCTCCGTAGAACAAGATATCGAAACCGCAATTCAATTTGCAAAGCAAAGTCCGTTTCCAAAATTAGAAGCGATTTTTACCGATATCTAATATGCGCGATATAAAATACAGCCAAGCAATTAGCGAAGCCTTAGTACAAAGCATGGCTAACGACCCAACAATTTTTATTTATGGTGTTGGTGCGGCCGATCCAACGGGTATTTTTGGCACTACCCGGGAAGCGGCCTTAAAATTTGGACCGTCTCGAGTCATGGATATGCCCATGTCGGAAAATACTTTAACTGGCATCGGCGTTGGCGCGGCTATGTCCGGATTGCGTCCGGTTTTAGTGCATGCTCGAAATGATTTTCTGCTGTTGACTATGGACCAAATCGTGAATCACGCCGCGAAATGGCGTTATATGTCCGGCGGCCAATTTTCTGTTCCGCTTTTAATTCGCGCCATTATTGGCCGAGGCTGGGGACAAGCAGCGCAACATTCCCAAAGCTTACAAGCGCTGTTTGCTCATATTCCCGGTTTACAAGTAATTATGCCCGCCACACCCTACGACGCAAAAGGTTTGCTCATAAGCAGTTTAAAAAGCGATCGGACGACAATCTGCCTTGAGCATCGTTGGCTTTATGATAAAACCGGTTCGGTTCCGGAAGAAATATACGAAGTGCCTTTTGGCAAAGGCGCAATTGTCCGGACCGGAAAAGACATAACGCTCGTAGCGATTTCTCATATGCTCCTTGAGGCGAAAATCGCAGCGGATATGCTGGCTAAAGAAAACATTGATGTAGAAATTATTGACCCCCGTTCCTTACGACCATTGGATGAGCCGTTAATTCTGGAATCCCTAAAGAAAACCGGCCGGTTGGTTGTTGCGGATACCGGTTGGACTACCTGCGGTTTGACTGCGGAAATTGCGGCAATCGCAGTAGAAAAAGGATTTCATGATCTCAAAGCGCCGGTGATTCGGATTGGCTTGCCCGATACGCCAACTCCCTGCAGTTCTGTCTTGGAAGCAGCCTATTATCCAACTGCCAATACCATTTATCAATCTATTCATAATCTTGTGCGTCCTACAACTCAATCTATTGCCTCTACTGAACCAACAATTTCAAAAAAGGAATTTTCCGGTCCATTTTAGTTTTTGACCCAACCTAGTAAATCATCTTATTATAGAGATGAATATGAAATGCCTAGTAACCGGCGCGGCCGGGTTTGTTGGTTCAGAATTAGTTCGAGAATTACTTAAACAAGGATATTCTGTCCGGGCCTTGCTCCGGCCAGGAGGAAACGATGCCAATCTCAAGGGCATATCGGTAGAAATTATGTACGGGGATGTGCGTGATGTCACGGCAATCGCCCAAGCGATGCAAGGTATTGATTATGTATTTCATACTGCTTCCTTATATACAGGCACTCATTGGTATAATTTTTTTCCAAAAGAAATTTATAATATTAATGTTGAGGGTACGCGAGTTTTATGCCAAACCGCGTTGGACGCGGGCGTTAAAAAATTTATTTATACCGGCTCTACTGGTTCCATCGGGTGTATAAAAAATAAACCGACTGGGGAAAATATGGCGTTTAATATGCTTGGCACCCGATCGCATTACGAAAAAAGCAAATCGCTTGGCGAGCAAACCGCCCTTGCTTTCCATAAAAAGGGTTTGTCGGTGGTTTCGGTTAATCCGAGTTTTTTGGTTGGTCCGCGCGACAGCCGCCCAAGTCCAACTGGAGAAATCATTATCAAATTTTTGAATCGGCGTTATCCGTGCTATTTCCACGCGCCGCTCTCTTTATCGGAAATGAAGGGAACGGTCCAAGCTCATATCAATGCCCTCACGTCCGGCCGAAGCGGTGAACGTTATATCGTGACATCCGATCATTATTTAACCGTACTGGAATTTTTTCAGATTTTAGAAAGAATCAGCGGGGTGAAAAAACCGTTTTTCCCATTGCCGATTTTTATGTTGAAAATATTCGCCATTGCGAACGAAGCCTTAATTGGCTTGATTCGAATTTTTGGCATTGGAAAAAGCTGGCGTCCTCTTATCAGCTACGATCTTACTCGTTATTTTTCCCAAGGCTGCCTGTACGATCCAATCAAAGCAAAAAAAGAATTGGGATTTATGCCCTCGCCCGTTGAAACGGCGATCCGAGAAAGCGTTGACTGGTACGTCAAAAATGGATACATTAAAAAATCTTCCTGTGAAATCTACTTCACCCACAACAATCTTAGCCATTGAAACCAGCTGCGACGAAACCTCGTTGGCAATTTTGGAATGCCGCGGTGGATTAAAATCGCCGCGATTTAAAGTTGTAGAAAATATAATTACCTCTCAAATTCCAATCCATCGTCCATTCGGCGGCGTTGTCCCCAATCTCGCCAAGCGCGAACATATGAAAAATCTGCCAATTTTGTGGGAACAAATTAGTAAACGTCATAAGCTATCTGCTATAAGCCATATTGCTGTAACCGTTGGTCCAGGTCTGGAACCGGCGCTTTGGACCGGTATTGAATTTGCCAAAACTAAATCTAAAGAATTAGACATTCCCCTGATCGGCGCCAATCACATGGAAGGACATTTATATTCCAATTGGCTGCCGAAAAAAGGAAAACTTCCGCGTATTCCATTCCCTGCTATCGGACTCGTAGTCAGCGGCGGGCACACAATTTTATTACATATGACAGCGATAGAAAAATGGACGGTTCTGGGAGAAACACTGGATGATGCCGCTGGCGAAGCTTTTGATAAAGTGGCTCGCTTGCTGAAACTTCCCTATCCGGGCGGACCGGAAATCCAGAAATCAGCGGAACGGGGTAATCCCAATGCGATTCCTTTTCCACGGCCCACATTGCAACAAAAAAACTACGCTTTCAGTTTTTCCGGATTAAAAACCGCAGTTTTGTATTATCTACGGGACAATCCAAAAACTAAAAAATCGGATATAGCGGCAAGTTTCCAGGAAGCAGTCGTGGATGTGTTGGCCAAAAAAACTGAACGGGCGACGCAAGAATATAAAATAAAAACAATTTTGCTCTGCGGTGGTGTATCCGCCAATAAACCGTTACGGGAACGACTTGCTCATACCGCAAAAAAATTAAAAACTAAATTTTTCGTTCCGGATTTAGAATTTAATACCGATAACGCCGCAATGATCGGCGCCGCGGCTTATATACAACTGCTCCAAAAAAAGAATTTGCCAATAGAAGCAAATGGATCTTTGAGTTTATAGTTGTTAACATATTGCATTTTTACAAAAATACCTTACAATAATTTTTATCGCCGAGAAAATAAGAGCTGTTCTTTAAAGGAGGTAGTTACAAAAGAAATGAACACTGAATCGTCACGAATCCATGTCACGCGATTGGAAGTGATACCGCCATTTGGCGAAATCACTGCGTTATGCGGACAACGTTTGGAAAGAGAAAAATTGGTTCAGATCGAATCTGCTAATTCACTTAACGGTTCGCTCTGCTCGCCTTGCAAAACCAAAGACGCGCTCCAACCCAAACACCTCAAAGCCTTCTCCTGCGTTCTCGCTTAAAACCTCCGACTCAAAGCCCCACATTGTTATGTGGGGCTTGTCTTTTTTAGTTAAAGAAAATAAATTATACTCTTAATAACCTCTATGGCAAAAGAACTCTCCTCCGCTTATGATCCGCAACAGCACGAAGACCGAATCTACAAACTTTGGGAAGAATCCGGCTATTTTAATCCCGACAACCTGCCAGGCATTCGCGCAAAAACTTTTACTATTACTATTCCGCCACCGAATGTCACCGGCTCTTTGCACATGGGCCACGCGCTCAACGCCACTATCCAAGATATCCTGATCCGCCAAAAACGGATGCAGGGATATAAGACCCTATGGATTCCCGGCACGGATCACGCCGGCATTGCTACGCAGAATGTCGTGGAAAAAGATTTGAAAAAACAAGGTATTACTCGTCATGATTTAGGTCGGGAAAAATTTTTGGAAAAAGTTTGGGAATGGAAACAAAAATACGGAGATATTATTTTGAATCAATTAAAAAAACTGGGTTGTTCGCTGGATTGGTCCCGGACTCGATTCACAATGGACGAGAGGTATCAAAAAGCGGTCACTGCCGCATTTCAGCATTACCAAAAAAATGGGTGGTTGTATAAAGCGGAAAAAGTAATTAACTGGTGCACGCGCTGCCAAACCAGCCTGTCCGACTTGGAATTGGAATATAAAGAAGAAAAAGGAACGCTTTGGTATATTAAATATCCTCTGGTAACTCCGACGCAAGGTCGGAGCGACGAATACGTCGTCGTCGCCACTACCCGGCCGGAAACCATGCTCGGCGATGCCGCCGTCGCGGTGAATCCTAAAGACGCGCGTTATAAAAAATTGGTTGGTAAAAAAATCCTGCTCCCACTGCAAAATCGGACCATTTCAATTATCACCGACGAGGAGATTGATATGCAATTCGGCACCGGCGCGGTCAAAGTGACTCCCGCTCATGATTTGTTGGATGCCAAAATTGGAGAAAAGCATAAACTCCCCATTTATAAGATCATTGGCCAACTGGGTAAAATAACCGAAGGAGCTGGGCCGCAATTTGTTGGGCTAAAAATCGCTGAATGCCGAACTAAAGTGATTGAAGAGTTAAAAAAACAAAACCTGATAGAAAAAGAAGAACCGTATACGCACAATGTTTCGGTTTGTTATCGTTGCGGCGGGGTGATTGAACCCTTGCCAAGTTTGCAATGGTTTTTGAAAATGGAAACGC
>Ga0209542_10000971_pt1 | contig 68329 bp, 74 predicted proteins | sample RifCSPhighO2_01_FD_184028 | JGI IMG/M metagenome (GOLD analysis project Ga0209542, IMG submission 184028) | Soil microbial communities from Rifle, Colorado - Rifle CSP2_plank highO2_0.1 (SPAdes) (version 2) | ecosystem: Environmental > Terrestrial > Deep subsurface > Rock core/Sediment ...
GTGCCTCCTTCTTCACAAACCACCCATTACTTAGTTACGTTATTGAGGAATTATATAAGAATTGTGCAACACAGCACATAAAATTTAAACTACGAACGAGTAAAATGAGTGAGTTTGTTTAAATGTTGAAATTTTAACTAAGAAAACCTTTAAATAAAATCCTAAAATCACTTGTTTTATGAAAAAACTAATCCGCAAGACTGTTGAGGCAAACCTTCCGACAAAATACGGCATTTTCAAGGTCATCTGCTACGAAGACAGCCACAAAGGGCAGCATCTTGCATTGGTTAAAGGTGAAGTAAAAGGCAAAAAAAATGTTTATGTAAGGGTTCATTCAGAATGCTTGACAGGCGATGCGCTTGGCTCTTTAAGGTGCGACTGCGGCTCCCAGCTTGAAAAGGCGCTTGAAATAATAGGAAAAAACAATGGAGTTCTTCTTTATATGGCTCAGGAAGGCAGGGGAATTGGCCTGATGAACAAGATTGCTGCTTATCACTTCCAGGATCAAGGTATGGACACTGTGCAGGCAAACTTAAAGCTTGGCTTGAAAGCAGATGCAAGAGACTATACAACAGGAGCCCAAATACTTGCGGATTTGGGATTATCAACAATAAAGCTCCTGACAAACAACCCAAGAAAAATTGAAGGGCTTGAAAAATATGGATTAGATATTGTTGAGAGAATTCCGATTGTGATAAAGCCCAATAAGGCAAATAAAAAATACCTTAAAACCAAAAAAGAGAAGCTTGGGCATTACCTGGAAGAGAGAGGATTTGTGAGATGAGAAATAAGCGCTATTGCATCTTAGGAGCTGGATTGGCTGCTTTGGCTTTTGTAGTATTGAAAAAATCTAATGTGTTAAACTTACTATTTTATCCACAATCAACTCTTGATGATCAGTTAGGAAGGGTAATTGATGAAGTGCTTGATAAGGATACATTTCAAATTGTGTCAGAATTTAGGCAAAGGTTTAAATCTGGAAAGATAGGGCCTGAGCAAGCAAGAGGCTATTTGCGAGGCATACTACCAATAGGAACAATACAATCGGGACTTATCGAATTACAGCCTTATTCAGGTTTAAGAATCGAAGACGACGGTTTTGTTTATCTAAGGTAAATATTCTTTAAAATATCATCTGTCAAAACCTCAGCAACCCCATAACTTTCCCAACATCTTCTTCATTTACAAGAAAGATTGTATCCGTATAGCAGCTCAAAGTTTCGACAATGTTTATGTTGTTTTCTCCGAACAAATTGCATAAATAGGAATAAGTGCCGGGAATTATTTCTATTTCCTTCGGGCTTTTTATTGTTATTTCAGCGAGATTCCTGTTTTCAAGGATTATTTTATTTTTGAAGTATTTTTTAATCAAATCAAGAAAATCCTCAGTTGTTATTATTGTTATTGCCGATATGCTTTCAATTATTCTAAATATTTCCTTTCTTTTCCTGATTTCTTTTTCAAGACTGATCAGGTTATCGAAAAAGATGTCCCTTTCCAGAACAACTGCAATAATCCTGTTTTTAATCTCTATGCTGCTTTTTTTCAGTATTGCCAAAAGTTTATCTTCAAATATTTCTTCCTTTTTTAATTTTCTTTTGAGCCTTCTGCATGCAATAAGCACGGCATCAAAATTTTTTTTAGGGCTCAAGTTTAAATCCGAGATTATCCGCCTTGACAAAGATGAATAGTTGATTAATCCATTTTTCAGGCAGTCTTTTATGGAAGGATGCTCCAAAATGTAGTTTTCTGCCAATTTTGTTATGCTCATAAGCTGCTGCAGCAATTATTTATTTTTAAATGTTTTGTTTTGGACATTTTTGTTTATTTTTGTTTTGGGTTGGGCATCGGATTCTTAAATTAGGCTCCTTCAGTGTATAAAATGATAGATGGTGTTGTTTTAAGCATGGGGGTGCCTAGGAGTGGTAATAGGTTACCTCAGGAACTGCCGGTCGGTGAACTGGAGTTAAGAATGCAGGAATCATTTGTAACTAGGAATAAATGGATTAAAAGAGGGTATTTTGTTGAAGGGGATAGCAGCTATCCGAACAATTTATCGTTTTTTGTGCATGGTCGTGACAAAAACAAGGATAATATATTAGTAAGTGGTTTGGTGGCGACTCTGGAGTCGGTCAATTGTTTTGATTTCACCTATTATGACAAAATATTTGTAATCCCTGGTTATAGAAAGAATGGTTTAATGCTAAGCATGGTGGATGCGGCAAGAGAAGTCAAAGAAGACAATGACAAAAAAAGGTTGCCTTCTGTATTGAGAACTAGCGATCCTGATTTGCATGAAGCGTATGGAAAAAAAAGCGACACATGGCTGGAAATCGGGGGATATTTTGTTCATGGATTTGGATTCTTAAATAAGGATACTAAAGAAGAACTATTTGAAGGAGCAAAAGAGAAATTTGATATCGCTGCCAATTATGTTGCCATTAAACCTCCAACATTAGTTGATGCGCCTTTGGTTTACAAGTTGTCGCCTAAAATAGGAATAAAAATTGACCATGCCTTAATATGCACAAATTCAAAAATGCACGCCTATTCTACAAAATTTTTTGGACTTATCAATGAAATTAAAAATTATCTAACATCAAACCGCAACCTTTATTAACAACTTCAGACTATCACTTTTTTTTAATGAACAATAGTAAGGAAGCCACGCTAATTCTCGAAAACTGCGACGAGTTCAAGGGCTTTTCTTTTGGAGCAGAACATTCAATCTCTGGAGAGGTTGTTTTTAACACAGGCATGACGGGTTATCCTGAGTCATTGACAGACCCGAGCTACAAAGGCCAGATTCTTGTTTTAACATACCCATTAATTGGGAACTACGGCGTTCCCGGAAAAGAAATCGACGCCAACTTATTAAAAAATTTTGAATCCGACAAGATACAAATCCAGGCATTAGTTATTTCAGACTATTCTTTTGAATACTCGCACTGGAATGCAAAGAAAAGCCTTGCAGAGTGGCTGAAAGAAGAAAATATTCCTGCAATCTACGGCATTGACACAAGAAGGCTGACAAAAACATTGAGGGAAAAGGGCGCAATGCTTGGCAAAATAGTAATCAATAACGATGACGTTTCGTTATATGACCCAAACATTGCAGATATAGTGAAAGAAGTTTCTATCAAGGAACCGATAGTATACAATGAAAAACCAAACCAAAAAAAGGTTGTTGTTGTTGACTGCGGAATTAAAAACAACATTATAAGGAATTTAATAAAAAGAAATCTGACTGTTGTTAGAGTCCCTTACAATTATGATTTTCTCACTGAGTTTTTCGACGGATTAATCATTTCAAATGGCCCCGGTGACCCAAAAATGTGCAGAGAAACAATCCACAATATAGGAAGGGCAATGAAGCACAACATTCCGACATTTGGAATCTGCCTCGGCAACCAGCTGCTTGCGCTTGCCGCAGGAGGCGACACTTACAAGCTGAAATACGGGCACCGCTCGCAAAATCAGCCATGCACGCTTGCCAATACAAAAAGATGCTTTATCACAACCCAAAATCACGGGTTTGCCGTTGACATGAAATCATTGAATGGGGAATGGCAGGAATTTTTTGTGAATGCAAACGACGGAACAAATGAAGGGATAAAGCACAGGACAAAGCCGTTTATGTCGGTACAATGGCATCCAGAGGCCTGTCCTGGTCCTGTTGACACGGAGTTTTTGTTTGACGAATTTGTTAAGATGATGAAATAAGATGAATAAACCAAAAAAAGTTTTAGTTTTAGGCTCTGGTTCATTGAAAATCGGAGAGGCCGGCGAGACCTTACAATAAGGCGCCTATTCGACTATTCCGGTTCACAATGCCTCAAAGCCTTGCGTGAAGAAGGTATAGAAACAGTTTTAGTTAATCCAAACATCGCAACAATACAGACAAGCGAAGGCATGGCTGACAAAATCTATTTTCTTCCTGTTACTCCCTATTTTGTTGAAAAAGTAATCGGAAAGGAAAAGCCTGACGGCATAATGCTTTCTTTCGGAGGACAAACGGCTTTAAACTGCGGAGTTGCATTGGCAGACTCAGGAGTCTTTGAAAAATATAATGTAAAAGTTCTCGGCACTCAGATTGATGCAATAAAAAATACTGAAGACAGGGAATTATTTGTAAAAAAATTAAATCAAGTTAAATTGAAAACCCCGGAAAGCGAGGCTGTTGCAAATGTTGAGCAGGCAATAGGGGTTGCAGGTAAACTAAAATATCCAATAATGCTCAGGATTGCATATGCCTTAGGGGGCCAGGGCTCCGGCGTTGCATTAAATGAGGAGGAGTTGATAAATAAATCAAAAAAGGCTTTTGCCTACTCTTCCCAGATTCTTGTTGAAAAATATCTTGGCGGCTGGAAAGAAATAGAATACGAGGTTGTAAGAGATGCATATGACAACTGTATTACTGTCTGCAACATGGAAAATTTTGACCCAATGGGAATTCATACAGGAGAAAGCATTGTCGTTGCTCCTTCCCAAACTTTATCAAATAATGAATACCACAAGCTAAGAGATATCTCAATAAAAGTGATAAGGCATCTCGGAATTATGGGGGAATGCAACATTCAGTACGCGCTTGACCCAAATTCAGAAGACTACAGGATTATTGAGGTAAATGCAAGGCTTTCAAGAAGCTCTGCGCTTGCCTCAAAGGCAACAGGCTATCCATTGGCTTTTGTTGCCGCAAAATTAGCGTTAGGATATTCCTTAATTGAGCTTGAGAACATGATAACAAAGGTCACCAAAAGCTGCTTCGAGCCTGCATTGGATTACATTGTTGTAAAGATGCCAAGGTGGGACTTGCAGAAATTCAGGCATGTAAGCTTTGAAATAGGAAGCGAAATGAAAAGCGTTGGAGAAGTGATGGCAATCGGCAGGAAATTTGAGGAGGCAATCCAAAAGGCGATAAGAATGCTCAGCATAAATTTGCATGGCTTGGTTGGAAACAATTTAAAATTTGATGATTTGGAAAAAGAATTGAAAAAGCCAACTGATAAAAGATTGTTAGTCATTGTAGATGCAATTAAAAAACAGATCTCTGTTGACAAAATCCATGAATTGACTAAAATTGACAGATGGTTTTTGTATAAGATAAAAAATGTTGTTGAAACAGAAAAGGAATTGTTAATGTATAATGTAGATAACGTGCCTATTAACCTTATAAAATCAGCAAAACAGCAAGGGTTTTCTGATTTCCAGATTGCAAGATTATTGTTTAAATCGCCAGAAACAGAAGTTTCTGGGGAACTTAAAACCGACAAAAGCAAAGCTTTTGCGGTCCAGGAAATTCCAAAAGAATTTTCTCGGAATCAAAGATTTTTAAGTGAGAACATCAACATGGAAGAAAGATTATTACAAATAAGGCAATTTAGAAAAAAGCATAACATAGTTCCTGTTGCAAAGCAGATTGACACGCTTGCAGCAGAATATCCTGCAAAAACAAATTACCTTTACCTAACCTACAATGGAGAAGAGGATGATATAGAATTCAAAGACAAGAATAATATCATTGTTTTGGGTTCAGGCGCTTATCGAATCGGCTCTTCTGTTGAATTTGACTGGTGCTGCGTAAACTCCGTCTTTGCATTAAAGAAATCAGGCTATTCATCAATTATGATAAACTGCAATCCTGAAACTGTGAGCACTGACTATGATGTATGCGACAGGCTTTATTTTGAAGAGCTTAGCTTTGAAAGGGTTCTTGACATCTATGAAAAGGAAAATCCGCTCGGCATCATAATCTCAATGGGCGGCCAGATTCCAAACAACCTTGCAATGCGCCTTTACAGGCAGGATGTGAAACTGCTTGGAACAAGCCCGTTAAGCATAGACAATGCGGAAAACCGGCACAAATTTTCCGCATTGCTCGACTCATTGAATGTCGACCAGCCTGAATGGATTGAAGCTAAATCCATTGAAGAGGCGCACAAATTCGCTGAAAGAGTCGAATACCCTGTCTTGATAAGGCCGTCTTATGTGCTTAGCGGCGCTGCGATGAGCATAGCTTCCAATAAAAAAGAGCTTGAGCGGTATTTGCAAAAAGCCGCTGATGTTTCAAAAGAGCACCCTGTTGTCATAAGCAAGTTCATAACAGATGCAAAGGAGATTGAGATTGATGCTGTTGCGCAAAATGGCGAGGTTATTATTTATGCAATCTCCGAACACATAGAAAATGCAGGAGTGCATTCAGGCGATGCAACAATGGCCTTGCCTCCCCAGTATACATATTTGGAAACAGTAAGAAAAATAAAAGAAACAACAAAGCAAATTGCAAAATCATTGAAAATAACAGGCCCGTTCAACATGCAGTTCATTGCAAAAGACAACAAAATCAAGGTTATAGAATGCAACTTAAGGGCTTCCAGAAGCTTTCCGTTTGTTTCAAAAGTGACAAAATATAATTTCATTGACATGGCCACAAAGGCAATGCTCGGCATTGACATAAGGGGGAAATACAACACTCTTGACTTGGATTATGTCGGCATTAAGGCTCCGCAGTTTTCATTCTCAAGGCTGCACGGCGCAGACCCTGTGTTGAGCGTTGAGATGGCATCTACTGGCGAGGTTGCCTGCCTGGGAAATGACTTGAATGAGGCATTTTTGAAATCATTGCTTTCGGTTGGGTTTGTCATTCCGCAGTCAAATGTGCTGCTTTCCACCGGGCCCGTAAAAAGCAAAGCATATTTGCTTGAAAGCGTAAGAAAACTGGAAGAAACCGGGTTTAAGCTGTATGCCACAGAAGGGACTGCAAAATTTCTGAAAGAGAACGGCATTGAAACAAGCATATTGCACTGGCCAACTGATAAAAAAGAGCCAAATGCATTGACCTACATTCAGGAAAGAAAAATTGACTTGGTCATTAACATACCAAAAAGTTTAGAGGAAGAAGAGCTTACAAATGATTACTTGATAAGAAGAAAAGCGGTCGATTTCAACATTCCGTTGCTGACAAACGCACAGATTACCAAACTGTTCATTGAGTCAATTTCCAAGAAAAAAATTGAGGAATTGGAGATTAAGGAATGGGGGGAGTATTAAAGAATTTATTCAACCAGAACAGAAAATCCATTAAATGCTTGATTTTTTATAACATAATCCTCTAACAATAATCTAACAACATTAACATCAAATTTATGATATTCATTGCTTGTGCCATATGCCCTTATTGTTTTTTTATCAATTTTTATATCCATTAAACCACCACCTGTACAATGAAATTTAGAGGGGTCTGCCCCGGTTTTTGATAATTTTTCTTTAAAATCATTAAATACTCCCCTATGGAAAGCAAGTATGCTACTTGCATGAATATAATTTCTATGATTTGGTCCAGTTACAAGGACAAACTTATAGAAACCCCTTTCTAAGCCATAACTATCAATGTCAACTTCCGCGATATCTTCAAGTCCCATTTTTAAAATTAATAGTTAATACATTTTAAATCTATCCTTCTTCACCACTCCCAAATAACTAATCATAAAACCTTAAATTTATATATTAATTCCGAATCTCTTTTTTAAATGGGGGCCTTAATTTGATATCTCACAAGAAATACATGGATTTGGCCATCAAGCTTGCTGAAAGGGGCAAGGGAATAACATCTCCAAATCCCATGGTTGGCTGCATAGTTGTGAAAAGAGGCAGGATTGTGGGAAAAGGATTTCACAAAAAAGCAGGCACAGAGCACGCTGAAGTTCTTGCGCTTAATGATGCAGGAAAAAAGGCAATAAACTCGACTTTGTATGTTAACATGGAACCATGCTCGCATTGGGGCAGAACACCTCCCTGCACAGAAAGGATTGTTGAAGCGGGGGTGAGGGAAATAATAATCGGCATGAAAGACCCGAATCCTCTGGTTGATGGATTCAGGGAATTAAAATTTAGGGGCTTAAAGACAAAGATCGGAATTCTTGAGAAGGATGCAAAAAAACTGAACGAAGTTTTCATAAAGTACATCAAGACAAAAAGGCCCTTTGTAATCCTTAAGGTTGCGATGAGCGTTGACGGCAAAATAGCAACTTCCACAGGCGATTCAAAATACATAACAAGCAAGGAAGCAAGAACATATGTCCATCAGCTAAGAAGCGATGTCGATGCAGTCATGATAGGATTAAACACCCTGTTAAGGGACAACCCGGAATTAACTCCAAGGCTGGTGAAAGGCAAGGATCCAATGAAGATTGTTGTTGACAGCAGCCTTAAAATCCCAAAAAGCTGCAATCTGATGAAGGACCCTGCAAAGCTTATAATCGCGACAACAAGCAAAGCGCCGAAAAATGCAGTTAAGAAGCTGCAGCAAAAAGGGATCAATGTCATCGTTACAAAATCAAAAAACGGCATGGTTGAACTGCAGGACCTGATGAAGCAGCTTGGAAAGCACGAAATAACAAGCGTTATGATTGAAGGGGGCAGTCAATTGAACAGCTCTGCAATAAAAGAGGGCATTGTTGACAGGGTATTGATATTTACAGCGCCAAAAATTATTGGCAACGGAATCGGCGCAATTGGAAGCCTAGGCATCAAGAAAATCAACAATGCAATCAACCTGAAAAATCCCTTAACCAGAAAAATTGGAAAAGACCTGCTTATTGAAGGCTATCTTTAAGATAAAGTGCTATAAAACGCAAAAAAATATAAATAAGCAATACCAAATAAAATTTATTAAAAAATCACGAGAGCGACTTTTAAATTTCACAAGTGATAAAAGTAAACCGCTTTTGATTTTTAATGAATGACCGGGCGAGGCTGCGAATAATGCCGGCGAAATCAAAGATTTCGCGGACACAGAAAATTGTTTGCAATTTTCTTGTGGCAGAAATGAGCAGCCGAGCACTAAATTTTGTGCGAAGCACGGATTGAATCATAGAAAATACAATTTATTAACATAAAGTTTCCTAAAAATGACTTTCTCAAAAATTGAAAATGTGATTAATGATTTCAGAAAGGGCAAATTCCTGATTGTTATTGACGACAAGCATCGCGAGAATGAAGCTGATTTGATTGTTGCAGCAAAAAAGATTACACCTCAAAAAATAAATTTTATGATTAAGCATGCCCGCGGCTTGATCTGCGTGCCGATGCTGGGCAAAAGGCTTGATGAATTAAGGCTGCCTTTGATGGCAAAAATAAACACAGAGTTCACAAAATGCGCCTTCACGGTTTCTGCTGACGCAAGAAAAGGCACTACAACGGGCATTTCAGCTTTTGACAGGGCAAAAACAATAAAAGCATTGATTGGCAAAAACACAAAGCCAAATGACCTGGCAAGGCCCGGGCATATTTTTCCATTGAGATGCGATTCAAAAGGCTTAACCAAAAGAGCAGGCCATACAGAAGCGGCCATTGAATTGTGCAGATTGGCAAGTTTATATCCTGCTGCTGTTATCTGCGAGATTATTGGGGATAATGGAAAGATGGCTAAAATGCCTGAATTAAGGAAATTTGCAAAAAAACATAATCTTAAAATGCTAAGTATAGGTGACTTGCTCGAGTATATGAAATTTTAGTTTAGCCCTCAATAGTGGTAACAATTAGAAAATTTTATAAATATAAGAGTTTACTATAAGGTCTTATGAAACTAACTCAGTATGACTTTAGCCGCAGAGATTTACTCCTCTTAACCGCAGGTGCGGCATTGTACACATTGCTTCCCAAGGCGGTTGGCGCCGAAACAAAACTATCTGGTGATAAGATATTTCCGAAGTATGAGATTTTGCAGCTTCATGTTGTGCCCGATTCTGTTAGGCCTGCTGACATAGCGCAAGTTGTAGCTGCTCTTAAATCCGGCACACCAGTAGGGACTGCTGCTTATGTGCCTGCTTTTGTTGATATCGCAAATTATGTGCACCATTTGCTCAGCGGAATGAGCTACCCGGAACACATGAGAAAATCTTATGGCTCAAAAAAGCCTCTGGAGGTAGCGGTAATAAAAGGGCTTAGCAAAATGGGCATGAATGGCGCATTCCATAACGAGAATGATTTGGGGAGCTCAAACAGAGTTTATATTGATGCAGGCAACAAGCCTGCCAAGGCATTAAGGACACTTGTACACGACCTCGGGCATTCCTGTTTTGGAAGCGACGAATTCATACCATATGCAAATGAACATCTTGAATTATCCCACATGGTTGCCAAATTCCCGCGCCTCGTTAGGGAAAAAGATGAGGAATGTCCTTTGTCAGCAATGCTTGATTATTATTCTCTTGGCGTGAAACCAGAGGAACAGGGCTTTATGGAACGGTTGTTTGCTAAGTTTTCAAGCAATGGAGAATGCACTTTTGTTCCAAGGCAGGCTCAGCTTTTGACGTATCTTGCTTTTTTATCTGCTGATTTAAAAGGTAAAGGGCTGGAGTACGCGAAAAGCAAGATTTTTGATTTGACAGAAGAGCGCAAAGAGATATTGTTAAAAGAAGCCATTGCAGCGCTAGCAAGCAAAAAACAGCGATACAGAGAAGAGATTCTTGGAGAATTTGCAAGCGCAACGGAATCTTACATATTAAGGCACACAACATCTGAAGACCGAAGAGAACTTGTCAAAAGAAAAGCAGCTGGCATATCAGCCAAGGCAGTTGCATTGCTTTAACTGCCAAAACCATCGAAAATGCGTGGCATGCGAGTGGGCAGTGAAATGCGAAAGAGGTTATTAAAGAGTGGATGGTACTCTGATGTGATTGACAAGGTGATGAAAAGGAGATAACTTTTTAGATGTAATCTAAAATCTTCTAAGTTATTGATTTAACCAAAACATTTAAATCATGCAATTTTTCTTAATTCTTTATGGATGAATTTAAAGATGCAATAATAAAATTCCTAAAAAAAGAGACAAAGCTTGAAAATATTGGATTAGAGACACCACCAAATTCAGAAATGGGGGATTATGCGTTTCCCTGCTTTGTTCTTGCAAAAGAGCTGAAAAAATCTCCGAATGAAATAGCACAAGAGTTAAGTAAAAAATTCAAGCCAAATAATTTAATCAGCGAAGCCAAAGACATAGGCCCTTACCTTAATTTTTTTGTCAATAAAAGCAAAATAGCAGAGGAAATAATAAAAGAAGTTCTTAAGCAAAAGGAAAAATACGGCTCTTCTGGCATCGGCAAAGGTAAAAAAATTTTGGTTGAACATACAAGCATCAATCCAAATGCAAGTCCTCATGTCGGCAGGGCAAGAAATGCGTTAATTGGGGACGCAATTGTAAGGATTTTGAAATTTCAAGGTTATAACATTGAAGTTCATTATTTTGTAAATGATGTGGGCAAGCAGATAGCAATGCTTGTCCTTGGAGCAAAAGGAAAGAAAAATGTCAATTTTGATGATTTATTAAAAATTTACATTGATATAAACAAAAAAATTGAGGAAAATCCTGAACTGGAAAAAAGCGTGCTGGATTTGCTAAACCGGCTGGAAAAAGGCGACAAAGCAATAAAGAGCAAGTTCAAAAAAATAGTTGATATTTGCGTTAAAGGGCAGATAAAAATTCTTTCTGAGCTGGGGATTAAATATGACCATTTTGACTACGAGTCAAAGTATTTGTGGGATAAAAAAACAGATGAAACCCTTAAGAGATTGGAAAAAACAGGAAAATTGTTCATTGACGGATTCAACAGGTGGGTTTTGGACCAAAAAGGCTACGAGCTTGGAATGAAAATGCCTGTGCTGGTTTTGACGAGGAATGACGGAACATCGCTTTATCCGTTGAGGGACATTGCATACACCATAGAAAAAGTGGAAAAAGGCGACAACATAGTTGTGCTTGGCGAAGACCAGAAATTATATTATGAGCAACTTGCAGCCGCGCTTAAGGAGCTTGAGCTGAAAGTTCCAAGGGTTGTGCATTACTCATTTGTATTATTGAAAGAGGGCAAGATGTCCACCAGAAAAGGCAACCTTGTGTTATTAGAGAATTTCATGAAAGAGGCAGTCAACAAAGCAGGAGAAGAGTTAAAAAAAAGATACAAAAAAAGTGACGAAAAAGCCGCAAAAACCATTGCTTACGGCGCAATAAAATACGGCATTCTGAAAGTCAGCCCTGAAAAAAATGTCATTTTTGACTGGCAGCATGCGCTTTCATTTGAAGGCGAAACAGGGCCTTACATACAGTACGCCTATGCAAGGATAAGCAGCATCCTGAAGAAGGCTAAAAAAATTAACCATAAAGCCGATTTGGGCTTATTAAAAGAAAAAGAGGAAAATGAGATGATTAAATTATTGCACAATTTACCTGAAGTTGCAGCTAAAGCAACCAGCGAGCTAAAGCCGCATCTGATTGCAGCTCATCTTTATTCACTGGCGCAGAAATTCAATGAGTACTATCATGCGCATCAGATACTCAAGGCTGACAAAGGTATAAAAGATGCAAGAATATTGCTGATAAGCGCAGTAAGGCAAGCAATAAAAAATGGATTAGACTTGTTAGGAATAGATGCCTTGGAAAGGATGTAAAATGACGCTTCACATAGAATCAGCATTATTTACAATCATGATAGTGCTTTCAGCCTTTTTTGCAATGTCTGAAACAGCGCTTTTATCCATAAGCAGGTACAAAGTCAGGCACTGGGTTGAAAAAAAGAAGTTTGGCTCAAGCTATGTAAAGAGATTAAAAGACAGCCCGGAGATTCTTTTGTCAACAATTCTTATAGGCAACAACGTGGTCAATACTGCAGCAGCGGTAATTGCAACATCAATCGCATTGCAGGTATTCCAGCACAATGCTATTGGAATCGCAACAGGAGTTGCAACATTTTTAATACTGATAGTTGGGGACATAACTCCAAAATCAATCGGCGCAAACAACAACGAAATTTTAGCTCCAATTGTGGCTCCTGTTATTTGGAACCTGAGTATTGCTATCTACCCATTGACTAAAGCGCTTGAGTATTTCCTTAAGGCTATAAACAAGCTGGTAGGCACCAAAAAAATCCCAATCATTACAGAGGAAGAGCTTAAAACAATAGTGAAAGCAAGCGAGGAGGAAGGCTCTATAAAGGAAATAGAAAAAAAGATGATACAGCGCATTTTCGATTTTGACAACACTCCTGTGAGCGATGTCATGACAAGGAAGAAAAGCATTGTTTATGTAAGCTCGGACATGCAGATCAAGGATGTTTTGCAGCTGCCAACAGCCAAGATGTACTCAAGGTTTCCTGTTTATGAGAAAAATAAGGAAAATATTATCGGAACTCTTTACCTAAAAGATACTTTAAAGTTTGTAAAGGAAGGCAAATTTGACGTGCCAATCAAGGATATCATGAAAAAGCCGTTTTTCGTGTTTGAGAACAAAAAAATGGACACAATGCTTCGCCTGTTCCAGAACAGGAAGCAGCACATGGCAATAGTTATTGACGAGAAAGCCCATGTTGTTGGGCTTGTTACTATAGAAAATATCCTTGAGGAGATTGTCGGCGAAATAATTGATGAAAGCGACAAGCTGAACCCGAGCATAACGGAGTTTTCCAAAAACGAGTGGATTGTAAAGGGCTCTTCTGAAATAGAGGAGGTAAATGCAAAGACAGGCATTTCAATAAAGAAAGCGGACTACATAGACTTGGATGGATTCATACTTGCAACGCTTGGCAAGGCTCCAAAGGTTGGCGATGTCATAGAGCACCAGGGCTACAGAATAATAATGGAAGATGTGCAGGGCAAGAAAGTTATACAGGCTAAGATTGTGAAAGGATGATTCCGCAACCTTTAAATATTCCAATATTTGAACTCTTGTTTCAGGGGGTTAAGTGATTTCATTGTCAACTACAACAGAGTTTGATGACAGCAGCAAAATGCCTGACAACAGCATTTTCATAGGTGGAAAGCCATTTATGAACTACGTGACAGGAGTTGTGATGCAGTTCACAACCAAGAACGCGGATGATGTAATAATAAAGGCAAGGGGCAAGTTCATATCAAGGGCTGTTGATGTCGCAGAGGTAGCGGCAAAAAGATTTCTGGACAATACAGTTTCTATTAAAGATATAAGGGTTGATTCAGAAGGCTTCAGGAGCAATGAAGGAAGAGATGTGAGAGTTTCAACAATTGAGATAACATTGAGCAAGAACAGGTAAGATATTTTTTTCTTATTTTGCTACACAATATTTATAAATCAAGAATAAATTTTAACCCCTTATCCCCGCGTAGCTCAACCTGGAAGCTGCCAATTTTAAAAAAATGGCTCGCTGGGTAATGGAGCGCTCGGCTGTTGAACTCCAAAGAGTTTAGCCAAAGACGCGCTCTAAGACCTTAAGCTATATGCAAGGAATGAAATAGAGTCAGCCGTGCCCGGGAGGTCGCTGGTTCAAATCCGGCCGCGGGGATTTTTTAAATAAACTCGTCCAACCCATATTGCTTTATTTTTGGCAGTGTTTTTTCTTCTTTTATCTCTTTCTCATCAAAAATCGGTATTCCATACACTCCATCATATCCCGGCTTAAAAGGAATTTTCTGGTTTCTATTTTTTATTATATTTTCAGCAATCTTTTCTGATGTTGTTTTTTTCAATTTATTTTCCTCTGCTTCCAAAACAACATTAAACTCATTTCCAAATTCTTTTATCAGCTTGTGATATTCTTCCCATGTCTTTCTTGATTCAACCCTTTCTCCAATAGTGCCTGCAATCACTTCTGACAAAGGTATCAAATTCCTGAATGGAACTGCATTTTCAGGAACAAATCCTTCTTTCCTGTCTGCAAGCTGCTCAACCCTTTGGGCAACTCCAACTGTCAACGGCTTTCTGCATTTCGGGCATATGTTTTTTATCTTCAATGACTCTTTTGGAGAAAGGCAAACATCGCAATTTCTGTGCCCCGTGTAATGGTATTTGCCCTCATGGGGCCACATTTCAATTGTTTCAGCAAAGCCTTTTTTATTTCTTATTGCCTGCAATAAATCATCATAGCTCCATTCAGTGTCAAAAATATTTGCCTCTCTTCCAAGGCGCCATGGCCAAAATGAATGCGCATCAGAGCTGCTGAGCAAGGTATATTTGTCAAGCTTTGAAAGCCGCCAGTTCATTGCTGGGTCTGAGCTTAATCCTGTTTCAATTGCATGAATTTTATGAGCATACTCCTTAAAGCACTCTTCAACAGAATCAAACCCCGTCATGCTGCCAAATATCCCATACCAGGGTGTCCAAGCATGAGCCGGAATTATCTCAATGTCATCATCAATTTCCTTCATCATCTCGACTAATTCAACGCATGAAAACCCGAACATTGGCCTTCCATCATAGTCCAAGCGACCTTTTTTCAGCAAAGCGGCATTTATTTGCTCTACAATTTCAAAGTTTCTTGCAAGCAGTAAGTTATGCACTCTTCTTCCTTTTCCATCCTGGGTGTAAATATTTGAAATTTCCCCTTGTAAAACAAAGTGAAAGCCTGAACTGCTTGTCAAAATTCCGGAGCCGTCTTCTTTTAATTCACTTTTGAGTTCAGCAAGCCATTTTGGATGTGTAAAATCTCCTGTGCCAAGAAGATTAATACCTTTCAATTTGGAATATTTCTCAAGATTTGCAAGATTTATGCTCGGACTTGTCGCCCTTGAAAATCTTGAATGAATCTGCAGGTCTGCGATTAGTTTCATAAATGGATGGAAAAAACTGGATTATATAAAGATTTCATATGGTATTATTTTCTTTTTTCCAAAATATAAACCTCAGCAGTTTGCCCAGAATTTCCTTTTGTTGTAATTACTTTGTAAGGAACATCCAGTGATTGTAAAAATCTTACAAATTCTGTTTTACTATACCAATTATTCCAGTAACCATCTTTATCCCAAATTTTCCAGCCCAAGCCTAAAGGCAATAGTCTATGAAAAAAATCTATGATTACAACCTTACTTGAGACTCTTAACGCTTCTTTTACTGCAGTCTTATAATCTCCTAGATGCTCTAAAATATGCCTTAACACTACAGCATCAAAGCTATCATCAGAAAAAGGAAGTGCTTCAACTTCACCCCTGACAAATTTTGCCTCTTGGTGCCATTTTCTTGCCTTACTTAGCATGTAACTGCTTTTATCTAACCCAACGTAGTCTACTTTTATTTCCCCTATCCTGTAACTTACTAATTCGGTTGCAACGCCACAACCAGCATCTAATAAGGTATGTGGATTTTCTCTGTGCAATACCTCTCTTATAACTTGCCTTTCCCTATTATTTGGGTTTGATAATCGGTTAACTAAGCTAGCTAGATTATCACTGTCAGCAATATCCCAGTAGAAACCTACTCCATTCTTTGCAGCAGATCTTTGCAATGATTTGGTTACTAAGTATGCATCCTTAAGGAGTCTTCTCATTAATGTAAATAACTTAGTCTAATTTAAAAATCTTTTTCACAAAAACATTTAAATAACCCAGTCAAAATAAATATATCATGGCGAACAATGACATTCTTTTTGAATTCAGCGCATCGGAGATTAACCACTTCAAAAAAGACTTCACTCAAATGATTATGGTGGGGGCGGAAATTGACAGGTACTACGGCGAGGCGCAGCATGACCTTGACACTTTTATCCCAAAATTTGAAAAGCTGGCTGAAAAATTCAACAAAAAGTACGGAGGAATAAAGATAAAGACAAAAAAAACAATAGACAGCTTTAAGGTAAGGGTTTTTGTCAGGGAGAAAAGCATCAAGGATTTTTTTGCCAGTTCCGCTTCAAGAATTCCGGGATTAAAGGCAGTTGGAAGGACAAACTTCAACCAGATTGAAATAAGCGATGCGGAAAATTTTGCAAGGTTTCTTGATTCTTTGCTGGACAAGATTCATATTTCATACTTGGACACTGAAAGCGGCACGAGCACAATTGCCGCTGTTTATGACAGGAATGAAAAAATGGTTGAATTGGTTTATAATCCAGCTGAAATGATGAATGAAAACTCCGCAGGCTTCAGGATCTGCGCATTTTACGCGCTGAAAAACGGCTTTGACAGAAAAATCGAGATTTACGGCACTGCATCAGCATTTGGATTCAGCAACATTCTTGATGAGATAGAGAAAAGGGAGTGGTACGACAAGTTCAACCCAAGGTTTTTGGAGTGAGAATAATTAGCGAAGCCCAAATTTATGCAAGGCATGGGGCAGATAAAAATTTAGCTTCTGCAGCAGCGGGCATTTATTCTGTGGCTACTTACGCTCCCAGGTACAGGACGCTTGAAGAGCGCATTAGACTTGCAAGAAGTGCTGTAGAGTTGCAGATGGCAAGCCTGGACTTATTGTTAAGAGGCAGAATTGAGGAAGCAAAAAATTATTTGGAACTGGCGTTACAAGCAGAAAATCCTGCAAGAAGGGTAATTGTTTATTCGGATGATAAAAAATCAAAGTTTGAAGAATACTCTGCAATAGGGCTGGTGAAGATTTTATTGGAGCATTTTGACAGGCTGCCAGAAATACTTAAATCTGCATTGCACGATATTGATTTGCTAAGAGGCAGATTAGGTTTTGTTCCATTAAAAGGCTATGTAGAGGGCATTGTGCAGTAGATTAGTTCAGCCGCCCATCGGCAGCTTTCCGCCGAATTTCTTCATCATCTTTGACATGTCTCCTTTGCTTCCTTTGAACATCTTGACCATCTTCTTGGACTGCCTGTACTGCTTTACCAATTCCCTTATTTCATTTGTTGGAATTCCGGAGCCTCTTGATATTCTTTCAACCCTTGAGCTGTCTATCAGCTCCGGGTCTTCAAGCTCTGCCTTGGTCATGGAATTCATTGCAATTTTCCAATGCTTTAACTTGCCTTCCTGAACTTGCAGCATTTCCTTAGGCAATTTTAAAGAAGAAAACCCGGGAATCATCTCAACAATTTGGCTTAAAGGACCCATCTTTGACATCGCTTCCATCTGCTCGTACAAGTCAATTAAATTAAACTCTCCTTTCAGAAATCTTTTTCCCAAATCTTCAGCATCCTCTATGTTTATAACCTCTTTTGCTTTCTCAAGCAATGCTTCCAAGTCTCCCATGCCTAAAATCCTGCCTACAAATCCGGCTGGATTGAACTGCTCCAAGTCATCAATTTTCTCTCCAACTCCAATGAACTTTATAGGAGCGCCAGAAACAGAGCAAGCTGTCAATGCCCCTCCGCCTTTTGCAGTGCCGTCCATCTTGGAAACAATAACTCCTGTTATGCCGCAGCTTTTGTGGAACTGCTCCGCTTGTTTTTGAGCAGCCTGCCCGATGTCAGCTGAGATTACGAGCAGGTTTTCATCTGGCTTTATCGTCTTGTTTACCTCTTCAATCTCGTTGATTAAATCATGGGAAAGCGCATCCCTTCCGGCAGTGTCTATTATTAAAATGTCGAAATTTTGATACTTATTTTTGAAATTATTCCATATTTTTATCGGGTCTTTTGTTTTCTTATCTGAAAACACAGTAATATTTGCGTGCTTTCCAACCTGCTCAATCTGCTCCATTGCAGCAGGCCTGTGGATATCAAGTCCAATTAATGCAACCTTAAAGCCCCTTTTTGTGTAGAATTTTGCAAGCTTTCCTGCGGTTGTTGTCTTGCCTGAGCCGAACAATCCAACAAGCATTATCTTGAACGGCTTTTGCTTTATTTCTATCTTATGCTGCTCTTTGCCAAGAAAATTTACCAGCTCTTCATAAACAATGTGGATTATCTGCTCTTTTTTTGTAAGCCCTTTTGCAGCTTCCTCGCTTAAAGCCCTTTGCTTTATTTTCTCGGTTAAGTCAAATACCAATTTTACGTTAACATCAGACTGCAGCAAAGCCCTCTGGATGTCCTTAATTAATTCATTAATCAGCTTTTCATCCACAAAAAGGGATTTTGCAATCTTTTGCAAAGTGTTTTTTAATGACTCGGATAGTTTTTCAAGAACCATGTTATATCTCCACCTTAACCTTCTTCTCTCCAATATTCTTCAAAACCTTTTCCAGCAAATCGTCAACCTTGATGTCAAAATAGACATTATTGTCGGGTGTTCTCACAGCAACAGCCTTGTTTTTTTCCTCTTTTTCTCCCACAGTTAAAATCAATGGGATTTTCTGATGCTGCGCTTCTCTGACTTTGTAGCCGATGCTCTCTGCTCTTGAGTCAACCTCAATCCTTATATTATTTTTTTCAAATTCCTCTTTGATTTTTTTTGCATAATCCTCAAACCTGTCAGCAACTGTCAAGATTCTCACTTGAACAGGAGCAAGCCATAACGGCAGTTTTGCAGCGTAATGCTCAACCAGAATTCCTATAAACCTTTCAATTGAGCCGAGCAATGCCCTATGAATCATCACGACCTTGTGCTTTGAATTATCGGCACCAATATAGGTTGCATCAAACCTCTCCGGCAATTGAAAATCAAGCTGGATTGTTGCAAGCTGCCATCCTCTTCCAATTGCATCCTTAATGTGAAAATCAATTTTAGGCCCGTAAAAAGCGCCATCTCCTTCCTTGATCTCGTACTTGATTTTTTTTCTTTCAAGGGCTTTCTTCAATGCATCCTCTGCCCTGTTCCAGTCATCAGTTTCTCCAATATATTTTTCAGGCCTTGTGCTCAATTCAACTTTGTACTCAAAATCAAAAACCTCATTGTAAATGTAATGCGTAAAATCCAAAACATTTAGGATTTCTTCCTCAATCTGCTCGTGCATAATGAAAATATGCGCATCATCCTGCGACATTTTTCTGACCCTAGTCAATCCGGTTAAAACTCCTGACAGCTCATTCCTGTGCAAGGGCGCAAAATCAGCAATCCTCAAAGGCAAGTCCTTGTAGCTTCTTGATTTTGACTTATAGATTAAAACGTGCGACGGACAGTTCATGGGCTTCAATGCAAATTCCTTGCCTTCTGACTCAAGTACAAACATGTTTTCCTTGAAATGCTCCCAATGGCCGGATGTAATCCACAGGGATTTCTCGTAAAGCAATGGAGTTACAACCTCCTGGTAGCCTCTTTTCTTGTATTCGTCCTTGATAAATTTTAACAATAAGTTGTAAATGATTGCTCCCTTTGGATAAAAAAATGGAGCTCCCGGGCTTTCTTCAAAAAAATGAAACCATTCAAGCTCTTTTCCGAGCTTCCTGTGGTCTCTTTTCTCAGCTTCTTCGATGAGCTTCAGATGCGCATCAAGCATGTTTTTTTCAGGAAAGCTTATGCCATAAATCCTCTGAAGCTGGTCATTATTGGGATTGCCTCTCCAGTAAGCCCCTGCTGTTTTTGTAAGCTTAAAGGCTTTCATCATTCCGGTTCTTGGAATATGGGGGCCTTTGCACAAGTCAGTGAAATTGCCTTGAGCGTAGGCGCTGATTAGCTGTTTTTCCCTGTGGAACTCTTCTATCAGCTCAATCTTGTACTTATTGCCATTAAACATTCTTTTTGCTTCAGCCTCGTCAAGCTCAATTCTCTCAACTCCATAGTTTTTGCCGGCAACCTCCTTCATCCTGTGCTCTATTTTTGCCAAATCCTCAGGAGTGAAATGGTGCTCAATTCCAAAATCATAGTAAAAGCCTTCTTCAACAGCAGGCCCTATTGTGGGCTTTGCATCAGGAAACAGTTCAACAACTGCATGCGCAAGCAAATGTGCTGTGCTGTGCCTGAAAGCTTCCAAGCCCTCCTTGTCCTTAAAAGTTATAATCTGCAAAGCTGCGTCTTCATTTATCGGAACAAATAAATCTTTTAGATTGTTGTTTACCCTTGCAATCAAAGCATCTTCTCCGAGCTTTTTCCCTATATCAAATGCTATTTCTCCTGCTGTAATTCCTTTTTGATATTCCCTTACGCTTCCATCCGGCAGTGTTATCTTGATTTTTGGCATTTGTTATATTTGCTGTTGATTTTTGTTTAATTTATATATTTTATTGAACAAAAAAGAAAATTAATCTTGAACAATGGGTAGCTTTTTAAGCTGTTGTTGTAGTTGTAGAAGTAGCTGTAAGGGCGTTAGAAGTTCTGTCTGATGAAAATACAATCAACTTATTCATAATAAAAACAAAATAAAGCCTGTATTTAAAACTTTCTACTTTAATCCAAAAAACCGAAAGCTTTAAATATTACTTTTAATAATTCTAAAAATAAATGTATTTTTATTAAAAATATTAAGATTAATAACATGGAAGCTAAGTTTATAGGAAAGGCGAGGCTGACAAAGCAGGGGCAGCTGACGCTTCCCAAAGAGGGAAGGCAGGACTTAAAGATAGATTCAAAATCCGAAGTTTACTGGTACAGGCTGAACAATGCGCTGGTTCTGGTCAAGGACATTATAAATCCAAAAGAGCTGGCAGCTTTTGTATTCAATAAAAAAAGGGGGAAGTGATGATAAAATGGTGACTCTGCCGTTTCAAAGACCGTTTGGATTGTGGGCGCTGATAGCAGTCGCTGTTTTCGTTTTTCTTTATCTCAGGAGGCCAAAGCCGCAGGAAAAAATAATTCCATCGCTGATGTTTGTGCTGCAGGACAACAAAAAGTCAAGGCAGTACTCCTTTTTTCAAAAATTAATGACAAATTTGCTGTTTTTGCTGCAGCTGCTCTCAATTCTGGGCATTTCATTGGTTGCGGCTGCGCCGTTTGTAAAATTGAAGTATGATGTCACGCTGGAAAATACAGTCATTATTCTTGATGTGAGCGCCTCGATGCAGGCAAAGGAAAAGGGAGTTTCAAGATTCGACAAGGCGCTGGAGCAGGCAAAAAAAGCGTTAAGCGGAAGGAACAGCATAATCATGGCTGAGAACGTGCCATTGATAGTATTGGAAAATGAAAATTCGAAGATAGCGCTTGACGTGCTTTCAAAAATAAAGCCTCGCGCAACAACCACAAACCTTGGAGATGCGCTGCTTCTTGCAAAGGACATTCTAGGCGACAAGCCCGGAAGAATTGTTGTAATAAGCGATTTTATTGCCACAGAAGGGCCTGACATAGAAGTTGTTAGGGCAACCTTGTCCTCAGAGGACAAGATAGTTGATTTTGTCGATGCATCGAACAAAGCAAAAAACACAGGAATTACAAGGCTTGAGGTGACAAAATACAACACAAAAGTTTATGTGAAAAACTTCAACAGCGAGGCAAAACAAGTTACAATAAAGATTGTCAAGGACGGCAAAGAGATAACCCAAACAAAAGTAACTATTGCCGCTAATTCCATTGAAAACTTCGTTTTTGACACTCCGGCAGGAATATCAAAAGTGGAGCTTGAGCCAAAAGATGACTTGGAAGCTGATGATGCTGCTTACATAGCAACTCCCCCCAAAATAAAAAATTCGGTTTTGCTGATAACAAACGAAAAGTCAAGCAATCTTGAGCTTGCGCTTGGGGCTGCAAAGGATGTGGAATTAAATGTTGTAAATCCCCCTGTTCTCACAATAAACACAAAAAAAGAGAAAATTGAGCCGTACAAGCACGATGTGGTAATAGTTTACAAAATAAATAATGTAAACAAAAGGGACGGCATTGTGCCTGGAACATTTGAGGATATTGAAGATTATGTTGAGAAAGGGGGCAATGCGATAATAGCCGTTCAGGAAGATTCAAAAGAAATCAACACAAGAGACCTGCTTGCAGTCGAATTAAGGACTAAGATAAACAAGCCGACAAAAGTTTGCGTTGAAACAATAAACCAGATAACAAAGCAGTTCGAGAAAGAAAGGTGCTTTACAACAACGGCCTCTTATTTTGGAGCAGATGCAAAAAAGGGAGCGATAACTTTTGCGTCTGCTAACGACAAAACGCCATTAATCGTTTATGGGGAAAAGAAAAGCGGCAAGATTGCCTATTACGGGATTCTGGACGACACAAGCGACTTCAATACCTTGCCATCCTATCCGATATTCTGGAATTTGCTGATAAATTTCATGATTGGGACAGAGGACATAAAGGAATTCAACCATAAAACAGGAAGGATTGCCACAATAAACGAGCAGAAAGTCAAAACTCCCTCGTCAACACTGACAACCTCGAAGCTTTTGATGGACGAAGTCGGCATTTACGAGTTCGACAGCAAGAAATTTGCAGTCAATCTCCTTGACGAAAAGGAATCGGACGTAAATTTGCCGTCAAAGGTTGAAAATCATGAGGAAAGGGAGAAGCTGCTTGAAAGGGAAAGCAAGGAGCACGACTTCAACCTTGAATTTACAATCTTGGCGTTTGTTTTTTTGTTCATGCTTACTGAGTTTTTTTACATAAAAAGAAGAGGCGACCTATGAGGCAATAAAACAATAAAGACATATTAAAAATATTTTAAAAATCACGAGAGCGACTTGTCGAAAATCAAAGATTTTCGAGCATGATCGAAAATCGCTCTGCGATTTATCGACATTTGAAAGTAGGCAAGAAGAAAGCGAACCGCTTGTGATTTTTTAATGAATAACTGGGCGAGCCCGAACGTTGAGTTGGCGAGCGAGTCTTGCGAGCCTCGCATTCGACTGGCAAAAAAGTGAGGGCGAGCACAATCTTATGTCGAAGACCGATTAAAAAATTAAATTAAAAAATAAAAAACCAAAATGGCATTTATAATACCGGATTATACAAGAATTTACTGCATTTCGAAATACTGCGTAAGGTACTATTACATTATTATAGCAATCATACCTGTCCTTTTGCTTATTTTCTGGTTTACAAGAAAAACCTTTGTGAAGTTTAACAACAGGTTCGAGCTTGAGGCCTATCTTAAGTCAAAGAAGACAGACAGAAGGATAATACTGACGCTCAGAAGCCTGGCGCTTGTTTTCCTGCTTATAGCAATTGCATCTCCATTTGTGCTTGAGAGCAAGTTAGTTCCCGGCGACCCCCGCTTAACGATTCTTGTGGACAATTCAAGCTCGATGGCATTGTATAACTCTGGAATTGCATACGAGCTTTACAAGAAATTGGAAGGCTTAATTCCTGTCAACATAAGGACAATTGCAAGCGGCGAGCATTCAGCTATTGGAAACGGGATACTAAATAACATTGAAGGAGATGATAATATCATGGTTATAAGCGACGGCGCCAACAACGAAGGCAAGCTACTCGGCGACATAATACTTTTTGCATCCGGAATAAATTCTTCCATAAGTACGCTAAGCATGGAAGCAATTAACAGCGATGTTGGCGTTACAATTGACGGCCCTCCTGAGCTTATAAAAGACACCGAAGGGGATTTTGTTGTTAAAGTGTCTGTAGTCGGCAAAAAAATACCTTATACGCTGCAGGTTACTGTCGACGATTCAACACTAATAATGGAAGAGCAGGACAGCGCGTCAAGGATATTCGTCTTTTCAAGAAAATTTGGAGAAGGCGAGTACCACAAGCTCACAGCAAAGCTTCTTGATGTTGGAAACGAAGATTATTTCAAAAACAACAATGTGTTTTACAAGAGCATAAAGATAGTGCCAAGGCCAAAAGTGCTTTATGTGACGGAAAAAAATTCGCCATTGGCTCAGGAATTAAACAAGATATACGAGCTTGACACAAGGAACTCTCTGCCTTCTGACCTGTCCAACTACATGGCTGTACTATTCAACGACATAAGGGCGTCAAAAATAAACCCTTACATGGACTTGCTAAGTGATTACGTGTCTGACGGCAACGGCCTCATATTCATAGGGGGTGAAAATTCCTTTGACAGGGGAGGCTATAAAGGAACTTTGCTTGAAACGCTGCTTCCGATAAAAATCGGCGCAAGCGAGGAGCAGAACAAAAGCGACATCAACATTGTGATTGTGATTGACATATCACAGGGGACTGAAGACTATGTTGCAGTTGAAAAAGCGCTTGCTTTAAGCGTTGTGGACAGCTTAAGCGAGAAGAACAATGTAGGGGCTCTTGCTTTTGGATATACTCCATGCCAGGGTTTTGATCTTTTGCCCGGGATAAAGCCGTTAAAAGAGGTTAAAAAAGATATGAAAGAAAAAATATCAAGGCTAAAGTTTGACGGCCAATCGTGCTTTAATGTAGGCATCCAGGGCGGATTTCAAATGCTGAGCAAGGTTGGAGGCAGCAAGAACATCATTTTTATCAGCGACGGCAAAACAACCTACAGCAAGCTGAGGGAGGACACATTGGACATTGTAAGGACAATCAACTCAAAAGGTACCAAAGTATTTACTGTTGGAGTTGGAACAGACACAGACGCGCTTTCCACTGAAAATAATTTATTTTTGGGCAATATAGCTGCGCTTGGAGAAGGCATTTATTACAAAACAGACGCTTCCAACAAATTAAAAGTGCAGTTTGCCGACAAGGATGATGCAAAAGGCGAGGAATTTTACAACACGCTTGTGCCGATTGACACAACCCATTTCATAACGCTTGCATTGGACAACATGCACGCAACAGTCTCTGGATACAATTATGCTGTTCCAAAGCCTTCTGCAAGGCTGCTTGTCACAACCCACAAAAACATCCCGATACTTGTAGTGTGGCGCTTTGGGCTTGGAAGAGTTGTTACATTGACAACTGATGATGGAGTGAAATGGGCAGGTGACTTGCTGAACAAGGAAAATTCAAAGCTGATAACAAAAAGCATAAACTGGGCAATCGGGGATTTAGGAAGAAAAAAATCTTATGATGTTACTGTAAGAGACACTGTGCTTGGAAAGCCAACAAGCGTAAATGTAATCTCAAGGGAAATGCCCCAGGCTAATGAGCTTGCATTTGCCAAAATAGATATAAATTTGTATTCATCAGCCTACAATCCAAAAGAAATGGGATACAAGGAAATTTTAGGGGCGACATTCGCGGTAAATTATAATGATGAATACGCAAACCTCGGCATTAACAATGAGTTTACAGCATTGGTTGAAAAAACAAATGGAAAAATTTTTGACCCTAGCGATACAAAAGGAATAATAGAGTTCATCAAGGCAAAATCGAAAAGAATAAAAATTGATTCAACAGACTACAGGTGGCCTTTCGCCATTGCTGCTATGATATTATTTTTGAGCGAGATAGCGATAAGAAGGTATAGGGAAAACCTAAAGGATAAATAAGATGATTCAAAAAAGAGGATAAAATGGCAATAATGAAGAGGGATGTTAATTTGGGGCTGCTTCTGCTGATTGTTGCAGCGCTGCTGATGTTCAGCGGGTTTACAGTTTATTACCAGACTACTTTCAAGAACGTGTCAAAAAGCTTTGAGATAAAAATTAATGAGCTTGAAGGGGTGTCCAAGGAGCTTGAGTCAAAGCAAAGCCAGCTCAACGAAACAAGCCTGCAGCTTCAGCTGAAAAGGCAAAAAGAGGAAGACCTGAGCAAAAAATATGTTGAAACAGAGAGCGAAAGGAGCCAGCTTGAAACTGCTAAGAAAAAGCTTGAGGTGGAACTTGCCAATACAAAGGCAAGTCTGGCAAGCACAACTGCAAAATTAAGCGAAACTCAAAGCCAGTTGTCTGCGCAAGTGCAGCTTGTTGCGGATTTGAACAGGCAGGTTTCAAATCTTAAGTCTGATGTGACAAGGCTGAACAATAAAGTTGACTGCCTGAAAAGCAAAGTGGATGCTGAGGAGAGCACTTGCTAAAATAAAATGAAACAATTTTCAAATGTTGTAAAGGAAATAAACAAGACCTTGAATGAGATGATATTATTCGAGAATATTGTCAATACAACGCTTGTATTTTTAGTATTCTACCTAATATTGTCGGTCATGGATTTCCATCCATTGCTTGCTTCCATACCTTCTTTGATGTATCTTGGGTTTTACTCCTACATGAGCTCCAAGTCCTCAAAGCCGCTCATTATAGAAGGCAAATACGCCCCTTTGAGGGAAAAGTTGAGGACAGCAGCAGATAATGTCGGGATGAACAATCCAATCGCTGAGGAGCTTGAGTATGAAGTTACAACAGAAATGAAGAATGTCGGCCTGTCAATGTTCATCAACCCTAAAATATTATCGTACAAGATATTTGCAGCCATCATACTCTCGTTTATGATAATATTTGCCGCTACATTGGACCTGAAGCTTCTGGAATTTGCAAGGCAGAAAGTGCCTGACATATTTGATACAAAAAATCTTAAGGGTGTTGGAAATTTTGTCGCTGTAAAGCTGAACACAAGCGAGGATATTTACGGCAAAAATGACGTGGCAAAGCTTGGCGATAAGGAGTTGAATATCAGGATTAAGCCTGTTGACTTCAAGGTGAATGTCAGGGAAGATGGAGAGGCCACGCAGCAGGAGTTTGAGACTGTTTTTCCGAAAGAGCTGGCTGTGAAGGAAACAGTTGCTTACGAGGAAAACATTCCGCAGGAGCAGCAGGAGCTTGTTAAGAATTACTTTAAGAAACTGGCTGAGGGATGATGATAATAAAGGAAAATTAGTTAAACAATAAAAAATAAAATTTAAAAAACAAAAAACTGTTGAGGTGAATTATTTATGAAAAATTACAAACAGATTTTCGACGAGCTTCAGAAAGAAACTGGCAAGATTATAGTGGGGCAGGAGAGCATTATCGAGCAGATCCTCATAGCGATATTGTGCGACGGCAATGCGCTGCTTGAGGGATATCCCGGACTGGCAAAGACATTGATGGTGAGAACTCTTGCGCAGCTTATGGACTTAAAGTTCAGCAGGATACAAAACACCCCTGACCTGATGCCAAGCGACATAACAGGCACATACATAATAGAAGAATCATCCGGCAAAAGGCAATTCAAGTTCCAGCCAGGCCCGATTTTTGCAAATGTTGTGCTTGCAGACGAAATAAACCGAGCTACTCCAAAAACGCAAAGCGCTCTGCTGGAGGCAATGCAGGAAAAGCAAGTTACAGTCGGGACAAACACATTCAAGCTTGATCTTCCTTTTTTTGTGCTTGCTACACAAAACCCGATTGAGCAGGAAGGAACATATCCATTGCCAGAAGCTCAGGCAGACAGGTTTTTGCTCAAGATCAGCGTGGTGTACCCTAATTACGAGCAGGAACTGCAGATTGTTGACAAGTACGCATCTGAATTAAAGGATCAAAAATTAAAAGTTATGCTGAACAAAAACCATCTTCTGACGCTGCAGGGCCTGGTGAGGCAGGTGCCTATTGCAAATGATATCAAGCAAAGGGCAGTAAAGATTGTGCTTGCAACAAGGGCAAACAAGGAAGTTATACAATATGGGGCTTCTCCAAGGGCATCAATTGGGATGATTTTGGCTTCAAAGGCGAGGGCTTTGATACAGGGAAGGAACCATGTAAGCAACGAGGACCTAAACATGCTTGCCTATCCTATATTAAGGCACAGGATAATTTTGAATTTTGAAGCTGAGAGGAAAGGAATGTCAAAAGACGACGCAATAAAGAATATTTTGGACAAAATAAAGTAAAAAAATAGTTAAAACAAATTAATAAAGATTTTAATCCGTCGCTTCGCGACATAATTTAGACTCGGCAAAATTTGTCTGCCAGTGACATGCGAGTGAGCTGGGAGATGAGCGAGCGAGAGAGTTGAACGCGAACTCGCGTTCTCGCGAGCAGGTCGAGCTCTCGCAACTCACTGCGAACTCGCTCACAACTCACTTTTTTGCCTCGATTTATTCAATGAATAAATCGGCGAGGCATTTCGATGTGGTAATCGGAGAAATGCCGAGCACAAGAATTGCGAAGCGGATTAAAATAATTTAAAAATTCAAAATTAATCAAATAAAATGATTGACACTTCGTTTCTGGACCAATTGACAAGATTTAATCTTGTTGTCAAAAAAAGAGTTACTTCCAATTTAAGCGGTCCCAGAAAATCAATAGCCGGGGGGCATGGGCTGACTTTCAAGGACTACAGGATTTATGCTCCAGGTGATGATGTCAGGCTCATAGACTGGAGGGTTTATGCAAGAACAGACAACCTTTACATCAAAGTTCATGAAGAGGAAAGAAACCTTACTGTGCATATAATAATAGATGGAAGCGCTTCAATGGGCTTTGGCAAGCCATTAAGCAAGTTTGACTACGCTTCAATGATAGGGGTTGGGTTTGCGTATCTTGCTATGAGAGACAATGAAAAATTCCAGTTCTCCACATTTGCAGACGAGCTTGAGATTTTCCAGCCGAGAAGGGGCATGAGCCATCTTGCTGCAATGGTGCAGCACCTTAATTCAATAAAGCCAAAAGGCTATTCAAAGCTGCTTGACACGATAAGGCAGTACAAAAAGGTGATTGGCAGCAAGTCAATGCTTGTGATTGCAAGCGATTTTCTTGTAAACATTGAGGAGATAAGGGAAGCTTTCTATTTGCTAGGAGACCACGAGATAAAGATAATACAGGTTTTTGACAGGGTTGAGAAAGAACTGAAAATGGAAGGGGACATGAAGCTCATAGACAGCGAAACAAAAGGGCTTTTGAGGACTTTTGTAAGCCCAAGGATGAGGATGGAGTACCAGCAGCAGCTTGATGCCCACTGCGCAAAAATAGAGGAGGTTTGCAACAAGCTTAATCTGCAGTATAATCTTGCAGTGACTGACACGCCTATCTTCGACACGTTTTATAAGATTTTGGAAGGGTAAGAATTAACTAATACGGAACTCTTAAGGTTATTTCTTCAATTTTTCTGTAATCGTCAATATTTCTACTTATTAAATTTGCCTTCATTACAAAAGCTGTTGCTGCTATGACTGCGTCAGCAAATGCTGTTCCATATTCGCGCCTGAAATCTCCGGCTTTAACAGCTATTCTGTTATCAACAGGAATTTTTGAAAATTGGGAAAGAATTTCAACTATTTCCGCTTTTTTTTCAATTTTGTTGCATTCCTTTCCGCTAATCAATTCAACTTCTGTAACAGCAGAGTAATATATTATGTTGTCTTCTCTGTTCAATTCCTCAAAATATTTTTTGGCTTTTTCAAAGCCTCTTAACAAGTCAATGAAGATGTCTGTGTCCAGAACAAGATTATTCATCTTAAGCCAAGCCTTTTCGCCCTATGTTCCCACTCTTTTCTTATGTCTCTCACGTACTTTACAGAATCCTTGATGCCTGCATTCTTCCAGCTTCCGAATGCCCTCTTAAAAATATCTTCGTCAAACTTTTTCATCTTTATCTCGCCTTTTTCCATAGTAATAACTAATTTATCGCCTTCTTTTATATTAGCCATCTCCCTAACGTCGCGTGGTACTGTAATTTGGTAATTCCTAGTTACTTTGGTCATTGACATAGTATTATGATGGTAGGAGAAATTAGTATTTAAAGATTACTATTTTACCCGCCTACGTTAAACCCATACCTATAACTTGGCAAGCTTGTGATAATGCCTTTCAGCTGCTTTATCCTCTTCTTTATCTCCTCGCTTTTGCTGTGGCCAAGCTCGACAGCTTTCTCATAGGCATTAATTGCTTTTCCAAAGTCGCCTTTTTTGTCAAGGGCAATGCCAAGATTGTAAAATCCAATAGTATTGTTGGGATTGATCTTTGTGCCTATTTCCAGCATCTGCACCGCTGAATCATAATTTCCCATTTTTTCAAAAACAGCCCCTAAATTGTTATATATAGTATATTTGTTTGGGTTGAGGAGTATAGCCTTTGTAAGATTCCTGTAAGCTTCTTGCAGCATGCCTTTTTTCAGATAGCAAACTCCAAGGCTTTGAAATGCCTCGCTGTTTTCTTTTATCCGCAATGATTCAGTATAGTTTTTAATTGCTGCATCATAGTCTTTCTGCTTTTCATATACAATCCCAAGCTCATACAAAGCCATGCTGTGCTTTGGGTTTAAGCCAATTGATTTTTTCAGTGATTTTATTGCATCCTCAATGTTGTTGTTTTCCTTATATAAAATTCCTAATTCAAAATATGGGTTAGCGTCTGGATTTTGCTTTGCTTTCTTCTTGCAAAGCTCAAGGTAAATCCTCAGCTTTTCCTTCCTTGCCTTTTCGTCTGCGTTGCCGTAGTGGTGAATTGCCACCGATGCCGCAGCAATCTTCCCCTTTTTTGCCTCTATCGACGGCTCGACAAGCTCGTGGACAGTTCCCTGAAACTGATAGCCTTTTTTATTCCTGAAAAGCCTTGCTATAAAAGAGCCGTACCAGCCTGAATAAGCCTTTCCATTCCTTTTGTGCTCATCATTGACAAAGCCTGCAATATTTGTTTCATTTGTATAGTTTTTTTGAAGGAACAGGAAAGCGTCTGTTTCTTTGTCATTTACTAAACCTTTTATTGCCTTTAAGCCGTCTTCATCCAATGTTTCATCAGCGTCAAGCACAAGAATCCATTCTTTTGCAGCGTGCTTTATGCTCTCATTCCTTGCAGCAGAGAAATCATCTTGCCATTTAAAGTCTATGATCTTGGCATTAAATTTCTTTGCTATCTCCTTTGTTTTGTCGGTGCTGCCCGTATCTACTATTATTATTTCATCTGCTATGCTCTTGACGCTGTTCAGGCATTGTTCTAGAAGCTTCTCCTCATTCTTTGCCATCATGCATAAAGAGATTGTTGGATTGGGCATGAATACGGGAAATTTTTGTAATTATTTAAATTATTGTTTTAAGCGAATTCAAAGCAAAAGATTTATATAGTACTTAAGTATATAAGTACTTATGGTATTAAAAGTTGAGTTGGAAAAGGAGCTAGAGAATAAGTTTAGGGAGGCTGCGATGAAGAAATACGGCTATCAAAAAGGCTCTTTGCAGAAGGCAACAAAAGAGGCCTTAGGAAATTGGGTAATGCAGCAATCTACAAAAGTCCCTAAAGTCAAAGACCCATTTAAATTGGTAAGGGGTATGTTAAGCGATTTGAAAGGCAAAACAACATCTGTAGAATTACAGCACGAGGCTGTCAAGTTATGGGCAAAGAAACATTCATAGATGCAAATATCTTTCTTGAAATATTTTTCGATGATTACAAAGCCGAGGAATGCGAAAGATTCCTGAAATCTTTGGAGACCAATGATGAAATTGGGATTACCACTGACTTCTTGGTTTATGCCTGCCTTATTGGAATAGAAAATAGATTTAAAGACTACAAAAAGCTAGAAAATGCACTGGTATTTTTTACCAGCTGCCCCAATTTAAGGATTTTAATTCCTTCCTTCGACGAATTGGAATATGCAATTAAAATATCAAAAGCAGAAAAGCTGGATTTCGATGACAGTCTTGTTGTTGCATGCATGAACAGTCATGGCATAACAGAATTGGCTTCTTTAGACAGGCACTTTGACAAAGCCAAGGGAATCAAAAGGATTGAATTGTAATTTAAGGCAATTACAATATTGAAAACAGCGAAAGCAATAAAAAGAAATTAATAATTTAATGTTTATGGCGTGGATTTTTGAGGTTAAAGACAAATCTGGCAGGAAAATTCACCTCTCAGATGAAAGATGGAAGCATCTCAATCAAGAGCATCCTGAAGTCGCGCCTTACATTGAAAATATAAAAGAAACGCTAAAAAATCCTCTTAAAATTACCACTTATGAATTTGACGAGAATGTTAGATACTATTACAGATATTTTAAAGAAAGAGAATCAGAAGCAAAATACCTTCTCGTAATCGTTAAGTATTTAAATAACCATGGCTTTATAATCACAACATATTTTGTTAGGAACATAAAATGAAAGGACCAATGCGAGTTTATTATGATGAGGAAGGGGATTTTTTAGAAATCTCTGTAGGAAAACCGTCGAAATGTTATGCTTCTGAGTTAGGACAAGGAGTTTTCCTTAGAAAAGATGAAAAAACAGAAGAAGTAAAAAGTATTGGTATTCTTGGTTTTAAAAAACGAACTAAAGATCTTAAAGACATCAAACTAGATATTCCGGTTGAGGTTAATTTCTCAACAATTGTTAGTTCTTAGGTTGTTTAATACCAAATTACAATATTGAAAACAACCAAAGATATATAAAACCCATGATAAACCTATTATTTTCGTACGTAAAAACGTTATATATATACTAAAATATATATCTTTGAGTATGTGATAATACCAAAAGCTTTAAATATGAATAATATTAATTTAGTTGATTAAGAACGCTTTGCAAGAGGTGTTCCTACACAGTATAGTATTTAAAAGAAATATTATACGATAAAAATAAAACAAAAAAACACTTGGAGGTGTTTGTAAGATGAGATTTCAAAAAGCTATAAAGAGGATGATTGCATTAGGAACAGGAGCTATTATGGTTGGCTCAAGCGTATTCGCAGCAGCAGATTTGGCAATGTATCCAAATCAGTTTATTAAAGACGGCAAATTCAGCGGAGTTCTAGTCGTTGGAGACAAGGCAGCTGCAGAAGATGTTATCGGTATTTCTGACATAGTTTCAAGCTTGCAGTTCGCAGCAACAAAGAAAGTGGCAACCACAACAGCAGGAGCTGTTACAGTTGAAGGCGATGCATGGAAAGTAGGGACATCAAACCACTTGGAATTAAGCGAAGATGTAGTAGCGGCAAATGACGCCTATGAAACAATAAGAAATATTACCACATATGTTGATAAAAGCAATTTAAAAGCATTGGCATCCGGCTCTATTACAAACAATAAAGTTACATCACCATACAACCAGTACCTATACTTGTTAGGGCCAGGAGGAGACGGGGTAATAGAAAGTGGTTATGTAACATACAGTGAAAATGATGAAGATGTTACAGCAGATTTTCTATATTTCAAATCTGGGAGAGAGATAGCAAGGTATTTGATAGAGTTCACAACAGCATTGGAAAGTGATGTTGATGACTCAGCTGGCTCAGCATCAACTACTGGATTGTTCTTGACAGACTTTCAGGATGTTGATTTGACATTATTTGGCAAGAAATACACAATAGTGACTGCAAAGAGAACAACAACTCTTGGAGCCAATGTTGTATTAACCCTAATGGGCGGTGCAGGAAAAGACACAATGATAGAAAAGCAGACAAAGACATACACAATTGGCGGAAAAGACTATGAGGTAACACTGCAGTTTGTTGATGCAGACGAAGCGCAGTTTGTCATTAATGGTCAGACAACAAGAAAAATGAAGGATGGGGACACTGACAAGCTGGCAGACGGGACAACTGTTGGAGTAACAGATGTGCTGTACCAAGACTATGCAGGAGGTATCCATAGCGCAACATTCTTCTTAGGGGCAAACAAATTGGAGCTAAAGGATACAGACATAACTAATGTCGATTCTAGTAATGCCCTAAAAGTGGATGACAATACAATAGATGATGCAGTAGTAATTATAGAAGGTTCTGACACAAACTCAACCTTTAAAATTACCAGAATTCATGTAAACATGAGTGCTGATGACAACTATTTTGTAGCTTCAGGAAAAAAGCTTAGTGACGCAATCAAACAGGAAGGCGGCACAAGCGCAGAGCCTCAAGTATTGTTCACAGAGAACTGGGACATCGAATACAAAGGCTTGACAAAAGTAAACACAGAGAAGATAAGAGTTAAAACAAGTGGTTCAAGCCAGTACAATCTTGAGTTTGTAGATGGAGACGGCAACAAGGTTGATGTGCCGATTGTGAAAGCAGTAGCAGCAAGCAGAGCGTTATTCGGCGACTCAGACAAGCCATTCATCAACATGGAAAACGTAACAATAAAAAAGGATGCGTACTTTGTTGTTACAGACGGCTCTAGAAAAAGAGGAGAAAGAAAGACTTATGTGCTTCAGTATAAAGGCGCTGACAAAGTAACTGCTGACAACCCCGTGCTTAAGTTTAAGAATGTGGGAAGCGGCACTACAATAGAGCAAACTTATTCAGCAGGTACAGGTAGTGGAAGCCAACAGTTAGCCACATTGAAACTCGGCGGTGCTGATTTTAGGGTATACAACACAAGTAATAGTACGAACGATGGTGACTTATCGGGTAACATCTTAGTAAATGACTTCGGTATATTGGTTGATTTGGATGCAAGCGGTGGTATAAACGCTGTCGTCAACTCAACTGTCAACATTACCACAAAGTATGGTGCAGAAATTGGATTAACTAACCTAACTGACCCATCTGGTATAACAAACAGTGTAGTTATAACAATAAAAACACCAGATGCTGAATTTGAAGGCAATGCAAAAGACACTATAGAAGATTTGAGAGCAATGGACTATGCGCTTAACCTAAGTGCAGATTCCAGCACAAAGGTTGCAATGTCAGTGTTAACTGCATTTACAGCTGGCCAACGAGGAACAAGGTTGACAGAAAGAACACCAGATGGGGAGACAAATGTCCAGTATGGATATACAAGCTATGGGGCATTCATAACAAGGGATTCTCCATCAAGCGACCCAGGCACATTAACTGTGGACTACCCAGAATCGCAAATGTACCCGCAGGTTTACGTTGCAGCCAAAGGAGCTTCATTCAGTGAGTCTGGAGCAACAACAACAGACGCAGTAACTGTTCAAAGGATCCAAGTTGGAGCTGCAAAGCTAGCATCAGAGGTTTCTGATGTAAAGGCACAGAACGCAATCCTTGTAGGAGGACCATGCGCTAACGCAGCATCTGCAACAGTTATGGGCAACCCAACTGACTGCACAACAGGATTCACGCCTGGAGAAGGTATGATTCAGCTATGGGAGCACACCAATGGCAATGTGGCTATGCTAGTAGCAGGATACGGAGCATTAGACACAAGGAACGCAGCGCAGGTTGTAGCTAACTACGGCGACTACAAAGCCAACTTAAAAGGCACAAAAGTAACCGTCAAGAAAGTAAACAACCAGTTGACAGTTGCTGCACCAGCAACAGTTTAAGGGTTTAAACCCTTTATTTTTCTTTCTTTTTTATATATTTATTTTATTCTTGTTTTTACTTTTTAGAATAATATGAACAAATTAAACTCTCTGAAAGACACTTTTGGAAAATTAAAGAAATTCAAGGCAAAATCTAACAAATCTACAGAGGAAATGCTGAAAGAAGTTGATGAAGATTTAAAGAGCAAATTTGACTAAAATAGTAAACTCTATTGCTTTAATATTTCTATAATACCCTCAATCACTTCTTGAATTTTATTCTCCTTTAGCGAGCCAATTTTATATAAAATAATTGATTTGTCTGCGGTAAAGATCCTGTTAGGCCTTATGTAGCTTTCCAAATCAAGTTTTCCCTGCTTAAAATCAGCATCTTTAAGGTTAATGGAATACCTATCATCTCTTTGCCTGCTTGTTATTTGGCATAACACAACATCATCGCCCCCTAAAATTGCAATAATCAATGCAGGCCTTTTCTTGGAAGAGCTTAAATCTGAGTATGGAAAAGGCAGAACAACTACGTCTCCTTTTACAAGTTTTTCCATGCCTCATCCTCTTCTTCTGTAAGCCACTCTTTCGCTAGAGAACTCTCGCTCATAATGTAATTTGATATGCCTTCTTTCCTTAAGTCTGCTTTTTTAAGATATTCCAATGGCCTTATCTCGACATGGTCGTTAAAAGCAAGCAATGCTAATTTTGAGCCTTCCTTAAAACCTTCCATTTTTCTTATATCTTTGGGTATTGCTATCTGCCCTTTTGATGTTATTTTTACTGTTTTTAATTCTTTCAATGTCATTATAATCACCTTTGATTCTTAAAAGTAAGAAAAGTAAGAACTTATATATAAATGTTTTTAATCCAGCAATTCTCCTAGGAAGATATTATGCTTTGTCCTTTTAATCCTTAGCCTTACATTTCCCTCTTCCTTATAGCAGTTTGGCACAGAAATAAGCCTGTCTTTAGCGACTGCCAGCTTCTCATTGCCTATTCTGCCTGGCAAGACTATCTCTGCATCAATAACCTGGCCTTTTTTAAATGGCTTTGGGAACTCCGGCAGCTCTTCAACATCAAAAGCTGCCTTGTCAAAAACAAGCCGTACATTACACTTTTCCTCAAGCTCTCTCATTTTCTTGTAGAAATCTTCCATTGGAACTGAATCTACGGGGTTTCTGCCAAACCTGTAATTGAGCATGTTCTGTATGCCTATTGGCGGGCAGTTTTTGCCAGCTCCAATCTCCTCAGCAAATTTTGCCAGCTTTGGCAGCTCTTCATCATTATAGCCCGGCATCCAAACAGGCGCTATTATCAAGTCCATCCTGGTTGGGAGGTATCTTGCGATTTCAAGCACTTTGTTAAGATTATAAGGATAACCAGCTAACTTCTGAGCTTTTTCAGGATCCAAGGCGTTAAGCGACAAATTGATTCTTGTCAATCCAGCGTCTGCAAGCTCGTCGATATATTGCTTTGTGAGCAAAGTGCCGTTTGTGTCTATTGAGCTTCTCTTGACACCTTTGACTGACATTATGCCTCTTACCAATTCAGCCATGTCAGCGTATAAAGTTGGCTCACCCTGGGCATTTATATGAGCATCTATGTTGCTGCTTGCCTTAAACTCAACAATCTTCCTGAATTCATTGACTAAATAGTCTTTCTCAACAACAAAATCTGCTTTTCTTCTTGAGTAAGGCCCCTCATCAACAGAGCAGAAGATGCAGCCTATGTTGCAGCTTGTTATTGGCTTTACTTCAATTATATTTGTGCCACGGTCAATCAAGCCAAAATAGTTTGTCCCGATAAGAGGAATGCCGGAAGACTGGTGTATGTATATTGTTTTCTTGTTGTTAAGCCTGTTTTTTAAGTTCTTGAATGAGTTAAACAACAAAAACTCAAACTTCTTTCTTGCGCTGTTTTCGGAAACATTCTTGAAAGTTATTGAATGCTTGTTTACCTCATAAGGGGCTATCCTGCTAAGATTGTCTTCTTCCAGATAAGTGTAGAATAATCTAAGAAAATTAACCTTTACCTTGCCTTTGTCTTTCTCAAAGCTCAAGTCCCTGAATACAAGCTCTGCCATAGCCAACAGCACGGAATGGAGTTTTAAAAAGGTATCTATACTCACGGATAATAATCATTGAGCAATAGTTATCCATTCGTAATACAAAGAAAACCTTATGGTTTTCTAGTGCTCGAAAATCAGTGACATGCGAGGTTCGAGTTGTTCGCGAGCTTGCTCGTGAACTCGCAAGCATATACCTCGCTCACCATTCGACTGATTTTCGACAAGTAAAGGCAACAATTATGCTCAATTATTTGTTGCCTTTACTATGTGCCTTCCTTTAATCAAAAATTATTTAAAGAGCTTGGAATACTTCCCATTTGGGGGAAAATGCCGCAGGAAGTTATTATCACTTATGAAACTCTGTTTGAGCTTTTGCAGAGGGAAAAGGAAAGAACGGATTTGCAGAAGCTTGAGCCTACATTCTTCAATGACGTGATTGGCTACATCAAGGACAAAAAAAAGATAATTGAGGCAAAAAATGACTCAATGTTCGCCAATGAAGAGAGAAGAAAGACAGAAAGGCAGCTTGAAAATATTTACAAAATCATAAAGGAGCTTTATGAAAGAAGGGAAAAGAAAATAATCAGCATAGCGCTTGACAGGAGCAGGACAAAATCAAGCCTTATAGACACAACAGCGCTATTGAAGGAAGAAAAGGTTGTTTTTGACGCTTTAACGGGTTTGCTTGACACATACAGGGATGCAATTTTGTACAGCGTGCTAAATGAAAAAATGCCTTTTATGCAGCCAAGTGATTTGCCTTCCCGCAAGCCGCTTGAGAATAAAAAAACAGAAGCGGATTTCAAAACAGCCCTTGAGCTGAAAAAGCCCGTAAGGCTAGTCAGGTTTGTGCATCCTGTCCCGAAATTTGTAGGCCCTGAGCTGGAAGAGTACGGCCCTTTTGATGAAGAGGACATTGCAAGCCTGCCTGCAGAAGTGGCTGATGTGATTATAGGCAAGGGAAGGGCTGAAGAGATCAGGGAAGAGTAGGAATTCATATTTTATAGAGAACTTTGAAAAATCCATTGTTTTACCATTTTCATTCAAAGTTCTCTTAGAGAATTTTGACAAAATTAATACATTTCAAAATTCTCTATAGACGATAAAAATCTTAAAAACGCATCAGAAAGGTTTTTAAATGGTGTATTGATACTTTTTCTCATGAAGATGCCCAAACTCGTAAATAGGTACTGCCCTTACTGCAAGAAGCACACGGAGCATACAATCTCCATTACAAAGAAAAAGAACCCAAGCTCTTTGACTTACGGCTCAAAGGTAAGGGCAAGAAGAAGGGGCCGGGCAAGGGGCAAGGGCAATTTAGGAAGATATTCAAAGCCTGCAATAAGCAAATTCAAGATGACCGGCAAGAAATCGACAAAAAAAACTGACTTTAGGTATGAGTGCAAGGTCTGCAAGAAAATGCATGTGCAAAGGCAAGGCTTCAGGGCAAAGAAGATAGAATTTAAGTGATTGAAAAATATATTTTCTGATTTGTTTAAATTAAAAAACTTCAACTGCACCTATAAACAAGATAGCTTCCTTCTATTTTATCATGAAACTGGCTTAAGAAGTCGCAGTTTTTGTTCAAAAATTCTTTTATCTCGCTGAAATAAGAAATTCCTTGTTTACTTCTTATTACAAACATTATGTCCTTGCCCTTTAAATCCGCCAAAACCTTGTTCAGGTCTCTTAAGCCGGATAAAAAGATTTGGTTGTTTGTGTCAACGAAATCAAAAGCGATTTTTTTGTTTGCTGCCAATGCCAGCAATGGAACAACAGAGTCATCGCCAAAAAGCAGAGTGTCCTTGCTTGATGCGGAGTTTACAAAACCTATCAATTCCATGCCCCTCTCAAAGCCCGTAAAGCCTATTTTCTCCAAGAACATCGCATTTGATGTGAAATCCCATATAAAAACTAAAAACAAAATAATCAAGATGGGGGCTTTCCATTTTTTAACTAAATTAAATTGCTTAAACAACCTTATGATGCTGTATCCGCCGATTACGGCTAAAAACGGGAAGACTATAATAAAATAAAACCCGAAAATTTTTTTTAATGAGATTAAGAATGCCAAATAAACAGCCGATACAATTGCAAAAGTATTAATATGTTTTCTGTCTTTTACAAAAATGAACAATAAGGCTGATGCGAACAAAATCCAGTTTAATTTTACGATGTCAAAATACTCTTTAAAATTTTCCCTGCTGTCAAAACTTTTCAACAGATGATATTTGTAAACCTGTTCTGCATAATTGTTGCCTAAAAATAAGGCAAAAATCCCATTGACTATTAAAAAAACAATAAAAAAGCCCGACAATAATTTAAGAAAATTCTTTTTGCTAGACAGCAAACCAAAAGCAAAAATAACAAAGATTGGAATCAAGCTTAACAGCCTTGTGATTCCTGCAAATCCAAAGAACAAGCCAGCCAAAACAGGGCTGTTTTTGTTCCATAAAAAATAAACTCCAATCACCAAAAGCATAGTTGCTACATCTATGCCGAATGAAAAGACAGAATTAAACATTGTACTGTAAGCAAATAAGAACAATAAAGAAGAGATTATTGCTTCGCTGTTGCCGAATCTTTTGGCTATTTTAAAAATAAAAAATGCAGATGTTAAGGTTGAAATCAACGGAACAGCCTTTAAGGCAACAATATTAAATCCAAATATATTATAGATTAAAGCAATTAAATAAATCTGCAGCGGCGGATGCGCATAGAAAAAATCTTTGTATGGAAGCTTGCCTTCGGCGATTAATTTTCCCATGTAATAATATACATTCTCGTCTCCGGGCTGGGGTGTTAGCAAGCCTTTCAGCACAATAAAAATAAAGACGATAAAAAATATAAAGAGTAATGCATAAGCTGACTTATTTTTATTAGTTAACATGCAATTTGTTCTTATTATTCTGTATATAATCTTTATTATTGTTAAAGAGAAAGGTATATAAATGGACTAAAATTACTTAAAGCCTTTTAAAGAGACTGAAAATGGCAAAAATAAAGGAACCAACAAGCAAGTTCATAAAGATAAGGTGCCCGAAGTGCAAGAACGAGCAGATAACTTTTGGAAAGACAGCAACAAAGGTTGACTGCCTTGTATGCGGCAAGCTGCTTGCAGAACCCACAGGCGGCAAGAGCAGGGTAAAGGCAAGAATTTTGGAAGTGCTTGAATAATGCAAAATGCTTTTTAAAAAACAGGATTTTCCAGAAGAAGGCGACTTAGTTCTCTGCACGGTTACAAGCGTGCAGTTCCATTCTGTGTTTGTCGACATGGACGAGTATAGCAAAGGCGGAATGATACATATTTCTGAAGTTTCTCCCGGAAGAATAAGGAACATAAGGGACTTTGTAAAAGAAGGAAAGAAGATTGTATGCAAGGTTTTGAGGATAAACAAGGAAAAGGGATACATTGACCTGTCCTTAAGAAGGGTCAATGAATCAGAAAAAAGAAGGAAAATTGACGGCATTAAAAGAGAGCAGAATGCGGAAAAGATAGTGGAGATAGCAGCCGGAAAAATAGGCATAAAAACAGAGCAGCTGTACAAGGAAATTTCAGAAAAAATATTAAAAAATTATGCCTCGCTTCATGCATTTTTTGAAGAGGTATTAAAAGATGAAAAGCTGCTAGAAAGCCTTGGCGCAGACAAAAAGCATTTGAAGGTCATCGACGAAACTATAAAACAAAGGATAAAGCCGACAGAAGTTGAGATTGTAGGAAAGCTTAAGATAACAACATTTGACCCAAACGGAATAGATATCATAAAGGATTCGCTGAAGAAGGCTGAAGAGGCTGCCAATAACGAAATAAGCATAAATTATCTTGGCTCAGGGCTCTACAGGTTCATGGTCAAGGCACCTGACTACAAGAAAGCTGAGAAACTTATGAAAAATGCAACAGAAAGCGCGATAAGCAATGTAATAAAGCACGCAGGAACAGCGGAATTCAACCGCGACTCAGCATAATGAAAACCCGTTACACGAGTTTTCAGAATTGAAAATTTACATGATAACTTTCCAATGATGAGGCACATTTTCAAGTGCGGCAATTGCAAGAAGTACACAATGAAGGAAACATGCGATTGCGGGAATAAGACATTATTTTCAAGGCCTGTAAAATACACCCCAAATGACAAGTTCAGTTCTTACAAGAGAAAAGCAAAAATTGAGCAGTATGTTAAAAGAGGATTGCTATGAGAGATAATTACTGGAAGATTATGCAGTTCGGGAAAATTCCAAAGCTGAACAAGCCTTTTTTCATAGAGGGACTGCCCGGCATAGGCAACGTTGGCAAAATTGCTATTGACTTTCTTATCGACGAGCTTAAGGCAAAAAAACTGTATGAGATAACATCATACACTTTTCCGCATTCGGTGTTTGTAAATGAAGACAATCTTGTTGAGCTGCCGATTGTTGAAGTGTTTTACAAGCGGTTCAACGGGAAGAGGGACCTTTTGCTGCTTGGGGGCGATGTGCAGCCGATAGACGAGATAAGCTCCTATGAGTTTTCAGACAAAATCCTTGATATAGTGCAGAAATTCAACGGAAAAGAAGTCATTACATTAGGAGGAATAGGATTAGCGGACATTCCAAAAAATCCAAAGGTTTACTGCACAGGCAACACAAGAAAAATCATTGACAGGTACAAAAGCGAGCTCGTAAGCAACAAGCTTTATGGAGTTGTTGGGCCTATTGTTGGGATTTCAGGATTATTGCTCGGGCTGGCTTCAAGAAGAAATATGGAGGCGATTTCCTTTTTGGCAGAGACTTATGGCCATCCCATGTACCTTGGCATCAAGGGCGCGAAAGAAATACTCAATATCCTGAACAAGAAGCTGGAGCTGAAGATAGACATAAACAAGCTTGACAAGGAGATAAAAGACATAGAGAGCGAGATACTGAAAAAGACAGAGCAGCTAAGCGATGTCACAAAGCAGATTGCGCTGAAGAAATTTCAGAAAAGGTTTGGCATGGACGTGGATTATATTGGCTAATTAGAAATATTTAAATATATCTTGATTTCTAGTTTTTATATCAAAATGGTGGAATTTTTGGACTTTAGAATAAAAAAGATTAAAGCAAGGGAAGTTCTTGACTCAAGAGGCAATCCAACTGTTGAAGTTAATTTATCAACCAATTCCTGCTGCGCAAAAGCGATTGTGCCGAGCGGAGCTTCAACAGGAATTCATGAGGCATTGGAATTAAGGGACAATGGCAAAAAAAGGTACAATGGCAAGGGCGTTCTGAAAGCAGTTTCTAATGTAAACAAAATAATAGCAAAAAGGATTGTTGGACTGGACTGCAGAAAGCAAAGGGAAATTGATAATATTCTCATCGAGCTTGACGGAACTGAGAATAAGTCAAAGCTTGGGGCAAATGCCATTCTTGGTGTTTCAATGGCTGTTTGCAAGGCAGGTGCAATTTGCTCCGGCAAGCAGCTTTATGAGTATATTCAAAAACTATCAAATTCTAAAAAATTAATCTTGCCAATTCCGCAGATGAATGTCATAAACAGCGGCAAACACGCCGGAGTTGAAAATGACATACAGGAGCATATGATAATGCCGGTTGGCTTTAAAAGCTTTAAAGACGCCTTAAGGGCAGGTGTTGAAACTTATTATACACTTAAAGGCATTTTAAAGAAAAAATACGGTGCAAATGCAACATTGCTTGGCGATGAAGGGGGATTTGCGCCTCCGATTGCTGATGTTGAAGAAAGACTGGAATTGCTGCTGGCGGCAATTGATGAAAGCGGATATGGCGGAAAAATAAAACTTGCTTTGGATTGCGCTGCATCCGAATTTTATAATGAGGAAACAAACGAATATGCAATAATCAATAAAAAATATAGTAATGGGGAATTAATTGATTTCTATAAAAAATTGATTAAAAAATTCCAGGTAATATCTGTTGAAGATGGCTTTTCACAGGACGACTGGAACGTATGGCAGCTTTTCAGCAAAGAACTGGGCAAAAAGATACAAATTGTTGGCGATGACTTGCTTGCCACAAACATTGGAAGGATTAAAAGGGCATTGGAGCGCAAGGCATGCAATGCATTGTTGCTAAAAATCAACCAGATTGGAACGATAACGGAGTCGATTGACGCTGCAAACATAGCCTTCAAAAATAAATGGAATGTTGTTGTGAGCCACAGGAGCGGCGAGACAGAAGACAGCTTTATCGCAGATTTGGCTGTCGGGTTGGGAGCAAACCAAAGCAAGTTTGGAGCACCTGCAAGAAGCGAGAGGACTGCAAAATACAACAGATTATTGAGGATTGAGGAAAAGCTTGGGAAAAAGGCGAAGTTTGCAAAGTTATAAAACAGATTAAAAATAAAAATAAAATTTCAAATAAAATGCTTAAACTTGTTTTATTGCGTCATGGAGAAAGCACTTGGAACAGAGAAAACAGGTTTACAGGGTGGGTTGATGTTGACTTATCAGATAAAGGTGTTGAAGAGGCAAGAAAAGCAGGGCAGATATTGAAAAAAGAAGGCTATACTTTTGATGTTGTATACACTAACCTCTTGAGAAGATGCACAAGAACCTCGGAGATAGCCCTAAAAGAGATGGGCTTGGCAAAGATTCCTGTCCATAAGTCGTGGAGGCTGAACGAGAGGCACTATGGGGCATTGCAGGGGCTGAATAAGGCTGAGATGGCAGCTAAATACGGGGAAGAGCAGGTTTTGAAGTGGCGCAGAAGCTATGACATAAGGCCCCCTTCCTTGAAAAAAACAGATGCAATGTACCCTGGCAAATATCCAAAATATAAGGAACTAAACAAAAAAGACATTCCACTGGCAGAGTGCCTGAAGGATGTTGTTGCAAGAGTTTTGCCATATTGGAAGAAAGAGATTGCGACAGCGCTGAAATCCGGCAAAAAGGTGCTTGTTGTGGCAAGCGGCAACAGCTCAAGGGCAATTGTCAAGTATCTTGACAAAATCTCCAATGATGAAATTGTGAACCTGAACATACCAACCGGAATTCCGCTGGTTTACGAGCTTGACAAGAATCTGAAGCCGATAAAGCATTATTATCTTGGCAATCCCAAAGAGATTGAGGCAAAGATACAGGCTGTTGCTGCCCAGGGGAAGGCGAAGAAATAAAAAAATTAAACTATTGCATACTTATGCATTTGTTTTCTTCACATTTGCAATGGCTAATTCCGGCAAATCCGCAAATAGAAGCTGCTCCGCTTCTTTCACATTCCCGCTTTACTGCTTCTATGTCTGGTGTAAAATCTTTATTCACACATCTCGGGTAATAGCCGCAGCAATTATGAACGTCCTTAACCGCACAGTCTGAATCTTCATCGCAAAAATAGGCATCTTGTTTTGCTTGGGGTTGATTGCTGCAACTGGCCATCAAAATGCTTAAGGTTAAAATAGAAAATATAATTATTTTATCACACTTGATTTTTGTCATTTTATCTCCTATAAAACCTTGCAGCATCCTCAGGCATCACAGAATTTATAACAGCATTTGTTGACAATTCAAAGCCGCCCCAGGTTGCAATTCTTGGGGTTATTTCAATGTGAAAATGCAGGTTCTCTTTTTCAGGAGAGTAATGCACAAAAAAATTGTAAGAAACATTGATTTTTTTCAGTTTTACAATAATTTTTTTTAACGCAGCTGCCATGTCCATCAGCTCATTTTCCTCCAGTCCTTCCATTGTCTTTTTGTGTTTTTTTGCAAAAATCCATGCCTCATAGTTAAAGCGGGATGCAAAAGGCGCGAATGCTATTACATTCTTTGTCTCGAAAATCTTCCTTTTGGACTTTGATTCAAGTTTTATTATTTCGCAATACGGGCATTTTTTATTTTTTCTTATTGCATTGCATTCTTCCGCTACCAAAGCTGGAATTTGCGTCAATGCCATAACTTGCGAATGGCTGTGCATAAGTGATGTGCCAGCATCTTTGCCGTGGTTCTTGAAAATTTCAACATATTTTATGTCTTTCAGCTTGCTTAAATCTTTTATCCTGACTTTGTACACTTCAAGCAGTTCCCTTATCTGCTGCACAGGCAAGTCCGCAAGCTGGGACTTGTGGTGCTGCGTCTCAACAATAACCTCATGAACGCCATATGATGCGCCTTCAGAAAGGTATTTTTTTGGCTTGATAATTGGCTTGCCTTTTATCTCAACAGCCGGAAACTTGTTTAAAAACCATCTCAGCTTCCATCCGTTTTTGTATTCAACCCTTCCGATTTCAGGAGGCGTCAAATGGGTATTCCACGGGCAGAAAAAGCATACTTTTGCATTGTCCTTTGCCCCCACACCACTAAATTCCCTGGGCCTTTTTTTCCTTTCGGTAGCGTAGTAAACCCACCTGTCGAGAATGTAGTCTTTTCTTATGATGCCCATATTGATAATATGAAAACAGGCTTATTTAAAGTTTTGCATAATCTTTAAAAACAGCCAAGCAATATTCTGAATTATGGAGCTTAAATCAATAAAAAAGGAGATTCCGGAGGAATTATATGAAATTCTTGAGAAGGAAATAGAAATTCTAAGGCCTGCGCAGGAAAAGTCAATCAAAAAAGGGCTTTTAAAAAGCAGGAATCTTTTGGTTTGCACGCCAACAGCGTCTGGAAAGACATTAATTGCGGAGCTTGCAGCCCTTAAATCAATTATTGAAGGCAAGGGCAAAACAGTTTACATCGTGCCGTTGAAGGCTTTGGCATCTGAAAAGTACAGGGACTTCAAGAGAAGATATGACAAGATTGCAAAAATAGCCCTGTCCATAGGAAATATTGATTCTGCAGACCCATTTCTTGCAGATTATGATTTGATTGTCACAACATCAGAGAAGCTTGACTCCTTGATAAGGCACCATGTCCCCTGGCTTACAAACATTGCAACAGTAGTTGTGGATGAAATTCATCTGCTGAATGATGCTGAAAGAGGCCCGACACTTGAGATTTTGCTCACAATACTTAAAAAATTATTGAAAAATGCGCAAATAATCGGATTAAGCGCCACAATCGGCAATTCAGAAGAGCTTGCGGAATGGCTGCAGGCAGATTTAATTGTTGACGACTGGAGGCCTGTAAAGCTGCACAAGGGAATTTGTTTTGACGGGAAGATTGAGTTTAGTTAACTAGGCCAGTCCCAGACTCTTCATTACAACTTCAGAATTAAAAACCTGCAAATCACCGTATTTCTGCCCTGTGCCTAAAAATAAAATCGGCTTTTTTGTAACATAAGAAACAGAGACAGCAGCTCCACCTTTTTCATCAATATCTGCCTTTGCCAGAATAATACCGTCAATTCCTACTGCTTCATTAAAGGTTTTTGCCTGCTCAACGCAGTCATTTCCAGTTATGCTTTCTCCAACAAATATTTTCAGGTCAGGCTTTGCAACCCTTATTATTTTTTTCATTTCGTCGATAAGATTAGTATTTGAGTGCATCCTGCCTGCAGTGTCTATAAGCACAACATCAATGCTTTTTGCCTTTGCGTGCTTTATGGCGTCAAATGCGACTGCAGCCGGGTCAGAGCCGTAATCATGCTTTATCATTTTTATCCCCAGTTTGTCAGCATGCTGCTGCAATTGCTCTATAGAAGCTGCGCGAAACGTGTCGGAAGCAGCCAAAACGCATGAGATTTTTTCCTCCTTGAGCATGTTCGCAAGCTTTGCAATGCTTGTTGTCTTGCCGCTTCCATTAATCCCAAAGAAAGCTATAATGTATGGCTTTTCTTTTTTATTCTTTATTTCTTCAATCAAGTCTATAGTGCTTGTTTCAAACAATTTTTCTACAGAATTTTTTAATGTCTCCTGGATGGTTTCCTCGACTTTTGTCCTTTTTATTGGCTTTTCAACAAGCTGCTCTTTAAGGTCATTTTTTATCTTTTCGATGACTTCAACAGAGACGTTGTTTTCCATCAGCGCCATTTCCAGCTCCCAGAACAGCTTTTCAAACTGCGCATTGTCAATTTTGGTTGTTGTTATTTTTTCTGTTATAGTTGCGAAGAAGCCTTTTTTTTCCGACTCTTTGTAAGCTATTGTTAGCTCTTCTTTTGCTTCAGTTTTTTCCTGAATTTCTTCTTCGGATCCTGTTATTTTCGGCTTTTCGTATTTTTTTTCTGTTTTTATTGGATGAACATGTTCCTCTTCTTTTTTTTCTTCCTCTTTGCCTGTAAACTTTTCCTTTAATTTTGCAAAAAATCCCGTGACTTGTGAGCGAGTTTCACTTCGACTTGTTTGCGAGCCTGCTCGCAAACTCGCAGGCAACTCACTCGCATTTGACTCCTCTTTTGGAGGTTCTTCAGCAGGCTTTTCGACTATTTTTTCCTCTACCTTGCCCTCTTTCTCAACGCCTTCAGAAATCTTCGAGATTGCGCTTTTCAGCTTTTCCTTTAAAAATTTGAACATTTTAAAAATAACAAAATAAGAACATTTATTCCTCTGAAGCCATTCCTTGCAGCTTCATTTCAAGCTGGGCAGCGTGATGGGTCATCTTTTCAAGGTCATTTACCATCTGCTTCTGGATTTTTTTTATTTCTTCCATCTGCCTTTCAATAAGCTTTTTTGTGGATTCAATGTCTTTTCCAACAGCGACATTTGCGCCTACATTCACAAGCAGCTTTGAGGTGTCCTTGATGCTGGCTTTGGCAAAAATTCCGGAGCTTAGCGGCACAAATATCTCTTTTCCGGCATCAAGCTTTGCAAATTCATTTAAGCTGCTGTTGGTTGCATTCAACTCTATCAGCTGATGTGTTATCATTTCAAGCTGGCTCTGCAGCTGCTTGATGTAGTTGTCAAGCATCTTGAACTCCATGTACATTTCCTGCACTTTTTTTTCTTTTTGTTCCATATTACTTTAGCTTCTTTTCAAGCTTTTTATACATTTCCTCATAAACAACGCCCATTGGCAGCCCTTCGTGTGTTCTTTTGATAGTTTCAGCAAGCAAAGGCGCTATTGATATTATTTTCAGCTTGCTGGTCATTTTATCTTTTGGAATATTTATTGTATTTGTTACAATCGCTTCTTTTATGCTGGACTTGCTTATCTTTTCAATTGCTGAATCTGACAAAACTCCATGTGTGGCAAGCGCGTAAACCTCTTTGGCTCCGAATTTTACCAGTATATTTGCTGCCTCTGCTATCGAGCCCGCTGTGTCTATTATGTCATCAACAAGAAAGGCAGTTTTGCCCTTGACATCGCCTATGACATTTTCAACTTGGGCAACATTCTGCTCAGGCCTTCTCTTGTCTATGATTGCAATTGGCGCATTCAATAATTTTCCAAATGACCTTGCCCTTGCCGCGCCTCCTGCATCAGGGCTTACAATAACAATGTCTTTTAGTTTCTTGCCTGCTATGTAATCTGCAAAAATGGGAATAACATCAAGGTTGTCGCTTGGGATGTCAAAAAAGCCCTGTACCTGTGCAACGTGCAAATCAAACATTATAACCCTGTCAACTCCGGCTGTTTCAATCATATTTGCAACAAGCTTTGCTGTAATTGGCTCGCGAGGCTTTGTTTTTTTGTCCTGCCTGCAGTAGCCATAGTATGGAATGACTGCTGTTATCTTGTCAGGAGATGATCTCTTAAGTGCGTCAACCATTATCAACAGTTCCATTAGGTTATGGCTTGCATCAGATGATGTAGGCTGGATTACATAAACATCACATCCCCTTACGCTTTCAAGAATCCTGCAGTATATCTCGCCGTCATTGAATTTCCTTACGTCAACAGGCGTCAAAGGAATTTTTAGTATTTTAGCTACTTCTTCAGCCAGCTTCTTGTTTGCGGTTCCTGAGATTAGCTTGAAATGTTCCTTGAGCAAAAAACCACCCTGTTTATAGCCTTTTAGAATAAATGGGTGTTTAAAAAGATTTCGGGGGTTGCATAGGTAGAATAACTTACTGCACTTTCCGAATGTACTGAAGCCTTGGTCCCCACCCCGAACCTAGCTGAGCATAAAAGCCAACATCATAAGAATTACCATCTACACTTAATCTCCCTACCAAATTTCCAGTAAATACATTTCCGGGTGGTAATACGAACCAGTCCGTATTTACAATTAATCTTCCATTAAATTGTGCTTTTTTACCTTGTTTTAACATTTCATAAGTTTCCCTTACCAAATGCGAATCCAATCTAAGTCCTAATGGTGAATATAACTTCGAATATTCAGAAATACTATCTGCAAAAACTCCTGTTGGTTGAAGTTCTAACATTAAATGGAGTCCTGACGATAAACGACCACCAAGGGTTGATTGCCAATAATTATTTACGGAAGCATCTAACTGCATTATATTTCTTTGATGGAATGGATCATATTCCCTTATTCTTTCTATCAAGGTAGGTGGAGAAGTTTGCGGACATATGCTTGTTGCTGTATCAACCACTTTTAGAATTTATTTTTTAAACTTTATATTACTTTTGGTTTTAAAAAGATTTGGATTTTTAAGAAGTTGTAGTTTCAGTAGGAGTCTCTGTTTTTTCTTCCACCTTCTGCTCCTCTTCCTTTCTTTTCAGCAAAATCTTTATTTCCCCAAAAGGAATGTCCTGCACAAGCTCTATCTTATTTTGCTGGGACAAATGCAATAGAGGAATGAAAGTGTGGACTTTGTCCTCTTTTGATTCAGAAGGCAATAATTTTGAGAATGTCAGCGTTTCTTTCAATGCGCTTATAAAAAAAGACTTAATCCTGCCATAGACTTCTCTTATTATTTCTGTAACATCTTTTTTCTTTTTTGGGGCTTCAAGATTGAGGGGGGGGATTGAATTAAGCAGCCTTCTTTTCTTGACTTCAAGAGCCCTTTCCAATGCTTCAACAAGGTCAAATATTGACACTTTTCTTTTTCTTGGCTGGGGAGTTCTTGGGATTAATTGCGCTATTTCATCCATTTTAGGAATTTCATTTGTTTCTTCAAAGCCAAGCTCCTCCATCTCTTCCTCAACGCCAATAAGCAGCTTGTCAAGCTCGCTTAAGTCCTCTCCGACAAGCTTGTTGGACTTTATCTTGAGCAGGATGGCTGCTGCCAGCAAAACCTTGCCGGAAATCCTGAAATCGTGCCCTTTTAAGCCTCTGAGCATGTCAATGTACTTTTGGGCCAGAATGCTGACATCTATGTCCCATGGGTCCATCTGCTCGCTTTTGACAAGCTCGTAGATTATGGTTTGCCAGGTGATTTCATCAGCCTTTGAGAAGATTATGTTGAAAATCCTTTCGTGCGGGTCCATGGGCATTTTTCAGGGCTTATAATATATAAATTTATTCATTGCAGAGAGGTAACCGAAAATTATATAAACCAGCTGCCCAATGGATTGCTTATTGGTGGAACCCATCAAGCTGTCTAAACACGATAGGTATGTTTTAGAGTTAAGCAACAAGATTAAGGACAAGTATGATTCTATATCTGTGAATGTGCCCATAAAGTTGTCCAAGCGCTCTTTTGGCGAGATTGACATAATCGCAAAAAAAGGCAGCAGGCTTGACTTGTACGAGGTTAAATGCTCCTACAGGATTTTAAAGGCAAAAAAGCAGCTGAGCAGGCTGAAAAGATACCTTAAACTGGAGAATTCAAGAAGCTATTTCTACTGCGGAAGCTCTAATGTCCTGGTGACTGTGTAGATATAAATGCGCGAGCCGAGATTCGAACTCGGGTGAGAGCCTTTCTGCTTTAATGGCAAGGCCCTATCATAGCCACTAGATCACTCGCGCATAAGCAAATGGGCCCGACCAGATTCGAACTGGTGACCTACACCGCTCTTAGTAATACATGTAAGGGTGTTGTCATAACCGCTAGACCACAGGCCCAAAATAGCGATTTGTAGTAGTATAATATATAAAAAGGTTTTGAAAAGAAAGAATTAATTTCTACTGCACTCCACAACCCTTTTCTCAGTTACAATCATGTCAACAGGCACGTCATGCGTTTCTTTCGGTATTTTATCAACAACCTGAAAATCAAAAGCTAACCCAATTTTGATTGATTTTGGCACTTTTCCCAGAAATTTGTCATAGTAGCCAAGCCCGTATCCAATCCTGTGGCCTTCCCTGTCAAAAACAATTCCAGGCACCAAGACTAAATCAATGTTTTTATGGGCAATTTTCATTGTTTCAATCGGCTCAGAAATTCCGAATTTTCCCGGAATTAAATTGTCAAAATCAATGATAACAGATGCTTCAATTTCATGCTGCGCAACTTTCGGCAGAACAACAGTTTTATTTTTTAAGGACTCTTCTATCATTTCATGCGTATGGACTTCGCTGTTAAAAGAAACGAAGAACATCACTGTTTTTGAGCTTTTATAAGGTTTAAGATTAAAAAGATTGTTTCTTATCTTCTCGCTTTTCTCCAGAATTTCCTCTTTTGACAATGAATTGCGCTTTTGAAGGATTGATTCCTTTAGCTGATTTTTCATCAAGAATCAAGTTTCAGGCAACTAATAAAAACCTTTCTAATCCCTTCCAATGAGGTCTGCTGTGCCTGCGCCTACAGATGAAAGCACCGATGTTACCGCTATCTGCTTGTACAATTCTGCCATGTTTGAAATGTCCAGCTGGTTAAACAAAAAGAATATAATTGGAATCATCACTAAGGAAGTTATATATATAGCCGTTGCCCTTTTTGGCAGTATGCCAAGCAATCTTTTTTCCCTGATTTCCCGGTAACCGGTTTCGTACATTAATATTATTATCAAAATATATGAGAATACAAGGAGAATGGTTGCCCTCACTATTGTTATATCACTTGCAATCTGCTTTCCATAGATAAATGCAAAATGCGCAACTACGCCGATAAAAGCGCCTATTATGCCTTTGTTTAAGTCTTTTATAGTAAATTTTCTCAATGGCCTTGCTGCAACTTCTTTTTTGATGTCCTTTTCCAGCTTTTCTACTTTCTCTGTTTCTTTTTCAATCTTTTTTTCTTGGGTGATGATGGCGGTTTCCTTTTGCTCTATTGCCTCTTCCTTTTTGCCAATGTCATCAACTTTCTGCTCAACTTTCTTTTCTTCTGCAAGAATTTCAAGCTCACGCAGGGTTTCCTTCATAGGCTTTGGCTTTTCAGCAATTATGGATATAGGTTTTTGCGATGTTTTTTGCAATGTTATTCTTGGAAGTTTGGCTTTTTTAGGCGATTTTCTGGAAACAGCTTTAGATTTAGCTTTAGGTTTGCCTCTTTTTTTAGCCATGGTATACTAACTTTTATTTAATATATTTAAAGTTTGCGATTATTCAGACAAAACTATTTTCATATGCCTAATCCTTTTCCCAATCAGTTTCTTTGTGCCAATATCTTTCCTGTGAAATAATTTTCCCTTGATTGATTTCGTTGCTTCTTCCGCTATTTTCTCTGCTTTTTCCAGAGTATCGGCTATTCCAAGGCACGCAACAGCCCGCGAGCCTGTCGTGTAAAGCCCATTTTCCTTCTGCTCAACAGAAGCATAATATAATTTTGCATTTTGAGGAACTTTGCCAACATTCATTTTTTCATTTTTTAGAGATTTTTCAGGGTAGCCTTTAGGCACAAGGTACTTGCACACAGTTGCCTTGTTTTTAAATTTTATTTTTATTTTATGCAACTGCTGATTTATTATGGTGTTGCATATATCAACAAAATCTGTTTCCATCAATGGGAGCACATTCATTGCCTCTGGGTCGCCAAGCCTTGCATTGTACTCAAGCAGTTTAATACCATTCTTTGTTTTTATTAATCCTGCGTACATAATTCCCCTGTAGAACTCTCCTGTTTCCTTATAGACGGCGTTGGCAACTTTTTGAGTTATTTTCAATCCTTCTTCAACATCTTTTTTCTCTAAGAATGGAAGCAGATGGTTTTCGCATGAATAAGAGCCCATGCCACCGGTATTGCTTCCTTTGTCGCCAACAAAAGCTCTTTTGTGGTCCTGCACAGGGGGCATTGCAGCAACTGTTTTTCCATCCGTCAAGCATTGCAAAGAAAATTCTTCCCCTTCCAGTTTTTCTTCAATAACAACAGCAGGATGGGACTGCAAAACCTCGTTGCAATAGTCAAATGCCTCTTTTTTTGTCCTGAAATGGTCTCCCTGCACTTTAACTCCCTTGCCTCCTGTCAGCCCATCCGGCTTGATAACGCACTGGCTTAATCCCTCAATGAATTTTTTGGCTTCGCTTATGTTTTTTTTATTAAAAATCCCGAATTCTGGATTTCCATTTATTTTATATTTTCTCAATAAGTTTCTTGTGAATGATTTGCTTGTTTCCAGTTTTGCAAGGCTCTTGGTTGGGCCAATTGCATCAATTTTCATTTCCTTTAATAAATCAACAACTCCATTGCTTAAGGGCTCTTCAGGACCTATAAAAGCAAAATCAGGCTTTATTTTTTGGGCGTATGATTTTATTTTATTTAAATCACTGTAATCGCCAATTTCAAAATCTTTTGACAAAGAAATGATGCCTGGATTTTTTGACTTTAGGTAGGAATAAAGCATTGATTGCTTATTTTTCTTCAGAGTTTCTGCTATGCAATGCTCTCTTGCGCCATTGCCGATTAGAAGTATTTTCATGAAACCACAATAATAAGTTAAGATTATTGGTTTATATAGTTTGTTGTTGATTTTTAAATTGTTTGCCATATTGAAAATTATCCAAAAATCCTAAGCTAAAAATACAAAACATTTATATAAAACTTATACCTACAAACAGGCATAAGGGGGCAACATGCAGGGTGAAGCAAATCATAATTGTGCCATAGCTGCCGTTTACATCAAGGAAAACGGCGACTCAGCAAACAGGGCGCTGTTTTACCTCTACAAACTCCTTCTCAACCAGCAAAACCGAGGCCAGTTAAGCGCTGGCGTAACAACCTTTAATCCTTCCCGAATGCAGATCCTTGACACATACAAAGAGCTTGGACCTGTAAACGAGGTTTTCAAGACAAGCGACAAGCAGCAGTCTTTAGAGCTCTTTAAGAGGTATTCAGGCAACAAGGGCATTGGGCATGTAAGGTATGCAACATCAGGAAGCGAGGAAAGGAGTTTAGCTCAACCATTTGAAAGGCATCATGGAAGAAAATGGAAATGGTTTTCATTCTGCTGGAACGGCAACCTTGCGAACTACCATGAGCTTAAGCAGCATTTGATGGAGAAAGCAGATTATCATATAATTTACAACACAGACACAGAGATTTTAATGCATTACATCTCAAGAGAGCTGAGGGGCTCAAAAAAACCCAATCTTGTCAAGGTTTTTGGAAGGCTGGCGCAGAAAATTGACGGCTGCTTCAACATCGCTTTTATGAATGCCTTTGGCGAGATGATAATTTTGCGGGATCCTTACGGATTCCGACCGATTGTATATGGATGGAAAGATGAAATGTTCCTTGCTGCTTCTGAAAGCAATGCATTGATTAATTGCGGTGTAACGGATTACAAGCATTTGCCTCCAGGCCATTTGATTTATGTGAAAAACGGCAATGTCGAAGTCAAGAAATATGCTGAAAGCCCGAGAAAAGCGCATTGCATGTTTGAATGGGTTTATTTTGCAAATGTAAGCTCTGTTTTGGATAATCAATCTGTTTATATAACAAGAACAAACCTTGGGAAAGAGCTTGCAAGGCAAGAAACAGAAAAAATTGACAAGGATTATGTTGTTGTTCCGGTGCCTGATACTGCAAAGGCGGCAGGGGATGCAATGGCTTATGAACTTAAAGTTCCGTCAGCAGAGGGCTTGATAAGGAACAGGTTTGTAGGAAGAACATTCATTGAAGGCTCATCCAGAGAAGACAGGGTGCAAAACAAGTACACTGCATTAAAAGAGATACTGCAAAACAAGAAAGTGCTTCTGGTTGATGACAGCATTGTAAGGGGCTCAACCACAAAGCAGCTTATCAATTATATTAAAAAAGTCGGCGGGGCAAAGGAAGTTCATGTCCGTGTTTCATGCCCGCCTATAAGAGGGCCCTGCTTTTACGGCATTGACATGTCAACTGTGGCTGAATTATTGATTCCAAGGTATGAAGGAGAGCCAAGAAAGGGCGAAGCTTCAAAAGAAGTTGTTGCCAAAATAGCAAAGGACTTGGGAGCTGATTCTTTAAGGTACCAAAGCATGCAGGGGCTTGTGAGAAGCATTAGCAAGCCTGCAAAGGATTTGTGCATGGCATGCTTAACCGGAGATTATCCAACGCCGCATGGCAAGAAATTGTACCAGAAAGCCTGGGAAAACTTCAGAAAGGGAGTCAAGGACAGGACTTATACGTGTTGAGGTTCTGGTGCATTAACGTTTGATAGGTAAAGATGGTGCGGATTGTTTGATAAGATGATAATGAGCACTGGACATTCACACATAAGGTTTATAAACTAGAAAACTTTATATATTTAAGAATTATTGCAATAGGTGATTAAAATAGCAAAAGTTGACAATTTTAGTGAGTTCGATAGATTAAAAGAAGATGAAAAGAAAGTTTTACTAAAAGCATTAGGTTATGATATAAACGAGAGGGGTTTTGTAGTTGAAGAACATACTCAAAATATTGTTTGGTGCAGATACACTAATAAACCTGTGAAATTTGATGAAGCTTCAATTTTACCTGGTTCTACCATCATTATAAACACTACACCTGTTTCTTTATCAAGTTATATTGAAGAATTTCTAGAAGATGAGTGATGACAAACCTAACATAAATGAAGTCCTTGCACGAGCTAGTTTAATTAAGTTTGAAGAGCTATCAAAAGCAGTTCTTGATAACATTAGAGATATATGGTTAAAAGCCAAAACACGAAGTGGTTTTACGCCGACTCCTGAAGAAGCAGAGAGATTAAAGAGGATAGCTAAAAATATAACTTATCAATCATTTAAATCTTGTGTTGGTTCAACACCTTATCTCCGATTTATTAAAGTAGGATTAATGCTTTATGAATTAATGACCGAGGGCAACCTAGACAGGATTAAAGAGATTAAAGATGAAATATATAATAGTAAATATAATATAACCGCTTTAAAAATAATACACATTGCATCAACTGGTGTTTTGTTAAATACATTAGAATATTTAATTAATCTAAGAGACGAAAGACAATTATCTAAATATGCAGTTTCTCTAGAATTTGAAAAGATTCTTGTTTTGTGGAATAATATAGCAATTCCTGTACAAAAAGATGATGACTGGGAAAAAATAATTGAAGTAATAAAATCAAAAGTTATGAATAATTCACCTTTGATTGTGTTGTATGCTTCACAATCTGCTGTTAAAGTAGCACATTCAGTGGTAGTAGAAGTAGGTAAGCAAAATTTATGCCAGAATAAATATTTTCCTTGGTCAAAAAACCTAATTTATAAATCTCTTGAACAATATATATGCATATTCTACAAAATTGATGGAGACTGGGAAACTCCCTTTGGATAATTGGTAAAAATCAATTTATGCTTCTAAATAGATTTTTATTATTCCAATAACTGCAAACAATTCATTCCTATTCCTAGCCATTTTAGCCAGAAATAGGTCAAATCAAATGATTACGCACCAGAACCAAAGTAATTTATGAAAACAAAAACCACACCGCACCATTTTGCTGATTTTAGGGCAGAACAACCTTTAACGCACCACTACCCGTGTTGATATGGTATTTAAATCTGTTAATGCATAACTCCAATTGCCCAGTAATCTTCTTCATGCCGAATAATTCCGTATCTTCCGCCATCATAACCCCTTAGAATTTGGTCCAAACATCTGGCGTGCTGCTCACTTGTAGAATCTGATGATATAAGAATCCCATTAACAGCAAAAACCGGATTATCTTTTAACTGCATTAGGTACATGGCGGCTTCCTTTATTGTAGCTCTGTCGGGTTTACAATCATGACTTTTACTTGGGTTTAAGGGGATTGATTTTGCGCAACCATATCCCATGCCAACTGTAACAGCTAAAACTAAAGCTCTAATTGCTTTTGATCTCATTTAGGAATAGTTATATATGACATTGTTTAATTAACGTCATCTTTATATAGTGGCTATTTCTTAAGAGTCTTGGTGATGTTTTATGCAGCTAAAATGCCCCAAATGCGGCTCTAAAGACATTTCAAGAAAAGGATTTAGGAAAAATAGTTCCGGAAAGAAACAAAAATTCAGATGCTATGAATGTAAGAAATGGTTTGTCAAAGATGAAGGCTTTAACAGAATGAGATTTAATCCATCTGTGATAGTTCGTGCAGTTCACATGCACGAAGATGGAATGTCATTAAGCAAAGTTCAAAATCATCTTTGGCAGCATGATAAAGTAAAAGTAACAAGAGGGGCAATTAGCCTATGGATAAAAAAATATTCTATTTTTTTAAAATCCCATTCATTTAAACTCAAAGCCAGAAATTAAAGGAAGAGTTCATTATGATGAAAAATACGTCAAGGTAAAGAAAGAAGATTGTTATGACTTAAATGCCGTAGACAGCAAAACAAAATATGTTTTGGCTCATCTTTTCGTCGAGAAAAGAACGATTAAGAAATGCGCAGAATTCCTCAATCAAATAAAAATTACATGCTACGGGCAGATATTGGAAAAATACAACCAAGAAAAAGTTAAACCAACAAACAAAAGAAAATTAATAATATTTGTATGTGATAAGTTTGAAAATTATAGAACTGCATTCAATAAGCTTTTTTATAGAGTTGCTGAATTGAGATTTGGCGTTCCAATCAAAGCAAAGAGAAATGGGCTAAAGCATAACAATAACCACATAGAAAGGTACAACCAAGACATAAAAGACAGAATAAAAATAATGAGAAATTTTGGGAGTAATAATGGCGCAAAAGGTTTTTTGAATTTAAAGCACATAATTCATAATTTTGTGAACCCTCACATGCAGCTAAAGGGGATTACGCCTGCTGAAGCAGCAGGAATTAACTTAAAGTTGGGCAGAAGAAAGTTGTTAAATCTTATAAAGTATAGGGCAAAGACAAAGATGACGATAAGATGACAATGTCGTTATATATATACATTTAAATACTTTTCACTCGTACTCAATAGTCGCAGGAGGCTTTTGGGAAATATCATAAACAACTCTATTAACTCCCCTAACCTCGTTTATTATTCTAGTAGCAATTTTTTCCAATAATTCATATGGAAGCCTTGCCCAGTCTGCTGTCATTGCATCAACGCTTGTGACTGCCCTTAAGGAGATGACATATTCGTAAGTTCTTGCATCGCCCATGACTCCAACCGCCTTGACTGGCAATAAAGCTGCAAATGCCTGCCATGTCTTGCCATAATAGCCGGATTTTTTCAGCTCATCAATGAAAATATGGTCTGCTTCCTTCAAAATCCTCAATCTTTCTTCTGTGATTTCTCCCAGAATCCTTATTGCCAAGCCCGGACCTGGAAAGGGATGCCTGTTCAGGATTTCAGCAGGAACTTTTAATTCCCTGCCAAGCTTTCTTACTTCATCCTTATAGAATTCCTTCAGCGGCTCAATCACCTTTAATTTCATCTTTTCAGGCAAAGTTACATTGTGATGTGATTTTATTTTTGAAGCGTATTTGCTTGGCTGCGCGCTCTCAATCCTGTCAGGGTAGATAGTTCCCTGCCCAAGGAATTTTATGCCTTTGTGCTTTTTTTCCAGTTCAATTACCTTGTTTTCAAAAACCCCAATAAAAGTATGCCCTATTATTTTCCTTTTCTCTTCCGGATCTGTTATTCCGCTCAATTTTTCAAGAAATATGTGTGAGGCGTCAGCAAAGTAAAAATGTTTGAACTTCAGCTTTTTCTCAAAGAAGTTTTTTACTTCCTCTGCCTCGTTCTTTCTTATCAGTCCATGGTCAACAAAAACACAGTAAAGCCTGCTGCCGATTGCCTTGTGCAGCAAGGTTGCTGCAACAGTGCTGTCCACTCCCCCTGAAACGCCCATAATAACAGAGCTTTTTTCCACTTCTTTTTTTATTTCCTTTATTAGTTTTTTTGAAATGCTTTTTATATGCCAGTTCTTCTTTGCATTGCAGATGCCAAAAACAAAATTCTTCAGAATCTCATTTCCTTTTGGAGTATGGGCAACTTCTGCATGAAACTGGATTCCATAGATTTTTCTTTTATTGTTTTCAAAGGCTGCAATCGGGCATGTATCTGTTGATGCAAGCACTTCAAAATCTTTTGGCAGTTTTGCAACCAAGTCCCCATGCGACATCCACACCTGCTCTTTTTTTGACAATCCTTTCAGCAATTTCCCATTTTTTTTGACATGAAGCTCTTTTTTGCCGAATTCCTTTAATTTTCCTGCAAGAACTTCCCCATTAACAAATTTTCCTATTAATTGCAATCCATAACAAATGCCAAGGATTGGAATTTCAAGCCCAAGAATCTTTCTGTCTATAGTCGGCGCATTATGCTCATAAACGCTTGCAGGCCCTCCGGAAAGGATTATGCCATCTGGTTTTAGCTTCCCTATTTCTTTTAAAGAAACGTCACATGGCAAAATTTCAGAATAAACGCCAAATTCCCTGATTCTGCGTGCAATTAAATGCGCATACTGCGCGCCGAAGTTAAGGACGAGTATCATTTTAAGTACATATCAAATCCAGCTTGCCCATTTCAAGCGCTTTCTTTATCTCTAATCCTATTCTTTCACCATAGCTTATAGAGTAGCCGTAAAGATAGCCAGAGTAAGGAGTGAATAAAGTTCCCGGGCTGCCTGGAATGCGCATGCTGACATCAAAAATAACAATGTCTTCCTTTCCTTCTTCTGCAACAACAGCTCCTTGCAGCGCAAATGGGCCGATAATGCCAACAGAATGGTGCTTTTTAGCTGCAGCAACAAATCTCTCTCCCATTTCAAAAACTTTTTCAAGCAATGACTCTTTGATTGTAACGGTGTAATGTCCCGTTTCAATATATTTTGGCTTTATATGGTTTAAAACTTCCAATTGCTCTGCTGCAGGCAATCTTAAAATTCCGTCAAGGTTTGTCTGCCTTCTTGTATCTGTTCCCATCAGCTCCAATTCATCATTTAAGGGGCTGTAGAAAAAGTTGAAATTGACATGGGCACCAATGATATATTCTTCAATAACTGCTTTATTTAAGTCTGTTTTTTTTATTATTTTTTTATTTATCAATTCTGTTGATTTTTCCCTGTAATCCCTGTAGCTTGAACACAAAAAGAAAGCCCTTTCATATCCTCTTTTCGCTTCTGCTACTTTTACAATAACAAGCCTGTCTATCTTTTTCGGTTCTTTGAATATTTTTGGAGTCCTTATTCGTGCTTTTTCAAGCAAAAAGTATTGGTTTTTTGGCACGTCTCTTTCTTCTAATTTCACCATGTCCCTTGTGCCGTAGATTGGAACCATAAATTTGCTTTCAATGTCCTTGAAATTGCAGTAAACCCAGAAATACCTATTGTGGACAAAAAGGGTATTTCTTTTCCTTAGCTCTTCCTGCACTTCTTTCTTTGTAATGTCAGAAAATTTGTTTACAACAATGACCTCATCAACAAAGCCGATGCCTTCCCTTCTTTTGTAGTATTTTGCGTATGTTTTTTCCCTTCCCTTTTGCGCAACAACAACTGTTTTGAAGCCATGGGAATGAGCGCCCCTGCAGACATCCAAGGCAGAATGGCCACCAAGCACTCCTATGGTTATGTTTTTGTGGTCATAATTTTCCAGCAGTTTTGAGATTTGCTTTTGTGAAATCATTTTTTGAATTTTTTATCAGTTTTTTTTAATTTTTATTTATTTTTTCTTTCATATTATAATTTTTCATTTGATATCATAAATTATCAATTGATATTTAAAATTATCACTTATTAGCGTCTGCCAAAGATTTGTTGAGATTTGCTTTCGGGAAATCATTTTATGAATACCAATTTAAGCTTGTTTTTAAATCCCTTGTTCGAGATTTTTCTTGTCAAATTTCAAATATTAAATCAGATATAAAAACAATATTTTATGTATTTGAGTTCAATCTCTTCATTTCAGCCCAGCACCTTCTTCAACTGGTTTGTCTTAATAGCATTCTTTATTTCAATTGCAATCCTTCTTCCTGTTGACATCGGTATATTATATTTTAACCAAGTGTATGGGCTGCCTTCGATGAATGGGTTTGTGCCTGCAACTATCCTTGCTGATATTTCGAAGACATAAATCTCTTCCTCTGGAGTCAAAATTGTTTCCAAACAGAATGGGCCAAACAATCCGGGTGGAGCTAGTTTCTTTGAAACCTCAACAACTTTCTCTCCCATTTCAATCAGCCTTGGCAAGAATGACTCCCTTACAACAACAGGTATGTTGCCGACAATCACATAGCTTGGGTCAATCTTCGGCAGAACTATCTGGTCTCTTGCAGATATCCTTCCCAAAGAATCAACATTGCTCTCGTACCTTATGTCGCATCCCATTATCTCTATTTCATTTGTAAGGGAAGAATAAAAGTAATGTATGAACAATGGCACCCCAATTATGTATTCCTGTATTATATATTTTCTCAGCTTGTAAGGCTTTATCTTTTTATTGAAGTCCTTTTCATTCTTTGCAAGAAAATAGCCCTTGCCCCCTTCTGCGCCCATAAACTTGGCAATGACGAGCCTGTCAATGTCCTTTGGGCTTTTGAACAATAAAGGCACTTTAAACCCGGAATTCTTGAGCCACTGCCTTTCCAGGTACCTGTCAGATTCCCATTTCAAAATCTTCTTGTTGCCATAATACAAAACCTTGAGCTTTTCAACCCCTTCATAACCCATGTAAGTCACAAAAGAGCCGTGCGGTATTATTATGGCATTCTTTTTGATAAGCTCGTTTTGTATTTTTGGAAAGTCCTTGTAAGAACTGATGCTTATTATTTCATCTGCAGAATTAAACATATTGTAGGGCCTTTCAGAGCCTTTTTTGCACACAGCAATTGTCTTGAAGCCTTCATCATGCGCTCCCTTGAATATCTGCAATCCAGAATGAGATCCAATTGTTGCAATCTTGTATTTGAGTTGCGCCATATCATAGGGTGGTGGTTGTTGTATATAAATTTTACTACCTAAAATAGAAACAATGTGGTTATTTGCAATATGGAAAAGAAATTAAATTAAGCACCAAAACCTTTAAATAAAAATTACCTTTTCGCCTTTATTATGGCAAAGCAATACAGCCCTTCAAACATTGCAGTTATAGGAATGGAATGGGGCGACGAAGGCAAGGGCAAAATCATAGATTTTCTGGCTGAAAAGGCAGATGTTGTTGCTCGCTTTAACGGCGGCAACAATGCAGGGCATACAATCGAGGCTGATGGCAAAAAAATTGTTCTTCATTTAATACCTTCAGGAGTAATGCACAAAAACAAGCTGAATGTTGTAGGCAATGGGCTGGTTGTTGACCCAAAGGTTTTGCTTCAGGAAATCAAGTTTTTGGAAAAAAACAAGATAAAGGTTTCTACTGAAAATTTTGTAATCAGCGAAAATGCGCATATTATTCTTCCCCATCATATCGAAGAAGACAAAAAGGTAGGCGGCAAGATAGGAACAACAGCAAGGGGCATCGGCCCTGCTTATACCGACAAGGCAGCAAGAATTGGGCTGAAGGTTTACGAATTTATTGATGAAAATATTTTTAAAAAAAGGTTTGGCGATGAGGAGTTTTACCAGGAATACAAAAATTATGCAGAAGCATTAAAGCCTTATGTAAATGATACAACAACAATCATAAATTATGCTATTGACAGGGATAAAAAAATTATTTTTGAAGGCGCGCAGGGAACCTTGCTTGACATTGACCATGGAACCTATCCTTTTGTAACATCTTCAAGCTGTACAGCAGGCGGAGTTTCCACAGGGCTTGGAATATCGCCAAAAAAGGTGCAAAGCATTATGGGGGTATGCAAGGCTTACAAGACAAGAGTCGGCATGGGGCCTTTTCCGACGGAAATAACAGGAGCTGTTGGCGAGAAAATACAAAAAATCGGGAAGGAATTCGGCGCAACAACCGGAAGGCAAAGAAGGGTTGGATGGTTTGACGCATTGGTTGGAAAGTATGCTGTGATGGTCAATGGAATTAATTCAATTGCGCTGACAAAGCTTGATGTTTTCACAACAGTTGACAAATTGAAAATTTGCGTTGCTTACAGGCACAAAGGAAATGTAATTAAAAACTTCACAACAAACATGAGAATACTGCAGAATTGCGAGCCTGTTTATGAAGAATTAGATGGCTGGTGGGATGACATAACAAAAGTCAGGAGCTATGACAAGCTGCCGAACAATGCAAAGAAATACTTAAGGAGAATTGAGGAATTGCTGAAAGTCCCTATTTCCATTGTTTCTGTCGGTCCAAAAAGAGAGCAGACGATTGTTGCAAGAAGCGAGTTTTTGTTATGAGGAGTACGTTATACTCTTTTTCTTAAATTATTTAAAGTATGAATATCAAATTCTATTTCTTGATTTGCTTTAAGATTTAATTCTTTCACTACCCTCTTTGGTAGAGGTACAATAAATTCATCTCCATCTTTTATTAGCTTTGAATGAATCATTTTATTTCAATATTTTAAAAAATAATCTAGGATAATAAAAAGGTTTTGGTTCTACGTTAGAATAAGTTAAAGCGAAGCTTCTAAATCCTCTCCACAGTCAATTTCCCTTTCTCAACTTTTAAAACAACCTCATCCTTTTCCCCGAATTGGGAAATGTCTGTCACAATCTTTGGCAAAAGAATCCTGCTGGCTCTGAAGTCAAGATTTGTAATAATTTGCTGCGCAATCTCCCCGCTTAAGCCAAGGTCTTCAAAAATCTTTAAAGTCGCCTCATCTCGGTCTCTTGCAGAAAATATCTCTGATTTTTCAAAAAGGTATTTTGCAATATTGTCAGCAATGTTTATGCTGGTTGCTTTTGTTATGCCCTGCAATCCCGGAGATAAGTTTGCCTCTATGACCAACGGCCCTTTCGGGCTTTCAAGCATGTCAACAGCGCAAATCTCCGCTCCTATTGAAATTGCTGTGTCAATAGCTATTCTTTTTGTATTTTGGTCAAGAACGCAAGATTCTCCAGTTCCGCCGGCATGGATATTGGCTCTCATTTCACCCCTTACAGCTTTTCTTTTCATGGAAGCAACAACCTTGTCGCCAATCACAAAAGCCCTTATGTCAACTCCCCCTGTTTCTATGTACTCCTGTATCAGAAACGGCTGCTTTAAGGCAATTAATGCATCAAGCATTGAAGAGGCTGCTGCAAAGCTCTCTGCAAACATCACTCCTTTGCCTTGGGTGCCGTGCGGGAATTTTAAAACAAGGGGATAGTTGACTTCATTCAAAATTTTCTTTGCAGCCCTTGTTGAAGAAGCAAGATAGGTTGTTGGCATTGGAATGTTGAAATGCTGCAATGCAAGATGGGTCAATAATTTATCATGCCCTAATGTAAAGGTTTCAGGCTTTATAGGCATGTAAGACGAGCGGTACAAAGTCCTTGTTATGGACCTCAGCAACGGCGCATACCTGAAAGAGCCCCTTGCATAAATGCAGCTGTATTGCGGCAATGGCTTTCCCTCGTACATGACATCTGATTTGCCAGCGCCAAGATTTACCTCAACATCCCTCAAGTCAATGTTGTCAACGCTGTCAAAATAAGTTTTCATGGCTTCAATTATCATCAAGGAGCTTTTGCTTCCAAGTGACATTACTGCTGATTTCATTTTGTTGGGTCAATTAAAAAACCATCTTTCAAGATATTCTGCCCGATTAAAATCCTGTACTTCATATGGGCCCTGTCTGCAAGTGTGAACTCGGACTTTATCTTTTTTCCAGCCAGCTCAATTGTCGCTTCTATTATGGGCCTTAACTTTGAGCCATGGGCGGACTTGACAAGCTTTGACTTGATAACGGGGCCTAGCCTTAGCCCAGCTGCAAGATTTGTGTCAATGGAGCTTTTTGTTGCTCCTGTGTCTATCTTTGCAATAACGCTTTTGTTGCCTTTCGGATGGTGCACACTAACATTTTCAGCCAGCCCGATTACTACTTTTCCCCCTAATATCTTGTAGCCACCCATAGGATAACAGAAACAAAAATGGTTTATTAAGTTTGTGGTTTATTCTCTAAAATCAGTTCAGCTTCCTTGACTCCTTTTGTGCGCTTAATCTTTTCAAGCAGCTTCCTTATCCTGCCAATCCTGCCCTTTACAACAATCAGCTCCAGGCATGTATGATGGTCAAGGTAGGTGTGCATTGAAGAAGTTATCTGGCAATGGTAGTCGTGCTGCAGATTTGAGACATTCTTGCTGTAATGCCCGATTCTTTGGTCATAAATCACTTTCATAGTGCCTACAATCTGCTCATAGTGCTTGTGAAAAAGCCTCTCGCGTATGATGTCATTGATTGCCTCTGACCTGTTGGTGTAGCCCTTGTCTTTTATGAACCTGTCAAACAGCTTCAGCAATTTCGGCTCAAATGAGATTCCGGTTCTTACAACCTTATCCATAATTAACAATTTTATTTATTTGTTTAAAAAGCTTTCGTAACACGATTATAAAAAACGTAATATTTATATATTGTTAAAAATTATCATCACCTATGGCTGTTTTGGGCTTGCTGGGGCTGGGCTTTCTGCTGGGAATAAAGCACGCGTTTGATGCGGACCATGTTGCAGCAGTGTCAGCTATGGCAACTGACAACAATTCAATAAAAAAATCCTCTTTGCTCGGGATGTTCTGGGGCTTTGGGCATACAATTTCATTGTTGATAGCGGGCTTGGCAGTTTTATTGCTCAAAATCACTATTCCTGAGAAGCTGGCATTGTCTTTTGAGTTTATTGTTGGAGTGATGCTTGTTGCATTGGGAATCAATGTCTTTGCCACAATAAACAAAAACAGGATTCATTTTCATAGCCACTCTCATGGAAAAGAAGAACATGTGCATTTTCATTCGCATAAATCAACAAAATTCCATGGCCATGGGCATTCATCATTGCATCGGCCTTTGATTATAGGACTGGTGCACGGGCTTGCCGGAAGCGCTGCAATTAGCGTGCTTGTTTTGGCAACCATAAACTCATTGCTGCTCGGCTTGGTTTATATCCTTGTTTTTGGCATTGGCTCGATAATGGGAATGATGGCAATAAGCAGCATAATCTCTTTGCCGTTTGCCCTGGTTCCAAAAAATCTTGAAACAACCCAAAAAATATTAAAGATAAGCGCCGGATTGGCAAGCGCTATAACTGGGCTTATCATGATAATATGAACAAAGAACTGAAGCAAAAATACGGGAAATTAAAAGAATCAATAAAAAAGCTAGGCAGCGCTATAGTTGCTTTCTCAGGAGGAATAGACAGCGCTCTTGTCCTTAAAGTTGCTTATGATACTTTAGGCGAAAAAGCCGTTGCAGTCACTGCAGACAGCCCCTCGCTGCCTAGAAGAGAGCTTGAAGAAACAAAAAGAATTACTAAGCAGATTGGCGCAAGGCATTTGGTGATAAACACAGAAGAAACAAAAAATGAAAACTACTTGAAAAATCCAAACAACAGGTGCTATAGCTGCAAATCGGAGCTTTACACAAAATTAAAAATTGTTTCCGCACAATTGGAAATAAACAACCTAGTTAACGGAACAAATCTTGATGACTTGGGCGATTACAGGCCGGGACTGCAAGCAGCAGATGAAAATGGAATTGTCAGCCCGTTGAAAGAGGCAAAATTCACAAAACAAGACGTAAGGAATCTTGCAAAACATCTGGGATTAGGGGCCTGGGACAAGCCTTCAAGCCCCTGCCTGTCTTCAAGAGTGCCTTATGGGCAGGAGATAACTATGAAAAAGCTGGCAATGATAGAAAAAGCGGAAAATTTCCTGAAAGATTTTGGAATTCGGGAATTGAGAGTAAGGCATTTTGGCAGCATGGCAAGGATCGAGGTCAAAGAAGATGACAAATCAATAGTTGATGAAAATTTTAACTCAATCCAAAAAAAATTCAGTGAAATCGGGTTTAATGAGGTAATTGTCTCAAACTTTAAAAGCGAAAATTTAAACCTGGTGATACTTCAATCAACAAAGTAAATTAAAAGTGATGTGTTATTTTGTTGTTGAAGTCCCGAAGCCACAAAAAGAAAGTGTTGTGGGTAAGGACAAATGTACGAGCGGAAAATTAGGAAAATAATGCATGGGGTGGCTGGCAAAAAGCTTGATGTAGATGAAGCTGTAAAAAAAATGAAGTTCATGCCGTTTGAGGACCTGGGCTTTGCAAAAATAGACCATCATAGGGCATTAAGAAAAGGCTTTCCGGAAGTTGTTTTCTGCCAGAGCAAGACAAAAGAGCAGGCTGTTGCCATTATTAAAAAATTGGCGTCAAACAACAATGATGTGCTTGCAACAAGGGCAACAGGAGAGATGTTTAATGAAGTAAAAAAGCACATCAAAAACGCACAATACAATAAACTCTCAAAAACAATAATAATCCACAAAAATAAAAAATTAAAAAAAGGCAAAATTCTTGTCTTGAGTGCAGGCACAGCTGACATAAATGTGGCAGAAGAGGCAGCTGTTGTTGCAGAGGAAATGGGCAGCAATGTTGAAAGACTGTATGATGTTGGTGTTGCGGGATTGCACAGGCTGCTAAGCAACAAGGAGAAATTAGCAGATGCAAACGTGCTTGTAATTGTCGCAGGCATGGACGGAGTTTTGCCAAGTGTTGTTTCCGGAATAATTGAAAAGCCTATTATCGCAGTTCCCACCTCTGTTGGGTACGGAGCTTCTTTCAAAGGCATTGCGCCTTTATTGACAATGCTCAATTCCTGCAGCCCTGGAGTTGTTGTTGTCAACATCGACAATGGATTTGGGGCAGGCTATTTCGATGTTGAC